>Ga0070729_10002383_pt1 | contig 24506 bp, 16 predicted proteins | sample tdDd472_FD_66725 | JGI IMG/M metagenome (GOLD analysis project Ga0070729, IMG submission 66725) | Marine sediment microbial communities from the Atlantic coast under amendment with organic carbon and nitrate - tdDd47.2 | ecosystem: Environmental > Aquatic > Marine > Coastal > Sediment | place... | reverse complement strand
AAGGTCATCATGTTGACGGAAATCGGTGTCGACGGGATGACAAAAATTGCGCCAAGGAACGAAACAACGATGCCGATGCATACCCAGAAGGCGACGGCCGGACGCAGGAACAAGGTTAATAAGATGAAAACCAGTGCCAGCCCCATCAAGCCACTGGTAATCAGCATGTCGGCACGGCTGTCGAACACTACAGAGCGATCAAGCCACACATCGAGTTGCACACCAGGTGGCAAGCCGGGGCGAACCTCATCGGCATACTCCCTGACGGCCGCAGTCACCGCAACAACGTCCGGGTTGTTGTTTATCTTTACAGTGATTGCCGCTGCACGATTGCCGTTAAAACGACTGAGCTCGTCGACTTCCTCAAAACCATCGCGGATATCGGCAATGTCGCCCAGCAGAACGCGGGTGCCGTCCGTGTTTCGCAGCAGAACGATTCGCGCAAAGTCATCTGCGGTATACGCCTGTTCATAGGTACGCAGCGAAATATCGCCGCCGTCGGTGCGAATTGCGCCACCACCCAGATTGATGGAGGCACCGCGGATAGCCGCAGCTATCTGATCGAAACTGAGGTTATATTTGCGCAGCTGCGATTCCGGCACCTCGATGGACAGTTCCGGATCACGCAAACCCTGAACCTCGACCTTATCGACGCCCGGCAGAGCGGCGACACCATCCCTGATACGCAGCACCACATCACGCAGCGCAGCTTCATCAGTATCAGCACTGACCATCAATTCAATGGCCTCTTCGCTGAACGGCGCCTCCTGAATAACCGGCTCCTCCGCCTGCTCCGGCAAAGTATCCAGAGCATCCACGCGGGCTTTGATATCGCTGATCAACTGCTGCGTACTAAAGCCCTTCGCGACTTCCACAGCCACGCCGCCACGACCGTCGACTGCTTCGGACACCATCGACTTAATGCCATCCAGATCATGGATAGCTTCTTCGATACGAATGCATATACGTTCTTCAATTTCGGCAGGAGTGGCGCCCGGGTAGTCGACATTGACCTGAATCATGTCGAGGGGAATTGCCGGCATAACCTCACGGTCAAGCACCGGCAAGGCAGTCAGACCGCCGACGATAATCGCGATCATCAGCAGATTAGAGGCAACCTTGTTATCGACAAACCAGCGAATCACTTTAGTTCTCCGCCAACATGTCAGGAGTTTCGGCTATTGCTACCGGCAGTCCTTCTACAAACACTTCAACCGGTGACACACATACCTGCTCACCGGGCGCGATGCCTTCGCTGATCAGCACAGTGTCAAAATCTGTTCTCAGCACACCGACCTTACGACTGTGCATACGACCTTCCGAATCAATAATCAGTAACTGATCCTTGTTACGCAGCGCAGAACGAGGCAGAGGAAATACATCAGCCACCTCTTTGCCGCTGATATCCACTTCGACAAACAAACCGAGTGCCAATGGTGTCACCGCTGCTTCCGATTCAAGGCCATAGGGATCATTGACCCGGACTACGCCGTACCAGACACGACTGTCACGATCGACCGCCCCTTCCATACGATGCACATAGCCGTTCCAGCTATGCTCCTCATTACCGATACTGGTACGCACTGTCACAGGCGTATCCGGAAACGGCTGGTCCGGACCTGCGCCAAACGGCAGATCCAGTTCGAGCAATTGTTCATCTGTTAAGGGCACGCGAATTTCTGCGATGTCGGTCGAGTAGATTCGGCCCAGCGACTGACCTGTGCTGAGGTACTGCCCGAGATCAACATCCTTCACCAACACGCGACCGGCGAACGGTGCGCGAACTTCCGTGCGGGCGAGATCTGCCTTTGCCTGAGCGAGCTCTGCCTCGGCAGACTGCAGACGCGCTTTTGCCGATGCCACTTTCGCCTCACGCAATGGGAACAAACCCTGCGCAGCAAGCTCGGCTTCAGACTCTTCGATCACCAGTTCCTCAGCAGCCTCGGCGACCGTTGCTTCTGCACGGATTACCGCCAGACGATAGTCAGTCGGGTCGATCCGCAAAAGCACATCGCCCTCATCGAAATAGCCGCCGGCGACAAAGGCCGGAGACACTTCAGCCACCTGGCCCGCCAGCTCGTTCACCAACTCAATCATGTAACGGGAGCTGACTTCGCCCTGACTACGGACAACCAACTGCACCGACTCCGGCGCTGCCGTTACCGCCCGGACCACAAGCTCCTGCGGCTCAGGCTCAACAACTTCGACTACCGGCCCGCTGTTTCTGATCACGGTGGCGATTCCATAGGCGACAACTATGACTGCTACAGGCAGCAACCAGCGACGATGTTTATTTACAAAACTCTTCATGATGATTCTGATTAATATTCCCGGGTAATTTCTAGGCGGCGCTGACCGCTTCACTTTGTGATTCGGATGACAATTCGGAGGCACTTGCCAGTTTCGCGATGGTCTTCACTAACCAATCGTGCTCTGCGTTCATAAAGTTAATAGCGAGCTCGACCGCAGGATGAAACTCGAGCACCTGTTCCGGCAGGTCAGCGAATCTGACCATCCGTTGTTCGACTTTACGCAGACGCTCGGTCAACGCCTCCGCTGCCACATCCGGAGCAAGACTATCGATGTAGTTCAGCGCGACGTTGCCCGGGAGATCTGAATTGCCGTCGTCGGCCATCGCCGCCTTCAACAATTCGCAGAACAAGGCCTCACCGGCCTCAGTCACTTTATAGACCTGTCGCTCCGGCCGGTTTCCGTCACGTTCGGTATGACTGCAGATGAACCCACCCTCTTCCAGTTGCTTCAGCAAACGGTACGCGTTCGATTTGCTGATGCCGCCACTGGCGGAACTATGATTACCCAAATACTCAAGTAAGCCGTAGCCGTGTGTGCGCTGACTTCGCAACACACCCAACAACACGAGACGTTTATCCATACATCACCTGCTTCGGTTAGCCTGACAGGCTCCCGATTGACCAGATTAGCCAGACGACTGAACCGGGAACCGGAGGACATCTAACCGTTCTTCAATACTGACTAGTCCCATTAGAACTAGTTCTAATGGGAATATAGGCGCAAACGACACCCTGAACAAGCAACCAGGCTCACATTTAATGAAATTTTGCTGGGAAAAGCCGTCCCGGGGCAAAGTTTCCGGGCGACTGCGCCTAATCAGGCAGGTCGGAGACGTGGCGCTCTATAAAGGAACGCACCCCGCTCAAACGGGCGTAGTAAGAGCGACCACCGGCTGTAACACAGAGATTTCCGGCTGTAGCACTGATGATGCCAAGCAAACTCCACCCGCCTTTACCGCCGGACACCAGCAGCGGACCGCCGCTGTCGCGATGACAGGGCGCGGCACCCGAGTTGAATGAAAGCACGCTATCGCTGTTGGTTTCGAGATCTTCGACCTGCGGCGCCGCGCGGCGCAAACGGGCCGCCAACTCGCCGTTGGGCTGACGCCCCCATCCCAGCAACACAGTGTTATCAGGTGAATCGAGCCAAACCTGCTCAGCGGAATCATCGATGAGATTGACGTACGGGCCGTCCAACGGCTGGTTCAGCATCAGCAGACCAACATCATTTTCGCCGGTGCGCGGGTTGTAATCGGGATGCCGGAAAGCATTGAGGATCTCCACCCGGCGCGCATCCTCGCGAACCGGCGCACCGGTCAGCACGACTTTGCGAATCCCCGTGCAATGGGCTGCGGTCAGTACCCAGGTGGGGGATACCAGCACACCGCCGCAAATACCGCCATCAACCCGGTGCACGACTAGAACGGTCCACGGAAAGCCTTCGGCGAACTCCGTGTCGCTGACGGCCTGAGCACCGGTCAGTGCCGGCAGCACTCCGGGGAAACAGACAAACAATGTTGTCAGTAGCAGCTTGCGAAATATGTCCAATGTAGTAGTAACCCCCGCCCTTTCTAATATTATCAATACAAATCAAGCACTTGTCACTACTTAGACAGAATTTAAATTGCGCAAAACAACGAAAACAGATACAATATCTGGCTTGTCCCGCTGCAACACATAGTGTTGGCGGCAAAGGCGTCTTCAGAGCATCGTCACGGTGCTTCGGCCGGAACCGCAAAAAAGCAGGGCAAGACCGGCAGCAGTACCTCTAATAACAAGAATTCTGCCGGCAACTGTCGATCAGTATCTGTCGAATTGCCCGCCTCGCAGTTCGCATCACTCGTTTAAGAGGCATAAAGCATAAAAGTAAGTGGAGTAATCATGGCTCAGGCTCAGCAATCTGAATTTTTTGCCAACCCGTTTGAACTGGTTTCTGTTGACGAGACCAAAGCACCCTCCGGCATGGAAGGTGACAAGTGGTGCAAGTACATCATCAAGCAAGGCAGCAACGAGATCGTTGGCTATAGCGTCGGCACTCAGCGCACTGTTACCCGTGAAGCCAAAGCCAAAGTTGCCGAACTGAATCTGCGCCGTTATGGCAAGAAAGGCTTGCCTAAAGGCGCCAAGAAAACCAAAGCTGCGTAACACGCACTTTTCCGCTTTCAACGAACTGCTAAACTGCCCGTCCTCAATGAACTGACGGGCGCTTTACTGTGGCAAACGATAACGGCAGCAAACAAGTCTCAACACCCAGCCTGATGCAACAGGCTATGACCTGCCATCAACAAGGCAGACTCGCCGAAGCGGACGACTACTACCAGCAACACCTCGAATTACTGCCAAAAGATGCTCAGGCTTTGCGTCTGAACGGCATACTGAAACGGGAAACGGGTGACATTCAGGGCTCCATCAACCTGCTGGCACGCCTTGCCGATCTGCAGCCCGACAACGCCGTTGCATTCAACGAGATCGCCTTAACCTACATGGCCGGTGGCCAGCTTCAGGATGCCGAAGGTGCGCTGGATCATTCTCTGCACATCATGCCCGGCAATTTACAGGCGCTGGTAAACAAAGCCGCCATTCTGCAATTCCGCGGTCACGCTCATGCAGCCGTTGAAATCTATCAATCCGTCCTCGAAACCACCCCTGATGATATCGAGGTGCGGTGCAACTATGCCAAGGCGCTGGCCGACACAGGTGCAGCCGGGGACGCATTACAGACTGTTGATGAGGCGCTGAAAGAGAGCGGCAACCATCCGTTTGTTCAATCCATCAAAGCCACCATTCTTGCGGACAATGGCAGGCATGACGAAGCCATTGCGCTGTTTGAAGCATGCCGTCGCGACATGCCGGAGGATGACATGCTGGCAGTAAACCTTGGCTATAGCTATCAGCTCTCGGACCGGCAGGACGATGCCTGCAATCAGTGGCGCGAAGCCGTTGACCTTAACCCTCACAACGCGCGTGCGGTTGCCGACCTCGCGGCGGCAATGATCAGTAAGGGTGAAGCAAAGGCGGCAAGAGAACTCTGCGAAGGCTTTTTGCTGCGCCACCCCGGTGAGCCCATGGTGCTGGCCAGCCATGGCTACGCAACTGACGCATTGGGCGAGTCGTCAGACCTGTTTGATTTTGAACATCTGATTCAGGTCATTCCTATTGAGGCGCCGGAAGGCTTCGATTCGGTTACCGACTTTAACGCTGCATTGCTGGAACAACTCGGCAAAGACGAATCGCTGATTGAGGACCCGCTGAACAAATCAACCTTAGGGGGCAGCCAAACCGGCGAGCTCGACTTCTTCAGTAGCGACGCCCTGACAGCATTTGCACAGACGGTGCACAAACACATCATCGAAACGGCACAGCTTTGGTCAGAGAAGCAGCCCGATCATCCGGCGCTGTTTCGCGCCAGCGATAATTTCACCCTTCGCGCCTGGGCCACATTTCTGCAAGCGGGCGGTCATCAAACACCGCACATACATCCAATGGCCTGGATGAGTGGTGTTTACTATCTTGCAGTGCCCGGTGAAATTTCCGCCGATGATTCCGGCGATGATACTGAGCAACAAGGCTGGATCGAGTTCGGACAGCCGCCGGAGCGCCATGCAACCGGCAAGGAACTCTCGTTTCTCCGCAGCATTGCACCAACCGAGGGCGCATTGGTGCTGTTCCCTTCCTACGCCTACCACCGCACCATTCCGTTCAACTCCAGTGAACAGCGCGTGAGTATTGCTTTTGACGCAGTGCCGCTGCACTCCATGGCCATGCTCTGAAACGCCCCGGGCTGTGTGGTTCCACCCACGTAAGCCGCCTGAAACCCGCGTATAACCCGTGACCAAGCGTGTGACAAGAGTCTCAATTTGCCATAAGAACCGCATAACTGAGAATCAGGTCACGGACGCAGACCCCGTAATTACTGACGATTCCACCTAAGACGGAAGGGAATCATTCAATTGGGTGACCCATCCGCGCCGGCAACGGAAAGGCCGGTGGAATCACAGACACACTTTAGACGCATACGTTTGGTAATACGGGCACGAGCAAATGGACTTTCTCAAGATGGGCAGCAAAACGATCTCCGGCAACGCTGAAGAAACAACTCTCTGGCTAACCGGCGCATTAGTCGGTGCGATGGCAGCAGGCATTCTGTATCAGTCACCCGCAGCTGCAAATGAAATCACTACTGCACCGGGTGGCGTTGTTGAAGAAATTACCGTCACAGCAACCCGGCGTGAAACTTCCGTACTGGACGCAAACTACAACCTTTCTGCAGTTGGTGGTCAGCAACTCGAACAGCAACGCATCATCGACACCATCAGTCTCGCTAAAACCGTTTCCGGTCTTACCGCTATTGATCAGGGCAATCGTGCCGGCTCCCTGATGATTATGCGCGGTGCCAACCTCGATGCCATTAACACTACCGACTTGCTGATTAACAACGGCGACACTGTCGGCACCTTTTATGGTGAAACTCCTATTTACATTGACCCGCTGCTGATCGACGTTGACCGCGTCGAAGTGCTGCGTGGCCCTCAAGGCACACTGTTCGGCGGCCGCTCTCTTGGTGGCACCCTGCGTTACATGCCGGCCCAACCGGATGCACAGAACTTTTCAGTAGACGTGCATGGCCGTGCCTACGCTATTGATGAAAGTAGCGGCGGCGGTTTCCTCGGCGACGTCACGCTGAATGCACCTATCATTGATGATGTGCTGGCATTCCGCGGCACTGTGGCGTATCTCGCTGAAGACGGATTTATCGACTACAACTATCTGCTGGCCGATCCGGGCAACTCGGATCCGGAAGACCCTGACGACCTGACATCGAAGAAGGATGCGAACACTCAGGATGTCGGACTGCTGCGTCTGGCACTGCTGTGGAACATGACGGACAACTGGTCAGGCACTCTGGCCTACACCTATCAGAACCGCGATGTTGGCGGCCGACAGGCTAACAATATGGATAGCTATAACACCGGCAAATACGAGTCGGCGTATCGCTACGAAGAACCCAACGAACGCAAGCACCAGATTTTCAACCTGACGATTAACGGCGATGTCGGTTTCGGTGACTTCCTTTCCACTACGTCCTATAGCCAGTACGACGAGAAAGGTCAGCGTGACCAGACAGACTGGTGGCTGTACAACGCTGACTTGGGCTTTATCTTCGGTGCAGACATTACCGATTGGGACGAACTGTCTTCGTACACGCAGGAATTGGTGGATGAAACCATCTTCACTCAGGAGTTCCGCCTGGTATCGAAAGCTGACAGCCGCGTCATCTGGCTTGCCGGCTTGTTCTATCAGGAGAAGAAGAACGACAACTCTTCAACCGAGACCCTGCCCGGGCTTTCTGACTGGTGGAACAACACCGGCCCGAATGCGCCGCTGAACCCGCCGCTGCTGGACAGCGGCCCGTTCGTGGATATCGGCTATATCGCGACCGGTAAAAACAAATTCAAGGAAACCGCTGCATTCGGTCAGATCGGCTACTGGTTCACCGATCAGTTCCAGGCTACCGTTGGCGGTCGTTACTTTAAGACCGATCAGGATATTGACCTGTGTTTTTTCTATGAGCCCGTGAAAGGTGTGAACGCATTTCTTGAATGCGACACCGGCGGCGGCAATGTCGACGACGCGATCTTCATGTTCAACACGTCATACGATTTCAGCGAAACCAATAAGCTGTACTTCACCATATCCGAAGGTTATGGCGACGGCGGCGAGAACCCGGTAGCTGTTTGTGACGATCTGCAGAACCCCACTCCGCCATGTATTGCTCCGGGCGAGAAGAAAGTAAACCCGGAAACCGTTACCAACTACGAACTCGGCTGGCGCACCCAGTGGCTTGATAACAAGCTGCAGGTATTGACGGCCATCTATCAAATGGACTGGGACAACATCCAGATTGATACGATTTCTTCAGGCGACGACCAGACCATTATCGCGAAGAATGGCGGTAAAGCCCTGACCTACGGCCTGGAAGCTGAAGCCACCTATCTGATCAACGAATACTGGGCTGTATCAGGCGGTTACGCTTACACCCACGCACAGATCAACGAAGACCTCGAAGCCGGCCAACTGTATCCGGAAGAAGTTAAAGAAGGCGACCGTCTGCCCGGCTCTCCGCGCCATAAGGCCAACGTGTTTGTCGGCTTCAACTATCCGTTCTCAAACGGCCTGCGCTTCAAAGCCGACTATCTGGTAACCGCCCAAAGCGACATCTTCACCAAAGTCGGCATTGGCAATGAGTGCTGCCGTGACAACGGTGAAAAATTTGACAGCTTTGCCGTCCACAATCTGGGTCTGGGTATTGCCGGCAGAACCTGGGAAGCCCGCCTGTTCGCTGACAACCTGTTGAACGAATATGCCGAGACCGGTGTGCGTAAAGACACTTCATGGATTCAGGGTAACGGCTTCGGTATCGAAAACTTCTGGCCTGATCCGAAAATTCAGCGTGACTATTACAAGAACATGATTCGCCCACGCACAATTGGTATCGACTTCCGCTGGCGCTTCAATGGCAACTAGAAGCCAACAGCTCCGCAAATTAAAAACGCCGGCTCATGCCGGCGTTTTTACTGTTTGAACTGACTTTTCAGGTCATCGTTTAATGGCCAAAACATCAGTCCGCAAATGCTGCAGCAGCTGTTCTGCAGTATTACCCATTAGCTTGCCGCGTATACCTTTACGGCCAACGGTACCCATAACCAGCAGGTCAGCCTTTAGTTTGTTGGCGAGACTCGGAATAACCTTACGCGGCGACCCGGCTTTCATATACACCTGACGACGACGCAGACCATAGCGCTCACACAGCTGTTCTATGGCGGGTTTCAGCTCTGCCTTGCGCTTCATCAAATGCTCATCGACATCAATGATGTCCATATCTTTCAGCAAAGTCGGCACGGTTAACGCACATACCACGCACACTTCCGACTCGGTCGCATTCGCAATTTCCAGCGCTCGCTCCATGATCTTTTCATTAAGCCGCTGCTTGCTCTTGTGCCGGGTACCGAGATCAAGAGCTGCAACTACAGGACGCGCCTTGTTCCACTTTTTCTCGGCTTCAATCAGCACCGGCGACGGACAACTGCGGAGCAGGTGCCAGTCGGTAGAGGTGTAAAGGAAGTTGCCGGAACGATGAGCAGTCTTAATCACTGCGTAGTATTCACGCTTGTCACAACGTTTGTTCACCCAAAGGTGAATACTTTTTTCCCAGACAACGCGGGTTTTAACTTTTAGCCCCGGCGGTGCCTGACGCTCAACCTCACTTTCCAGCCAGGCTTGTTTCTCCGCCAGCAACTGTTCCTTGAACTGCTTCTGCACACCGGCAGACAGTTCGGAAATGTATTCGTAGACGAAGCCAACGACTTCGACAGGCGCATTCAGCGCCCCCGCCAGCTGCATACCCCGGCGCAACGCCACCTGACTGCGCCCTTCGATATCAGCGATGATCATGATTGGATTCATAGCTATACCCTAGCAAGAATTAAACGCGGTCACACGCAGCTTTCGGCAGATACCTGCCAGCCCGACCGAAGCTTTGTACTTACTGTTCCGGGCGTCCCGGCAAAATACCACCATGCAGAATTACGCCTTCTGCGGGATTCGACTTCCATAACTCAGGGTTAAACCGGGGGATCGCCATTGCGGCAATCGGGAAGCACTCCACAAACTGGCGCGGCTTCAGGCGCAGTTTATGCATCGCGTAACAGAAGACATCCGAGCTATCCCCTTCCACCACATGCCAGAAGCCGCGGGCTTTGGTATTAGTGGTAATGGAACCGTCTGTATTGAAGTACGCGTCAAATATGAATTCACCCTCGTCAGTGACCATCCGGTAATGGGTGGTGTTGTTCATCATGTGATTGTAGAAACTCGGATATTTGTCAGCGATGGTCGCACCTTCGGGGAACACATCTTCCTCGAACTCGGGGCGCGGCCAGTCGGCGGCACCGGTCTCAAGCATGATGAAGGCCACCACGGCAGTCCGGTCGGCCTCGGGCACACCCTCGGGGATACCCATCTGGTTGCCGGGTACCATCGCATTGGGGTCGGCAACAAACTCGCCCATGGTTTCTGCTGACCACACGAAGTCGGCTTTCTCGAACGCGCCGGAATAGTTGCGGAACTCACCGGTGCCCGCCTGCTTGCCAAAAATCCCCCACAGCGCGGGGCCAACGATATCGCTGCTGCCTTCTGCCAGAGTGTGACAAGCACTACAACGCTGCTGGAAGGCAGTGCGGCCCTGTTTGTAGTCTGCAGCAATCAAAGCGTCACGACTGAAATCATCTGCATAGGCAAATTGAAACGACAACAGAAGACACAATTTCAGGAAAAGTAATTTAGCGAATCTCACGTCGACCCTCTTAGTCATACGGTTGTTTCAAGAGCGCAGCAAGCCCGGACACATAAGCCGGAATTTACGCGCGAGGTACGTAGTTATCAGGCGCGAGCACGGTATCGGATACCTGATCGTCATCCAGAGTGTCAGGATAGTCGAGCGTAAAGTGCAGTCCACGGCTTTCCTTGCGACTGAGCGCACTGCGAATAATCAGGTCCGCCACAACCACCAGGTTACGCAGCTCAATCAGGTTATTATCGATACGGAAGTTGCTGTAATACTCGCGGATTTCATCCTGCAGCAATTTCACGCGATGGCTGGCCCGCTCCAGTCGTTTGTTGGTGCGCACAATGCCGACATAGTCCCACATCGTACGACGCAACTCGTCCCAGTTATGGGTGACGACGATCTGCTCATCAGCATCGGTCACCTGACTTTCGTCCCAGTCGGGCAACTCGGGAATATCGGCAACGGCTGGCCGGGCGGAAATTTGTGAACTGGCCGCATCGGCATAGGCCAGGCACTCAAGCAAGGAGTTGCTGGCCAGGCGATTGGCGCCATGCAGACCTGTCGAGGTCACCTCGCCAATCGCATACAAACCTTCCACATCGGTCTGCGCATTTGCATCGGTAACCACGCCACCGCAGGTGTAGTGGGCCGCAGGCACCACCGGCACCGGTGTTGAGGTCAAATCGAAACCGAAACTGTCGCAGCGGGCGGAAATGTTGGGAAAGTGCTCACGGATAAACTCCGCCGGCTGATGACTGATGTCAAGATATACAGAATCATGACCGCCCTTCTTCATCTCATAGTCGATGGCGCGCGCGACAATGTCACGGGGTGCCAGCTCCGCACGCTCATCATGTTCCGGCATGAAACGCGCGCCGTCAGGCAACTGCAATACAGCGCCCTCGCCGCGCAACGCTTCCGACAGCAGAAACGACTTGGCTTGCGGGTGATACAGACAGGTGGGGTGGAACTGCACGAATTCCATATTGGCCACCCGACAGCCTGCGCGCCAGGCCATCGCTATACCGTCACCCGTAGAAGTATCCGGATTGCTGGTGTAGAGGTACACCTTGGAAGCACCACCCGTAGCCAGAACCAGAGTCACGGCAGGAATGGTGACGATGTGGCCGGTGTCTTTGTCTAACGCATACAAACCGAGACAACGGTTTGGGCCATCGAGACCGAGTTTGCCGGAGGTAATAATGTCTACAGCAATGTGCTGTTCAAGCACAGTAATGTTCGGATGTGACCGTGCTTTCTTATCGAGGGTATCGACGACAGCACGCCCCGTTGCATCGGCTGCGTGAACGATGCGGCGCACCGAATGCCCGCCTTCACGGGTCAGATGGTACTCGTCACCCTCACGGGTAAACTCAACGCCCTGCTCAATCAGCCACTGAATACTGTCAGCACCCTTGCCAACCACAAACTCGACAGCGTCACGGTCACAGAGACCGGCGCCTGCCACAAGCGTGTCGTCAACATGGGATTCGATACTGTCCTCAGTGTCGAGAACAGCCGCAATACCGCCCTGAGCATACTGACTGGAACCCTCAGTAAGCGACCGCTTCGCCAGCATGCACACCTTACGGCCGGCATCAGCCAGTTTCAGCGAAACCGCCAGACCGGCGAGTCCGCCCCCGAGTACAACGACGGGCAAATCGTCGCTCACAGTGAACCCTAGCGGGGACCGATTTCCAGCATGCGCTCTACCGAACGGCGCGCACGTTTGGCCATGTCCGGCTCGACCAGCACCTCAGGCTGCAGCGTCTGCAGAGAGTGCAGGATCTTGGGCAGCGTGATCTTCTTCATGTGGTCACACAGGTTGCACGGACGGACAAACTCGATATCCGGATATTCAACGGCCACGTTATCGCTCATTGAACACTCGGTGATCATCACCACCTGCTCAGGACGTTCGTCGCCGAGGTGTTTGATCATGCCCGCGGTAGAACCGACAAAATCGGCCTCGTGCAACACATCCGGCGGGCACTCGGGATGGGCAATTACGTGAATGCCCGGGTACGAACTGCGGTAGTCGCGTAATTCATTGCCGGTGAAACGCTCATGTACCTCACAACAACCTTCGTACAGAATTATTTCGACGTCAGTCTGCTCGGCAACGTAACGACCGAGGTACTCGTCCGGTACAAAAATAACTTTGTCGCTACCAAGTGATTCAACCACCTGCACAGCGTTACCCGAGGTACAACAAACATCGACTTCGGCTTTCACATCGGCTGTAGTGTTCACGTACGCAACCACCGGCACCCCCGGATGCTGCTCTTTCAAACGACGAACATCTGCACCCGTGATGCCTTCGGCCAGCGAACAGCCGGCATCCTGGTCAGGAATCAGCACAGTTTTTTCCGGGTTCAGAATCTTGGCGGTCTCCGCCATGAAGTGCACGCCGCACAACACGATGACATCGGCATCGACCTTGGTAGCTTCGCGCGCCAGAGCGAGGGAATCGCCGGCGATATCCGCGACACCGTGAAAAATTTCCGGCGTCTGATAGTTGTGGACAAGCAGAACCGCATTGAGCTCTTTCTTCAGCCGGTTGATTTCGGCGATGTAAGGCGCATGCACGGCCCACTCGATTTCGGGAATTATGTCTTTTAGGCGCCCGTGAGCCTCTTCGGTTGCTTTCGCAATTTCCGGAGTGAACTCGGGAACCTGATAATCTGTAACTGGCTGGGTCACGGTCTTGTAAGCCTGTAACTGTCTATTTATATGGGATTTTTGCTGATTATCTCAGCCTGACGGCGCAGCTGAACCAATGTACCGGCCAGATCCCGCACTTAATGAACTTCAGATTATATAGCGGGAACGCCGCAGGTTGTATGGTTTGGACAGCCTTTACCGGCTGCCGTTCACCCCGTCGCAGGCATCCATACAATGAATAGCCCTAATCCACCTCTTGAACCGGTTTTTTCGCTTGTCGAACCGGTGCCCGGAGGACCTCTCCGGTCGCTTTCCGCCGATGATAGAATGCGCCCACAAGACAAATAATGCAGGCCGCACAACGGCCCCTTAAATCAGGTTTTCTAAATGGCTACTGACCCTTCTCACTTGCCCCCTGTGGATCTGGAACTGCAGGAATGGCTAGAGTCTATCGATTCTCTGTTGCAGGCCGAAGGTCCCGAACGGACCAAGCACGTATTCCGGGCGGTTCGCGATTTCCTGACCAATGCGAATGTAGTCGTTGAAGATGCCACGCTGAATACCCCCTACCGGAACACCATCCCGCTGGAAGAACAGCCCCAGTATCCGGGCGATATCGAGCTGGAAGAAAAGCTCGAAAACATCATGCGCTGGAATGCGATGGCGATGGTACTGGCCGGCTACGACAGCGGCACCGGTGTCGGTGGTCACATCGGCACTTACGCTTCAGCCGCCACCATTCTCGAAGTAGGCATGAACCACATTTTCCGCGCCAGAAGTGAAGAGTACGGCGGTGACCTGATCGGCATTCAGGCTCATGCCAGCCCGGGCATTTACGCCCGCGCTTTTCTTGAAGGGCGCCTGAGCGAAACCCAGCTGAAGAACTTCCGTCGCGAACTGCAGAAAGGCGGTGGTCTGTCTTCCTACCCGCACCCGCGCAACATGCCGGCCTTCTGGCAAATGCCGACAGCGTCCATGGGCCTGTCGACACCGAGCGCTATTTATCAGGCTCGCTTCGCCAAGTATCTCGAAAGCCGCGGCCTTAAGCCCGAGAATGGCGGCAAGGTGTTCGCCTTCATAGGTGACGGTGAATCGGACGAACCGGAAGTACTTGGCACCATCAATATCGCGGCACGCGAGAAACTCGACAACCTGGTACTGACGGTCAACTGCAACCTGCAGCGCCTCGACGGCCCGGTGCGCGGTAACGGCAAAATTATCCAGGAACTTGAACGCAGCTTCCGCGGTGCCGGCTGGAATGTCATCAAAGTCATCTGGAGCGGCGAATGGGATGTGCTGTTTGCCCGTGACAAAGACAATGTCATGCAGGAGCGCATGGACGAAGTAGTCGACGGCGACTACCAGATGTATTCAGTCTCCAGCGGTGAAGAAGTCCGCGAGCACTGGGTTAACGGCGACCCGCAGCTGGCGGAAATCATGCAGGTGCTGTCGGACGAAGAAATTCGCGCGATTAAACGCGGCGGCCACGACCAGCGCAAAGTCTATGCGGCCTACAAGAAGGCACTGGAAACCAAAGACCGGCCTACAGCCATCCTCGTCAAAACCATTAAGGGTTATGGCATGGAGGGTCATGAAGGTTCTAACGTCGTGCATCAGAAGAAGAATCTGAATGACGAAGAGCGCATCGAGTCTGCACGCCGCTTGGGTATCGAGATGCCTGAAGAAGACATCAAAGCCGCGAAATTCTTTAAGCCTGAAGACGACAGCGATCTGATCAAGTACATGCGTACCCACCGCAACGCGCTGGGCGGGTCTTTGCCGAAACGCGAAGTTGACTGCCCGGTATTGCCGGTACCGGAACTGGACTTTTTCAGCGAGCAAACCAAGGGCAGCGGCGAACGCGCGATCTCAACCACCATGGCTTTCGTGCGCATCCTCACGAAGCTTTTGCAGCACAAAGAAATCGGTCGTTACGTTGTACCCATCGTTCCTGACGAGGCCCGCACCTTCGGTATGGAAGCACTGTTCCGCAAAGCCGGCATTTACTCTTCTGAAGGCCAGAAGTACAAGCCGGTGGATGAGAGCACGCTGATGCCCTACCGCGAAGCCAAAGACGGCCAGATCCTGCAGGAAGGCATCTGTGAAGCGGGTGCCATGGCATCGTTTATGGCTGCAGGCACCGCCTACGCCGTGCATGGCATCCCGACAATTCCGTTCTACGTGTTCTATTCAATCTTCGGCTTCCAGCGCGTTGGCGACATGATCTGGGCTTGCGGCGACATGCTTTGCCGAGGCTTCCTGCTTGGTGGCACCGCCGGCCGCACGACGCTTAACGGTGAGGGTCTTCAGCATCAGGACGGACACTCACCTTTGTATGCCAGCACCGTGCCGAACATGCGTTGCTACGATCCGGCCTTTGCTTATGAGCTCGCCATTATTGTCCGCGACGGCATCGACCGCATGTATCACCGTCAGGAAGAGATCTTCTACTACCTGACGATTTACAACGAGAACTACCCGATGCCCGAAATGCCGGAAGGCTGTGAGGAAGGCATCATTAAGGGTATGTACCGCTACGTGTCTTCCGATACCGCAGTTGCCGACAACCGCAAGGCACATCTGTTTGGCAGCGGCTCGATCATGACGGAAGTACTGCGTGCCCGTGAGATTCTGGAAGCCAGGGGTATCTCTACCGACATCTGGAGTGTCACGAGCTACAACCAGCTCGGTCGAGACGCTTTGGAAACCGACCGCCACAATCTGTTGCACCCCGAAGATCAGCGGACCTCATATGTTGAGGCTACTTTGACTGACGAAAACGGCGTGTTTGTTGCGGCAAGCGACTACATGAAAGTCATGCCGATGAGTATCGAGAAATGGGTGCCGGGCACCTATACGGTGCTGGGAACCGACGGTTTCGGTATCAGCGAATCCCGCCCGGACCTGCGCGAACACTTTGAAGTCAGCGCCGAGTACATAGCCTACGCAGCGCTGTTCAGCCTCCATAAGGACGGCCTGCTGTCGCTGGAGGAATTGAAGAAACAGGCTGAAACGCTGGGCATTCGCAGCGATAAGCCGAATCCGGCTTTCGCGGGGCCTGCCCAGTATCCGGAGGAGTATCAGAAGTAGCTTCTGATTTTCCTGCGCAAGACACAGGCAATAAAAAGGCTCCTTGCGGAGCCTTTTTTGTGCGCCCACCCGACTCATCAAAAACAGTCAGGCCAGCACGACAACAAACTTTGTATTACTACTTAATACGGCGACGGCGCACGAACGCCAGACCACCGAGTGCTGAAGCAAACAACCAAACGGCTGCCGGCACCGGTACCGCAGGTGCAACACTTTCTGGCGGCACTACGACCGGTTCTTCGACACAATCAACCGAAGCAAACAAGCCACAGCGATAGTCGCGACGTTCCTGCCACCAGGCGAGACGATCTTCACGGGAGCCGAAAGAACCGTTGCGCGATTCATTGAGAAATTCACGCCAGTCATCACGACGTGTTTCGAGACGATCCAGAAAAACCTGAAGGAAGCGGCCGCGATCGGCTTCTTCATAGGCATTGGTGGTTACCGCAAAAGACGCGGGAACGAAAACAACATTCAACAACAACGCGCAAATACCGGCGCGTAATACCACACGGCGCATAGCCTTCCTCCTGAATCTTCAGCCGGGAAGTCCGGCGAAAAAAGATAGGTGGTCGCGAGGCCCGTACTGAATGCCGGGTGATTATCGAGGGGATAGGGAGTTATCTTGGCACCGGATCGGGGGAATCCGGGTACGGGTCGCGACGACCTGTGAGAGTCATTCTATGGATGGACCTTACGGGGTCAAGAATTTGTTTTATTGTTATAACAAGATGGTTTGTGGGGCATCGCAAGTTTTTGATACGCAAAGGAAATAGCCACCTGCATAAAGCAGTTGGCTTATTCTTATGCGCTATCTATCGGTACTTGCTGCGGGAAGCCTTGGGGGAATAATCCTCTCGTGTCAGACCGGACAACGAAATGACCATCTCCATGAAGCAGATGGCCTATTTTCATGCTCTAGCTATCGGTACTTGCTGCAAGAGAAGCGGTGGGTCAAACCCACGCCTTTGAGGAATTACAGCCAACCATCCGGGAAGCCCAATAGACCTCTTTTCTTCATGGACCATGTTTCGGACACCCACCCGCCCCTTTTCCCGTCCTAAACAGACCAAGAAAAAGCCCCGGGCTTTGCAGCGCGGGGCTTTCTCGATTGAACTTGAAGTCTGTTGCTTAGACGATCTTTTTGCGGCGCATGAAGCCCAGACCGGCCAATGCAGAACCCATCAACCATACAGCTGCCGGCACCGGCACCAGAGTTGAACCACCGAATTTGGCACTGTCACCGCCGTTATAGTCAGCGATATGAGTAGCAAAGAATTCAGCAGAATTGAGTTCAGGATCGGTGTCACCGGACATTGCGTAGTCAGCAACGGTATCGCCATCTACACCGGCGATTGAGAAACTCAGATACACCGTACGGTCAGAACCGTCGCCTTTCAGCTGAAATTCAAACTTACCGAAACCACCGCCGGCATTCTTGTTGGCATTGATATCCCAACTGGCCGGATCAATGTTTATGATGTTGGCAACATCCAGGTCAAGAGCAAGGTTGTAGTTGAAATAGAAGTCCTGCATGCCGAAGTTAGGGCCGCGACCGGTACCGATGGCATCAAATGCAGCCAGATTAACTTCAACCATGAAATCGACGTATTCAACGTTGCTAGCGTCCGCACCATCTTTAATGGTTACGGTGGCGTAGTTAATGCCATCAAGTTCGTCGTTGGACTGATCCAGGTAATAACTAACAACGGTTGCATTGGCGGATGTCGCTGCAAACCCCAAAGCAGCAACCAGGCACAACTGTCGTGTGATCTTCCTCAGCGCGGTCATCTGACCTCTCCCTGTTTTTATGTCGTATGGTGGCTATATCTGCCACTTCTTAAGACTTATTCTAGAGCTTCGAAAGTGTGAACTCCATCACTCTTTTGAATGATTTTACGATTTAACAATAATATGAAAGTTCGGCTTTAACCTTAAAAAACAAGGGCTTATTGTTTTTTACATAAGTTTTGCCAGCTAACCATTCCGCTCTTCGTTGATTTTTTTCACGTACTCAAGGTCCACCAGCTCAACTCCATCGGCTTTGGCCTGCTTGACGATGCCCTTCAGGGCAACCTTGATGAACGGCTTAGGCACCCCCGTCAACTGCTTGCAGGCTTCCCGGGTGAACTGCACATTGTCGGGATCAATCCGGTTGGCCTCATAGAGAATAGACTCCTCTTTCGGCCCCTTGTCGGTGGGCGTCGGAATCCAGAAGGGTTTCTTGTGCTCGGTGAACCAGAACTTGCCGCCGTCACGAAAGCCATAAGCCAACGGAATGTTTGGCAAGCGGGTCGCACCGTCAGCCAGATTCTTCTGCCAGGTTTCTTTCATCAGAATCTTCTCGATGCGCAGCACAAAGTACTCGGGCGTTTTGCCGTTGTTGCGAATGGGCTGAGTCACATCCACTACGCATTCGTAAACCTGAAATGCTTCTTTAATGATCTTCGGGAACTTCTTGCCGTCCGCTTCTCTGCCCGGGGTCGGGCTGTCGATCAGCGTGTACGGGTTGTCCTGCATCTTCTCTGCAGTACTCTGTCCGGGGTAGCCGAGACTGACAATGTTGTTCAGCTTTTTGCGGTCGAACTCAACGTAGTTCAGCGCGCATACCTGAGTACGCTTCAGATGCTGATCGGTGTTCGAGTTCTGACGGCTGCACAACATGAACGAGCGCCCTTCAATAACCTCAAACGGAAAGGTCAGCTGGTACGGACCGATATTTGTCTCGCCGTTCTCATCGACGGTCGTAATCAGCGCAAACGGCGACGGATAGTAAGAACAGGACTGGTACCAGTTGTCGCGCATCGGGCTTTCGACAAACGGTTCGTTAGTGGTGTCCGGATGAAACAAACGGCGAAAAAAGTTCATGTGCAGATATTCCCTATCAACCCGGCACGCATACTAGCAGCCGGTCCGTCCTGTCAGTGTTTCGTTTTGTAACGCAGAGGCGCTTAGGTTTGATCCAACTCGGATGGCACGAGCATCAGTGTATTCACCTTGTGCTCGCTGATGGCCGCATCACTGAACCACCAGTAATGCAGCTCACCGCTGCGCCAGAGTTCCAGCTGATCGTTCAAATGCGGGTCAAACTGCCGGCCGCTATTGCCGCCGGGAACCACGCCCAGAACCTTGTCCGGGTCGGCCATGTCAGCAACAAAGCGCAGTGAGTCGATGTACGTGGTTTCAAACGGTGCGTTGAAAGCAAACTTGGCGCGGTTCAGAGTCTCGCCCGATCCTTCCATCGGAAACGTGCCGCCACCGAGAAAAGCTGCAGCCCGCTTGACCGGCACAATCGGGCTCTTGAAAGTCACTGTATGTAGCGAACCCCAAACCCACTGGTCCCGGTTGGAACCCAGCCGGCGCTCAAGACTAACCATGGTATCTACAGCCGCCGTGCGTAACAGATCATCGCGGGTTTCCCGGCGGAAGGTATTGCGGTCGTCAAACAATTCCCATTCGTTGTCCTGCATCTGCAGATAGATGCGATCCTGCCAGTAGTAGTAATTGCTGAGCATGCGCTCGGTCAGCTCGCCACCCAGGTCATCTACATAGGTACGCCAGACAAAATTACGGAACACCGACTGAAACAGTAGCGGCGCACGCGAATCCGGATCGTCACGGAAGTCCCAGTTGCGCAATTCGGCGGCGATCCAGGCCGTCTCACTATCCTGCGACAACGCCTTGATCATCAGCGGCACCATGCGCTCAGCCATGGTGTTTTTGATATCGCGCATATACTGCCAGTGATCTTCCGGAGAGGTTTTGCCGGGCTTATCCAGCAATTGCCGGACCCGCTCGTAGCGCCACTGATGGGCAAAGTGAGTTGAGTATTGGTATGGGTAGTCTTCGGGCAAGGTGCGGTTGTTCGCATTGCCAACCCAGCCACGCGCCGGATTCCTGCTGCCCGGCATATCACCGTAAGGAATCATGCCGCGCCAGGCATCACGGCTATCGGCCACTTTAAGCGGTCGTGAACCATCACCGCGCACACGAACCGGCACACGACCAGCCGTAAAGTGCGCGATATTGCCTGCGCTATCTACCGCAGTGTAGTTGTGTGGGGCAGTAATGCCGCCGACTGCCTGCCCCAGTTCTTCAATGTTTTGCGCCAGCAACAGCGGAACCAGTCCCCTGTCTTCGCCGATGACTTCATGGGCGCTCCAGCGCAGTGAAACAGCGTAGCGGTCATCAAGCGTAATACCGTGGTCAGAAATCAACGGGCCACGACGGGTAGAACGCACGGTAACTTTGTACTCGTCGAACACCCCTGCCTTAATGCCTTTAACGAGAATGACTTCTTCGCGTATCTCGAGCGGCACAGATTTTTTGCCTTCGAGATAATGATTTTCCTTTTCCGGGTCCAGCGTTTCGACATACAGATCGATGACGTCGCCGTTCGAATTCGTGATACCCCAGGCAACAGTATCGGTGCGCCCGACCGCAAGTCCGGCAGCGCCCGGTCCCGCTACGCCAACCGCGCGAACCTCGGGTGTAATAAGCCCCATGGGATACCAGATGCCGGGCAAGCTGCGCGCATCGATGTGTGGGTCATTAACCAGTATCGCTGCGCCGCTGTCACTTTTGGCCGGCGATACCGCCCAGCTGTTACTGCCCAGCTCAATCGCCCCTGCAACAGGCCGGCCGAACGGACCATCAAGAACCATAGCCGCGCCGGCACCGCTTGCGGGCTGCGGCACAACCGGCACACCCACATCCGGATTAATACTCAACTGACTGATCTGGTCCGCAATTTCGGGTCCGACCTGATCGATAATCGCCTGGGCAATCAGCTCAGACTCGAGGTTCGATGAACTGCCCCAGTTGATAAAGTAGTTGAGCGTAAGCACATCGAATACAGTCCAGTGCTGCGGCTTCATGCTCATGATGCCAAGACCCAACTGAAACTCATCTTCCTGCGTATCGATGTACGCATTGACCCCCTGAACGTAAGCTTCAACATAGCGACGCTGTTCTTCATCGAGAGCAGCTACGGCCTGGCGGCCGAGATAAGGCAAACCGACAACCCGGTGTAACACATCCGATTTGATACCGGGCTCACCCAGCAGCTCAGCAAGACGACCTTGCGAAAGGTGACGCGCAAACTCCATTTGAAACAGGCGGTCCTGCGCCAGCACATAGCCCTGCGCCCGGATCGCGTCTTCAAGGTTCAACGCATAGATATAAGGAACACCGAAATCATCGCGGATCACTTTGACGGAATTGGATAAGCCATCAAGCGTCGCTTCACCATCGAGCTGATGGTCGTTGACGCGTGATAACCAAATCGCTGTCAGGAAAAGAATGGCGGCCAGCGTGTAAAGGAAGAGCAAGATGATCTTCCGCCGCATTCTGAAAACTGTATCAATCACCCGTCGGTTCCGTATTGAGTTCGTCAGACATAGCGCCGGACGCCCGGTTGTGGAAATTCTGTAATGTCTGCGGCATCGCTACCGCCCCCTAGACTGCGTTTTCCCACACCTGCTCCCTGTCTTGCAACATACCAAGTTGATGCAATCTCCCAGACAAACAGCAGGTGAAGCCCAAATGGCGTCGGAAACCGCGTTTTCTACTATAATGAGCGGCTAGCTAAACACATTAAATACAAGAAAAACGAAAAGGCATCACTTTGACCCTTAGCGTACGCCCCCGCCGCTCGGCTTTATATATGCCGGGATCCAACGCCCGCGCGCTCGAAAAAGCCCGTGAACTGGCTGCAGACTGCATGATTCTTGACCTTGAGGACGCTGTCGCGCCGGAGGCCAAAGAAGAAGCCCGTAACCTGATCGTGGCCGCCGTAGAGAAAGGCGGCTATGGAAATCGGGAAATAATCATTCGTATCAACAGCTTAGACACCGAATGGGGCGAGAAGGATGCTGCTGCGGTAGCCGCTGCCGGCGCTGATGCGATCCTGCTGCCCAAAGTCGAAACCCGCAATCAACTGATCAAACTGCACGAAATACTGGCAAAAAATGGCGCTCCGGAGCACCTTTCGCTGTGGGCTATGGCTGAAACACCTCGTGGAATCATAGACTTAGATGACATCTGCGCCGCACCCCATCTGGCTGCCATTGTCATGGGCACCTCCGATCTGGCGAAAGAAATGCGGGTGGCACCCAACGGCGACCGTATCGGTCTGCTGGGAGCGTTAAATCACTGCCTGATCACCGCCCGCGCCCACGGACTTGATATACTAGACGGCGTGCACCTTGGGATTGACGACGATGCGGCATTCCGGGCCGCATGTGTGCAGGGGCACGAACTGGGTTTTGACGGCAAGACCCTAATTCACCCGCGACAAATCGCCACGACCAATGAGGTCTTCGGCGTATCCGACGCAGACGCGCAGGAAGCAGAAGCACTGCTCGACACCTGGCAACAGGCACGGGCGGCTGGTCAGGGTGTTGCCGTGCACAAAGGAAAACTTGTTGAGCAGCTTCACGTTGATGAAGCTGAACGTATTCTGGCGCTGCATCAGGCAGCGTTGAACAATTAGGAGTTGTAGCTGTGGCTGACTTCCCGAAGCGCGACCGTAAAGACTGGTCGGAACTGGCTGAGAAAGAATTACGCGGTAAACCGCTGGATGACCTGAACTGGGAAACTCCCGAAGGCATCGAAGTAAAACCGCTGTACACCGCCGAAGATCTCGACGGCATTGCATACACCGACAGCCTGCCGGGTTTCGCACCGTTTGTTCGCGGACCGAAAGCAACCATGTATGCCGGTCGCCCATGGACCGTGCGTCAGTACGCCGGCTTCTCAACTGCTGAAGAATCCAATGCGTTTTATCGTAAGAACCTGGCAGCAGGTCAGACCGGTCTGTCTGTTGCATTCGACCTTGCGACTCACCGCGGTTACGACTCAGACCACGAACGCGTGGTCGGTGACGTAGGTAAAGCCGGTGTAGCTATTGATACCGTTGAAGACATGAAGATCCTGTTCGACGGCATCCCCCTCGACAAGATGTCTGTCTCAATGACCATGAACGGCGCGGTATTGCCGGTTATGGCGATGTACATCATCGCCGCTGAAGAGCAAGGCGTGTCTCCGGAGCAACTGGCCGGCACTCTGCAGAACGACATCCTTAAAGAATTCATGGTGCGCAACACCTACATCTATCCGCCCGAGCCTTCGATGCGCATCGTTGCGGACATCATTGCGTACACCGCCAACTACATGCCGCGCTTCAACTCAATTTCCATTTCCGGTTATCACATGCAGGAAGCCGGCGCGACCTGTGTACAGGAACTGGCATTCACTCTGGCCGATGGTCTTGAGTACGTGAAAGCTGCCATTGATAGCGGTCTGGAAGTAGACGCTTTCGCACCGCGCCTGTCGTTCTTCTTCGCCATTGGCATGAACTTCTTCATGGAAGCTGCCAAGCTGCGTGCCGCACGTTTGCTGTGGGCTGAGTTGATGGAAGAACGCTTCGGTCCGAAGAATGCCAAATCACTGATGCTGCGCACACACTGCCAGACATCCGGCGTATCACTGACCAGCCTCGACCCATATAACAACGTGGTCCGTACTGCTTTCGAAGCGATGGCTGCTGCCCTCGGCGGTACCCAGTCACTGCACACCAACTCGTTCGATGAAGCCCTTGGCCTGCCGACCGAGTTTTCTGCCCGTATTGCACGTAACACCCAGCTGATCATTCAGGAAGAAACCGGAGTGACAAATGTGGTCGACCCGCTTGCGGGTTCGTATTACGTTGAGAGCCTGACAGATTCGCTGGTTGAAGAAGCCCGCAAGCTGATCAAGGAAGTCGACGAGCTCGGCGGTATGACCAAAGCCGTTGAGTCCGGCATGCCGAAGATGCAGATCGAACAGGCTGCGGCCATTCGCCAGGCCCGTATCGACCGCGGTGAAGAAGTCATCGTCGGTGTTAACAAATACCAGCTCGAAGACGAGCCGGATGTTGACGTACTCGATATCGACAACACCGCCGTACGTGAATCGCAGGTTGCACGCTTGCAACAGGTTCGTGCCGGCCGCGACGATGCCGCTTGTCAGGCAGCACTTGATGCACTGACCGCTGCTGCGATCTCGGGTGAAGGCAACCTGCTGGAGCTGTCAGTAGATGCGGCGCGCGCGCG
>Ga0070729_10002382_pt1 | contig 24536 bp, 17 predicted proteins | sample tdDd472_FD_66725 | JGI IMG/M metagenome (GOLD analysis project Ga0070729, IMG submission 66725) | Marine sediment microbial communities from the Atlantic coast under amendment with organic carbon and nitrate - tdDd47.2 | ecosystem: Environmental > Aquatic > Marine > Coastal > Sediment | place... | reverse complement strand
CTAGTGTTATTTGCAGTCATCGGCGTATCTGCTATCTTGATCCCTAGCGATAAATCCGCGCAACAATGGGCTATCGGCGGGGGGCTGGTCTTGCTGGGGTTGGTTATTGCGTTTTGGGCAATCTTTGAACATGGGCGTGTGAATCGCGGTGGACCGAGTGCATTACCGACTCCGAATCAAAATGCCGACCTCATCACATCAGGGTTATATAAGCGTATCCGCCATCCAATTTATACAGGTGTGCTGATGGTCGCGTTTGGTGCTGCTATCTGGCATGGTCATATCATCATCTTAACGGCAAGCATTTTTCTGGTCGGATTACTCACATATAAATCCATGTACGAAGAAGACTTGCTCCGCGCCCAATATCCCCAATATGGGGAGTATATGAAATCCACAGGTCGTTTTCTGCCGAAGATTTTTTAAGGTAAGTTGACGATCACCGAGTATATACCCTTAACCTGTTAATGTATTGAAGGGCTGACATAATGCACAATCGCACATTTTGGAAAGCATTGCACAGCTTGGCTCATCCTTTGTCATTGATGGCAATTTTGCTGTTGCTGTTTAATGATCATTGGTTGCGCTATGCTTATCCCTCTTGGCTGACAGGTAAGCTTGGTGATTTTACATGGTTGGTATTCGCGCCTTTTATCACGGCGTTACTCCTAGCATGGATTATTCCACAACGCTGGAAACAACAGTCACGGATTGTCGGATTACTCTCGATTAGCTTTATTGGTGTGTGGTTTGCAACCGCAAAAACCATCCCCTTTGTACATGAACTCACGACCCAAACGTTGTATGCTATCGTCGGTTGGGAAGGTCAACTACGCCTCGACATCGCCGACTTGCTGACGTTACCTGCCTTGTTGATCAGTGGCTATATTTGGGGACACGCAAGCGATGAGAAAGTGTTACTCAAACCCCTCGCTTATGTTGCCTTTGGGTTGGGAATTCTGGGGACACTGGCAACGAGTCAATCAGTGGAACAATTCCCTGATTATGGCATTCTGGCAGTCTGTAGCACAGATAATTTTTTAAATATTTCAACCAGTAATGCAGTGGGAATCAGTAGCAATTTCAAGAGTTATGATGGTGGGTTAACATGGGAATCATTTAACCAAGAGGATTTAACGTGTTCTGAATCATCCCAAACATTAGAAACGGCGGATGTATTTCGATGGTCGCAAGGTGATGTAATCGAAATTTCTCATGATAACGGAGAAACATGGCACATCGACAACGACTTAGTTGAGTTAGATCAAGATATTCGTTTTGCATATCGGCAACAGGAATTTCCCTTTCTTGGGAGCGTCAAAACAATATACGACGAACCCGGCCCTCATGATGCAGAATTTGACATCAACACAGGAAATGTTGTCTTTGCAATGGGGTGGAATGGTTTACTTATTCGTACATCAGTCGGTCAATATCAGTGGGTTCGAGTTGGGATGTATGGTTTATCCGATCTGACTGATTTAGAGCAAGCATATCCACAAATACTCTTTGAATTATCCTTAGCTATTGCCTTAGTGTTCCTCATTATCACAAGTTCGACAGTTGCTATCCGCTATTATGATCTAATCTACCGTGAAAGTTTCTTAAGTCTAGGATGGTGTGCATATGGCATCATCATGTTAACCTTATTATGGGATAGGTTGGGTAGTTTATACATCTCGACAATCTCTGTAACTGGTTTTTTAAGCTTCATTAGTTTGGTCTTTCTGGCTATTCCCCTCAGCATCGGTGCAATATGGGACATCCTTCGAAATTTCCATTCTGTCGCCCTACAAATTGCGCTGGCAGGTGTTGGAAATGGTGCGTTGTTTATCTTCCCATTTATCTTATGGACACAAGGGAGGATTCCGCGATATGTCGTAGCATATGTGTTTGCAGTCTTCCTGACTTTCCTCGGTTTGTATGCAACGCGGATTTATCTCAAGCAGATTTTGCCTGTACTTGAGCCTGAGAAGGTGAAGCGTGATGCCATCGAGAAAAACAAACTGTCCGAAGACGCTTAAAACCTGATTGAATAGGGTATTGTAACGGTCTTTTCATTTGCAGTCTTTCAAATTGTGATACAGTGTTGACAGATTTATAGTCAGATTCAAGGATAACCGATGATACTCTCGATACGGAAATACTCCCTCCTGCTGATGATACTGTGCTTTGGCTTTAGCTTGCCAATTATGGCGCAAGATACCACCCCGACCCCTATTCCGATTGATCAAATCCCTGACTTTGGAAAGGTTGTCTTGTCCTTTGATATTCCAACAGATGAGCCTGATTTTCTGCTTTCTAAACGGATCGCTGTTCAACCTGATTTGTCACGTATTTATGTGGCGAGTGGCGCAATTGGTGTGGTTTATATCTTTGATGAAAAAGGCAGGTTACTCGATCAAGTAGATGTTGTTTATGAGTATCCGATATCAGATATGGCAGTGGGTGTTGATGGAAACCTATACATTACCCAATCCAATAATATCAATATCTTTGATCGTGATGGACAACTCATCCGCGAAATATTAGGCGATTTTCCGAATCGTATTTTGTATTTGCGTGTTGTGCCGTTAGCTGACAAAACACTATATGCCGCAGATTTTGCTAGTGAGAAAGATCGTTTTTATCATCTTGATAACGATGGCGAACCAATCATCGAGTTTGAAGCAGGCTATTTTAGTAATTTGAGTGGCGCAAAGTTTTTGATATGGGATGAAATTACAGTTGGCGACGATGGCTATTTTTATTACTTCAACGATCAGACAAAAACCATGTTTCAAATTGACGCTGATTATGAACTTTATAATCAATATAGCGGGTTGATCGAAGACCCTGTCACCGACCCGATACGCTCAGGCATCCTCGTTGATGAAGCGGGTCAAGTGTGGTTAGGGTATTATGGTGGGATTCAGATATTTGGCAAAAAAGAACAATTGATACACACCATCGAACTCGAAAAAAGTTTTGACTTTGTTCATGATATTGCCTTTGCTGATAACGGATTATTAGTTGCCGCCCAACCGATGACTGTCTCGATTATTCAGGTTGGATTGCCGGACGAGTCAGGGCAATCGGATTAAATCGATCTGGAAGTGCTTAACAGGTTATAAATGCAGGTAAGGACGAGACATACCTGATCCTTAAGAAAACAAGCTCTAGAAACCTTGAGAAATTTTGGAGCGATTTCCCCCCTGACAAGTAATTGATATTTAAGCCTGTTGGCAAGTTATCGCATATCTGATTTCGATTATCTCATTACAACAAATATTACAGTTTTGAGACCTATCAATGCACCGTTAGGTGATATTTGTTACAATAGGGAGAATAGAATTGCTTTGTTGACCGCATCAGCGGTATGAATATGGATGGGATACCTTGTGAATACTGATTTATTGATTCCACTTGTTAGCTTTATGTTTATTGTGTTGGCGGCTCAACAAGTTGGACGGTTTCTTTCACGGTTTAATCTCCCATTGATTAGTGGGTATCTCCTTGCTGGCATCATAGCTGGACCTTTTGTTTTACAATTTATGGGGACTGATGATGTCGATCATTTACGTTTTCTGGATGAGATTTCGCTAGCGTTTATTGCATTTGCCGCTGGTAGCGAGATGTATCTCGAAGAATTACACGGACGCTATAAAAGTATCGGTTGGAATACCGTCACCCAATTGATTGCAGTCTATTTATTTAGTGGTATTGTCATCTTTGCCCTAGCCGATTCGATCCCATTTATGCAGGGGTTATCACAGGGTGGTCAGTTAGCGGCGGCAATCTTAGCAGGCACAATCCTCACAGCACGTTCTCCATCGTCTGCAATTGCGATTATTAATGAAGTACGTGCGCGGGGTCCATTTACCAAAACGGTTCTGGGTGTCACCCTCGTCAAAGATGTAATTGTCGTTGTCTTATTTGCACTGAGTACCTCGGTTGCCAGTACACTATTAACAGGACAAGCATTCGACATTGTTTTTATCTTTCTGGTCACATCAGAAATCGTTGCGTCTATTCTGCTCGGTCTGGTTATTGGACGCTTTTTGGTGGTTATCCTTTCAACCCATCTGGATGAACGCATAAAAATTACGCTGATCCTCTTGCTAGGTTATCTTGTATTTGTATTTTCGACCAATCTACGCCACTTCTCACATGACCAGCTACCCTTTGAAATCCTCTTAGAACCCTTGCTCATTTGTATGGTGGCAGGATTCTGGTTAATCAATCGGACACGCTATCGTGATGAATTTCGGCATCTGCTCCATCTGGTAGAAACTCCCATATTTGTGATCTTCTTCACACTGATTGGGGAATCATTGGATATCGCTATTGTTCTCACGATTCTACCGATCACCTTAGTTATTTTTGCAACGCGATTAGTGGCACTGTTTGTCGGGGGGTATATAGGGGGATACGCGGCAGGTGACCCACCACAATATAACCGCCTCACATGGATGGCATATATCACCCAAGCAGGGGTTGGCTTAGGCTTAGCGAAAGAAGTCGCCATAGAGTTTCCAGAATTGGGGAATGACTTCACAACGTTGATGGTCGCCGCAATTGTTATCAGCCAGATTGTTGGACCACCCTTCTTTAAGTACGCCATCAAGTTAGTTGGTGAGGGACATCTTCCCGATGGCAAAGAATCTGATGAAATTCGTGATGCCTTGATCATCGGTTTAGAAAATCAGACCCGTACTTTAACCGACCGCCTAGTCGCACATCATTGGAAAGTAATCCTTGCTGACACAGATGCAACGCATGTTACGGAAACAGATACAAGCGAAGATGGACGCAAGCGCGCTTTTGTCTTGTCGGATATTTCGGCGGATAGTATTCGTCCTTTAATCAAACCCGGATTGGATGTAGCCGTCACGATGCTCCATGATGATACAATCAACTTACGATTGTGCGAAATCTTGTACGAAGATTTTGGCATCAGACGACTGATTGTGCGCTTGAATGACTATAGCTTAGTTGATCAATTCCGAGCATTAGGTGTACAAGTTGTTTACCCTGCTAATGCGATGGTTCATTTGCTGGATAGTGTGATCCGTACGCCACAATTGGTCACGATGATTTTGCAAGATGACCCGACACAACAAGTTGTACAGGTCACAATTTCAGAACCGCATGTCGATGGCTTATTGCTCCGCGATTTGATTATGCCGAATGATGTCTTGGTGATGGCGATTTCCCGCGATGGCCATTCGATTGTTCCACACGGCTATAGCAAGCTCCATATCGGTGACGAAGTGACCCTGATTGGCTTACCCGACAGCCTCAACGAAGTGGTATTAAAACTCGGCTATTAGACTCTATGAATCATATGGATACGAATACGAGATGCCTGATAAAAAATTATCCGATCTAAAGAATATTGGTGTGAAATCCGCAGACTTGCTCCATCAAGTCGGGATCATGACAGTCGCTGATTTGGATGAAGTGGGGGCTGTTGAGGCATGGAAGCGTGTCCGCGCTATCGAACCATCAGCCAGTTTGATGGGTGTCTATGCCCTACAAGGCGCACTCATGAACATCCACTGGAATGCCCTTCCCCAAGACATCAAAGACGACTTACGCCAACAATGGGAAGCCGATTAATTCAAGCTGAAACTTGACAATCGAATACAGTCAAACATTACTGATATCGAGGAATCTTGTATTCTGAATCAGGGATACCTACAATCTAGCACCAGAAAGTGTATGTGATTAGAAGGATATATTGATGATCAGCCGAAATGATTTCAATCATTGGTATAATCTCGCTAATGATTCACTTGTTATCAAATTCCAGAATCTTAATTAATCTGAGTTTTGTTTGATTGTATTGGAGAATGATCTGGGATTTTTTCATCAATAAAACGTGTTTCCAAAGCCATTAGCCTCTAGCTATTAGCTTAAAAAGCCTTGTAAAAGCTAGTGGCTCAAAGCTAAGTGTAGACTGGTGAATAGAGTAAAATCCAATATATATACTATATCCATCATTATCCAGAACTGATGTTAATCAATAAACCTAAATTTGAGACTGACAATATGCCCAATTTATTTGTTGCCAGCGGAATCTTTCATCCAGAGTCGGGTGGACCAGCGACCTATCTAAAGGAAGTGTTACCTCATTTACAACGTTGCGGATGGGATGTGCGCCTCTTGAGCTATGGCGACAGTACCTTATCTGATTATCCTTATCCTGTAACCCGTATCCCACGCCAACTATACCCAATTCGATTATTAAAATATGGGTTGGCATCGCGGTCAGGGCTTGCTTGGGGGGATGTAACCTATACCCATACCATCGACTTGCCCTTGTGGGGGAAAACACAATCAGCACGGGTGATTAAGATTGTCGGCGATCAAGCATGGGAACGCTGTATACGAAAAGGTTGGATTCCACCTGATCTGAATATTGATGACTTTCAAGCCTATGAAGGCAATCGACAAGTGCGCTGGCAGAAACAATCACGGTCACGGCAGGTACAAGCAATGGACGGAGTGATTGTTCCTAGCGAATATCTCAAGCAAATGGTTGTGGGTTGGGGTGTGGATGCCTCAAAAATTCATGTGATTTATAACGCACTGCCTTCACCGCCTGTTGTAGAAGAAACGCAATCTGATATCAGATTATCACTCGGTTGGGATGATCGTCCAACGGTGTTGACAGTAGCTCGATTGCATCCGTGGAAAGGTATTGACCATCTCATCACTGCGCTAAAAACGTTGCCAGATGTTCGGCTTGTGGTTGCTGGTGATGGACCGGATATGGCACGTTTACAATCATTAGCTGAACCGTTGCGAGATCGTGTGATATTTTTGGGGCATGTCCCCCACGATGATATTTTTCGATTGATGCGCGCGTCGGATGGTATGGCGTTATATAGTGGATATGAGGGATTGTCGCATACGATTTTGGAGAGTTTACAAGTCGGGACACCTGTGCTGGCAAGTGACAAAGGTGGTAATCCTGAAGTGGTGCAAGACGGGGTGAATGGGGTGCTTGTCCCTTATGTTGATGGTGAGGCTTTACGAGATGGTATTCAACGGTTGCTGAATAACCGTGATACGTATATCCAGAATGCATCTCATGGGATGGCGCGGTTCATGTTTCCGCAAATGGTGGCAGAAACAGACCGCGTGTTAAAGTCGTTTTTGGATTGAGGTGAGGGTCGCTATGTGGTGGCATATACGGCAATTTTTCACATGCCTATTAGCTGGTGTAACCTTCATTGCAGGCACGATAGGTTGTCTAGTAGTGATTGTTCTAGACCTTGGGATGGCTGTTGTAATAGCCATTTATGGTAACATTGATTATGATGAAGAAGGATTAGAGAAAGCTCTTCAAGATCAGTGCCCTGCCCTCGAGATCGACATTAGCAAGGGATCGTTTGATTATGATCCGATGCTAAATTATTATCAACAACATGTTGTATATTGTTATAAATTCACCCCTGACAAAGAATGGGAATGTGGTTGTAGTAACTCATCGGACTAATAAGATTACGATGAGATACAAAATGTTGTGTAGAAGGAATACAGAATGTCTAGTGATTGGATGATATACGGGGCAAATGGGTATACAGGGCGATTGGTCGCGCAATTGGCGAAGGAACGCGGTCATAATCCCGTGATTGCAGGGCGCAACCAGAAGAAAATGGAAAAGCTCGCGCTGGAATTACAATTGGATTACATGGCGTTTGATCTGACCGATGTCAATATCATCGCGGAAGCCATCGCAGATATGGATTTGGTTTATCTAGCGGCAGGTCCATTCAGTCAAACCAGCGTCCCGATGATTAAAGCGTGTCTAGCGACACATACCCACTACCTTGACATCACAGGCGAGATTGATAGTTTTGAAAAAGTATTTAGCTATGATGAAATCGCCCGCAAAAATGGCATTGCATTGATACCGGGGGTTGGCTTTGATGTTGTGCCAAGTGATAGCCTCGCCAAACACGTGTCTGATCGCTTACCTAATGCAACCCATCTCGAAATTGGGATTGCCGCATTATCACAGGCAAGTGGAGGGACGATCAAATCAGCGATTGAAGGTATTCCAACAGGGGGGCGGATTCGGCGGGATGGTGTCTTACAGCCATATCCCATCGGTATCGGACAAAAGCGGTTACGGTTTATGCATGGCTATTATGATGCACTGCCAATTCCATGGGGAGACTTATCAACTGCCTATCGCACCACAGCTATCCCCAATATCACAACCTATAAAACATTCCCGAAATCATTTATTGCAATGGCAGAGATTGGTTCAAGTATAGGACAAGCGATCTTTAGTAAAAAAATCGTACAGAAAATAGCAAAGGGCTGGGCAACACGCTTAATCGACGGTCCTAAAGCCAACTATCGCCAATCGGAGCGGTCTTATGTTTATGCTAAAGCCAGCAATGAACATGGTCAAATGGCTGAAGCATGGCTTGATACGATTGAGGTTTATCAGTTTACAGCGATTTCCAGCATATTGGCGGTTGAACACACCTTAGAACGCCCTTTAGCAGGTGCATTGACTCCCACTTTGGCATTTGGCAAAGATTTTGTGTTGGAGATTGAAGGCACACGTCGCTTAGATACATTAGATATAGGCGATTGGCAGTCTCTCGTCCCTTCTCTGAATACTCCCACTTTGGCAGAAAGCTAAATGGTTATCCAATGACTCCATTTCCATAGTTGACAAGTCCGCAAGTCAATGTAAAATTAGAATCTGCTATGGGGTTGTGGCGGAATCGGCAGACGCGACGGTCTTAAAAACCGTTATCCTTTGGATGTGTGGGTTCAAGTCCCACCAGCCCCATATCTTTCTTCAAGATTCCGATTCACCACACCAACAATTTTAGTAATCTCCCAATCACCCATTCTCACTTCATCTAACAGCTTTATGACTTTGTACATATCAATTTCCCACTATAATAGAAGCATAACGCAAACCAAACGGGAATGATGCGATATGATGTTACGCAAATGGCTGTTCATCGGAATATTAACACTGTTAGCTATACTGCCAGTTTATGGACAATCGATTGATTCAGCCTTCCCAATAACACCCGGTAGCATCGAAGGCAATATTAACGACACCTTTTTTTCAACCTTCTATAGCTTTGAGGTCGTCGCGGATGATAAGGTTACGGTCAAGATGGGCAGAACATCTGGTGATCTTGACCCATTCATCACACTCTATAGCCCCAACGGTGACATTTTATTATTAAATGATGATGACCCTGATAATGGTGGACGTGATTCTAGGATTGATTATGTTGCCGAATCAGAGGGGATGCTGATTGTCGAAGCCACCCGTTTTGATCGTGCCGAGGGACTGACATCAGGGACATATCGCCTGACCTTGTCAATCGAAGGCATATCTCAAAGCCCAACGGTGATTGACCCCCTGACCATACCCCCTATATTTGCCGTTGATTATACCCAAATCGGCTATGATACCTTTCGTACAGGAACACTCAATGCAGAAAACACGGAAAAATACTTTTCATTTGGTGGACGACAAGGCGATTTTGTGCGGGTAACAACCACCGTTACCAACGGGAATTTACGCCCCATCGTCACCATCCGTAATGAAGATTCAACTGTTATCAGCACCAGTATCCAAACCAGTTCAACAGAAACTTCTACCTTAGCAACAATTCCCGAAGACGGTTGGTATCTGCTTGAAGTCAAGCAAGAAGCAGGCGCAGGAGAATTCGGTTTATTTGCAACTCAATTGGCGCAGTCGGTCATCATGCCGGATGTTCCTGTCCGTGGTGAACTCACAGATACTGCCCCACAGTTATCGTTTGTCTTTAATGGGACAATCAATGATACGATTCTTGCACGGATAGAATTACTCAATGCGCCACCCAATGTTCAACCCAAAATTTCGATACGCAATATTAATCAAGAGATCGTAGCCGAATTTACAGGTGAGGCAAGCCGTGCGAGTGTGCTGACAGAACTACCACGCAGTGGATCATATTTGGTACAAATCGGGGTGAGTGGTACATCGGCTGGTGGTACATTTTCCTTACGTTTACAACGATCATCACTCGATATCGATAAACTCCAAATCGAGAATGTGCGTTATAACGAGAGCTACACCAACCGCATTACAAATGACGAGCCGTTGCATTATTATCGCTTTGTGGGCAAGGTTGGGGAATTAGTCACCATCAACATGCAAGCCGATGATATGATGGCTCTTGATCCCTATCTTATTCTGCTCGATGGCAACCTCAATGAATTGGCATTTAATGATACAGCAGGTAGTAGTTCTAATGCGCGGATTACCCAATTTATACTCCCTAGCAACGGCGAATATTATATTATCGCGACCCGTGCAGGCTTATTAAAAGGGATCACCAGTGGCAGTTATACCCTCAGTTTGACGGTTGGGCAAATCGAATTGCAAACGGGTGTCTTGACAGCAACGCTCAACTGGACGGGTGATGCCGATCTTAATTTGTTTGTGCGTGAACCATCGGGACGCGTTGTATCATGGAGTAATCCTGCTTTGCCAAGTGGTGGTTCGCTCCAGATTGATAGCAATACCAACTGCGAAACCCCTACCTCACAACCTGTCGAGCATATCTATTATCCAAGTACGGTTACCATACCGGATGGGGATTATACGGTATGGGTCTGGTATCAGAATGTCTGTAGTATGGATAGTCCTGTGCCGTTTTCGTTGGTTGTAACAGCCTATAATCAAGACTTACTCCGAGTGGAACATACACCTGAAAATCCTGTTCTCATCAACCCCAATCAGCGTTTTGAAACCGTGATCAGAGTCAATCAACCGGTGAGTACCATCATCACAAAAGGTGAATTTAGCTCACCGACGGCACAACAAAGTGCATCGCAAGGTGGCGACACATTGATTCGCTACGGAGAAACACTATCCGCCAATATCCAAAATGATGTTTATGCTCGCTTCTATCAATTTATTGGTGAACAAGGTGATACGGTCATTATTACGGTAGAGGCGCAAACGGGAACACTTGATCCGATTGTGGTCTTACGATCGGCTGATGACATCAACCTTGCCTCCAATGATGATGCAGGATCTTTCACACGGAACTCACGTTTAGAATATACCCTATCCGAATCGGGACAATATGTGATTGCTGTTACACGCTATGGCTTACGCGATGGTACAACCACAGGTGCATATATACTAAACTTGAGAAAAGCAACAAATTAAAACACACTCACAATCAGCCCCTATTATGAGTCATGATATTCATCCTTTTTTCAATCTGTAAATATATAGATTAATACCTCAATTACAATTTTATGGTATGATTATGAGAAATTTGTTATGTTATGTAACATAATATAGTGGAGCATGACACATAATCTCATGAATCGGGCGGCAAATAACTTTAGGGCTTTTGCAAATAACTTCATAACCGCTATACAAAAAGTGATCGAACCGCACGCTAGTATCACTGACCCAGAAGATCGTTATCGTTCTCGCATGTTAAATAGCCTCTTAGTCCTCTTTTTACCCATCGCATTATCAGTAGTTGTATTTAGGTGGCTCGTTCTACCTCATGATGTAACCAGCACGATTATCATTAGTTCATTAGGAATCTTAGTTGTTTTCATCATTTTTATTGTTGGGCGCACAGGTCATTACCGTGCATCTGTTTATGTAACTGTGATACTGGGTTACGGAATTATCTATCTGAATGCAGTCAATTCGCAGATTCCCCATTTTGAAATTGCATATCTCATATTTATACCGATGTTGGGTGTAGTTTTGTTTAGTATGCGTGAGGCATTGGTGAATTATGTAATTGCTATATCACTTATGATTGTATTCCTATCAACCATTGGCGATATTGACAGAGGGATAGCTATTGATTTGCTTGTGTTTATAGTGCTGACACAAGGAATTATCTTCTTTGCGAATTATCAACGGAGTCGCTTAGATCGTAACCGTCACGAATTGGTAATTGAGAAAAAACGAACAGAGCTTATCAAGCAGTTGATTGACAACGTTTCTCACGACTTTAAGACCCCCATAAGTGTGATTCATACCAGTTTATATCTGGCTCGTCGTGCTCCAACATCCGAAAAACGGGAAAAGAGCTTGTTACAAATTGAAAATCAAGCACAGCGCATAGAATCAATGATTCAAGACCTCTTGACGATTTCCCAATTAGATCGAGATATTAAGCCCTTATTGCAAGAAGTTAATCTATGGGAGCTTGTTATCAGTTCACTCCAGCAATTATCACCACTTGCAGAATTAAAACATATGACAATTGAAAAGCATAACGACATGGATAACCCTCTCCTCATGGGTGTTTGGGATGAATTAGAGCGTATGATACTTAATCTTGTTAGCAATGCGATCAACTATACACCAGAAGGGGGTACGGTCACGATTCGGGTGTCTTCACCCTGTGATGGTTACTTAACTTTACAGGTGGTTGACACCGGCATCGGTATTTCTGACGAAGATTTACCACATATCTTCGAGCGTTTTTACCGAGCCGACAAAGCGCGCTCAACCCAAACAGGAGGTACGGGTCTGGGCTTGTCCATCGTCAAACAGATTGTTGAGCGTCATCAAGGAAGCATATCACTAGACACCAAATTGGGTAGTGGATCAACATTTTGTGTATTACTCCCTTTAGTTCAAAATAATATTTAGAATTTCCACAGTTTTTTATAAATTGCTCTCAAAAGGCATGATACTCAGTGCCGAAAAGAATTCCCCAAGAAAGCTACTAGGACGAGTCATCAAGAGCTTGGTTGACGCAAATCCAGCTTGCTGAGCGAGATGTTCCCAACGGGTATAAGTAAGTGGATAGGGAACCCAACGATTCGCTTTGTCCGTGTTATATTCAACCACAATGAGCCGTCCTTGTGGTTTTAAGGTAGTGATGAGTTGATTGAGGACGGGCAATTTATCAGGAACAAAATGGAGCGAATTCGCCATGATAATCCCATCAAGTTGTGGCAATTTTAGAGGGTGCGTAAAATCAGCTGAAATGATGTGAGTCTTCACACTGGGGAATTCTTGCTTCATCAGCATGACTTGTCGCCGTAATGCTCCAGCATCCCGATCAATCGAATAAATTGTACCTTCCTCTCCGATCACCTCAGCCAGTGCGAGTGTAAAAGCCCCTTGCCCCGAACCCACGTCTGCCCAAATCCCACCCACTTGAGGAATGCCGTTTTTAATAAGATTCACATGATCTTGATGGTTCATCAAACAAATTCCTTGTGATTATTGAATTTTCAGTATACTCAACAAAGATGAGAGTAATATTTTATTGCTTGAACCTAAACGTTAATTACGAATACTCATGGTATGATAAAACCATAGGGTGAGAAAACCACATGGGAATTGGGAATAAATGAGTAAGAAGCGCGAAAAAGCAGAAGCCTTTAAAGAAAAAGTAGAATCTAAAATACAAGATTTAATCGCAGAATTTTCCGAGGGGAGAATCAGTCGCGAACAATTTAATCTATTGTATGATCGCTATAACGGGCAATTATCTATCGCAAATGAAGCTCTTGCTGAAAATGATATTCGTGCATTGAACGAAGTCGAAAATTCCGTACCCACTATTTTTGTAAAAGAAGCCACTGCCGGTAAAGCAACAGGGATGGGAATCTATCATCATCGAAGTGGACGCATTATCGAAGCTCTTGGTAATTTTGACGTACCCGTTGCCCAACTAACCCCAACACTGAATGAGATTGTGGGGAAAGTGGATGCGGATGAATTTATCGAGCCAAAATCAATAAATATCGAACGTGGACATTGGGTTCTGTTTGAATCACGTCGCTATACAACAATCATTACACTCTTCCGCAATGAACCTTCTGCATTACAAATTCGTGAAATGCAACGCTTACATCATGACTTTGAAGTTGCTAATCAACGATTCCTCGCTACTGATAAAGTTGATACCAAATCGTTGGGGTATCCATTCCTTGCTATAGTGCAAAAATCGCTCAAACGGTAACATGTTCGTAGTCAATTTAAATAATATGATATTAATATTATAACCGATCTATAGTTAAAGTCACAGGATTCATTCCATAATCTTAAGTCGTTCTATAGCGTATATTATGTTATACTATAGGTCAGATGTGGAATGGGATTGTTTTGTTCTTAAGGTATTAATTCATAAGAAGTCTATCAAATTACTATGTGTTTCACATGAAACATATATGAATGGGCATACTAAATTTGTATTAAATTCCATTTCTCCGTTTCACTATCTAAAGAGGGTAATGTTATGTCAACACTTGATTGGTTAAAGGACTACGATTCAGACTTATTTTCACAAGTTACCGCTGTGATGGGAGATCAACCATCACCTTACTATGATGATGAGTTGATCTCTAAACTAAAGCAAGTGGGGGTTACAGGGTTTTATTTTAATAGCGTTCATGGCGATAGTGAGCTTGCCCCAGATTGGTTGCCAAAGTCGGATCGACTAGGTGTACTGATCCTCAAAGGGACGGCAACACGCACATCAGCAAATTTTATCAGCCAAATGTATGAAACCGCCCTCAACAGTGTTGCAAAGGGTGGTAAAATGCACACAATCCTATATTTCAAAGATGCCAAGATCGAATTCCAGAGTTTATTTAGTTTAGGTAATCTCAATAAACATGCATCGATGGGTGCACAAGCGATTGTAGGTTCACCAACAACTGGATTTTTAAAAGCGGTTACAGAATTTGTATCTCGTTATGCAGGTCGAGATGATATTTTCCAATTTGATAAAGGTGAATGGGAAAATGGTCTTAAGGCTATCGAGCAACATGTTCGTGAAAAATCTGTGGTTAACTAACACACCATAAGCGGATTATAAAAGCTTGAGATTTTTTCGATACCATCATATCAATAGTCCAGTTGTTGCAAAGTTTAGCTATGTTTCGGTGTTACATAACCTTTGCATAATTTATCCAATTTTAGTAATCAAATACTGACCAACACGATAAATACAACCTATGGAACTACTTCGTAACATCTCATGGCAAGAATCAATGGACTCATTAGAAACAATATTGGCTTCTGTAGAGATGCCCGATACTATACATGAGCGGATTTCTGTTTTTGAAGACATCATTATTGATGCCTTTATTCATATTGTAATTGGCAATCGTATTCCTGCCCTAACAATTTATTTTGATATGGTCTTGCAACGGTATCCACAGTTACGCTCACAAATCAAAAATCAATTGGGACAGTTTGGGGTTAAAGCATTGGCAGGTGTTCCTGTTGTCATGTTAAAAGATGTTGACTCTGATATTGTAAGAGCCTGCTTACCTAGTTTGATCCCGATGTTACTCCATCATTTGCTTGAAGTTGTATCTGATAAAATCGAAAGCAAAACACTTGCCGAACGATTCAATATTTCCGATGAGTTTGCGTCAGAGTTTGCTAAAAACGCTTATGAAATGATGGGTGGACGTTCTTTTGAAGATATACAACATCAGGCCACACTTTATCTGAACAGTCTCGACATTCATGAGTTAGATTTATCCCAACTCGATCCGCAATTTAATGCGCTATTTGGGGGCGATAATATTCGCTATTTATTTAGCAAAAGCGACTATACTATTTCTGCACTTGATATGGGGCAAATTGGATATGTTGCCCAAAATCCGATCAAATGTCTGCTGTTATTTAATCTCATTGTGATCGAAAACGCGACTCATCACTTACATCATGCTTATATCTGGACGAGAGATAATCAACTTATCGATTGCGGCAGTGCCGAGTTATTTAATTTTGCGATGCAATCCCTATGTGCGCGATATTTCTCGGTGGCTGTCACCCACGACCCCGGTTATTCATCAATGGATCTTCATCATGCCATTGAGACACGTGCAGATTCTATCCTCACCAATTATACGATGTCATGTGTGATCTCCGCGCTTGCAGTTGCCAACGAAGCTTATCAGAAACAACTTCAAGCCGAACAATACGAGATTGAGAACCTCATTCATTACGGTACACAACTTATTGGCTTAGCGAATGACTGTGGCTTTCGTCTGTTGCGTTTGACAGAATCAGAAATTCGACAAGAACTTCAAAAATTAATGCAGTTAGAAGCATATCCTCGCCCCAGCGAAGACGATAATCGTATTGTGTTTCTTCATCAGCAAGCGAAACGCGGTCAGCTTGAACAACGGTATTTAGCCCTGTTTCCAATCATTAAAGATATCGCTAAAGGCGAGCATAACCTCGCGCTAGATTGTCAATTTGATCCAACGCTTGAGGGATGGGATCGTGTTGTGGATAACGTGATAAAATTGTCGGAACAATTCCAATCGATCGAAACAACGTTCCAACAATATGCTGATTCAATACAATTCAAAGAGGTTGCACGTCTCATTGAAAATTTCATTCAGTATAATTATCAGATTTATGATCTAGGTGCAGATTATGATCACCAACTCCCCGTCATTGAACATCTGGAGATTATGAAATAGGGGATAAGCATTGATTGTTGCTTAATTTTAGCACTTTCTTCGTCATTGCTATGCTTGACAAAGAATTTGTGTGGTCGTCAGTTGGGGTAAATCATTCTCAGAACCTGACGAAGCCATTTATATATTCAGCTTTGGATAATTCCCTTCTCTACGTCGTTTGGCAATTTCTAAGTCCAACCACCCATTTTTATCGAGTACCGCATAATTGACATTCCAATAAAGAATTTTCCCTGTGTGTTCGATATAGTCGTTAATGTCCAAGTTTTCTTTACGATAAAAGACAAGCGCAAGATAAGGTAATGCCTGCGGGTTGTTGATCTCCCGTAATTCGATGGCAGTATTTTTTTGGCGTTGCATATCAGAGCCATCCATCAATCGGGTAATTCTAACAGAAATATCGATATTGCTAGGCTCTCTTGGCATTAAACGAAGTAAGGACTTCATGTGTAAGAGATCTTTACTAGAATATTCTGTTAGAAGATTGTCGTCTACACTATCGTCTGATTGTGAATGAGATTGAAACTTAGGCATATGGCGGAGGCGTTCAGCTTCTGCGGGGTCAATGCCCGATGCCAATTCACGATTAATCTGGAAATGCTCGAAAATCGCATCAATCGTTGAATAGCCGCGTTGATGGGCACGTTGAACACGATTCCCTGCCCACATAACCACCTTTTTAATATTGGAATCAGGCTCTTCACGGACACGCTGCTCTAATGCGACTAATGCTGATGTTTCTTCAACCAGACCAACAATCAACGCCGCTTGCCGACGGATTCCCACTTCGGAATGATAGAGCATCTGAATGAGTTGGAGAGTTTCCATATTAGTGACCTCCATAATTAACAACATTACTATTTATTACTATACCAGAAATGTTCTCCCTCACTCAATAGATAGCGACACATTTCAAACAGGCGATATTCTTATACAGAAGCGAAAATATGAGTTAGGTTGTCTCTATTTATAGCAAAGTCCGATAAGCATCAGGCGACAAAATCTATCGAGGCAGGATTTGTAAAGTGTGTTAGCTAAAGATACAAAAAGTTAAAAAGCTAGTATGCTAAGCAACTTATTTAGGATATCCGCTGATTCAATTCGAACAGCTATAAAACAACCTGTGACGGTGCAGAGAATTGATATTATGCTTAGGTAGCGAGTGGTAGCCGAATATAAAAGCACGCCCCTTCACCGAGTCGGCTTTCGACATCAATCTCTCCCCCATGTAATTCTATGATTTTTCGTGAGATAGAAAGTCCCAACCCTGTCGAAGCAATTGTATTTGTTCCCCGTGATTTATCACCTCTATAAAATCGCGTGAAAATATTTGGGATTTCATCAGATGCGATACCAATACCGTTATCTTCAACGACAATCACAACCCAATCATTGTCTTGATAACTCCGTATGGTAATCTGTCCATTTTCGGAGGTGAACCAAATCGCATTCTCGACAATATTTGAAATTGCTTGCAGTAGCGAATCCTCATTTACCTGTGCCATAAGAGGGGATTCTTGTAATTCGTTATGGATCTCGATCTGTTTATCTGCCGCAATCGGGCGGAAGATCATGAGAATATCCAGTAGCATTGGATTGAGGTCACTCGTCGTTAAGGATAGATGCTGAAGCATGTCTAATCGTGACATATTAAACATGTCTTCAATCAATTTCGTAAGTCGATTTACATTGAATTCTAGCTTACCGAGTTGATTGAGCTGCTTGTCGGTTGTCAAGAGCTTTTGGAGAATATATATAGAGGTATTGATCGTCGATAGCGGTGTTTTAAGGTCATGCGACGCGTCTTGAATGAAATTTTGGAGAACCGCCACCCGTTCTTTTTCTCTATTATACTCTACCAGATGTTGTTCGGCTTGTTTGCGCGATGTAATATCTTTACCTGCTCCATAAAATCCGAGAATCTGTTTATGATCTTCATCCCACAAAACCCGTCTGCGGACATATAACCACTTAAGGTCACCCGATTTAGTGATAATCCGATATTCGCCTTCAGTATCTTCGCCCTCTTGTGTTTGACGAATATCTTGCTTGACTTGCTCAACATCATCAGGGTGATACAAGTCAAACCTGCTTTCTATTAGATCAGGATCATAGCCTGTTAGTCTGGTAAAGGATTCTGCTGTTATCCAAACATGATACCAGCGACCATATTCATCGATTTTATCTAGGTAAGCATAATCCGATGTTAATTCTGAGATAATCCGATAGCGTTCTTCACTGGCTTTTAAAGCCTGTTCAGCCTCTAATTCATCACTGATATCTCTCAGAACTGTAACGGCTCCTATCGCTTCCGCCTGATCATTACGTATCGCGCCGGATGCTCCTCGGACTGGAATTGGTGTGCCATCTTTGCGGTGATGGATCATTTCACCCCGCCAAATACCACGCTCTCGATATTGCTTTTGGGTATCTTCTGGTGTTGTACCATCAAAATATTGTGTCTTGAAAAGATCAGTAGCATACTGACCGATCACTTCTTCTTCCGTCCAGCCATATATCCGTTCTGCGGCTTTATTCCATGTCAAAATATTGAATTGAGGATCAGCAGAAATGACAGCATCCATCACAAAATCTAATAAGCGTTCTTGATGATGATACCGTTCTTCTTCGCGCTTCCGTTGCGTAATATCGGTATAAACACAAACCCACACCCATCCATATTGGGGATGATTTGTGGATGACACATTAACAATGCACCATATAGAACTTCCATCTGCATGGGTATTGTGAATTTCGCTTTGCCAATAATCAAATGGGATAGATGTTTGGGGAAATTGTTCTCGCAATCGTATCAGTTCTTCATTCGGAAAAAATTCAGATGGTTTGTTGATGACTGCTTTGTGATGGCATCTAAATAGTTCTTCAAAACGAGAATTAACATGGAGAACATGTAACGTCTCCTTAGAAATCAGGCAAACCCCTTGAGAGATGTTATGGTCAATATCATACTGAATTTTATATGCATATTGCGCCTGAAACGTATCTTGAAAAATCTGTACCGTATCCAAACGAATTTGGGTGGCGTGAATAAGGGTTTGTACAACCTCTATGTCTTCCGAGGTTAAGATTGTATTGTGTTTATGATTGATTGCCGTAATTGTACCAACTACGTACTGATAATCCCCATCATAGGCGAAGAGTGGTACAACAATTAAGGACTCGGCTTCATCGCGCAGTCGTCTTGCATATAAATCTATATTTTGGATTTCATCAGTAGGTGATTGAGACAATATCGGTTGTTGTGTCTTTAATACTTGTCCGCTCAATCCCTCAAGCAATTCAGTATAGTCGAGGGAGACTTTGCTTTGTGAGCCATACATAACGCTTAAAACAATTTCTTGTTGGGCATGGTCAACCAGAAACAATGTTACACGGTCCGCTTTAATCCGTTGTTGGATCGTATGAATCAGTTGCCGACAAGTATCTGATAGTTGAATTGCTATGAGTAAATCTTGCTTGTCTGTTTGCTGACTTCTCTTAGCTAATTTCGCTTCAAGTTCTTCAATATAAAGTTGTTTTTGTTTCAATTCATCCAATAAAGCTTGTTGATCTACCATTAGCTCTACCAATGTATATAGATTCTACATTTATTGTATTGCAAAATAACATTTCTCATCAAATAGCTTGATGAGAAAATTCTTATCTTATTCGATGATAAATACTTAAATTAGTTATAACATTACCATTATAACATGGTCATGATATGAGATCGTTTTATCTAACACGTGCTAAAGATCAACTAGCATTCGCTTATTTTTCTGGCGCGACCTCAACCAGCCAACTTTCAACAATAGCAGGGTTTCCATTGAAGTCGATTACAAGTTGACCGGTATTGTCGTTCACCTCGATAATACGATATACACTATCACCCAAAATATTCCCAAGTGGATTGCTATCATAGGGTAAATCAAGTTGAAGGGGATCCTCCGCGACTTGTTCTAAAGCAATAAATGTTGCTGTCGCATCGGGTATCGCTTGTATCAGACCACCTGGCTCAAATGATGGAATACGCTCGACAGTATCAGGAGCTAACGAAATACGGATATAATTACCACGATATGTATCTAACAAACCACTACTAATATAAATACGAGCATTTGATTGTTTGGCGAGTTCAAAAATATCCAATCCATAGAGGTCTTCTAGATCCGATTTTACAAATGATCGAATATCTGATGGACGTTCGCGACTAAACTCTGGTGGATTGGTATCGGGCAAACTCTGACCAATACCGAAGTCTTTGTTGGCTACCACCATAAAAGGTGTATTTGGCTCAAGATCAAAATAGCGGAAGTTGAGAAATGGGTCGGTTTCGCTATTTTGAATAATTTGAAGATTTCTGAAGGTTGTACCTTCTTCCCCACTAATCCCAAATGTAAATGAAATGATCCGTTGGAAGGGATTTGCCAACTCATTGCTACCACCAGCTTGAACAACAATCGCATGATTGACTGATATTGGCATTGGAAGCGTTTGGTAGGGTAAAAGTTGAAAGATTTCTCTAGTAGCTGAATTTAAACAAGGGTTATCAGCAGCGATTCGTGTTACGGTATTTGCCGTGACGATATGTTCCATCGTTAGATAACCACCACTTTTGGCATTGGTATTTATGGTATATAACGCCGATGTATAAAATGTATTGGTGAAGACTGTAACCGTTGCATCTTCTGGAATAATAACCCCAAATACTGCACTGTCCAAGAACTCAACAATGTACGGAGCATCGTCACCTACAGGATTTATACAAAAGACCAATTCGGGAGGCGTAGATTGTGCATATACGCTACTGGTCTGATTTGATGTAAGGAATAAATAGCATCCTAAAAAAATAAATAGGCAACGAATAAAAAACTTCATGTTTTTAGTCACTCCTTTGTGGGAATATATAATTATTGTGATTGGACACAGCGAAACGTTAAATCATCACTCAAATATGCATCCTCTAGCCAAACCCCTCTTATTTCGCTATCTGAGAAAAAATACATCTGGCTTTGCCCATCAGTAGCATCACGATTGTTTGTCCATTCATTAATGCCTCGGTAGGCAACAGGCAATTGGGTCATCAGGATTTCCCATTCTAAAGGGGTCGGCAGTCGTGCATCACGCCATTTACAATATTGATCCGACATAATCATGCTGATTCCCACAATCGGATTATTAGCACCTGCACCAGCAGGGTCATATAATTCTCCAAAAGCTGGTCGGCTACAGTTGGCAGTCCGCGAGCACAATGCATATTTCTCATTGGAGATAGGGTCTAAATCAATCCATACGCTTTCATCTAAGCACAATTCCCGTCCTTCGACAAGCACACATCCTTGGGGCATAAAAACAACTGAGTTAATGGTATTGATTTCATTTACCGATAAAATCATTTGCTCAATTTGCCATGCATCGGGTGTGGGTGTGGGTGGGACAATAGTCGGTGTGGGCGTTGGTGGAATTTGCGTTTTGACCTGAGTTGCCGTTTGCGTGATGGTCGCTGTTTTCGTCAGCGTTGCGGTTGCCGTTGGCGTAATGGTCGCTGTTTTCGTCAACGTTGCGGTTGCCGTTGGCGTAATGGTCGCCGTTTTCGTCAATGTTGGTGTTGCCGTTGGCGTGATGGTCGCTGTTTTCGTCAATGTTGCGGTTGCCGTTGGCGTTGGTGACTGCGTATCTAAGATCGTATCAATGATTTCATTCGATGGTGTTAGTGTCGTGATAGATGCTATAGCACGATTATCAATCATAGTTAATTCACCATCAAAACCATTTTTGGTATTATTAGATAGTAAACTATTCACCATAAAATATCCAAACAAAACAATGAGAATGCCAAACACAATTAGAGATACCATGCTTCTCTGGTTTGTATTTCCCCTATCATACTGTTGTTTTTCTGATTCTACGATGAGGACTGAATCTTGTTCATCAAGAATATTTGTATCTTCACCAGTCTCACCTATTCCATTCACGGGTGGTAAGTCTTTTATCAATTCGCTATTAGGGAAGTGATTCGTATCTTGCGGTGTATTTGGATAACTAGAAATATCGCCTTGTCCGAGAGAGATCGGTTTACGAATTTTCTTGTCATCATGATATTGAATCGTTGTTGCTGGTGTTCCTGTTGTTGCGCTTGATGAATCCAATGAAAATACTGGACGTGTGGTTGGATTTAATAATATTGCTAATAGATCATCACTGAAATCTTTGGGGGTCTTATAGCGATCAATCGCTTCAATAGCTAAAACCTTCTGGAACACATGATCCAAATCCTGCGCAATCTTAGGCACATTTAAACTCGGGAATTTCGAGATTAGTGTACTTGGATATTTCCATGTCCCACGGCGCAGCTTATCCGTGATATAGGGAATATATTCGGTAACAGCAATACTAGTGGCTTCATCGTAAGTTGATAACGGGTGAGCTTCATATAAGATTTCAAATGCGACCAATCCAAAACTAAAAATATCAGCCGCTTCCGAGCCTTTTACTTCCGGTGCGGCATAGCGGAGGGTCATCGCATCGTGTGTACTATCAAGTTCTACATCGGATGTCAGGCTAATACTAAAGTCGAGTAAATAGGGGCGTTCACCCTGAATACGAATGTTCTGTGGTTTAATATCACGATGAATGATACCGTGTGGGTCCCCCGGAATCCGTATCGAATGGGCTTTGGTTAACGTACTAGCCAATGCCTCAATCCAATGTAAGCGTGTCAGTAAATTAAATTTTGCAATTTCATTAATAGCGATGAGGCGATTTAAATCCATCCCATTGATATAATCCATAACAATATAGGGTGGAATGAATTTTTCATCATAATCAAAAATTCGCGCAACATGGCTAGAGACTTCGTATAATTGTTGTTGGGCTGTGATTTCGCGCTGAAACCGTCTTTGATAATCAGGACTGTTGATATAATCAATATGAGCGACTTTAATAGCACGACGTTCTCCGAACATATCTTGGGCGAGCCAAACATGCCCTGAAGTGCCAGCACCAAGAGGACCAATAATGGTATAATTTGGTATATTGGGAGCATGATGCAACATTAAACCGACCCGATTATAACCCTTTAATTAGATGAATCACTGGTATTCAAAGAAGATTGGGCACAACAAGGTTTGGTAGCTGTCTCATGCTATCATGCCGTTTGGCAATCAAGAATATTTACCCTAATTCATGAGAGCAATTCTACATCGTTGCAACTACGATCCCAATTCCCCAGTGTGTTCCATATGCCAGCATTTTCACAGCATAGTATAACAACGAATTACAACAACTACCACTTAAAATAGATTTTAACTTATCGTCAGACACCCCATAATTTCCACTCACTAGATCAATTCGAGTCTTGTCACTATAATCGGGACGATTTATCACACTGACATATGATGGACACATCTATAAGGATATTCCAATGACCGAGATACAACATAATTGGGCGGGTAACATAGACTATCACGCTGTTCACTGGCACACACCGACAACGACTGAGCAAGTTCAAGATATTGTGCGGAACAGTCATAAGATCAGAGGATTAGGTTCACGGCATTCGTTTAATTCTATAGCTGATTCAGACGACACCATCATCTCACTCAAGCAAATGAATCGTATACTGGAGATTGATGCAGACGCACAAACGGTCACAGTCGAGGGTGGTATCACCTATGGTGAGCTATGTAAGACACTCCATGAACGCGGATTTGCACTTCGTAATCTGGCATCCTTACCACATATCTCCATCGTTGGAGCATGTATGACAGCCACACATGGCTCTGGTGAAGCAAATGGTAATCTAGCAACTGCTGTATCTGCGATTGAATTGGTGACCGCAAATGGAAACCTTATAAAACGCAATCGCGCAGAACATGCTGACGAATTTGCAGGCATGGTTGTGAATCTGGGAGCATTAGGCATTGTGACTCAGGTCACACTTGATATTGTGCCGACATTTGACATGCGCCAAGATGTTTATTTAAATCTGTCTTTTGAGGATTTATACAACAACTTTGATGCCATTCAAGCAAGTGGTTATAGTGTGTCGTTATTCACTCATTGGGATAACA
>Ga0070729_10002379_pt1 | contig 24582 bp, 21 predicted proteins | sample tdDd472_FD_66725 | JGI IMG/M metagenome (GOLD analysis project Ga0070729, IMG submission 66725) | Marine sediment microbial communities from the Atlantic coast under amendment with organic carbon and nitrate - tdDd47.2 | ecosystem: Environmental > Aquatic > Marine > Coastal > Sediment | place... | reverse complement strand
CAGTATTGTTTCAGACATTCCAACCAGATGCTGGATTTGGATGTTCAACTTGCCATCGATCTGATTCGGAAGACCGTTTAATAGGACCGGGGTTACTCAATGTGGGGACTCGTGCTGAAACACGGGTTCAAGGGCAATCAGCACTGGAATATATCTATATATCAATTACCAGCCCAAGTGAATTTGTTGTGCCAGAATTCCCTGATGGATTGATGCCACCAAATTGGACAGACATTTATAGTGAAGATGAAATTTATGACATCATTGCTTATTTGCTCACGCTGGAATAAGCCGATCTCATGAAAATCATAAAGTTGACAGTTTATTTACAGTATGTCGCTAATCTCAGCCATCAATTGGGTATTTGCATTGTCTAATTTTTGATGGGTATCTGTGAGCCATTGTTTATCGGTAACAAGTGTTTTGGATTGTAAGTCTAAGACTTCGGCAGTTGCGGATGGGGCAGACCCACCAAAAATATTACGTGCTTGTACAAATGCCACAGGATCAAGGGCTTGTTGTAATAATTCTTCTGATATTTCGACGTGGATATTGAGTTTTTCTTGTGCTATTTGTGTGAGTAGATCAGCTGTTAAATCTGTTGGTGCAAGCTTATTTTCCAGCGAATAAGTCACCATGCCTGATACAATGCTATGTGCTTGGCGGAAGGGTAGGTTTGCATGACGGACAAGCGTATCGGCAAGTTCGGTAACAGTTGTAAATCCTGCAATTGCGCGATTATGAAGATGTTCCACATTAACGTGTAGTGTTTCCATGACTGCACCATAAAGATGCAGAATATCACTAGCTGTTTCAAGTGAACCAAATAACATCGGGAAAATTTCGTCTTCAATGTCTTGTGTATCTCCATATGGGATATTATGACATTGAATGACCGTGCCGTGCGCCTGTGCTATCATCCGACTAATACGAGCGCGAATATGCTCTAAGACAACAGGATTACGTTTTTGGGGCATGATCGAACTAATCTGAATAAAACTATTATCAATGCGGATTGCGCCACTTTCTTGTGTTGCCCAAAATAACATATCTTTGGTAAAGCGCGATAAGTTCACCCCAAGCGTGGTTAATGCTCCTGCAACGTCGGTCAAATTATCGGATGTGCCGATTCCGTCATAGGTACTGGCTAAGACACTATCAAACCCCAGTAATTTTGCACTTAAATTACGATCAATCGGAAAGCCTGTTCCTGTTAATGCTGCCGCACCGAGAGGGCTTTGATTGTTGGTTTCATAGGCAAAACGTAATCGAGCTGTATCACGTTCCAAAAATGCAAGTACACCTGCCGTGTAGTGTGCCATCGTGGTTGGTTGTGCGGGTTGGGTATGCGTATATCCCGGCATCAATGTTTCGAGATGTTCAGTCCCAAACTTGAGCAAAGTATCACGCAAATCAAGTAGATATTCCATCGCTTGCAAAATCAAGGGGCGTAATGCCAATCGAGTGAGCGCATAACCTAGATCATTACGACTGCGCGCAAGCTGTAAATTGCCACCATGTTCTGCACCGACATGTTCGATTAGCTGTCTTTCTATCGCAAAAAACAAGTCTTCCACACCTGATTGATAACTTAAACTTTCTAAGCCATTGTTGTCAACTTGTTGTAGGGCATTGAGTAAGTCTTTGGCATTGTCTTGTGTGATAATCCCTGTGCGATACAACATCACCGCGTGGGTACGATTTGCCGCTAACATGGGCTGATAATAATATTTTTCAGCGTCCACATAGAATGGCTTTAGGACATATTTTTCGTATAAGGGATGAGGGAATGATGATGCGATTGCCATGGATTAACCTTTTAAGCCTGTGAGAGCGATGCCTTCGATAATGTAACGTTGGAAAATAATCACAATGAGTAGGAGTGGAATAACGGAAAGTGATGCCCCAGTCATAATCAGATGCCAAGCAGATGTGGACTCTGTCGAAAAGAACTGAATTCCAACTGGCAGAGTTAGCATATCTTGACTAGAGGTGATAATCAGAGGCCATATGAAAGCATTCCAGTTGCCGAGGAAATTGAAAATACAGAGTGCGCCGATAGCAGGTAAACTCAATGGTACGGCAATGCGCCAGAATAATCCAAATTCGCTAACACCATCAATGCGCGCCGCATCTAATAATTCATCAGGAACACCTTGCATGAATTGTCGCATGAGGAAGATACCCGCGGCTGTAATCACACCGGGAAAGGCAATTCCCCAATAGGTATCAACCCACGTCCCCCCGATGATAGGATTATTCGACATAATGAACCATGGTATCAAAAGCATCTCTGTCGGAATCATCAGCGAACTTAAAAATATGATGAAAATAGGACGTTTGCCGGGAAATTGATACTTGGCAAAAACATATCCTGCCAATGTATCAAAAAATGCAACACTTACTGTGCTGAATACGGCCACGACAATCGAATTGAGATACCAGCGGGGTAAATTTGTCTCAGTTATGACAGTTTGATAATTGTCAAAAGAACCCTCAATTGGGAAAAAATTACCGCGTGTAATTTCTGTAGCTGGCTTCAATGACGTGGATAGCATCCAGAAAAAAGGAACGACCATCGTAAATCCGATTAATGTCAGTAGAAGATATGAAAACAGCTTATATTGCCAATTTGTATGTCTACCAGTTGATGGACTGTCGTCTTTAAATATGTTGGTTGGTGTAACGGATTCCATAATGTCTCCCCTAGTCGTTCCGTCGGTTTGTGACAGCTAGTTGGATAATCGTGATACCGAGTATGATGCCAAATAATGCAACGGTAAGGGCTGAACCATAACCCATGTTGAATTTGCCAAAACCCTCACGATATACTTGTAACACAATGGTATTGGTAGCATTTAGCGGACCACCTTCGACACCAGTTAATGCCAGTACAGGTGCAAACATCCTCAAAAATGCGATGGTTTGGAGCACCAATAAATAGACAATACTTGGATTTAATAAGGGTAATGTAATGTAGCGGAAGGAATGCCAGCGCGTTGCGCCATCCACTTCGGCGGCTTCGTAGTAGGTTCGTGAAATTTGTTTTAGCCCTGCTAAAAAGATGATGACAGCAAATCCTAATCCTTGCCATACAACAACTGCAAGAACGGAAAGGAGGGCTTGTTGTGGGGCTTTTAGAAAAGGTTGTTGGGGTAATGAGAATGCTTGTAGCGCAATATTAAATAATCCAAATTGCGGTTGATACAACATTCGGAAGACCCAAGCAATCGCAATTGTCGATGTCACAAAGGGTAAAAAGAATAAGATACGGTAGAAGGTCGCCAAAAATCGAATCTCGTTTAACATCAACGCGACTAATAAGGCGATTCCCAATTGAATAGGAACACCCAACAACACATATGAAATGGTATTGCGGAATGCGGCAAGCGTATCAGACTTTGGCTTTCCCAACTCCTCTATCATCGTTTCATAATTTTCTAGCCCGACGTAAGGTTGTTCTACGGCAAGCGGATTGTAATCATGTAAACTCATCTGAAAGGCAAATAGCGTGGGGTAAATCCGAATATACGCAAAAAATATAATTGGTATAGCAAGAAAAATATATGCCCAGACAACCTTTTTACGAGCTAGCGTCCAAAATGGAGGACTGTCGTGTCGCTTTGTCTTGTTGTCGTATGCTAGACTCATAATCTGTTCTCATTCTCTTGTATTGCACTTGGAGTTATATCAACTACGCCAGAGCAATAAGAGTCTGGCGTAGTATGTTATTAAATTTGGTTATGAATATCTGGTTTATTCTTCGCGGTCAGCCCAGAATCCATCAAGGATTTCTTGTTCTGCTGCTGCTGCTTCGTCAAGTGCTTCACAAGGATCCATTCCAGCGAGGCGAACTTGGTCGAATGCGTCAATCAGAACTTGACGTTGTGCACTTTCATCAACAAAGAATGTTGCATGTGCATATTCTAGCCCAGCAGAGAATGCTCCGAGGACAGGGTCTTCAAGGATAGTTGGATCACTTGCGGCTTCAAGCTGTGCTGGCAATTCGCCAACTTCATTCACCCACAATGTACCTGCTTCTGCTGAGGTGATGAATTTAAGGAATTTTGCAGCAGCTTCAAGGCGTGCAGGGTCTTCACCAGCGCGACGGGTGATACCATGTGTCCAGTAAGAACCAAATGTATGACGTTCTCCATTTGGACCAAGTGGCAACTCTGTAACACCGAAGTTGAGGTCAGGGTTGTTACCTGCAATTGTTCCTAAACGGAAAGATCCATCAACATGTAGGGCAGATTCACCATTAACAAATGCTTCTGTTACGTCAGTGAATAAGTCATTGCTACCGGTTTTGTATTCTGTTTCAAAGGCGGCTAACCATGAGAATGCTTCACAGCCTTCTTCGCTATTCCATGTAACTGTGCGTCCATCTTCACTGTATGGAACACCACCATATTGGCGTAACAAGACTTCACGGAACCAGTGATGATCTTGTGCTGCTAAACCAGGGGCGTGACCTTCTTTAACAATGTTCAGAATGTCTGTACCGTTACCATCGTATTGAGTTGTAGCGATTGCCATTTCGACAAATTCGTCAAGTGTGGTTGGGGGAACTTCAGGATCAAGTCCTGCGGCTTCAAACAAGTCTTTATTCCAGAACAATGCCAAGGAACGAACAGCTGTTGGGATTGCCCAATATTCGCCTTCAAATTTGGATTCCGTAACCATTGGAGAGAAATAGCTTTCAATCCATTCGGCAGGGAATTCGTCTTCTGGAAGCGGAACAAGGTATCCAGCATCAACAAATGCAGGAATCCATCCATAGAAAAGAGATACTACATCAGGACCAACACCAGCAGGTGCGGATGCCGCAATTTCGTCACGGAAGTTGTCATAAGGAATATCACTGTTATGGATCACGTGAATACCAGGATTTTCGGCTTCAAATTGCTCAATCAGCATATTCATTGCGTCAACACGAGCCGCAAAGTTATATTGCCAGTATTCAATCTCGATGACATCATCTTGGGCAGTGGTAACAAAACCCAGTGACATCGTCAATACGAGTACTGCTATTAGTGCAAGAAATTTAGTCTTCTGCATATAACACTCCTTATATATATATAAGCTTTAATTATTTAACATACAAACTTTAATGTATGGTACTATCTTTATCAACAGATGTTGAGGGACAACCATATATTACTTAACTCGATTTATGCAGGTCAATCTTGAATAGTCTGGCGGCATTGCCCCCAAATATCAATTGAATGTCATCTTCACGATAGTTTAACTCTCGGACATCTCGAATTTGATCTAAAAGATATGGCTCTGCAAAGCCTCTTGGGAAATAACTCGAATCCGTTCCAAAGATGATGCGTTCTGGTCCAATTGTTTCCATATATTTACGGAATAACTTTTTCGTTGTCCAATCACCATCAACCCATTTTACCCATTGGTTCGACCCGCAAGTATCAATCGATACATTGGCACAAGCCCAGCATAATTGTAGTGTTTCTCGTATCCATGCACAGCCAAAATGTGGCACAACAAAATTAACATCTGGAAAATCTTTGGCAACGTTGTGTAATTTGAGCGGATTGATATTTTGATGCCAAGCGATACCACCGCCACCGCCTTGTATCCCAAAGTGAATGAGCACAGGAATATCTAATTCTGCACAGGCTTCCCATACAGGATAAGCGGCTTCATCTTCGATAGGACGGTCTAACATGGGGGCTAGCAACTTATAGCCCTTCATACCATCTTCTTTGACGGCACGACGCAGTTCATCCGCTGCGCCTTCTGCAAAGGGATAATTGTGGGCAAATCCAATGAATTTATCAGGGTGACGTTTGATAACATTGGCAAGGTTTTTGTTACCACCACCGGTCACAAACCCGACAGCACGCAAGCCATACTTATCAACTTCCGCCGCCCACTTATCTGCTTGTTCTTCATCGGTAAATGTGTTTTTTTCGGGTGGATCATATCCCCATGTCATACGCCATTGTTGACTGTATTTCATAGCTTGTTCGCGGATGATTCCTGCCCGTTTTTCACCACGTCGTTCTACATATTGTTGACGCATATCTGGTCCCATATCAGCGAACCATGGTTTTTGTGTAGGGAAATGTGTGTGGAAATCAATAATTTCTAAGCCGAGGTACATTGTTTTTCCTAAACCATTCATTTATTAATCACTATGAGTATAACGCGAGTTTTCGCTATTTACATCAGTTTTATGTACACCAGTTTTTAAATAATTCTATGCAAAATAGACAAGCTCTTAAGATAATGTTTGTTTGAGCCATTGAGCGAGCCGTTCTTCAAGTTCCCATATTTTTTGATATTCAATATAGGTTGTGTGGCGGAAGGGTTGATCTGGATTTTGGGTGATTAGTGCTGTTGCTACGCCTTTGCCCCATGCATACCCTAATTTTAAATATAGGGCGGGCGAAATTTGATTGACATCACAGATGACAACTCGTGCCTGACCGATCCGTTCTAGTGTCATTTCAAGTGTCTCGGATGCGCCTCGATCCTCAAATTCTTCAGTTGGTGTGATGCGTTCACATAATAAACCCATTGCGTGAGCGGGACGTTGTATGCCATAAAAGTAGATGTCATCCAACTCTTGGTCATCAGGAAGGATAGCGAGGGCATATGGTTTTATATTATCTTGCCCGGCATCTGGAGAGTTCGCCATTTCTCCGCGTGAGAAAGTTAGATCATATGCCCATTCATTATCTGCCACCCGTTGTGCATAGGAAACCTCATCGAGGAAGAGTGCAACTGCCGTTTGTAATCGTATTGCACGGCGACGACTACGTTCAATTATAGATATTCGCTCAATATTTAGATTGTGGGTATTCGATTGCATAAAATCGATAATGCCACCTATTTGTGCCATTAATGCTTCGTGCTCATCTAAACCGAATCCCATTCCATGAATTGTCATAGCAACATGGTTAACATTACTATCCTCACGAGCAAGGGTTGAGAATGCCTTTTCTGTAAAATTGCGTATTTCTGCATATGAGAATCTTATAGGTCCGGAAGTTGGGATATAAAGTACTTGCTTGGCTGGCAGATGTCCGTTAGTGACATGTAAAACAGGATCGCCTGATTTAAGGGGTTTTTGATCTATTGGGTTACCTTGTGATTTTAAGTGTTTTGCAATTTCAGAATCTGCCCCTCTAAACTTTTGTGCGTATTTCATAATCAATACGTCACAACCAAAATTTAAGACATTACCCTCAACAATCTCCAAACGGGTTTTCCGCGAGAATGAGAGTTGTATTCCCATAGCCTGTCGCACATTTTCGATAAATTCAGATGATACGTTCGCTCCTAAACCAGCCCGCATATCTTCATATTGATATGCTTTTAACAAGAAGAATGGCTCGCCAATATATAACACTGGAAACATCGGTTTCTTACGATCAATTGCGTGTAAGATTTCACTTTGAACGAATTTTGAATCATGCGAATCGGGTGACATTATGACAACAAATGCACCACAGGTATCAATTGCTTTTTGAAGTTCATCGGACCAATTCATACCTGCACTAAGACGCTTTTCATCCATCCATACTGTGAACCCTGCATGTTCATAGGTTGCCCGTAGATAACGAGCGAAGTCGATGTCTTTACGACTATAGCTGACGAAGATATGTGACATGATTTTTTCCTAGATGCATCATATGTTGTCTGTTTAAGTAAAATACTATTTTATTATGTTAAAATTTCTTGTATTTTGGCAATAAAACGCTGATCATCTAATGGTTTTGCAAAATATCCATCAAATCCTGATTGCATGACACGCTGTTTTAAAGTCGGTGTGTGAAAGGCTGTAATGGCTAAACAGGGGAGTTTTGAAAATTGTTCGTTTTCCCGAATAGATGCTACAAGGGCAAACCCATCCATACCGGGTAAGGCTAAATCAATAACGATGATGGCGTGCTCATCTGCTGAAAGGATACTCAATGCATCTTCGGCTGTTCCTGTTAATTCAACTGATACATTAGCACGAAACAACATACGTGCCAATAATTCCCGTCCATCGGGGTCATCTTCTACAACAAGTACTGTCTTAACCATATGGTGTTTGTTACTCCATTTTAAATGCCATAATTGAATGATACCGCATCTTGATTGGGATAGAAAATACAACGGGTCTCATTTTATTTCAATAATGCAATACTTACTTTATATAATGAAATAAGATATTTCTTGACAAAAATAAGTATCTGCTTTACTCTAACAAAAAGTAATTCTTAACAATGTTTTGAGATAATTTTCTTATGTTTAACCCGTTTCAATCTGCTACATCCCCCATAACACCAATCTCTCTCAGCTATCCTCACTATATGGCTGTGAAGATGTTGCGGGAGCATGGCAAATTATCACGTACAGCTATCGCAGACTTGATAAATTACTCCCCGTCAAAAATTACATCCGTTGTGAATGACCTCATTGCGGCAAACATCATTATTGAAGTCAACGAGAGCGATTCAACAGGTGGACGGCGCGCCAAAGAATTGTTTTTTAATCCATCATTTGGTTATTTCATTGCAATTGCAATTAGTGTCAATAAGCTTGATGTCGCACTTGTTGATTTTAGTGAAAGTACCCGTATTCGGCAGATGTTGCCGCTTGAATATGAAGCCGATCCCGGTAAAACATTGCAAGATATTGCCGATTTTGTATTTGAAAGACTAGCTCGCCTCGATATTTCTATCGAAAAAATCTATGGCGTAGGGATTACATTGCCCGGTGCCGTTAATCGTACTGATGGGACATTGTACGATACGCCTGCTTTACCCGGTTGGGGTGGTTATCAGATCGAAAGTTTCATCCGTGAACTGTTTCCGTATGCATTAGTGGTGATTGAGCGCGATGCTCATGCAATGGCTTTTGCCGAACTCCGACATGGGCAGGGCAAGATTCATAAGCACTTCATTTATCTTTATGTGGGGCATACCATCAGTGCTGGTTTGATTCTAGCGAATCAGATTTATCATGGTGCGAATGGACGGGCTGGCGATATTGGCAATATGAAGATCGTATCCAACGGGGAAATGGTCAATTTAGATCATTTAGCGTCACCGATTTTGGGAGATATTCATCACTATAAGCATTTAGACGAGATCAGTATTGCAGCACAAGAAGGTGATATCAAAGCGCAACAATTTATTGAGAATATTGCGCTACAAATTGGACAGGCTTTATCGACACTTGTCAGCGTGGTTGATCCTGAGATTATCTTGATTGGAGGATTGGCACAACAGTGGGGACATCCATTCCTTGCTGCTATACGTCGCCATATTCTGGAGTTGTCGCAATCATCAACAACTCAACATTTACAGGTAGATATTGCACCACTTGGGGACGAAGCCACTATTACAGGCATTTTAGCATTAACGGCTGAACAAGTTTTTGTAGTTGAACGCAAGCCTTAGCTACGATTTAGTTAGTCGTACCATACTTAATGAATTACCTCTATTCACTTTGGGGATAGGGATAATACAAAAATTTATTTATATAAAAGGAGCTTTTCTATGGGACATCTCGTCCGTAAATTATCTTTAGTTTCGCTTTTAGTAGTACTTGTTGTCTTATCAGTTGCCCCAGCAGCTGCACAAGATACCGAATTATCTATCATTTGGTTCGCATGGCCCCCATGCGATCTTCTCGATACCATCACGGATGATTATCCTGATGCAACTGTAACCGTAACCTGTGTCCCCATTGGACAGTGGTACGACCAAATTTTCCTTGATTTCTCCGCAGGTAGTGGTGCTGATCTTCCGATTCTCGATAGCCAGTTCATGGGTGCCGGTGTTGCTGGTGGGCATCTTGTTGACCTTACCGATTGGATGACCGAAAACTTGCCAGTGGATGATTATGTACCTGCGGCATTGGCTGCTTATGGCGAAGTGCCAGCAGGCAGTGGTACATTCTATTCCGTCCCGATGATGACCGATACCCGTATGCTTGTGTATCGTACCGACGTTTTTGAAGAAGCTGGTTTGGAAGCACCTACAAGCTGGGCTGAATTGGTTGAACAAGCACAAGCACTTAAAGATGGTGACTTGATCGAAAACGGTTTTGCAACTCACTGGAGTCCTGATGGCGATCTAGCTGCAACCACATGGAATCATATTTTGTGGTCATTGGGTGGCGAATTGTGGGATTCTGAAACATATCAAGTTGAAGGTATCCTCAATACAGAAATCGGCGTAGAAGCGATTGAACTGGCATCCGCGTTGTGGGCAACTGCTCCTGATGGTGCTGGTAGTTTTGGTTTTGATGAAGTTGTTGGCGCAATGTGTAACGGTACAACCGCGATGGTTGAAATCTGGTACGGTTTTGGTGGTGCATTCACCAGTACTGATAGTTGTGCTGAAGCAGATAACATCGGCTTTGCTGTAGTCCCCGGTGCAGACGAACACTTCATCAGCCTTGGTGGTATGGGTATCAGCCTGAGTGCATATTCCGAAAATCCAGAAGCAGGACTTGCTCTGATTCAATGGTTACAATCCGATGACATTCAACTCCGTTGGGCATCTGAAGGTGGCTTCCCCGGACGTACCTCTATCCTCGAAAGTGATGAATTCTTGAATTCAGCTGCTTATGCACCATCATTCGCAGAAGCATTCCAATATGTAAAAGACTTCTGGAACTTGCCAGAATATCAAGAAATGCTCGGTATTCAACAAGAATATATCAACCTTGCAATTACCGGACAGATGGATGCACAAGAAGCTCTTGATCTAATTGCAGAAGAACATCAAGAAATTCTTGATGATGCTTACGGCGAATAAATCCTAAATAATAGCTTATTGGAGGGGGAGCAATCTCCCTCGTTTTTATAAAATTTGAAGGCTCAATTCGGGGTTTGAATAGAATAATAATCGAATTGAGTCTTTGAAGAAAAGAAGAGAAATTCTTATGAGTACAGCAGAAAAGATAGCAGCATCGCAGTCTCCATCAACAAACCGATTGCGACCTAAATTCAGTTTTTTAACAGATAACCGACTTTCTTTCTTATTTGTCTCACCGACCTTGATTGTGTTGTTATTTATTGCGATCTACCCTTTGATCTGGTCACTGACTGCGAGTTTTACGAATCGTACCATGAGCCAAAACCAAGAGGTTGTAGGTGTTGGTATAGAAAATTATAGTGAACTCATGACCGAAGATCGTCCGTGGGAGCGCTTTGTCGTAACAGGCAAGATTGTTGTTCCCAGCGTAATTATCCAGACGGTTCTAGGATTTGGCATTGCCATGTTATTGAATCGTAAATTTGCTGGACGTGGTGTATTAATGACGATGATGTTAATCCCGATGATGTTATCGCCTGTTGTGGTTGCGTTATTCTGGCGGTTTATGATGCAGGGTGATGGGATTATCAATTATTATATTAAAAATGTGATGGGCTTTGAGCCAATACTCTGGTTGGCAGATCGGAGCATTATTCCGTGGTCAGTCGTTTTGGTAGATGTTTGGATGTGGACTCCCTTTATGATGTTGATTGCGCTGGCTGGCTTATCTGCTGTGCCGACCTATTTATATGAAGCTGCCGAAGTTGATCGAGCAGGTGCTTGGTTTCGTTTTCGCCATATTACCTTACCAATTGTTGCGCCACTATTGATGATCGGTATCATTTTCCGCATTATGGATGCTTACAAGATGATTGATATTATCTTTGTGCTGGTAGGTGATCGCGGTGGCGTTGGACGTGCCGCACAGACAGCAGGTTTATATGTCTATGATGTCGCGTTCAAACAACAAGATACTGCCGTTGGGTCAGCCTATGGTTATATCATGCTGGTTGTGATTATTGCCCTCGCTAACCTCTTGATTCGACAATTGAATAACTTGAAGGGAGCTGAATAATGGAGCTTTTAAAACGAGTCGGCTTCTGGGTTGTTTTAGCGCTTGTCTTTGGCTTTTTTATGTTTCCTTTATATTGGATTTTGATCTCATCTTTTAAGACTCGTGCCGATATTGTATCAACCACACCATCATATCTTCCTTATCTGGAATTTAACCCAATCTTTGATAACTATACTGATGTATTGGTGGGAGGATCACAAACATCTGGCGAAGGTAGTACGGTTACCGCAAGTGCTGACGTAAGTGAATTCCGTGATCGGCTTATCAATAGCATTATAATTACAGGTGGATCAACGATACTTGCGGTGCTGATTGGCACATTGACAGCTTATGCGGTGTCGCGCTTTACGATTCCATTAGAAGATGATTTTATGTTCTTTGTTTTGAGTACCCGCATGTTACCGCCGATCGTGGTTTTGATCCCTGTATTTGTCTTATTTAATGACCTCGAATTACGGGATACCTATCATGGGATTATCCTGCTTTATACGGCGTTCAATTTGCCGTTTGTGGTATGGATTATGAAAGGTTTCTTTGACGAGATACCAAAAGAATATGAAGATGCGGCGATGATGGACGGTTATTCACGTTTTCAAGCAATATATAAAATCGTATTGCCCGAAGCAATCCCTGCGATGGCGGCGACTGCTGTATTCTCAATCATCGTATCATGGAATGAATTTGTTCTGGCGAACTTCCTCAATCGAGATACAGCGTCTACTGTTCCACCGTTCTTAAATAGCATTATCGGCGTTGGGGCTGTGGAGTGGGGTCGGTTAGCGGCGGCTTCAGTTGTCTATGTGATACCTGTCATCATCTTCACATTTATTGTTCGCAATCACCTGCTACGGGGTGTTACATTCGGCGCAGTCCGTCGTTAGGAAGGTTGAAAATGGCAGAAATTACGCTGAATAACATCACGAAAATTTTTGGTGAAGATGTGGTTGCCGTCAAAGATTTGAATATGCAGATTACGGATGGTGAATTCCTTGTTTTACTCGGTCCTTCTGGTTGCGGTAAGACGACGACACTCCGCATGATTGCCGGGCTGGATAATCAAACCCGCGGGGATATACATATTGGTAATCGGTTGGTGAATGATCTCCGTGCAGGAGACCGTGATATTGCGTTTGTCTTTCAATTTTATGCACTTTATCCGCATCTCTCTGTGTATGACAATATTTCTTTTCCTCTCCGTGCACAAAACTTGCCATCCAGTGAAGTCCAGAAACGTGTCATGGATGTTGCTTCACGCTTACAAATTGATCATCTCCTCAAGAAACGCCCCGGACGTTTACCGGGTGGCGAACAACAACGGGTAGCATTAGGTCGGGCAATGGTGCGTAAACCGCAAGTGTTTTTGATGGATGAGCCGTTGACCAACTTAGATGCGTCGCTGCGTGGGGATATGCGCGTGGAACTTAAGCACTTACAGCAAGAACTTGCGACGACGATGGTATATGTCACACACGACCAAATTGAAGCGATGTCGATGAGCCATCGGATTGCTGTACTAGATAAAGGTATTCTGCAACAAATTGATACACCATTCAATATTTATCGTCATCCACAGACCTTATTTGTCGCCACATTTATCGGATCACCACCGATGAATATCGTTCAATGTCATTTATCTGATGGTAAAGTAGTCAGTGAGCAAAATGATGGGGCATTCAAATATACATTGCCTCCTGCAATTGCCTCAATATTAGGACGTGGTCAAAAGATGTATTTTGGTGTGCGTTCTGAGGATATATCTATTGCTACCGATGATGATCCAAAGGTCGATTTGTCGGGGCATATATTGTTACGTGAACCTCTTGGTGATGAAACCATTTATTTGATTGAATCGGGTGGTTTTCGGTTTAATGTTAAATCGCCACCACGCCTAAAACTGAATATTGGTGAGCCCGTTGCGTTAAAGATTAATTCCAACCGAATTCATCTATTTGATGTGTCTACGGAACAATCATTGATTCAAAAGGAGATGCTTGCTCATGTCTAGTTTAACGGTAAAAGGGTTGAGCAAACGTTTTGGGAAAATTCGGGCACTGCAAGATGTATCGTTTGAGGTAAATGACGGCGAGTTTATGGTGATGTTGGGTCCGACAGCGGCTGGTAAGACGACGACATTGCGATGTGTCGCTGGATTAGAAAAGATAGATAGTGGTACGATTTTGATGGATGGCGAAAACGTTGCTGGAACAAGTCCAGCAGAGCGTGATGTTGCCTTTGTGTTCCAAACGTATGCCCTCTATCCGCGTAAAACCGCCTATCAAAATATGGCATTCCCATTGCAAGCCCGTGAGATGTCTGATAAAGACATTGATAATCGTGTGAGGGAAATTGCCGCACTCTTACAAATCACTGAGTTGCTTGATCGTCGTCCTGCGATGATGTCCGGTGGACAGCAGCAACGTGTTGCACTCGGACGAGCAATGGTACGTCAACCTCGCTTGTTTTTGATGGACGAGCCTTTGACCAACCTTGACTTTAAGTTACGTGTGGAAATGCGCGCTGAACTCAAGCGGCTACAACGTGAACTCGATACGACCTTCTTTTATGTGACGAATGATCAAGTTGAAGCGATGACGATGGCGGATCGTGTGGCGGTATTAAATCGAGGTGTTTTGCAACAAATAGATACACCTGAGAATATATACGACCATCCAGCAAATTTGTTTGTCGCGCAATTTGTCGGTAATCCACGTATGAATGCAATACCGTGTCGATTTGACGCAGGGGAACGGGTAATGGTTGCCGAGGATAGCTCATGGACATTATCCCCGACGACTGCTCAACTCGATAAATTAACGAAAGTATCCAATCCCAACAAACTCGTATTTGGAGTACGGGGTGAAGATGTTATCCTTAATCCACGGGGTGACGGAATGCAAGGAAATATCTTTGTGCTTGAACCGCTTGGTGACCGAACTTTTGTCGATATTGAGTTAGGGCGTTACACTGTAAAAGCAAGAGCTGATGCCGATTTTCAAGCAGATTCTGGTGATGGAATTGAATTGATGTTTGATACGGAACGTACTCATGTTTTTGATGCTATAACACAAGAAACTATTTATTAATATTGAAAGGATAGACATTATGGCTAGACCTGTAACATTATTTACTGGACAGTGGGCAGATTTGCCAATTGAGACACTTGCAGAAAAAGCCAAAAGTTTTGGTTATGATGGTCTGGAGTTGGCATGTTGGGGCGATCACTTTGAAGTTGATAAGGCACTTGAAGATGATAGCTATATTCAATCACGCAAAGATATTCTCGAAAAAAATGGCTTAAAATATTTCTCCATTAGTAATCATCTAGTTGGGCAATGTGTTGCTGAAGCCATGATTGATGAACGCCACCGTGCGATTTTGCCAGATCGCTTATGGGGTGATGGTTCTGCTGATGGTGTTCGTGAACGTTGTGCCGAAGAAATGAAAAATACAGCCCGTGCCGCTAAGAAATTTGGAGTCGATGTTGTCAACGGATTCACGGGTAGCCCCGTATGGCATCTGATTTATCGTTTCCCACCCACATCAGATGAAATGGTGGATGCAGGCTATCGGGAATTTGCAGATCGCTGGAATCCGATTTTAGATGTATATGATGAAGTCGGCGTGAAGTTTGCACTTGAAGCACATCCCGGTGAAATTGCATACGATATTTACACCGCAGAAAGAACACTTGATGCAATCGGAAATCGTGAAGCATTTGGCTTTAATTTTGATCCAAGCCACTTCATCCATCAGTTATTTGACCCAACAAAATTCATTGATCGCTTTGCAAACCGTATTTATCATGTTCATGTTAAAGATTCTAAAGTGAATCTGGATAATACAAGCAGTATTCTCGGATCACATCTTAATTTTGGCGATCACCGTCGCGGTTGGGACTTTGTATCGTGTGGACATGGGGACCTCAATATGGATTCTATGATTCGTGCACTCAATCGTATCGGCTATCAAGGACCATTGTCCGTTGAGTGGGAAGATAGCGGTATGGATCGTGAATTTGGTGCGACAGAATCTGCTGCTTGGGTCAAGAAAAATGACTTCAAAGCATCTGATGTCGCATTTGATTCAGCATTTGCAGACGATTAATTCTTCGGCAAATCGTAGGGGTGAGACATGTCTCACCCTGACTTACAAAAATGATGAGGAGAAAATATTATGGCAGATGAAAAACAAGTCAGTAGTTCATTTACGAGTATGGCAAGTGAGGGTAGCGCAGGGGATGCTCCCGAAATTGGGATTGGGATGCTTGGATATGCGTTTATGGGTAAGGCACACACCAACGCCTTCAAAAAAATCCCATATATGATGTATCCACCGGTTGCCATTCCAAGATTAGTCGGGATTGCAGGGCGTAACAAAGGGGCAGTTGATGCCGCGGCTCAACGTTATGGGTACGAAAACGCCTATACCGATTGGCGCGATATGCTCGAAAATGATGATATTCAAGTGTTTGATAATGGTGGACCCAATGATGCCCATGCCGAACCAACGATTGCAGCGGCTCTAGCTGGCAAGCATGTCTTCTGTGAAAAACCACTCGCTCGTACTGCCGAAGAAGCTAAATCGATATTAGATGCCGTACAAAAAACCGGTGTCAAAAATATGGTGGCTTTTAACTATCGTTTTGTGCCTGCGATACAACAAGCTAAGAAATTGATTGAAAGTGGCAAACTCGGAAAGATTTATCATTGGCGCGCAGTGTACCTACAAGAATGGGGTATGGATCCCGGAATGCCAACGAGCTGGCGATTCCAGAAAGATATTGCTGGTAGTGGCTCACTTGGTGATCTTGGCGCACATATTATCGACCTTGCGCGATTTCTTGTAGGTGAACCCAAAGCGGTTTCTGGGATGACACGAACATGGATTACTGAACGTCCTGATGGGTCAGGTGGCATGGTTAAATCCGACGTGGACGATGGTATTGTGGCACTGATTGATTTTGAAAATGGCGCATTGGGTACAGTTGAAGCAACCCGTTTTGCACAAGGGCGCAAGAATTACAACTCATTTGAAATTAATGCAGAAAATGGCTCGATTCAGTTTAATATGGAACGCCTCAATGAACTTAACGTTTTTTGGAAAGGCGAAGAACCTAACACGACACAAGGTTTCCATAATGTACTCGTGACCGAATCCCATCACCCATATTGGGAAAATTGGTGGCCTCATGGTCATATTATCGGTTGGGAACATAGCTTTGTACATGAGTTCAATCACTTCTTCAGCGCGATTGTCAATGATACGGATGTTGCTCCGTATGGTGCAACCTTCCTAGATGGCTATCGTAATGCGGTCATCTGTGATGCAATTGTAGAATCTGCTAATTCGGGTCGTCATGTGGACATCAAGTATGAATAACCAACTGCAAGAGACAAGAGGGTTTGATGCGTCGTTACTCGGCACAATTGCAAATATCTTGTTGCTTGTGGGTGTTGTTGCGGTATATCAGAGTGGCATACAAGCTGGCTATACGCTTGGTGTATTCGCATTAGTTGCAGGGGTGATTGCAACCATTACATCTCTTGTTTGGAAAAAAACACATCCCTTTAAATTGATCGAACAAGTTGCTGTTATTGGGATGTTTATTGGCATCCTCGGCATGTTACAACCGTGGGATATTAAACTCTATGAATATGGGTTTGTGATACTAGGAATTTGTACACTTGTGTTTATTGTGGTCATTCATATACCTGTAGCTGAAACCGACTAATATCGCATTCGTATCAAATGATGTATTAGGGGAGGACTTAAATCCTCCTCTATGTGTTTAAGGCATTAGTGATGGATTTCCCTCAATCGATTGAAGAAATTAAACATCAATATGAACAACTTGCCACCCATTTACCGATGGCTGTTGCGCTCTTTGATATGGATATGCACTATCTATTTGTGAGCCAGCGTTGGATCGAAGATTATCGCTTGGCTGAACCTGACATTATCGGACGTTCTCATTATGATGTGTTTCCCGAGATTGGGGACGAATGGAAAGAGATTCATCAGCAGGCTTTACAGGGACATGTTCATCGTGATGAAGAGGTTTTGTTTCGGCGGTTGGATGGGTCTACCGAGTGGATTAGTCGCGAGATTCGTCCGTGGACATATCGAGATGGACGTATTGGTGGGCTTATCATGTATACCGAGGTGATAACAGAACCTAAACATGCGCGAGATGAACTACGATATCAACATCAATTTTTACGTCAGGTCATGGATTTAAATACGAGTTTTGTATTTGCAAAAGATAAAGATGGCTATTTTACACTCGTGAATCAAGCGTTGGCAGATGCTTATGGGTCAACGATAGATGATATGGTAGGAAAGTCTGATATTGATTTTAACCCTAACCCTAGCGAAGTTAAAAATATTCGCGCCGATGACTTAGAGGTGTTGCGAACCCGTCAAGCTAAGTTTATTTCGGAAGAGTCTGTGACCCATGCCAATGGGCAGACACGCTGGTATCAAACAACCAAGATTCCGCTTGTGTTAGGGGATACTGATGAAGTTCAATTGTTAGGTATTGCAACTGATATTACCGAGCGTAAAAAGGCGCACGAACAATTAGAAAAACTTGTTGTGCAGGAGCAAGAAGCTCGTCAAGCGGCAGAAACAGCAGCAGAAATGAAAGACCTCTTTCTTGCTAACATGAGCCATGAATTACGCACCCCATTAAACGCCATTATCGGTTTTCTACGGGAGATGCTCTATAGTATGCAATTGGATGCTGATAATACCCATATGGCAGAACGAAGCCTTGCCAACAGTAAACGCCTGGAGATATTGATTAACAGTGTTTTGGATTTGTCTCGACTAGCGGTTGGAAGCTTGGAACTTGTTATTGCGGAAGTCAATTTACAGCACTTGGCAAAGATTCTTCGTGATGATCTAAACATTCAAGCCAAAGAAAAAGGGCTGTCTCTCCGATTGAAAATTGACCCAACTTTACCTGAAATTGTCAACCACGATGAAGAGCGGCTTACGCAAATTATCTCCAATTTGATGGTAAATGCTATCAAATATACTGAGCAAGGGTATGTTGAATTGGCTCTCGAAAATGATAACAATCAGAATCTTATAATCCGTGTGACCGACACGGGTATTGGGATTCCCTCGCATCTACACAAGAAGATTTTTGAAGATTTTGTACAATTAGAAGATACCCATCGTCATGCAGGGGCAGGGCTTGGATTGTCTATCGTCAAGAGCTTGGTTGAACTTATGGATGGTACAATCTCTGTAGCGAGTACAGTTGGAGAATACACGACTTTTATTGTCACGTTGTCCCTTCAGCTTTCGATATAGAAATTTATTTTACTGAAACGGGTAATCTATTACCGTATAATCCTTAATCCGTGACCAAAGATGTTCGATAGCTTTGATATCATCCTCATTGAGTGTGGCTTTTTGTGGGTCACGTGCAAATGGTGATTGTAAAACACCGCGTCGCCATAAGACGTATTTATGGAATGCTACACCATACATCGACGCATAAGTCAGCAATGGCAAGAGTTGGTAATTGATCGCTTCAGCTTCTGTTATTTTGCCCTCTTGGTATAACTCATAAATCTTGACTTGCACATCAACAACGCCACCTGCTGGCATATTACCACATGCTCCACGTTGGAGCTCATCTACTAGGTAGAGTCCATTAGCACCACCAAATATACCATCACAATGATCGCTACTGAGGTCAATAATGTTATTTATACGTTGTAAGATGGGCGGTGTCTCTTCTTTGATATAACAGATGTTTGGTTCTATCTTCAATAAATTAGCAAGGTCTGCTGGTGATAAAGGTGTGCCAACAGGGGCAGGTGCATTTTGAATGATGACAGGTAGTCCGAATGTAGCAAGTTCATGATAATAGTGTTCGACATCACTTTTGGGGGCTTTACGTAAATAGGGTGGCATTGCCATAAGCGCATCAGCTTTATTAACAACAGCATGATGGGCGAATTCGCGCGCGATCTGTAATGTCAATCCCTGTACACCAACGACCAAAGGTACACGACCTGCAATATGTTTTGAAGCAAACTCGACCACCGCATAACGCTCTGCATCGCTCAGTGTAAAAAACTCACTTGCTAGCACTGGGGTAACTAATCCATGAACGCCAGCCGCCAGACAATAAGTAATTTGGTTTTCATAACTTGCCCAATCAATATCACCACTATCTGTAAAAGGAGTATGCAATATTTGAAAAATACCAGCTAACACCATATCATCTCCAATAGAAAAAACATAAATATCATCATACTTTAGCATAAAGTGGAGAAAATATGAAAATTCAAGCAATTGATGTATTGCCTGTACGGATTAAACGCGAAGAAGCTTACTTGGGTGCATTGCCGCCTGATATTAATCCTGACCAATATTTTTTGCGTCCGCCATATCGTGCGCTCTATTCTGCTTATTTTGAAACAGTGTTTGTGAAAATTACTACGTCAGATGGATTAATTGGGTGGGGTGAAGCACTTGCTCCAGTTGCACCAGAAGTTGTTCAGACCATTATCGAACAGTTATTGTCTCCTGTGTTAATCGGTCAGAATCCGCTGGATGGTAATGTGCTGTGGAATAAAATGTATGACTTGATGCGTGTCAGAGGATATTATGGCGGATTTATGATTGATGCTATTAGTGCTTGTGATGTCGCACTGTGGGATTTGCGCGGCAAGATTTTGGGACAACCAGTGTGTCAATTGTTAGGCGGTGCATATCGTGATCAGATTCCATGTTATGTTTCGGGCTTACCTCGTGCGACGGATGCTGAACGGGTTGCACTTGCACTAGAATTTGCTGATAAGGGCTTCAGTGCTTTTAAATTAGCGGGTGGACGTGGTGTTGATACCGATATTGCAAGTATTAAAGCACTACGGGATGGGCTTGGGGCAGATGCAACCTTATTCCTTGATGCCCATTGGGTATATGCACTAGATGAATCGATCCAACTCGGTCACCGTCTTACAGAACTTGGTGGAGGGTTTTTAGAAGCACCAATGAACCCCGAAGACATCGACGCACACGCTCAACTTACACGGGCGGTTGCAATTCCGATAGCGATAGGGGAGGCGGAACGTACCCGTTATCAATTTAGACCTTGGCTTGTCCAACGGGGGGCTGACATTCTTCAACCTGATGTCGGACGTGCAGGTATCTCTGAGACAATAAAAATCGCGCAGATGGCGGAAGCCTTTAATATTCCTGTTGCGCCACATCTTAGTGTCGGACTTGGCGTGTGTATTGGTGCGAGTTTACATGTAGCGGCGGCGATCCCTAATCTTTTCATGCTGGAATATCAGCCACCAGTATTTGAAATTGCCAATGCGCTCGTGAAAACGCCATTAGTATGCCATGCGGGACAATATGAAATCCCGGATGGGTTCGGTTTAGGTGTTGAAATTGACGAAGTATGGTTGCAGGAGATGCAAGCATAATATTTGCTGATCTTATAATGATATATCAAGTGTTCTGGCAGTCTGACGTACAAAGGTGGCGGCGATTGGATATTCGTCTTGTGGCAAATGTTCCAACATAAATGGCACATCATTCAATTGGTTTGCACAGGTCAAAAATGTACGATAATCTAATGCTCCCAATCCCGGACGCACTTCATCCAAATGAACGGTTAATTGATCTCGAATGATTATATCTTTTGCATGACAACTTTTGATATATTGCCCCAAGATAGAAAAACACTCCTTCAGAAAGCTCGTATTGTCAAAATAACGACGTGGGCTATTAATCATATTTACAGGGTCTAAATGAACAGCACATTGTTTACGATCAATTGTTTGAATGAGGTGTAAGTAACTCTGAGGCGAATCTGGGAATATCCATGGCATGGCTTCTAGTGTGAAATAAGTGCGCTTCGGTTGTACAGCATCAATAATGTTGCGGGTGGTCTCGACAATTAGGTCAAAAGTATCCGAAGATAAATTATCTGGGTGAGGTCTGTCCCATTCTGTGCCTCGCGATCCTGCTATATTCACACAACAACGCGCTCCAACTTCATCAGCTAGGGCAAGTTGCCGCTGACATTTTTCGATTGCAGATGTTCGAATATTGTCATCAGGGCTAATGGGATTGCTCCATGCGCCAACTTCCGCAATCACAATATCAGCATCTTTTGCGGCATCCACATATGCCTGATGCGTTACAGAATCAGCTTGTGCATCCAATGGGTAGTAGGCGGCACGATACTGATGTTGCTGGATGGCATGAATCCATGCTTCTGGTGTACTCTTTTCAGCTACGGGTGCGCCTAGCCTCATTGTTTATCCTCTTTAAATAGTAGATTGTATCGGAGAGCGATTGTTAGATAATCATATTATATCGTGTTGATTCTTTTGATAACAACGTTATTCGCTTAGTCTAAATAATTATCTAATAAAGATGCCATTATCTACCCTACTCCGATACACACGACTATGAATATACATAGGACTGGCTTTATTGAAACAATATCCTGTTCCGAATCATTGAGATCATCCTGCTCTAATTACTCCGAGGTGCTTTTGCTTTTAGATGGGGAAGAATATCTGTTAGTATACGATCCTGAATATTGCGTGAGAGCCCGAAGCCTTGTGCGGCAGTGACTTCATAGCCACCTTCGGCATAAGCATTTTCGGGGGTTAAATACGTATTCCATCCATTTGCATAGGTGATGAGCACAGGATGCGTGATCCCCATTTGCTGACACAACTTGCGTAAAGCAATCGAATTCTCGCTAAACGTTTCCCCAGGATGTCCCACCAATACTGCATCGCCAATACCAATCACCATCACGTCGAATTCTATGGGATCATCGAATGATACCGATCGTTGCTTGAATCGCTGGCGTAAGTGATTTATTTCGGGGGTATCAGGAATAGGCGGCTCATCTGGTGCAGGTGCTGCATCAATTGTGACTGTTACTGCCCATAAATCACTGTTTTGTGTTGCCTCAATAGATCGCCACACGCGCATGACTTCCTTATTATATGCTATCGCAATCGTCTCTGCTTCTATAAATGTTGTGCCAACACGATCTCCGATGTTCCACGAATGCTGAGTATTTTTATCGTAATGACCATACATAGTGCTGGTTGATCCAATGGCTTCAACGGGGTGTCCGGCGGCAAGTTTTTGACGTACTGTTTCTGTAAGAGGGTTTACATCACCTGCACCACCTTGTCCAAACAGTGCAACAAAGCCATCTCCAAAATCAGCTTCGAGACGACGGCTAGAATATCCGGGCCAATCGCCGGAAACATAAGAATTGTCGTATCCCATCACAACAGCATGGTTACCATAATTGCCTAGTAGAGATAATGGTTTTCCATCGGCAGTATCAATCCGTATGACACTAATGGATGGATCAACAGGACGGTTCATAAATCGACGATTGATGCTATAGCCTTGTAGTTGTCCATAACCCATTCCTATTTTTGCAGATTGGCGATTTTCATATGCCTCAACAACTGCATCAGCGACAGTTTGCAATGGGGATATAAGCCAGTTTTCTGGTTCAAAGAATGCTGGGGCGGCGTGTGTATGTGTGGCAAAGAAGAATATATTCTCAGGTAGAATTGCACACCGCTCGGAAATCAGAAGTCGCATCTGGTCGACATTGGATGATAAAAAGAAGCAAACTTCGATACTACATAGGGCAATTGTTGTTTCTTCATTGTCTAATACAAGGGCTCGAACACAAATTGGGTCATGAATGCCGAGTGTTTTCTGTATTTGGGAATATCCAACGAGATCTGTACCGATTTTGGGTTGTAATTCAAGACGTTTAACACCTGCTAGTAGTGTCTTCATAATTTGCTCCTCTAGGTATTTATCTACATGACCCTAATATTATCTATAATTTAGAAAATTTGCTTTAAATTCGATCTGCTTGAGCCTATTAAAGCAATCTGTACACAAAATAATCACGGAATATAGCAAAGTCTATTATCGCTCGGTATACTCTATAAAATAATTTTCAACGGAAGCGACTCAGATTATTCGCTCTCTGATGGCATGATAAATATTGCCGTCAATATATTAACCATGAACACCTATTCACTTAGAAAATGGAGTTTTTGTTATGAAAATTGGAATTGTTGGTGCTGGGTCAATGGGACATGCTCATGCACCATCGTGGAAATTATTACAAAAAATGGGTGCAGAATTAGTAGGAGTCGTGACAAATCGACCAGAATCTGCTCAAGCGTTTGCTAAAGAATACGGTATCAAGCCATATACCTCACTTGATGCGCTGATTGCGGATGTCGATATTCTTGATATTTGTACACCGACCAACTTACATAAAGAGATGACAATCAAAGCAGCACAAGCGGGAAAACATGTGATTTGTGAAAAACCGATTGCGCTGACTGTTGATGATGCCAAGACCATGATTGATGCGTGTGATAAAGCAGGGGTAAGGTTATTCATTGCCCATGTCGTACGATTTGTAACTCATTATCAAGCCGCAAAACAGAGCGTTGATGCAGGACATATTGGCAAACCGTGTGTTATTCGTCTATCACGCGCTGGATACCAACCGCGTAAATCAACTGATAACTGGTTTGTTGATAGCGAGCGTTCGGGTGGTATGATGCTCGATTTAATGATTCATGACTATGATTATGTGCGCTGGTTGGGTGGTGATGTTAAGCGCGTGTTTGCAAAGTCTGTTCGTAGTGCTGACCCCGCCTCTGCTGGTGATTATGC
>Ga0070729_10002376_pt1 | contig 24602 bp, 25 predicted proteins | sample tdDd472_FD_66725 | JGI IMG/M metagenome (GOLD analysis project Ga0070729, IMG submission 66725) | Marine sediment microbial communities from the Atlantic coast under amendment with organic carbon and nitrate - tdDd47.2 | ecosystem: Environmental > Aquatic > Marine > Coastal > Sediment | place... | reverse complement strand
CATGATGGATATTGTCTCTGGCCAAGCAAATATGCTCCCGGTTGGAATGCTGTTGATGTAGGACCAAAGCGTGATATTGTAGGGGAACTTACCGAAGCAGTCAGAAAATCCGGTTTAAAAATGGGACTTTATTATTCACTCACAGAATGGAATAATAAACTACACCGTTGGTATACAGATCCACCGGAAGAAATTCATGATTATGTTAATCAATATATGGTTCCACAATTTAAAGAATTGGTTACTGCTTATAAACCATCCATTATTTTCAGTGATGGCGAGTGGTGGAACAAAGCCAGTGATTTTCATGCAGCAGAGTTAATTTCCTGGTATTACAATCTGATTGGCCCTGATGCGATTGTAAATAATCGTTGGGGCAGTGGCAGTAATACAGGATACTTGACTCCAGAATACAGTGCCGGAATTGATATCAAAGATCGCCCCTGGGCTGAAGTTCGTGGACTTGGGAGATCTTTTGGACTGAATAGAAATGAACCCCTGGAAAACTACATGACACCTGAACAATTGATCCATACTTTTATAGAATGCGTTGCATTTGGTGGTGGATTGACAATCAATGTTGGACCAAAAGCAGATGGACAGATTCCACTACTTCAACAGGAAAGATTATTGGAATTAGGCAAATGGCTTGAGATAAATGGTGAAGCAATTTACAAATCAAAAGCCTACACAAAAAGTGCAGAAATCAAAGACTTTACAATGCAGAGAGTTGACAAGAACATAGATTTTCATTGGGTGAGAAACACACCAGGTGGAAAAATCGCTTGTGATGATTTTCATGTTGAATGGACAGGATTCATTAAACCTGAAACAACTGCTAGATATACATTCTCAGCAAAAGCTGATGATGGCATGAAATTGTGGATTGATGGCAAATTAGTTATCAATCAATGGGAAGCCAATGAAGATGCTGCAGACGGCAACGTCATGAGTAATGATGAAGCAACTATCAAAGATGGCACTATAAAATTGGAAAAAGGAAAATACTATCCAGTAAAAATTGAATTTTTTGAAAAGAAAAGAAATGCTGAAATATCCCTATCCTGGGAAAGTAAAAAAATAACAAAACAGATTATTCCAACGGAAGTTTTATTCACAGAAAAGAAAAATAGTGAAACTGGTTTAATGGGTATCTATAAATCAAAAGGCGAATATATTTGTTACACTACCAATAACAATAATCTCTATGCGATAACACTAGAATGGCCTGATGAACAACTAACATTGAATATTGACCAACCAGAAAAAGACATGGTTGTAAAATTATTGGGAACTGATATTGAACTTCCCTGGAAATATTCTGGTGGAAAAATCCTTATAAATATCGATAAAGTAAAATATAATGATATGCCATGTGACTTTGCATGGACTTTTAAATTGGAAAATTATCTTAAGTAATTTTCCAGCATAATTCCTTCCTTCTTACACAAAGGTGATTGTTACTTACAGTCACCTTTTTTTATACGGTGCAATAATTGTAAATTTCAATCGTCATTATTTAGCGAAAGTAAAAATTTCAATACAAACTCTAACCTTTAGAAAATATTAGATATGAAATAAATTATGAGAAATAAAATGATTGGAAATTTAAAAATGATCTTTATATACCTGATATCAATATTTATACTAATGTATCTATCAATTGGTATTTTTATAAGAACAAGTCCTGCTTTCGGAAGACAACTTACAAAAGAACAAATACAAGAATTTGAGAAACTAGATAATTTTGAAAATGGTGTTTTTATCAACCAGATTCCCACAGACATGGATATGGGTTTCAAAAATGGGATGGCAACATTATGGGAATTTTTCAAAGGTGGCAAAGGTAGAAAACCCGACCGAAAATTACCTGTAGAAAAAATGGATCTGAATGAAATTTCTCAAAATAAAGGTAAAACCAATAGAGTTACCTGGTTTGGCCATTCATCCTTTTTGCTAGAAATTGATGGAAAAATCATTTTAATTGATCCAATGTTTAGTAGAGCAACCTCGCCAGTTCAATTACTTGGCCCAAAACGATATACACAAGAATTTCCAATAGAATTAAAAGATTTACCAAAAATTGATGTTGTATTGATTTCCCACGATCATTATGATCATTTAGATGAAAAAAGTATCAAACATTTGAAATCAATCACTAAGCAATTCATTGTGCCTCTTGCTGTTGGAAATCATCTCAAAAAATGGAAAGTTGATTCAGCAAAAATTATTGAATTAAATTGGTGGGAGAATTTTGATTTTGGAAATATTAAATTCACATCTACTCCAGCCAGACATTTTTCAGGAAGAGGGCCGACAGATAGGTCAAAAACGCTATGGTGTTCCTGGGTGATTCAATCTGAAAATTATCAAATATTTTTTAGCGGCGACACCGGTTATGGACCACATTTCAAACAAATTCATGATAATTTTGGTGAATTCGATCTGGCACTGATGGAGTGTGGACAATACAATGAAAAATGGAAAAACATTCACATGCTGCCAGAACAAACAGTACAAGCAGCAATTGAGATTGGAGCAAAAATATTCATGCCAATCCACTGGGCTGGATATACTCTCTCGCTACATAGTTGGACTGAACCTGTGGAACGTGCAATCAAAGAAGCCAATAAATTGAACATTCCAATCACAACTCCGAAGATTGGAGAATCAATCAATTTGGATAATGAAATTTTTCCAAGAACTAATTGGTGGGAGAAGTAAATTATCATTGAATTTATTAACTACTTGTATTGTTTAATAAATAGTCATTTTGAAATGTGATTAATAAACTTCCTTTCGGTGTGCAATTCGAATAACCGTAATAAGTAAAATATCATTTTCCTTCAAATAGACAATCCTATAATTCCCGACTCTTTTTCGATATTTTCCTTTATACTTACCTTTTAAGGATTTATCATTTGTAAATTTGCCTTGTTCTAAATCTTTTATTTTACTGAAAATCTTTTGTTGATTTTCTTTATCAATTTTCAACAATTCTTTTAGAACATATTTGGGTATGATCACACGATACATTAATGTAATCCCAACTGCTCTGCTACCTGATCAAGAGTAAAAACTTCAACATTCCCTTTTTTAACTTCATCGATCCTATTGTCAGAAATCATTTCATCCAAAGTATCAAAGTATGCACTCACTGCTTTTTCAATAATATATGTACGTGTCCTATCCAATTCACCTGCATAATTGTCTAAGTCCTGTAATAAAGTTTCATCTAATCTAATATTTATTGCTTTTTTCATGGCATCCTCTTGTATGTTATTGTATATACAAAATACTACATATATAATCTCAAATCAAGAACTTTATCATTTTATTTATAGCATTTTCAAATTCCCAAACTATTCATTAAATTTTTATCAATTTTAAGAGAGAGACGTGAAAAAAGATAATATCTACGCAAAACCTATTAAAAATATAAAGCCCTTTCAGTTTGATGAAAATGTAGTAAAGGTCTTTCCCGATATGATTTCCCGATCGGTTCCGGGTTATGATCTGATCATTACAATGCTGGAAAGCATCACCGGAAAATTTGTACAACAAGGAAGCAATATCTATGATTTAGGGTGCTCACTTGGCGCAGCAACATTGTCCATAATGCATGGCATCAACAAAAAAGATTGTAAAATCATAGCAGTTGATAATTCCCAGCCAATGATCGACAAAGCCAAAACTTACCTTGACCTCTATCATTCACCTGCTGAAATTGAATTAATTTGTGATGATATCAATAATATTTCCATTGAGAATGCATCAATAGTTGTAATGAACTTTACATTACAATTCATATTGCCGGAAAATCGTAAAAAAATCATTCAGCGAATTTATGATGGTTTAAAACCTGGTGGTGTTTTAATATTGTCTGAGAAAATTTCATTTGAAGATGAAAACCGCCAGCATCTCAATGATGAATTACATCTGAACTTCAAAAAACAACAAGGTTATTCCAATCTGGAAATCAGTCAAAAACGTAGTTCACTGGAAAATGTCCTCATTCGTGATTCACTGAATACTCATGAAAAACGACTACTGGATGCCGGATTTTCTACCTTCGAAATGTGGTTAAGATGTTATAATTTTGTTTCAATGTTGGCAATCAAGTAATGGATTTTATAGAATTACACAAAATACTCAGTCGCACAAAAATCAGGCACTGGAGAGAGATCATTCCAAATAAACTGGAAGACCTGAATCATGGCGATCTACAAACCTGGTTGAAAATTTTTGATTATTTGCCAAATATCAATACACAAAATATTGATCTCACTCTGGATACTGTGAAAATCGGTGACAATTCGGAATTACATATCCCAAAGGAAGAATTAATATCCCAGTTGAAAACACTTCATCCCTGGCGAAAAGGGCCTTTTGACTTTTTTGGAATAAATATTAATACAGAGTGGCGATCAGACTTGAAATGGAACCGTTTGATAAACCATATCAAACCAATGAAAGACCGCATGGTTTTAGATATCGGTTGTGGCAATGGCTATCATTGCCTGAGAATGGCTGGTGAAGGTGCTAAATTCGTCATCGGCGTTGATCCTTATATCCTTTTTGTAGTGCAATTCACGATTTTTAAAAAATATTTACAGGATTATCCGGTTTTTATCATACCAACTGGAATAGAAGCATTACCAAAGAACCAGCCGTTTTTTGATACAGTCTTTTCAATGGGCGTATTCTATCACCGCAAATCACCTTTTGACCATTTACAGGAATTAAGAGCATTACTGAAAAATGGTGGAGAACTGGTATTGGAAACCCTGGTAATTAACGGTAGAGAAAACAGTGTACTCATCCCACCTGACCGTTATGGAAAAATGCGGAATGTCTGGTTTCTGCCGTCACCAATAACAATGATTCAATGGTTAGAACGAGCAGGTTTTAAAAATCCACGGTTAATTGATGTTACCAAAACAACATTAGATGAACAAAGAAAAACAGACTGGATGACTTATGAATCCCTTGATGACTTTTTAAATCCTGAAAATAATGAACTTACCATCGAAAACTTACCTGCACCAAAACGAGCAATATTCATCGCAGAAAAATAATTACTCTTCTAAAAGTTGAGTTTCTAGTATATAGCCTATATATTAATTTGTACTAAACTAAATGTTTGTATAGAAATTCCATGGAAAAGAAAAAAATAATTATAGTAGAAGATGAGTCTGTAATTGCCAAGGACATTCAAAAGACTTTAGAATTTCTTGGTTATGAAATACCTACTATATTCTCAAGTGGAGAAGAATTCCTGTCAAAAGTTGATGAAATCAAACCTGATCTTGTCCTAATGGATATTATGCTCGATGGAAAATTGACAGGTATCGATACAGCAAAAGAACTAAATATTGATCATTCAATTCCAGTAATATTTTTAACTGCTCATGCCGAAAAAAATAAAATAGAAGAAGCCAAAAAAGCAGGACCTTATGGCTATTTAATAAAACCTTATAATGATAAGGAATTAGAGACTACAATTGAAATCACCCTCTACAAACATGGCATTTATCAAAAACTTTTGGAGAGTGAGAAAAGGTATAAATCCATCCTGCAAAACTCACATCATGGTATAATTATCACCAATCTGGATGGTAATATTCTATTCCATAATGACAGAAGCAAAAAGATATTCCATGATTATTTCCCAGAAAATAAAAATCCAAAAAATATTAGATCAATATTTTCAGATGATGATTGGGCAAAATTTTATGACAATCTATTTACCGAAAACCAATCAACACTTACAAGCATTATCGATATTCATACAAAAAATAACAATGTCCTTAAAATGGAAACCAATGTTAATCTCATAAAAATTGAAAATGAAATTAATATTGTTTTTCAGATAAATGATCTGACGGACCAATATAATTCCTACAAGCACATGAAAATGCTGACAACAGCCATGCGATCCATTGATGAATGTCTTTATATAACTGATGAAAATAATATTATAGTCTACATAAATAATACATTCACAAAAAAACTCGGATATTCTTTTGAGGAAATTTATGGAACAGATATTTTTGAGTCTATTTTTCAAAAAATCCCTGATGATCGATTAAATGAAATTAAAACACGAATAATGAATAACAATTGGAGCGGCGAAATAGAATTGATCTCAAAAGAGAAAAATCTATCGCCCTTTTTTGTTACAATTTCACTGGTTAATGATGTAAACAAATATACAGTAGGAATCTTGCGAGATATATCTCATGAACGAAGCCTGAAAAAGCAAGTGAATCAAGTTCAAAGACTAGAATCCATTGGAAAATTAGCAGGTGGAATTGCCCATGATTTCAACAATTTACTTTCAATAATTAATGGATATTCAGAATTAATACTTGCCAAAGCACCACGAGAATTTGAATTTTATGATTTTATAAAAGAAATTCACGGGGCTGGAGTACGAGCATCAAACCTAACACGCCAATTATTGCTTTTTAGTAAAAAGGAATCTGGTGACATCGAAAAATTTAATCAAAATGATGTTATAACAGGATTGTCAAAAATGCTCGAACGTGTTATTGGTGAAAATATCAAACTCACATTAGAACTTGATGATGAACTTTTTGATAATCTGATAGATAAGGGGCAATTTGAACAGATACTCATGAACCTTTCGGTGAATGCACGTGATGCGCTAAATCAAATTAAAATTGCCAAAAAAGAAATTACAATCAGGACAGAAAATATTTATTTTGATGACGTTTTTGTAGACCATCATGTTGATACAAAAATTGGCTACTACACAAAACTAACAGTATTGGATAATGGAACTGGAATTCCCAAAGATATTCAGGATAAAATTTTCGATCCATTCTTCAGTACAAAAGGTATTGATGAAGGAACCGGACTAGGTCTGTCAACAGTTTATGGAATTGTAAAAAAATTCGATGGCATTATCTCAATTCATAGTGAAACAGGAATTGGTACTGAGTTTCATATATACTTACCCAAGTGTGATGAATCCTATAAAAGAAAGCCCCTATTACAAACACAATTAAAAAAGGGGAAAGGAACCATCCTCATTGTTGAAGACTCTCAACCCCTTCTCAGAGTTTCTAAAGAAATGATAAAAACTTTAGGATATAATACGCTTAGTGCAGAAACTGCAGAAGAAGCTTTTGAAATTGCAAAAAGATATGGAAATGAAATTGACCTACTATTTACAGACTTAATCTTGAGTGAATATGACGGCCAAATGGTTTATGATGAACTGAAAATGCATAATCCTCTCTTGAAAGTTTTATATACATCTGGATATGATGATGATTTTTTACGATCATGCAACCTTAATATCCCTAAAAAATATTTTGTGAGAAAACCTTTTGACAGAAACATAATCAGTGAGATGTTGGCTGAATTAATGAAAAATTAATCCAATTCCTCTTCATTATACTCGAATACTTCTTCAACTTTTTTTCCGAATAAATTTGCTATCTTGAATGCCAGGGAAAGTGATGGCACATATTTTCCCTGCTCAAGTGCATTGATCGTTTGACGAGTACAACAGATAGTATCTGCAAGTTCTTGCTGGGTCATTTCTTTATGAAAAAATCGCAATTCTTTCACTTTGTTGGTGATTTCTGCTTTTGCCATATTAACTATTTCTTAAATCAGTGATCAATATTATTGTTGATGACATGAAAAAAGTTATCGCCAAAGTAGAATAGGCCAAAATCCACATAAAGGCTACCGGCACAGATCCGAAATCATAATATTTTTCATATAAAATTATAGAAAAGAAGAATACATAAAGTAATGTTAGGTTAAAAGATATAGAATTGGCCACTTTCTGAGTGTTATCATCCCGTTCATCATAAACTACTTTGTTTTGTTTTTTTCTCTGATTGGTTGACCAAAGAATATAAAAATGAACAAGATATCCAATTGCAATTGGTATTACTGATAATAATTTACGAGGTTTGTCCCTCATAAAGACATCAGGACTTTCGCTAGTAAAAAATAATCCTAAAAAAATCACCACAGCAAAAAACCATACTATTGATCCCACTAAAGCATTTCTACGTAAGATTGACATGATATTTCTCCTTTCAAAATCAATGTAAGAAAAACTTTACATCATGTCAAATTATTTTTACAACAAGATTTACTTCAAACGACCTTTTACTTCATAAGAAACAGCATTCAATGTCAGGATCACATCAAAAAATAAAAATATTGCTGCACCAATAATTCCCGTAATGCTAAAAAACAAAAGCACAATAGCCAGATTGTGTAAATCATGATTTGTTAAGGACATTATCAAAATCACAAAAATGATCAAACTTGAGTTGAGCACAGAAAATGCCATGGAAGAGATGCCATTTCTCAAAAGTTTGCTTCTTTTGTAAATAATTTTTAGTTGAGCAGTTTTCCGTTCACGTATTTCTCCGGATGTATCATCGATTTCACGAACTATTTTGCGAATTGCATCAATTGTTCTTCCCAACCTATTGGTCAGTGAAATCAACAACAATCCCACACCAGAGATCAATGCAATGGGTGTGATACAACTTTGTAAAACGGTTAAGAAAGGAAGTGCTGAATCCATAATTACCTCTATTTTTTATCTCTAACTTTATCTATTTCTTTTCTCATTTCCATTAATTTCAAAGCATAAGATTCCAGTTCAATATCGACCTTAGATTCAGGTTTCCACTGTTTCACTTCAATCGGTTTACCTTCTTCGTCAACTGCGATAAATACGATAATGCAATGAGTATTGTGGATATATTCCTGTTTTCGTGGATCTGTAGAATTGACATCAACCGCAATGTGCATACTGGTTTTTCCGGTGTAAATTAATTTTGCATTGACCTTCACAAGATCACCAATTTTAATAGGCTTGAAAAATTTGATCCCACCAACATAAACTGTAACACAATATTTTCCACTCCAACCGACAGCACAAGCATATCCAGCCTGATCAATCCATTTCATTACTGAACCTCCATGGACTTTGCCACCGAAGTTCACTTCCTTCGGTTCTGCCAGAAATGATAATATTACTTCCCTGTTTTTATTCATATTAACCTCCAAATATTGATAAAAACTTAGGCCAATATTCTTGATAATAAAAGCCACAAATCAGACTATTTGCTTTTCGGGAAGTTATAAGATAAATTTCTCCATAATTTGGAGACAAAATGGAATTATTCGATCAACCTGTAAAAGTAAACAAACTTTCCCAACCACTGGCAGAAAGAATGCGCCCTCAGAATCTGGAAGAATTCATCGGTCATTCTGATCTAACTGGTGAAGGGAAATTTCTATATAAATTATTTACCCAACAGAAAATGTACTCAGTAATTTTCTGGGGACCTCCGGGATCTGGTAAAACTACATTGGCAAAAATGATCGCCAATTACATCGATGCAAAATTCTACCAGTTGAATGCAATTTCAGCAGGAGTCAAAGATGTTCGTGAAGTGATCAACAAGGCAGAATTCAACCAAATGCGTGGAAGCAACTCTGTCCTATTTATCGATGAAATACATAGATTCAACAAAGGTCAACAGGATGCCCTGCTTCATGCAGTAGAAAAAGGCTTGGTAATATTTGTGGGTGCAACAACAGAAAATCCATCCTTTGAAGTGAACTCGCCACTTCTTTCTCGTTGCCGTGTGATCAAACTGAAAGAACTGGATAACAACAATCTGAAAAACATTATCTACAATGCAATCCAAAAGGATGAATTGCTAAACACTTTTGATATACAAATCAATGATGATGCGGAAGAATTTTTAATCAATAATGTTGGTGGTGACGCCAGAAAACTACTCAATGGCTTGGAAGTTTCCATTGATCTGGCAGAAAAACATAAAAATAAAGTTGTAATAACTCTCAATGATGTAAAAGAAGCTTTACAAAAACGAAATTTACTCTATGATAAAAAAGGCGATTACCACTATGATGTGATCTCGGCTTTCATCAAGTCTATTCGTGGTAGTGATCCTGATGCAGCCGTCTACTGGATGACAGTAATGTTGCAAGGTGGTGAAGACCCAATGTTCATCGCTCGCAGAATGGTAATTGCTGCTAGTGAAGATGTAGGTAATGCCAATCCATCTGCCCTGATGTTGGCAAATTCTGGAATCGATGCAGTTCACAAGATCGGAATGCCAGAAGCGGGGATAATTCTTTCGCAAGTGGCAACCTATCTCGCTTCATCTCCCAAGAGTAATGCTTCCTATATGGCCTACAACAAAGCCAAAGCAGTTGTGCAGGAAACAGGAACACCAAACGTCCCACTTCATCTTAGAAATGCTCCAACCAAACTGATGAAAAATGAAGGCTATGGAAAAGGCTATAAATATCCTCACGACTATCCCGGACATTTCACAAAGCAACAATATAAACCCGATGATCTAAAAGATATGAGACTCTATGAACCCACAGGTATTGGTCGGGAAAAGAGTTTGAAGGATTATTTAGAGGAGAAGTGGGAATAAAACCTTCCAAATGGTCTTCAGACCTTTTAAATGGTGTGTGCAAAATAATAAATACGGACAAGATGTCCGTGGTACAGATGATCAAAATTTTCAGTTAGTACTACACAACTCAATATCAATTGTAAACAACCATTCCGAAGGTCTATCGACCATTCGGAAGATTTTTAGAATTCAATCCCGAAATGTAATCCTGCCATCAAATGCTGATCTTCTTTTGACCATCCATATCCGATAACCGGTCCAACACCAAATCCATGAAAATGGATATCATACATCAACTCAAAATGTGCTACAAAATGTTGCTCTTTTTCACCTTCATGTTCAGCAAATAAAATCCCGGGAGAAATATCTATTTTCCATGCGGAAAATGGATTGATGGATATAGTACCGACAACACTATTATGTGTATGTTCAGAAAAAATTATTTCATATCCCAAACCGAGAGATATTTTGCTCAATAGATCATGATCACCAAGTTTTCTCAGCAGATGCAAATGTGCACTTGGTGAATATTCTTCTTCCTCGACTAAAGTTGCCACTCCTAATGATATACCGAATTCATAATCTGAGTGATGGTGATGGTCATGCATTTGACCAAAAGTGATATTTGTATAGATAATTATTAACAATATTAGGAGTTTTATCTTCATTTTATTCTTTCTATTCCAGTTCAACCAATTAACCATTTCAACTACTTTAACCAATTTAACTAACTCAAATCTCCAAGTTTGTCATTTCATCAGTAATCTGAAAATCATATTTCGGATATTTATAAATGGATGCACGAGGTTCAGTAGCACCAACAGAATATCCAAAAATCGTCTCGTATTCATGTGGATTTTCACCCATTTCTTCTAATTGTTTCAGATAGTAATGTATTGATTTTGATTCAACAATAATAACTTTACCCATTTTTTCAATTATCGGACTGTGACGACGATTGACATCATGGTCAAATTCCAGAATTCTTCTGCCATCTTTTGTAATTCCAATTACACGAAAATTCAGGCTTTTTCCAACTGCTGGAATATTAAGTACATTTGTGTCAGTAGCAAGAAATGGTAAATCATCTTCCTCACGAATTTTATTGATATTCTGCAGAAGATTATTTGAATCTTCTATCATATTCTGGATTTTCTGTTCATATATATCATTTATTTTGCCGATGCTTTTCTCTTCCAACTGTTCTTGAATAGCACGAGAGTTTGTAGAAAAACTATGTTGGTTTTCCATAAAGCCTTTGCATGTAAAAGTGTAGTAGGTCAGGATTCCAACATCATTGAGGGTTTTACGTAATTTTGCAGTGTGGCCACGTCTTGAAGCTGCAGTTGTAAATACCAATTGGTTTGTAATGATCCAACCCGCTTTGAAAATACGATTAATTGCTCTTTCACTCATAGGTGTAATTTCCAGAGGTGATTGAAAATGTGTCTGAATTACAAATTGTTTCACACCAATTTTTGAAGCTTTCTTTTTGAATTTTGCCAGCACTTCTGTCATTTCATCATTGATCTTGTAGGGTAAATATGCAAGTAAGCGACTTCCAAGTCTTACTCTAAGAAGTTCAGCATATTTTTCACCATCTTTTCTGGTTTTATTATTCTCGATTTTACGTTTTGCCATTTCATAGATTGCATCCAGAATTTTATCCAAACTTTTTGGTGAACTCATCAAGGCATCACCACCGGTAATTAAGATGTCCCTCAACTGTGAATCTCTTTCGAAATAATTCATCAAAGCAGTTAATTTTTCACCCCATGTTTTTTGTGGCTCAAGTTTTTTCAAATCAAAGTTCAGATGTCCACTTTGAAAATCATACATTCTCTGGCAGGATGAACACAAACCTCCACATGCTCTGCCTACAGTATCGGGAATCAGAATAACCACTTCCGGATAACGACGATGGATATTGTGCTTTGTAGGTAAAATCCAACCTGCTGCATTTGGTTTTCCCGGTTCCACTTCATCTTCTTTTTCCCATGCATTAATATGGCCGTATTCATCAACCAATTGTCTGGAATAGACGATATAGTCACGAATTACACTGTCTGCTCCAGCAGCAGACAATGGTGTGTCAACCAACAATAATGTCAAATAGTAAGGATTTACAAAAAATGGGATTCCTTTAGTTTGAGCTGCATAAAGAATTTCCATTGTTTCTTCAGAAAGTGAGTAGTCCAGAAATTCATTCAAAAGATCCGGATCACGGATAGCAAATTTTAAATGAAATGAATAATCATTCCACCATTCTCTTATTTTCCAGTATTTATCCTCATTTGACATACCATCATCAAATTTGAATTTTTCTGATCTGAAAATACCTTCATCAATTTTTTTAATAAAAATATATATTATTCGTTTTTTGTTTCTTATGTGTTCGTCTCGGATTTCACGGTCTAGCCCGCTGGGATATCGTTCCATCCATTCTTCAACTTGCCATTTCTCCGGTATTTCTCTAGTTAATGTGCCATTATATTGGCGGAATAGTTGTAACATATCTTCAAAAAAATCTGCATTTGCCTCACCACGTTTTTTGTGATATCCCGTCCAAAGTTCAAAAAATGGATCAGATATTATTTTTCTCCCGTCAAAATTCAAATCAATAAAACTTTGTCCACCATGTTCTATATAATCTAATATTCTAATGGCAGCTACTTCCTGCCATTTCAGGTCAGCAAAATTTTTATGAACAAAATGTTCCTGTTTGATAAAGGGTGGTAAATTGGGATTATATTTTTGTTTGCCAAGAATATAGGCTTTCAGAGATTGTTTAAACGCATCAAAATCTTTTGATACTATTAAAAGACTTTCCAGAAATTGATTTTCTAGAATTATTTGGTTAATAATCTTTAATGATTTTGCATTTAATGCAATTTTGTTTCTGTACTTTAATTCTTTCATCTCATCTCCACAAACTATCACAATTTCAATAGTTCACTTAATATCCTTTTGCTTCAGTGTAAAAGGCGTTAAATATATATTAAAACTCAAGATATTCCAAATAATGATAGAGAATATTAATCCTACATTAGTTACAGTTTTTATCAATTTAATTTTCCTATTTCAATATTTTTTTATTTAAGTTACAGCACTATAAAAAGAAACTTTTACAATAAAATATGGAGTAAAAATGAGTAACACAGTTAAGGTAAATACTGAAAACTTAAGAAGTTTTACAACCAAAGTTCTAAAAAATTATATAAATGAAAAAGATGCTAAAATCACAGCTGATATCCTGCTTTCTGCAGATATTCGGGGAATAGAATCCCATGGCGTTGCCAGATTACAACGGTATATAAACGGACTGAATGATGGTGTAATCCTTCCGACTGCGGAACCGAAAATCGTCAAAGAAACTCCGGTATCAATTGTGGCAGATGGAAAAGGTGGAATGGGACAGCCAATTACTTACAAAGTCATGGAAAAATGTATAGAAAAAGCAAAAACCAATTTCATGTGCTTCGCATCAATCAGGAATTCAAATCACTATGGTATTGCCGGCTATTATACAAAAATGGCACTTGAGAATAATCTAATTGGAATTTCTGTTACAAATTCGGCTCCATTAGTTCTTCCTACATTCAGCAGTGAAGCAGTGATCGGAACCAATCCAATTTCTGTTGGTATTCCGGCGAAACAGCACAAACCATTTCTACTTGATATGGCTACATCAACTGTACCTCGTGGCAAACTTGAAGTCTATGCACGTAAAGAAAATCCTATCCCTGAAAGTTGGGCAACAAATGAACATGGGATTCCTACAAATGATCCTGCTTTAGTTCTCAATAATATGATAAACCGCATTGGTGGCGGATTGCTTCCACTTGGTGGTGGCGGTGAATTAACAGGCGGACACAAAGGATTCGGACTCAGTGCAATCGTCGATATTTTCTCAGCAGTGCTCTCTTCAGGTAAGGTTGGAAAAGATGTTTATGGCGAAAAAGGTAAACCTGCTGGCGTCTGTCATTTTGTTGGAGCAATCAATCCTGATGCCTTCTGCGGAATTGATGAAATCAGTGAAAATATGGATAATTACATTGATATGCTGAAAGCCAGTCGAAAAGCAGATGGCGAGGATTATATTTACGTTGCCGGTGAAAAAGAATATCAAAATGAAGCAAAAAATGAAGTTGTATTAAATCTTCAGGATAAAGTTTTCAATAATCTAAATGACATCGGTAAAGAATTTGGACTTCAATTAGCATCTATCGGATAATGAAAAAATTCCTACTCATATTAATTCTATTTCTGTTTAGTTCTTGTAATCGGAATGATAACAAGACTTTTTTCGATTTACAACAAAAATTGAGTTTTATTGCCGATTCATCAAATCGACAAGTTTGCACAGATCGATTTTTAAAAAAATTATCCAATAAAGAATATCCAATCTTTGAGAATGATTCCACTGTTATCCTATTTTACAAAGGAGAAGCATCAAAAGTAGAAATGATTGGAGATGTGAATTACTGGACTGATCCAAGTAAGTTTTCACGGATTGATGGTACAGACTTACATTATCTTCGTCAAAAAATCAGGAAAAATAGCATCTTCGAATATTGGTTGATTATTGATAATGAAAAGATACAAATTGATTCTCTCAATCAATATCAAGTAAAAAATGAATTTGGATATGCGTCACAAATTGTTCACCATACAAATCCTTTTTATCTGGATCAGTTACAAAATAAAGACGAACAACTTTATAAAACTTATCTTGTACCATTACAAAATAATCAATTTGTCAAAATTCACATCTATTTTCCCAGTAATTACAACGACTACGACTTTTTTCCATTAGCAATTTTTCTGGATGGTAAAAAATATATTGAATTAGGTGATGCACCAATAATCATTGACAATTTGATCATGTCTGGAAAAATAGGGAAAACCGTAGCAGTTTTTGCAGAAATTGGAATTGAGGAAGATGCCGATAATCCAACAATAGAAAGATACACAAAATTATCAAACATCATCACTCAGGATATCCTTGAGTTTGTAGAATCACGCTTCAATATTGCTAACAATCCTGAAAAACGACTGTTGATAGGAAAATCAATTTCTGGAGGAGTAAATTTCCTGACTGCTTTTGAAAATCCTGACAAGTTTGGGAATATATTCATCCAGTCAGGCTACCTTTCAGCAGATAATTTTGCACTAAATGATTATGTTGAACAAAATTATCGAAAGGAATTGAACTGCTACTTCCAGATTGGCATTTACGAAAGAAATGTATCACACATGATAATCCCTCCATCTGAAACAGACTTTTACCAGATCAACAAGGATTTTGTGAAGTTACTTGACTCAAAAGGGTATAAAGTAAAATTGGATGAGTTTGTAGCCGGTCACACTTGGGGCAACTGGAAAAATCATCTTGCTGATGGAATGATCTATTTTTTAGGAAAGCAACAGGATTAATCTTTAAAAAACGCATCTAATCCCGGATAATGAAATTTTTTCACAGCGATTGATTTTGGATATATGAAATATTCTATTTCACTGGTTGTACAAAGTTTTCCCAAACCATCAAATAGTTCTACACTCAAAATTGCAGATCTTTTTTCAGAAGATTTTAGACGACATTTCAAGGTAATGGTTCCATTACTGAGAAATACAGGATTTTGGAAATTGACTGATAAATTTTTTGTCACTCCGGCAGTTTCCAGAAAAATATAGATTGACCAGGCTGCAATTTCATCCATCATCAGAGATTGAATTCCACCGTGAAGCACATTTGGATATCCCTGGAATTTATCAATGGGATTCCAGTTGGAAATCACTGTAGAATTTTCCTCATCATATTGAAATTCCATCTGCAAACCTTCTGAATTATTTGGTGAGCACCCGATACAATAATTATCAAAAGGATTGATTATTTTCTTCATATTTTCCCCTTAAGTTGCAAACTGATGTAAACAATGTTTTTTCAATTCATCATCGTGTTTTTTCGGATTATCGATCAATGTTCCAAGAAATTTCCAAAAATCTGCTGAATGATTTTGATGCTTCAAGTGAGCGAGTTCATGAAGAATCACATAGTCAATCAATTCCTCCGACAATCGCATCAGGTTGAGATTTAAATTAATATTATTCTTTGAAGAACAACTTCCCCAACGGGTTTTCGCGTTTTTGATTGAGATTCGATTGAAATTGAGATCATACTTTTGAGCAAATAATCTTGTTTTCGGAATGAGATATGTTTTTGCTTCTTTTCGGTAAATTTCACGAATGATATGCCGAACATAAAATTGTATCTCATCACTTTCAATATTTTCATTGTGAGGAATGGATAATTTATAATGATTTTTACGAATCAGCCTTAGATTGAAGTTCAATCCGGAATGTTGATCAATTTCAAAAGATTGAAATTTAGTTTTATAAAATTCTCCAACCGTGTATTTCTCATACTGAATTTTTCGACTTTTTACTTTTTCTTTGATTTTCAAAATTTTGGTTTTGTGAGATATTAAAAAATTCAATGCTTCTTTATAAGAAACATAATATGGGATTGTCACGTTGAGTTCACCGTTAGACTTCGCAGTTGCCCTGAGCCTTTTGGAACGACGATTTTTGCGGATTGTGATTTCGCCGATGTCTTTTATTTGGAATTGTTTCATGTTGAAAATTAATATTATTGTGTGTCTTTTCTAATAGTTGAATTTTATAAAATAAAAATTCTCCTAATTACTCAGGAGAATTTTTAATTATTTAAGTATTTCAATTTTAAGATCAATTGTCCATCAGTTTTTCAACTTCTTTGGCTTTTGAACGGCGGCCAGCACGAACATAGCGACTGATAGCTTCTTCAAACAAGTCGTTTGCTTTATCCAGATCTCCTGATTCTTTTTTATCAAGGGCTGCTTCTTTGAGGTACATTGCAGATTCTTCCCAGCGGCCTGATTCTTTCAGTTCTTCTGCCAATTTTTCAAAATCCTCATGGTCGGCTGTATCAACTTTTTGGCCTGCAAGTGCTGATTCAATCGCTGGAATCAATTTTTCATAGATTGCAGATTTCGCCTGAATATCAGCAGCTCCAGCAGCAAGATAGTCTTCTTTTATTTGAATGGATAATTCACCAGTAAGTCCAATAACAGGAATTTTATCATCATGTTTTTTAATCATTTTAAGAGTTTGAAGACCATTCATTCCAGGTAGATTATGATCTAGAATTACTAGATCAAATTGTTCTTCTTTGAAAAACTTGATCGCCACTTCCCCATCTTCAGCTTCAAAAATATTATACTCTTCAGCACTGAGATATTCTTTCAATGCGTCTCTCAACAAAGCCTTATCATCGATTAAAAGTATTCTTTTTTTTCCCATTTCTTATCCCTTTCAGTTTATATTAATTCTAATTTTATTGTGAAAGTTGTTCCTACTTTATCTTCACTTGCTACTGTAATCTCACCACCATGGTTTTCGATAACTTTTTTGCAAATCATCAGACCAAGGCCTGTCCCCTGTTGCCCTTCCCATTTTGTATAATCAGGACGCCAAATTTTTTCTAAATACTCTTCTGGAATTCCACATCCTGTGTCTGCTACTTTGATTATAGCCTGATTACGAACCTTTTCAGTAGTAACTATCAGATCTCCCTGGAAGTCCATGGCTTTTGCAGCATTTTCAAATAAATTTATAAAAACACGTAGAATATCTTCCTGGCTGGCACTGATTGTCACTTCTCCATCACAAAAATTTTCTTTTACAAAAAGACTTAGGTTTTTTCCTGCTGCTGAATCACGAAAAAGGTGTAGTGCATCTTTAAGCAACTCATTGATATCCACATCTTTTTTATGAGCATTTTCACTGTCAATTGCTAATCCTAGATATTTCAGTTTTTGTCCCAGTTCTTTGAAAAAACTCAGTAGTCGTTCAATCGATCGACCTTTATCAATAGATTTTTCCAGATATTCAGAGATCTTTTCAAGATCCAGTTCATTTTCCTGTTCAATCCCTTTATCTAATTTTTTCTGGGCTTTTTCAATTTGTTTGATCAACATTTGAAGACGAAGCATAAGTGAAGCATAATAACTTCCAGACATATCATGACCAACACTTTTTACAATTAGGCGACTTTCTTCCACTGCCTGTTTTCTCTGTTGGGACAATTTTTCATTTTCCAATCGGAAATATTGCCATTGGAAGCCTTTATTGATTCTTTCAAAAAACATATCTGTATATTCAACTACAGCATGTTTCTGGATAAAGTCTTTGGCACCGAGACGCAGAGAATCCACAGCATTTTCTATGGTAATTTCACCAGTGAGAACAATAACATAGGTTTTAGCAATAAGTTGTTCCTCAAGAAGTTTTCGTAAAAAATCCAGTCCAGAAATATTTGGCATTTTTAGATCCAGGAGAATTACTTTGTATTGTTTTTCACGAACAATATCCAGGCCTTTGATAGGATCAGTAATAAAATCCACGGTCCATTCATTATCCTCTAATAATTCCTGAATACTTTCACAAAAAGTCAAACTATCATCAATAAGTAAAATATCTTTTTCAAACATAACTATCTTTCTGCAATTGGTAGTTGAAATAAAATTCGTGTATACTCTTCACTCTCAGTAAAACTAATATTTCCATTATAATTTGATTTCACAATTTCCGATACAACATCCAATGAAAATTGATATGGCCCATAACTTTTAATTTCTCCAAACATTTCACTCATTGATTTACGTTTAATTGTTACACCGGACTTATTATCCATACCAATTATTGATGTTTTCAGAATATTATTTTCAGTTATTTGTGACGAAATTGTGATATTTGAGCCATAATGACGAAACCTGTAAATGGCCAAAGAAACCAATGTAATGATCACTTCGATGATCTCGTTTGGATCAACTTTTATTTCAGGAAATTCCTTTTCATTTTCTTTACGCTCCACAATGACTTTGTTGGCCATTAGCTCATTGGTAAGAAATAGTAAACTCTCATCAATCAACTCTTCCCAAGTCCGTTTCACATGAAGAAACCCGGCTTTTGTAGAAAATTCCTGTAGGATTCGTACTTCATTTGATACTTTTTTCAAATTAGTCTGAATCTTAATTAACCTTACCTGTAAATCCTTCAACTCATGATTTTCAGATTTATCAATTTTACGAAGAATATTATTGATCCCTAATTGCGTCTCCGTTAGTGGATTGACGACATCATTTGGAATTCTCATGGCAAGAGTTCCAAGAGCGGTTAATCTTTGACTTTTCATTGTTTTAATTGCTGAAAATTTCATAGAATCAACAAATTTAACATTTTCAATTGCTACCGAAATCATATCTGTCAATATTTGTAAATATTGCTCATCATCTTCAGTAAAAAATGTGTTTGGTGAAATATCATTCGGGATTTTGTTGTAAAGTTTAATAGCACCGACAGTTTCACCTTTAATATTGATAGGAACACCAAGGAAAGTAACACGATCTCCATACTTGAGGTGGCCTTTGATCTGGTTACGATACTTACCTTTGTATTGCTGAAGTTCAAGGACATTATTCGAGCGAATTACACAACTATCTTTTACAATTGTTCCAGTCAATCCTTCACCAATTTTGTGTTCAGCTTTGTCGATCAATTCCGGTGGAATTCCATATCCACCTTTTAATACCAGGATATTCTTATTCTCATTACGACGGAGATAAATTTCACAAGTTTCAGAACTGATCGTATTTGCAGTATTTTCTGCAACAAAAGCAAGCAATTCATCCAGTTCAAAATAGGATAAAATCTGGGTTCCAACCTTCATCAGTAACTCCAGATAATTGGTTTTCCGTTTTTCCTGACGAAGAAACTCAGAATTTTCAATGGCCATAGCAACATACTTTGCTATCATTGAAAAAATTTCTAAATCAGCTTTTGAAAAATTACTTGTATCTGAGACAGTTCGAATCACACCCAGGATTTTTTTACTCTGTGATAAAATGGGAACAGCCATAAAGGATTTTATAGCAGATGTGCCAGACTCAGAAAATTTTCCTACCCAATTCATGTCAGTATACTTTTTTGATAATTTAGCACTATTAGATTTATGTAAATCTTTTAATAAGAGAGGTTTAGCATGTTTAAAAACCCAGCCAGTTAATCCCTCTCCTCTACGATATACAATCTCTTTGAAATTTGCCGGTCGCTCCACACTGGTTTTTACCAATTGTATTAAATCTTCATGTGCATTATAGAGAAAAACAGAGCAGCCTTTCCAGTTAAATGCCGAAGGGATAATATCAACAGTTCGCCTGAGTATTTTTTCCTGGGAATGCTCCCTGAAAACCGAAGTTACTTCCAGAAGTTGTTCAATCGTAAGTTTAGGCACCTGGTATCTCCTTAATTATAGACATAAATTCGTCGACCTTTAAAATAATGAAAATTCATTTCTAACTCAAACTTTTTATAGGAAAATTTTATATTATTAGAATAGATGGAATGGGAACTATTGGAGCAAAGCCACAAAATAATTCTGAATATATTTTAAGACATAGTTTATTGGAGCGGGCATTACTGTTAGCTATGACAATTAACGAACTATAATTTTGTTAATATTTCCTTCGGGAACAATTTATTTTATACATTGTTTTAACCATGGTTTTTCACTAAACTTATCAGCTGCTCAGGAAATAACAAACGAAAGGTAATAATGGCTAAATACCACAAAAGAGAAAAAGAAAGAAGAAGTTTTTCCCAACCCTATGATCAAAAACTTTATGTTGATTGCGATTCATGCGAAGGCAAAATGCTTTATCGCAAGGGAAAAATGCATACTGAACTCGTTTATTATTTAATTTGTAATGAATGTGGCAACTATAAACAAATCACAGAAGAAGACTATAAACAGAAAATAATGGAAGTTACTCAAAAAAGTGCATAGAAGAAATTTACTTATTACTTCTGCTTTAAAAGACGAAATTTTACCTTTAAAAAACGGCATTGGCATTTTACAATATCAAAACATAAATATTAATTATTTCATATCGGGTATAGGCAAAGAAAAATCTATTGCTAGATTATCAGAGAAATTAAAAAATCAACAATATGATTTAGTTTTAAATATTGGAACCGCTGGTAGTTTAATGAATAATTTTCAAATTGGTGATATTATTTTTCCATCAGAATTTCTAAGTACTACAAATGAGAGTTTAAATATCATTAAGATTGAACCAGTACTTTTAAACATGTTTGATGATCAAAAATTGTCGAAAATTTTCACATCAGAAAAACCAGTGAACAAAAAAATAGATAAAGACTTGATCAACCAAAAAACTCATGCTGAAATTGTAGACATGGAAAGTTTTTGGATAGCACAACTTTGCAAAGAAAAAGGGATCGACTTCCTTTCGATTAAAGTAATATCCGATTTTGCAGAAAACATTACTATGGCAGAATTCAAAAAAAACCTTAAGATTACTGCAAAATTGTTATTAGACCCGACAAAAAACATTTTAAGGACTTATAATGACCGACAATAACCATAAACCAGCTGTTTCAGTTATTATTCCTACTTATAACAGGGAAGCGACTCTAGAAAGAGCAATAAAATCTGTTTTGGAACAAAGTTATACAGATTTTGAATTGATCGTAATAGATGATGGCTCTACTGACGATACAAACAAAATATTCAAAAAATACAAAAAACAGATTAGAACTTTCTCAATGCTTCATTCTGGAGTTTCTGCAGCCAGAAATTTTGGAATTAGTAAAGCACACGGTGAATGGATTGCTCTATTGGATTCTGATGATTATTGGCTCCCACAGAAGCTAGAAAAACAAATGCAATGGCTAGATGAAAATCCAGAATTTAAAGTGCATCAAGTTGGTGAAAAATGGATTCGCAATGGAAAATTTGTAAATCCAATGGATAAGCATAAAAAATATTCAGGTTGGATTTTCGAGCAATGTTTGCCACTTTGTATAGTGAGTCCAAGTGCAGTAATTATCCACAAGACAATACTTGATGATGTTGGACTTTTTAATGAAAACATGCCTGTATGCGAAGACTATGACCTTTGGCTAAGAGTTGCAAAAAAATATCAGATTGGTTTGATGGAAGAATTTCTCATTACAAAAACAGGTGGCCATGATGATCAACTTTCTCGAAAATACTGGGGCATGGACAGATTCCGCGTGGAATCTATGGAGAGATTACTGAAAGAAGAATTAGAAGATTGGCAACGTGAATTGGTACTAAAAGAAATTATCAATAAATTGGAAGTGCTATTTATTGGTCGTGAAAAACGCAATGGACTTCCCAATATTTTCGAGTCAAAACTCAATGAATACAAAAGGATGTTGAAAGATGCAGATTACAAGTTGGCCGGCACACCAGTGTAAAATCGCTAAGGATAATTTCAACAAAATATTCAATCTATCCGTGTCATCAAAAGGTAATTCTACCTTTATAAAACCATTTTTAGCAAAAATAAATAAAAGCAAAGTGGAAATCCTTATCGGTGATTATTCATTAATCAAAGATGCATTTTTGCCAATATATGTTATTCCCGATGAATCTACTCCATTTGAAATTTTACAACATGTCACAGACTATTTCCTATTTGACAATGAATTGACAAACAGTATCATTTCGAATCTTTTGAACTATCTAGAAAAAATGGAAATTGATGAAACTGATCGCAAAAGATTTATTTCCTCTAAACTCAAGATTTCCTCAAAATCAAAAATCATCGAGACGTATAAAAAATTTAGTTTAATTGACAATACCATCTCAGAATATTTAGTAAGAAAAAAAGCACCATTAAAGGTCTGGGAATACTTAACTGCTACCAATGAGAATTGTCAGTTATTTCTTAAACAAATGATAGTTATTACTAAACCATCACTGAGTAATTTTCTGGAAGTAATTGAAAATATAGTGGAATATCAAAAAATATCTGATTTGAGTTTAGATGAAATAATTACAGAAGTTGAAAATATACTTGAAGATGAATCCGAAGACAAACTTCCACGTATCAGAGAAAATATTCAAAATAAACGATATCCAACTCTAACATCTCACAGAAAAGAAGTATCAGAAATATTTATAAAAATCAGTAAACCAAACAATCTCAATCTGCAATTTGATCCAAACTTTGAAAAAAAGGAAATTCGTGGATTTTTCACAATCACAAAAGATGAAGAAATTAAAAATCTACAGAAATTCTTTTCTGAAGTGAACATTGATAACTTAAAAAAAACACTAAAAAAACTATAACGTATTGCAAGTCGACAATATTATAAAAACAATTTATATTTCAAAGCCATCACTTTCTGATGAAGCCACGGAAATAAATTTACAGGATTATCCAGAAGTAAAGCAAATTATACTAGAAGCGGGACAAATTCCTGAACCAGAAATGGATCCAAAACAAGTTCTCTGGCTGACACAGTCAAAAGGAGAAATTATCAAAGGCTGTCCGGGAACTGATAAATCCTACCTATGTTGTCGATATCAGGTCATCAATCATACCATGAACTGTCCGCTTAATTGTACTTACTGTATCCTGCAATTTTATCTAAATCAACCAGCAACTGTGATCTACACAAATTTTGATGATATTGTAGAGGAACTGAGGGCAAAACTCACAAACCAACCAAACCGATTTATTCGTATTGGTACTGGCGAGCTTGGTGATTCTTTGGCTTTGAAAGGTTCACGACTTTTTGCATCCAAAATCATGAATTTGTTCCGTGAATTTCCAAATGCAATGTTTGAGATAAAATCCAAATTGACTATTACTGATGATCTATTTGAAATTCCACATAATGGTAACATTGTATTTTCCTGGTCCATAAATCCTCAAGAAGTTGTTGAGAATGAAGAGAGTATGGCAGATTCTATCACTCAACGATTGCTAACAGCAAAAAAAGCACAGAAAAAAGGATTTCTTACAGGCTTTCACTTCGACCCTATATTGCAGTATGAAAATTGGCAAGAAATATACAGTAGAGTAATTGATCAAATATATTCAACTGTTGATGCTGATAAAATTCCCTGGATCAGTATGGGTTCTTTGCGTTTTCCTCCTTCTATGAAAGAAAAGATTATCAATCGCTATCCAAACACAAAAATACCTTATGGTGAAATGATCAAAGGAATGGATGGAAAAATGCGATATGCTCGACCAG
>Ga0070729_10002373_pt1 | contig 24621 bp, 21 predicted proteins | sample tdDd472_FD_66725 | JGI IMG/M metagenome (GOLD analysis project Ga0070729, IMG submission 66725) | Marine sediment microbial communities from the Atlantic coast under amendment with organic carbon and nitrate - tdDd47.2 | ecosystem: Environmental > Aquatic > Marine > Coastal > Sediment | place... | reverse complement strand
GGGCAAGCTTTTACTTCCGAAGTAGAGGCCGGAATTAAACGATTAGGTAAGTTGATAAATAAACTAAAATAAACCGCCCTATTATACGTTTAAGCATCATGCGCTCAAGCACATTTCGACAGCAAGACTACCCCATCTAATTAGTGCATTTTCTCTAGACTAAATTTCCTCGTTCATAGGGCTGAAGTATTGTACCACTCATTGCTTTGCATTGGAATCGCTAATGGTTTGTTTGTGAAGCGGCGAAGCAGTGAAGTGGCGGCATTTTGATGCGTCTGCCCTAACCCCTTTGATCATTCAACTTATTCACTCATCCCAAATACACGAGCAACATGGAATTCAAATCCCTTCTTTTTGTTTCCCTTTTATTATGTGCCGCAGGACTGCCCATTCAAGCCCAAACGGTCAGTAAGCTGATCTTGGTAGATGCACAGACCGATCAAGATATCGGCGAATTAATACCGGGCTTCAATATCAACCTCAACGAAGTCGGAAGTGCCCTCAACATTCGTGCAGAAGTAAATGGCAATGTAGGCAGCATCCGATTTAGCTTGGATGGCGATGCCAATTACCGAACGGAAAACGTAGCCCCCTACAGCCTAGCAGGAGATACCAATGGAGATTACGAAACATGGACACCCGCGCTGGGTTCGCATACCCTGACAGCAACGGCATTCTCTGCTGCTTCTGGTGGCGGCAATGAACTGAATGCCATAACCATTGTCTTTACCGTATCTGAAGATGAAATTGATATTGAAGAACCCGACCAGCCAGGTACGGGGGAATTAGTGATCAGTGGGGAACTCAAAAAATGGCATAAGGTGACCTTATCTTTTGACGGGCCTGGTTTTTATGAAAAGAGTGTAAACCCTAATCCCTTTTTGGACTATCGATTAAATGTCCGTTTTTTCAAAGAAGACAAAAGTTATCTCATACCTGGTTATTTTGCTGCCGACGGGAATGCTGCCGAAACCAGTGCAGATACCGGGAATGTGTGGCGGGTACATTTCGCTCCCGATGAAATAGGTGATTGGAAATATGAAGTTTCCTTCCGATTAGGCAATGATATTGCGGTGAATGAAGATCCGAATGCGGGCACTCCTATTGCCCCTTTAGATGGCCTAAATGGTGTATTTTCCATTGAGGCGTCTGACAAAACTTTGCCAGATAACCGAGCGAAGGGGCGTCTACGATATGTGAATAAACGTTATTTACAATTTGCTGAAACAGGTCAATATTTCTTAAAAGGAGGGGCAGATGCTCCTGAAAACTTCTTGGCCTATGAGGACTTTGACAATACGCCTAACAATGGAGGTCGAAGAAAATCTTGGATGCCTCACAAAGGCGATTGGAACGACGGAGATCCAAGCTGGCAGAATGGCAAAGGGACAGAAATAATTGGTGCGATTAACTACCTGGCCTCCAAAGGTGTCAATGTATTCTCCTTCCTCACCATGAATATTAATGGAGACGATAAAAATGTATATCCCTATGTAGCTGACGATGATTTTAGGCATATGGATTGTTCCAAATTAGATCAATGGGAAATCGTTTTTGAACACGCAGATCAATTGGGTATGTACCTCCATTTTAAAACCCAAGAAACTGAAAATGAAAACCTTTTGGACGATGGGAATGTGGGCCGATTACGCTCCCTATACTATCGAGAATTAGTGGCTCGTTTTGGCCATCATCTCGCCCTAAATTGGAATATGGGAGAGGAAAATGGTCTATCAGATGACCAGCAAATTGAGATGGCAGAATGGTTTAGGATGCATGATCCTTATCAACATCATCGGGTGATTCATACCTTCATTAATGGCAACCCATCCTTTTACACTGATCTTTTGGGCGATCAGTCTTCTTATACTGGCCTTTCGGTACAATCTAGTTGGAACAGCGTACATGAACAAACAGCCGATTGGGTGCAACGGTCTACGAATAGTGGAAAGCCGTGGGTAGTCGCTAATGATGAACAAGGCAATGCGGGAACAGGCGTACCCCCCGACCCAGGTTACCCCAATTACAATGGTAGTGATCCGGATTTACATGATATTCGCAAAGAAGTGTTGTGGGGCAACCTGATGGCAGGTGGCGCTGGATTGGAGTACTACTTTGGATACAGCCTACCAGAGTCCGATTTGAGTTTGCAGGATTTCCGGAGTCGGGATCGGAGTTGGGATTACATGCGATACGCCTTACATTTCTTTCGAAGTCTACCCTTCACTGAAATGCAAGCCAATGATGACTTAGTGAGCAGGGGTTGGTGTTTTGCACTTCCGAGCCAGTATTACGCCATTTATCTTAAGGATGGCGGCAGCACTGATTTGCAGTTGACCGACAGCAAGGCTTATGCCGTTCGCTGGTACAATCCTCGCATGGGTGAATTCCAAGATGGGAGTATCAGTATGGTGACGGGGCCAGGAGAGGTAAACCTGGGAGAAGCACCCAGTGATAACAATGAGGATTGGGCCATTTTAGTTATGCCAGAAACTAATACGGCAACCGAAGAGGTGGCTCAAACTAGGCATTTTCTCTTGTCTCCTAATCCTGCCCGTCAACAGGCTCAAATTGTACTAAAGAGTGGTGATGTGGGTGTGCTGCGTATATTGACTATGAAAGGGCAGGTGGTTCGAGAACAAGCGCTACAAGGGAGTCATACTGATCTTAGTTTGACGGGTTTAGCTCCTGGCACTTATCTAGTAGAAGTACGACAGCGGGGTGTTGTGGGAAGGCAGTTATTGGTTGTACAGTAGAGAAATATAGCAGAGAAATTGAATGGGTCAGTCCCCCCTTTATTATGAACAAGTCGCTATTTTTCTTATTTTTATCTGAGTGAGGCTAAGACTTCAGAAGTTTTCTTGAGACAGGACTTAGGAAACTTCTGAAGTCTAGGCGCTAGCCCTTATTACTACTGCCGCCCTTCTATAAAACAGCAATATGAAAGACATCACAAAAGAGTATTCTAATGGAGAGGTTACTATCGTCTGGAAACCTAGCATATGTGCCCATGCCGCCATTTGTACAGGATTAGGAGAGGTTTTCAACCCTAAGGCGCGTCCATGGATAAATGCGGAAGGTGCCACCACGGAACAAATCGTTCAACAGATCGATAAATGCCCTAGCGGGGCCCTGAGTTACTATTATAATGATGATAAAAACAAGCCGGTTGAAGTAGTAGGCGACACGAAAGTGGAGGTCAGTCCCAATGGGCCACTATTAATCTATGGTAATTTCACCATCAAGCATAAAGATGGTAGCGAAGAAGAAAAGCACAAAGTAACTGCTCTTTGTCGTTGTGGTGCTTCAGGCAACAAGCCCTACTGCGATGGCAGCCATGTAAAAGCTTCCTTTACCGATGAGTAAGTGTTGACTTATCATCACTGAATTTTTCTTTTCTTCGACCAAAACAGCCCCATGAGCAAGATGAAATGCTATACCTTATTTGTACTAAGTGCATTATTTATGTTGGTCACTTGTACCACTCCAACGGCCAAAGAAGAAGTCACTGCTAGCCTCCCACCTTTTAATCCCGCCAAGGTCGAAACCTTAATTCGACAATTTGAGCAAGATACATCCCTCCAAATGAAAGGTGCTTTTCCCAATTTCGCGGAAGGCATCAAGGAGTACCAATGGAGTGAGAATCAGGAAGGTGTTCGAAAATACTATAAATTTTACCGCAATATAAATGGCTCGCGCGAGCGCACCTATTACTTCGATTTAAAAAACGGCCAACTAATTTTTGCTGAGGATAAAAGGATACAAGCCGCCTGCCCTTCCCTTGATGAAGTCTGTCTTAGCCTACAACAATCCTATTATGAAGCTGGTCTCTTACGGCAAGTCAATGCTTTCAAAGATACCATTCGTGCAGGTAATTATCCTAGTTTTGACAAGGCCGAGCTTGAGCCCGTACCTGGCTCCTTGGATGCCTTTGAAGCCGAAACTTCGAAGGACTTTCTTTCCTTGCAAGAAGAACAGGATACGGTCGGCTTACAAGTCGGTCAGCGGATTAAAGGAGAGTATATCTATTTCGCGGATGCGGCTAGTTTTGTGGCTTGCAGCGACCAAGAACGCTACGATGTAGAGTCTTATGAGTTGGAAAAGGCCTATATCAAGCAAAACTATGATAGCCAAGCAGCACTAACACAGCTAATTGGCTATTATACCACCCTACCCAATATGGAAAATCGCCCTACACCGCATTTGATTGTCTTAAAGCTATTGAAGATGGAAGGAGAGCCGAAATGTGAGTAGGCTTATCATTCTAGTTTCAGGCAATGCCCTACACCTACAGTAGTTGTTCTAGAAGAAACCTTTTCACTTACGAAGGTGGCCTTTCTCCGGTCATTCAGCCCCAGTCCTTCCTTTTCTATATAGTAATGGTTCCCTGTTTTATTTTCATCAAAATAAATATTGAGCTGGCCGGTACTGAGTATCTGCAAGAAACGTACGCCACTATTTATCTTTTATCTGATTACCATTGCTTTCATGTTGAAAAAGTCACACCTAACAGATAAGGTTAGATCAAAACACTTCAAGAGAATAATGTTGAATATTATCATTTCTAAGAGTGATTTTTTTCATTGAATCAATATTGAAAGAAGAATATTTTTGAAGCTTGAACCTATCATTTTTTCATGGGAATTATTAGTTGCATTACTTTTAGTAAGTAGTAAAAAGGAGTCCTTGAGTTCAAAACTACCAAGGAAAGTAAAACGCTTTGATAGTGCAAGAGGTAAAACCGAAATATGAAAATAAATCCATTGTTTTTCCGAAAAAACATGATAGCCCTAACCGGCTTATTCCTTTGTTTATTTCTGATTGTTCACTTATCTGCCAATTGCTTATTGTTGTTGCCCAAAGAGACAGCTCGCGGCTTATACAATGCCTACTCTACTTGGTTACGTGAGAATCCACTGATCATGATCATTGCTTATGCTTTGTACCTCTCTATTATTCTGCATACTATTTATGCCTTAGTGGTTACTATCCGAAATAAGCAGGCGAAGCCTGTCAAGTATGCCGTTAATCACACTCAGGAGAACAGTCGTTGGGCTTCACAAAACATGGGCATATTAGGTATACTAGTTCTGATTTTTATTGTCATTCACCTGGTCAACTTTTGGGCCCGAGTCAAGTTGGGAATCGGGGAGGAGGTAGGATATGATGCAGCAGGGAATAAAGATATCTATGAAGTTACCTATACCCTTTTCCATAATACTTACTATGTCATTTTTTACACCCTGCTAATGGTTCCTTTGGGATTTCATTTGCATCATGGCTTGCAAAGCGCATTTAAGACACTCGGTTTTTACCACAAAAAAGGGCTGCAACTCTTGGCCAAAGTCTCTTTGGTCTATGCCATTGTCATAGCCGTGGGCTTTGGCATTATTCCTATTGTCGTTTACTTCCAATAATTTCATTATGATACTTGACGCAAAAATACCTGAAGGCCGACTCGAAGATAAGTGGCGCAATTACCAGATGCACAGTCAACTGATCAATCCCGCTAATAAGAAGAAGCTACAAGTGATTGTAGTAGGTTCAGGGCTTTCTGGTGCGGGGGCGGCTGCAACCTTAGCTGAATTGGGATATGAAGTGCAATGTTTTTGCTATCAAGATTCTGCCCGGAGGGCTCATTCTGTAGCGGCACAAGGTGGAATTAATGCTGCAAAGAACTATCAACATGATGGCGATAGTGTTTGGCGAATGTTTTATGACACCTTGAAAGGAGGCGACTTCCGATCGAGGGAGGCTAATACTTATCGGCTAGCAGAACTTTCAGCACCCCTGATCGATCATTTCACTCAGCAAGGAGTGCCTTTTGCGCGTGAATATGGTGGGGTGCTGGTGAACCGTAGCTTTGGAGGTGTACAAGTACAAAGAACCTTTTATGCTCGGGGTCAAACCGGACAGCAACTGCTACTGGCCGCTTATTCTCAGCTATCCAAGATGGTGAGAAAGAAAAAAGTCACGATGTTTCCCCGTCATGAAATGCTGGATTTAGTAGTGGTAGCGGGAAAGGCGAAAGGGATTATCGCCAGGGATTTGGTCAGTGGCCAGTTAAAACGCTTTGCGGCAGATGCTGTAGTCTTAGCTACGGGTGGTTATGCTCGGGTATTCCGGCTGTCTACCTTAGCTATCGGATGCAATGGGAGCGCCATTTGGAAGGCCCATAAAAAGGGCGCTTTCTTTGCGGCACCTAGCTTTACCCAGATTCACCCCACCGCACTTCCCCAATCGAGCGAGGCTCAATCCAAGTTGACGCTAATGTCGGAATCACTCCGCAATGATGGCCGCATTTGGGTACCCTTAAAAAAGAATGATTCTCGCGCTGCCAATGATATTCCAGAGGCAGAAAGAGATTACTATTTGGAAAGACGTTATCCTAGCTTCGGCAACTTGGCGCCTCGGGACATCGCTTCTCGGGCAGCCAAAGAAAGAATAGATGCGGGCTTTGGCGTTGGTCGGCTAAAAAATGCCGTCTACCTCGATTTCCGTAGTGCCATTGCCAACTTTGGACAAGCTACGATCAAAGACCGGTATGGAAACCTGTTTGCGATGTACAAGAAGATAACAGGTATTGATGCCTACCAGGAGCCCATGCAGATATCGCCGGCTGCTCATTTCTCCATGGGAGGCCTTTGGGTCGACTATGAATTAATGACCACGATCCCTGGCTTATATGCGATTGGAGAATGTAATTTTTCAGATCATGGTGCCAATCGTTTAGGGGCCAACTCCTTACTGCAAGCCAGTGTAGATGGTTATTTCATTCTACCCAATACGATCAATAATTACTTAGCAGCAGCCTTGAAAGACGAAACGGTCACGACTGAACATTCCGCCTTTCAGGAGGCCGAGAGCGAAGTGAAACAACATATTGAACGGGTACTAGGGGTTAAGGGCACCAAAACCGTTGATCATTTTCATCGAGAACTCGGAAAAATAATGTGGCAGGAATGTGCCATGAGTAGAAACCAGGCAGGCTTGGAGAAAGCCCTCAAGGCGATCGAGGAACTACGGACTACCTTTTGGTCCGAGGTCAAAGTCACAGGCAATAGCAATGAATTGAATACCGAGCTAGAAAAAGCACTGCGACTGGCTGATTTCATTGAGCTCGGGATACTGATGTGTACCGATGCCCTGCAACGAGAAGAGTCCTGTGGAGCCCATTTTAGAGAAGAATTTCAGACTGCAGATGGCGAAGCTATGCGAGTAGATGAGCAGTTCGCTTATGTTTCCGCTTGGGCGTATCAGCAAGGCGATTTTCAACTGCATAAGGAAAAACTGGATTTTGAATTTGTGAAACCCTCGGTAAGAAGTTATAAATAAAAAGATATGCAAATTACATTTCGAATCTGGCGACAGGAGCAAAGACAAGCAAAGGGTGAGTTTAAAGATTATCCGGTAGATGGGCTCACCGAAGACATGTCCTTTTTAGAAGTCTTGGATCACCTCAATGAAATGCTTGTATTAAAAGATGAAAGTGTGATTGCGTTTGAATATGATTGTAGGGAAGGTATTTGTGGTCAATGTGGGGTATTTATCAATGGACGGGCTCACGGGCCACACGCGAATATTAGTACTTGCCAATTACATTTGCGCAGCTTCAAGGACGGAGATATGGTTGTCGTAGAACCTTGGCGAGCAAAGGCCTTTCCCATTATCAAAGATTTAATCGTAGACCGATCTGCTTTTGATCGCATCATCGAAAACGGGGCTTATATCAGTGCCAAAACGGGTACGGCACCAGAAGCCAATGCCATTTTAATAGGTAAAGCCATTGCAGATCGGGCGATGGATGCGGCGGCTTGCATAGGCTGTGGCGCTTGTGTAGCCACTTGCAAAAACTCATCTGCTGCTCTGTTTACTGCCGCCAAAATCAACCACCTCAATGCGCTCCCGCAGGGAAAGCTAGAGGAACATCAAAGGGTATTAGGTATGAGCGCACAAATGGAAGCAGAAGGTTTTGGCCATTGCTCTTTCACTGGTGCTTGTGAGGTGGAATGCCCAGAGGGTATTTCTATTACAAATATCGCCGAGATGAATGCTCGCGTATTTAAAGCACGGATTTGGGGGTAGCATAGCAGTGGTAATGCCCCTTCTATTTGGTTCTATTTAAACAGTTTTTCAACGGTCTTTTTCGCCAGCTCCTCCATGAGTTTGTAGCCTTTTAGCGTAGGGTGCACGCCATCTTCAGCCAGATCAGGATCCATGCCATTCTGGTCATTTTTCATGGCGCTGTGATAGTCGAGATAAGGAACGTCCTTTTGGCTAGCCAAGGCTTTGATGCGACGATTGAGTTCGACAATCATCTCAGAGCGGTCACCGAGTGCGCGGCGCCATTCAAACTTAGTAGAAGGAAGCACCGAAGCTAATACGACCTTAATGCCGTTTGCCTGAGCCAGTTCAACCATAGATTGGATATTACCCATTGTAAAATTTGGATCATACGGCCCTGTATTTTCGGCGACGTCATTCGTACCGATATGAATGACCACTGCTGCTGGCTGCAAATCCAGCACATCCTGTCGGAATCGAAGTAAGAGTTGCGCTGAGGTTTGAGCACTGATGCCTCGGCCAATGTAATGGTGATCGGCAAAGAAAGTAGGATTCACCCGTGCCCAAGCATCGGTGATGGAGTTGCCTAAAAAAACGACCCGTTGCTCGCCCTTTTTCGGAGGCTCTACGGTTTCATTCGCTGATTTATAGCGTTGCAGGCTGGCAAAATCCCGGCGAAAACGCTCCCCTTCTGCTAATTTGCCCAATTCCACAGCCTCTTCGCCATTTAGTTTCTCATATTTATTCGGATATAGCTTTTTATTGTACCCATGTAATTTCAACCAATCCCAAAAGCGATCGGTCCACTTATCTGTTGGTAGATTTTGTTTTCGCATACCAAAGCCATGGCCGCCTTTTTCGAAAATGTGCAATTCGGCTGAATGGCCACCCTCAAACCACTTTTGATAGATATTTATGCTATAGGGTACCATGCCTAATTGATCATCTCCGGCCACGGCAACAAAGATAGGGGTTTTAGCGGCAGGCAAAGTGTTGCCGATGATGGCTGGCTCATAGGCGTACATGGGAGCCATAAAGTTGGGGCGATTTTCCGCTGTGCTATTGTAAGCGACTGACATAGCCAATGTACCTCCGGCTGAAAACCCCATAAAACCTATCTTGCCAGGATTTACCTCCAGTTCTTTGGCGTGGTCACGTACGTACTTAACGGCCGCCAAACCGTCTGCCATAGCAAGGGGAATGATGGGCGCAGTTTCTTCATCCATTTTTTTTAAATCGCCCATTTTATCCATCAACTCTTTTACTGGATCATCGGTATGGCTGCGAACGACTCGGTATTTCAGCACAAATGCGGCAATACCTTTACTGTTTAGCCATTTGGCTACATCAATGCCTTCACTATTAATGCTCAGGGTGTGAAAAGCGCCGCCAGGTGCCACAATAACAGCGGTACCGGTAGCTAGATAATAGGGAGGTAGATAAGCCGTAAGGGTAGGTTGTACTACATTGTACACTACTGTTGTATTGAACAAGTTTTTTGTATTGGTAGCTTCACTCCAGGTCCAGTCCTCAGATCCAGGTGCTTTGCCGTCATACAGCTGGATCACTTTTTGCGCTTTTCCTCCAGCAAACAGGCCTATTATCAATAGAACAGAAAGCCATATTTTTAATCTCATTACAATATTTATTTTGAGTTAGGTTCTTTGTACTACAGTCATCTAAAATGGGTAAGTGCTTCGCCCTGATCAGGCCCCCATTTTTTACTTCCTAATCTCAGAGCATATTAATCTTGGTTGCCTGAATCATGGCCTCAAAAACTAATAGAGGCTTCCCATTTTCTAGGCATCATCCGTAAAAAAGCAATCTTTCTGGATTTGTTGACTTCATCCAGTTCTTGATCTAATTGTAATAAGTTGGCCTGAAAAGTCTTGATCGCCGTCCGCAGTTTTTCATCTTCTTTTGCCAGCTTGTCAATGGGAAGGGTCAACAAATTATTCCCTCCATTATTGAATCGTCCGGCAAAAGCCCCTTGGTCAAACAGGAACACATCGGCCAAGTCGGACTGGGTATTTTCATCTCCTGCTTTAAGTCGTTCAAAGTTAACGATCTTCTTATGATCAGGGTTGACGGTTTGGCCAAAGACTGAAAAATCACCACAAACTTCATGGCTAACATTGTTGTACAGCAGGCAACAGATCACATCCTTGAGCTTTTCTCGGCTATCCAATGGACTATCTGTAATATCCTGATTCGGCAATAATTCAGCCAGTTGCTTGTACCAATTTTGCAGCGGCTCATCTGTTTTTATAGCGGTGTCATCGGCATAAATGCTATCGGTATAATCATGTGAAAAGTCCTGAAACACGCGCCAGATTTTTTGAGCGTCTTCCACATAAGGGTGATGAGGGATCTTATCAATCCCACGTCGAGAAATATCCTTTGGCACGATGAGATCATCCAGTGAAAAGACATCCATACTGTTTTGAAAAAGCGTCATACAATCAGCCGCTGAAATAAATTTTGCCTGGATGAAATAGCTGGCCGGCGTGATCAATAGTTTATAGGCGAAGTCATTTACCGCTATCGAACCATAAGTGAAGATGCGAAAAAAGCTCCGTAAAGGATGATGCTCTCCAAGTGCAAAGGCCGCCAGTGCATAGGCTTCACCGATCAGCATATGTGTATCTAGCAGGTGGCGAGTAAAAACGCAATAGCGGGCATCTAAGGCGTTGGCCACCAGTTTGGCCCGTTCCCAACCTGTACTACCTGGCACATGAGTTTCCGCTCCAACTGTAATTGATACCGGTAAAAATTGATTCCCATTCACCTTAAATAGGCAGCGGACCGGTTCAAAAACACCCTTAAAATAGGGGCTGTAATCTACCTCAAAGTGATCATCATCCGTCTGTTTGAGCAGAAAGGGATTAGGCCCTTGTAGCCGCAGTTGAGCAAATTCATCATCATCATTTGCATCCTTCCAACCTTCTACATTTTTAGGAAATGCTTGATTTATTTTCAAAGAAGGCCCCCATGGTATCCCGCGCTTTATGGGCATTTTAAGAAACAACTTAAACATCCCCCCTGTCAGATAGTAGTAGGGTAATAAATAGGAAATGCCCAGTTTACTCTCCTTCGGAATTTTTTCCGGAACTTTCAATGATGGTGGTAATTTCGAAAATCCATACTTGTCCCTTGCGAGAACCAGTTTGGGCATCTGCTTTTCTGGGCGATGTTTTTGATGGAAGGTTCTTTTCGACCAGCGCTCAATCGCTGTATGGTTGATGTATCGTACCGCAATGATGGTACGTATCTTTAGGTGATCCCAAAAGGATGGCTTCAAGGTGCTGCGGTTTAGAAGGTCATGAATAACGAATAGAATTCATAAAGTTAGTTTTATCAAATTACAAAACAATTTGGAGATATTATTTCTTTCTTAAATTAGTTTCGGACGTCATTTTATCAAAAATTCAACTTCAAGTTAATTTTTGATCATTACTTATGGGCTTATTTCCTTGACTTTTTAGCGTTCTTCCGTTAAAGAGGATTCTGCTTCATTGATTTCCGCATCCAGAAACCGAATACGAGGCAGCAAACCATAAGCGTGCTTATAGCCAAATAATGTAGCCAGTAAGGTTCTGCACCTTCAAAATCACCTTTGATTCTGGCCACATAGGTGAGTATCATTACCAGGCCTACATAATAAAAATAGGTCAATTGAAAAGGAGTATTCAGCTGATGTAGTTTGAATGGCGCGACAACAATCATTAAATACGCCAAAGCACCTCCTATGACCTTGACTGTTTCAAGGGGAACGGAATTGAGGTATACATTGGTCGCCAAAAATCCCCAATGGATAACATGTAATAAAGCAAAAAGTCTAATGAAGTTTCTAAGTTCAAGATTATCTTTTATCGGTGCCGGAAATGACACGGCATATTGATAGAAGGTATAAAGAAAAACCAGGGCAGATAAGCGGCCAGAATACCTTGCCGCATAGCGAAAAGTCTCTTCTATTTCTGGATGAAGCAGGTAGGATACCAATAGAATAATTATTTCTATGGAAACTCCTAGAAGAAGTAAGTTTCTTAATGAAAGCTTCATTGTGGGTTTTGTTTTTTCTAAATGAGGCAGAACAGCTTTGGACAGGAGTAGTAACAAGCTGTTCTAATGAGTTTTCGGAAAAAATATACAATAGACTTCTAAAATAATTTGTTCGGAGCTAAATTATATTTTTAAACAAGCCTTCGTTCTTCATCAGTCGCGTAGCTGGTGGCTATCCCGTCTGGCGGCCCGACAGGTTCTCCCTCTTCGGGCCTCGTCTTGCTTAAAAATCTTAATTCCCATCCCTATACAACTCATTTCAGAATGAACTGTGTTAAAAACGAAATAAAGAGTCAAATTTTTCTGCAACTGTTTTGCAATTAATACGCATTCAATCCGCAATCAGCTTCATTGGCTTTATCAGTAGGTTTGTATTGCCTGGCAGCTATTATTCGTGCATTGATCTTATTTCTTAAATAACCAAGATGGAAATTTTACGAAAAAATAAGTATAAGTCTCTTTTTTGGCAAATTGAATTGCTTGCTTTGATAAGATCAAGGTTTGACGAAGTATATCAACACTGGCTCTTATTAGTAAATATTAAAAAAGACCCACCCAGAATCATTTCTCCTGAATAAAGCAATTTATCTACTTAAAAATTTCAAACAACGGCTTGCACTCAAGTATTACTATCCGGTAGATTCGGATATGCCCAGAGTAGTATCTAACACTTCCGTTGATGCAGGGGAGATATACAACCATAAGCCACCCCACAAGAAAGATAAATAAAACGGCGGATCCCGAAAAGCCAAAACAGAGTAGGGGAAGAACCCTAAATATTACAAAATGAAACGTTTACTGCTTCTAGTCAATTTTTTGATATTAATCCAGTGTAACGCTGTACAAGCACAGTCGTCCAGTCAGGATTATATTTCTGTAGATTCCCTTACATTCTGGATGGTCGCCGAATGGACCGGTTCCCAAGATCAAGCGCGCACTACATCACTCGAACAATTCCTTTCGGGTAAAATTGGCGCAGCAAGATCAAAAGCATTCTTGCAGGAATTCAGGTCACGAGCAGTTTCGAGGAATGCCCAAACCCAACATAAGACCCAGGATGATTGCGCTTGTGCCTTATTGGTCCTCAATAGTAACCAATTGAATTACCCCAGCCCGACAACCTATTCGGATAATGATGATGACAGTGGCGTACTGTGGTCTTGGGATCGGGACCGGTCAACCCAAGTGCATGGTGCCGCGCACAAAGAATCGTTGGCAATCCTTGGCAATAAATCCGGGAACGAATATTCTTCAGCGGATAACTCCAATTGGTCACGCTCAAGGATCAGCTTCAACTGGGTCTGCTTAAATACCGATGATGAGTATATTCCCAGCGATTGCGACTGTGATAAAGAACTGAGAGTTGAAGCCCAGTATGACTCCAAGATCAACGTATCGGCGACAGCAGACGGAATAGGCTCCAAGGCTGCCTTTACGAAAGGAGAAGATGGGGTGGTCATATTTGCTTACGATCATCCGAATACGATAAACAACAACCCGAATGTAGAGGTACTGGGAGCCAAGATCGGCCGGGTAGCAACTTATGTAAGAAAGACCTGGAACCCAGATGCCGTTATTGACATTGTCAAATTGGCGGGTACGGTAACAGCAGCAATTGTCACGAGCGGATGGAGTGAAACCGTAATCGCGACTACAATACCGGATCAAATCGGCGATATTATCAGTCACCCTTTAATTTTCAACCAAGGAACTACCAACAGTTCGAGCTATACTTACGACAAAACACTGTCCCTGAACGTACATGATCAGTTGTTGATGTTGCAACCCAATATTCCAAAGTCCCTGGTGATCGCACCTACCTGGAACGTATATGGAAGAGGGTATGGAGCAAACTGGACTACTGAAGTAAATATCAACAGCAACTTTGCCATGGGCATGTTACTAAAAATGGACAATTCTGATCCATACTGCTGTGTTAAGCAGGTGGGCATGTACAATTACGGAACGTACTCAGGCGCCCCAGCCAATACGGGGACCCTGGCCAATAGTCTGTCTTCATTTTTCAACCTGTACGGTTTCTGGCAAGGTGGGGTCAGTTCTTCCTACAGTAGCCTTACGCTGAATGGCACCGTTGATTGTCCACCATTGCCGCCCCCCTGTGAACCTTCTGTGAGCTTTACTTTGAATGATCAGGCAGTTGACCAGGTTAGCGCTACGATCAGTGAGGCTTATATTCTGGACTTCTCTAACACTTTGTCCTGTACAGGAGATTACTTCATATCCATCCTGTCTTCCGATGCAAACTGGAATGGTATCGGTGAGGAGAATGGTCAATGGTTATCGGCAGCCGCGGTCAATCAGTTTGGCGGAATAAACGCCTTCAATCTGAAGCAGTTCAATAGCACCTTCAATACATTTGACTTTGAAGATGGGCAATATTACCGTGTCAAAGCGGCAGGAGAGCCCTGGACGGAGCGGGTCATATTGCTGCTGGTCAGCAATCCGATTGATGATACCAGGCAGGGTAATTAATTAAGGCAGGTAGTCAGTTACTGTTCGGCAGCTGATACGGTGGAAAGTATCAGGGAAAACATTTTGCGGTTCCTGGTGAAACTGCACGGAGAGAAAAACATCAAAGAGGTCCTACTACAACAGGAGTGGATTTATGATGATGAGGTAGAAATCTTAGGCAACCTGCTGGCGGCCCATTATGAAAAGTTCAACAGTGCTCCGGAGGATAAAAAAGGATTTTTTCGACGACGCTGTCCAAGCCAACACTGGCGTATACTCCTAATTTGAAAGACGTTGATTACTAATAGCCATCAAAATACAATACATAAGAGATTACTCTAAAATTTAATTTATGGCCCATTGTTCTACACAGATACGAATCTTGTACACATATTGATTGAACCACTTTTGGATTTCAGTCAATTGACCATTTCGAGGTTTTTTAAAAGGCTGTACGATAAAAGTATTATCAGGCTGAAAGCCTTGGTATCCTCTGTCTTGAAATAAATGGATGCTATCAGGAAAAACAATCTGATCTTGGTCTGCAATGGCCTTATCGTGCATAGTTCCTTGATGAGTAGGACTTAGATAAACAACATATTGGCATTGGGTGGTAATCAAATTGTTCTTTATCGGGTCGTTTTTTCCACTAAAAAATTCTTGTTGAGTATCTTGACCCTGTGGACGATCAATTAATCGTTCATTCGCATCTTGGAAACACTTGGTTTGTCCTAGGTTCTCCAAGGCTTGAGCGACTCGATGTGCATCCCGTAATGGCAACATTTTCAAACTATCCAGCGTGTTAAAAAGCAACAGACAGAGTACTTTTTTCCATTTGCTGGCTTGGCTTTGTGAAAAACCGAAACTGGCCGATAGCATTTCCTGAAGAGAATAATTTTTCGTCACGTGTGTACACATACAGGCAAGCACGCGGTCTGATTTCTTTTAGAATAAACTCTATAGTTATCAAGCCTTCTTTATAACTGCACCTTATACTTTAACAAAAACCGAATGAAAACTCACAAACAGACCATAAAATATTCCCAGGCCGTTCTTACTCCAGATATTTTAGTTGAACAGGATGGCTACTGGGGAATCGATACCAATAAACATTTGGTATTCAATGATAAAGCGGTAGCAAAATTACCCCAGGAGATCCCCCTGTATTTCCCTTTTTTCAGAAAGATCGGAGATGATTTCTTTTTGATTGTCCACGATAATAATAGAAAGGAAAATGCCTGGATTATTTCCAAGACCGGTAAAATACAGCATCGATTTTATGTGGGCGAGGGAGCTTATAAGGTACACATCCATAATGACAGAATTTTCATTTGTTACAGCGAAGCCACGATCGGCGTTTGCCCTATAGGCACAAATAGGCTGGTGATTTTTGATATAAAGGGGAACATGCTCGAGAAATATGATTTAGAGTTTGGGCAAGAGCTTGAAGCAATTTGCTATTACTCAGAGCATGAAATTGCCTTACAAGAATACTGTTCCTTAGAAATAAGTATCCTCAACTTCATGGATAATAAATTGACAAAATATCGCACTGATTCTGAATTTTATGCAGACATATTGACTTGCGAGAATGGGCAAATTTACGGTGGTTACCGATCAGCGTTTTTGGACAACGAAGAAGATATTAGAAATGGACAAATGAATATCTATGAAATGAAAAAGTCGGAGCGTAAGAGGGAAATAACCAAAGGCCAAATGCTGGGAAGTGTGCCTTATTTTGTCAATAGAGTCCGATCTCAAAAGGATGGAGTTCTGGTATTCACAGATACAGAAGCTATTTTGAATGTAAATAAAGTCCCAGCTTTTTGGACGGTGGACGTAAACGGTTGACTTTCATCCCAAATTTAAAAGAAATTGATCATAACTAATCGTCAAATGCAAGATCAGGATACCACCAAACCAGGGAAATCACAAGGAGGCATTTGAGAGAGTCCCCCCTCCCTCTGTCCCTACAGGCGCCTTGAAGTCATTTTCCATCCAAATTAAATATTCAATAGTTCTACCATGAATCTGAAGACACTATTCCTTTTATTTATTAAGGAATAATTCTGTCCAAGTACTTATGAGAGATAACCCAGCGATTTCTCCTGTAAGGTGTTCACGTCTAAAAATGTAGCAGAAATGAGCAAAACGAGATTGAAAAAGCGGAAATCGGAAGGGGGAAGCCTGCCTGGCGTTTGCCAGAACAGACAGCTTGGAAAACTAGCCTAGCCCAACCGAGATTCCGCCTTCCGATTTCGCATTTCCGCCTTCAATAATAAATAGCTGGGAATAACCAGTGTTTTTTCGTAATGATTTCATTAATCGGTTGTTATGATTCTAAAAAATTGGGAAAAGAAATTTATTCGGAAGTAACATATGTTAGACAAGAAAATGAGCAATTAGAAATAAGTGGTGGTTCAGTTACAAAGTTCGATATTAATTGGATTGATGAATGTGTATACACTTTAACCTCAAGAAATAGCATGGATTCTATTGTAGAAGTAGAGATAATCAACGAGATCGACTCAGGGTATAGATACATAAGTAGGGATTATGTTAAGGGGAAACTGACAGCAGTAGAAGTTGGGGTATTACAGATGATGATGGTGCAGAGATAGGATTCGAACCTATACCTTCTCCCCTGCGGGAAATGCTCTACCAGTTGCGCTACTCTGCATTGTTTAATATACTTACAGTAGTGTTCCTGCATTAGATAGTACCAGCTTTTCATATACCAATAACCTTTCCCACGATGTTTGAAAATCAGGTATATTTTTCCAGTTCCGTAACTTGCTCATTTGAATGAGGTTTTGTAAAAGGTATTCGCATTTTCGAATTACTTTACAATTTACAGCTGAAAGGTGTGCCAATCCTTTGTATTCTTTTAAATCTAATTGTGATACGATTTCATCAATATTACTTTCCCCAAGCATTACCTTGAAAAGCGCTCTCTCAAATGGTCGGGAGTTTCTAACAAAAGGATAGTTATCAAAATTGGTAAAAGGATGATAGCCGGACAAGCTGGTCCAAACAGCATTACAGGCTTCATATTTTTCACAGCCCAGCAGGATCAGACCTTCCCAGAAGGCCAAATAATGGGATTGCTGGAGGGAAATGTTACTGAAACTTTTTGCTTCGCTATATTTGAACACCAATTCTCTTTTGTTCCCAGCTTCAAGCAAATTAATGCATTCTAGAATTTTCATCGTTCTTTTAGCGAAGTCTGAAATTAACGACTTTGTATCAACTACTCTTAATGCTTCTAAGAATTTACGCTTTTTATATTTATGCTTCGCAAAAAGATGAATCACCAATTCAACTATGGCAATGTCATAATCTTGCTTTGATTGATGAATATACGCTAGAAGCTTCTTATCAATTCTTACTTCACCTTTTAGCCTATGGAGGCAGAGCGTTTGTAATTCACTTAATCTATCCACAAGCTTAATTTCGACGATTGATTCCTCTTTTTCATCGCTTTGGTGGGCTTTGATCCAATAATCGATATAAGAATCGTACCCTAAATATATCGCAAACATATTTTTTGAGGTCTTACTACCATTACTCTCCTGGGTAATAAAAATCCGTCTGAACGAATCGTAGCTGAATGTTAATTGGCTATAGGCAAATTCATTTTTTATTACCGGGACATTGCATTGTATTGCTTTTTTTTCGTTTTGAGTGCAAACGATTTTCAGATCTTCCAGAAAATCATATATAAAATTTTCGATAATAGATTTTTTCCAAACAGAGAGCCTGCCCAGCCCAGTTTTATGAGCTAAATCTTCCGCAATTAATTCCCAAAATTTTCTATCAGCAAAAGCCTTCATAAAGAGGTCAAGTTTTTCTGCAACTGTTTTGCAATTAACACACATTCAATCCGCAATCATTGTCATTGGCTTTATCAGTAGGTTTGTATTACCTGACATCTGTTATTTAGTGCATTGATCTTTTCATTTTTAAAAACAACCGTGAAGATATTCAACCTCCACAAAATAATTAAGTATGAACCTATTATTTGTATGTACCGCCAATAGAATGCGGAGTGCAACCGCCCACCAAATATATGAGGAAGATGAGCGGTTTACGGTGAAATCCGCCGGGACAGCCTCAAGCGCCCAGGTGCCGCTTTCAGCATTTTTGTTGGAGTGGGCCGATTCGATTGTGGTCATGGAAAAACGCCACCGGAATTGGATACGGAAGCGATTCTCGCACATATACGAAACGAAGAAGATCGTCTGCCTCTACATTCCCGATGAATACGATTATATGCAAAGCGAGTTGATCGATTTGATAAGATCACGGTTCGAAGATGCGTATCAGCAAGGGCTCTTATAATATTCTGTACCCGAATACTTAACTAAATGAAAAACGAGCTGATTCAAAAATATCCGAGCTTTCATTTTAAAGATGATCATTTTGCTATAGGGCATTATTACTGGAATTCAATGAGATTATCCGGTACCTTCTTTATTGATAGCGGCAAATTTTCAGCAGACCGAAATAGAGTTGTGCTGATCAAATTTGAGGGGCATTCGGGAAAATACTGGGATGGGAAGAACTGGAATTTTCGCTATATCGATGGAAGATCAACAAGATTCACTTTGGTGTTGTATGACCTTGCTCATTTCAAATTTTATCGTTCACTGAAAAAATTACCTGCAAGGTACATAGATAAATTAACGAATGATTCGATCCTATTGTATGATCCTTTTATTAGAGCGGCACCAATCGAAAAATATCGATTTGATGACCTTGAAATGGTTGAAATTAGAATGGATCGTGCAATTAGCATTTCTACTGATTCAACAATTTTCAGAGACACACTCATAAGTTGGTTCAAGGAAAAAGGAGAACTTTTAATGGCTATTCGTTATCCAGGGACTGGAGGAGGATACGATCTAGAACTTCATCAGAATCTCCATTTACTCCGAAAGAGGATTGCAGGTCTCGAACCCAGCTGTTCGATCACAATAATAAAAGATTTTTATCTGCCGATAAGGGGTATCGTCAACGATGAACTCGTTAACCGGGCACAGCAATATATTGACGAAAATGAGGAATTTGTCCTGTTAGGATTGGAATATGAAGATTCTGATAAGGGAATAAAACCAGAATTCTGGAGGGGAGAGAATCATGAGGAATTGATTGAACTGCTGAATGAATCTTCAGGAAAGAAAATTGCAATGGGAAAAGATAAGGATGCTACCTGGATGAAAGAACACGTAGAAGAGTTAAACGCATATACACCAATAGAAAATGGAGATGTATTTCCATTAAGTTATTGAAAAACTGGACGTGGCCATGTCCTACAAAATCAATCCAATGAAAACCTTTTTTTCTGGTATTTCCCGCTCATGCTGGGCCTGGACGTATTTTATCCGATACTGCACCTTTATTCGGCTTAACAGGAGATGCAGAAAAATCGTATAGGTGCGAAAAAAAATTAGTAGATCAAAAACAGAAATGACTATGATTGGATTTTTAATTTTTCTGGCTATATACATCCTTTTTAGGGAGTTTGTGATTTATTTGAAATGCAGAAATAGTGCCCGGAGAAAGCATAAAAAAGTACAGGACAAGCGAAAGCAATTTCTAAAAACTGTAGAACGCTGGATTGACGAGCGAGGAGAGGTTCTAGTACATTATTGGCACCAATTTGGTTGTTGGCATTACCGTCTCTATAGCGATTATGAAAAAGCAGCTGCTCACTTTGAGGACATCGTCTATCCAACACAGGCAGTTACTGTTTGGAAGACCTACGATTTTCCCATTCGAGGCACAGTAGACAAAGATTTTGTAAATAAAGCATGGTTGTTTTTTGAAGAGGGAATAGATGGTTACCTGTTTATGTCAATGGGAGAGGAAGGTGTGTACACTCCGTGGGCGAGCCCCTACGAAGCAAAGGATCTGAAAGAACCCCTCGACGAGGAAGTGGGAAACCAGGCGGTATTTGGAAGAGAACCAGATCATAATGCCCTCGATACGATCCATTTCCGTCCTGATTAAAAGTTCGATAAACTACTCAAAAAATGAATAAAGAATACCAACAATGGAGAGAACAAATTCTAAAATTTTTCGATCCAAAAAATATTGAAAGTGAAAGTAAGGCTTATTATTCTCCTTCTAAAGATTTTTCATTATCAATTGAGAAATACAAGACTGGAGAGAATACATGGAACTTTTCTCGTGGAATTGTCAAAAATACCAAGTCGGGAAAAATCGTTGCGGATATAAAGAGAAATTACGCTCATTTTTGGCATACCTGGTGCCAACATAATAATGGGAACGAATACTTGTTGTGTGGAGAGGATTATCAGGGACAAACGATTGTTAATTTAACTAAAGAAACCGTTGCAAATTATTTTCCTGAAGAGGGTTACAAGGGAGCAGGTTTTTGCTGGGCAACCACTTACCCGTCTCCTGATTCCAATGTCCTGGCGGTAGAAGGTTGTTATTGGGCCAGCAATTTTGAAATTGTCTTCTTTGATTTCACTGAGCCAGATAATTTGCCTTATAAAGAAATAAGAAGAATATGGAATATTTTGGACGTGAAGGGCTGGAACGACAATGGAATTTTTGTTGTTGAGCAAGAGATAGAAATCCGAAAATCAGATGGAGTCCCCTATGATGAATTAACTGAGGAGGAACAAGATGCCCTTGACAATGGAGAAGAAAAAACTAGCTATAGAATAGATACTTTGAAGATTGACATAAATGAACTCCTGAATTAGGCGTTGAAAGTATTTAGCACTCAAAAAACATGTCAAGATCATGGATTAATTAGACCTGTGATCATTTTTCATTCCGCATACACATACAATGGGCATAACTATCAATAAATGGAAATTTAAATCGGGGCTTCCTGAGTATAAGGTCATACAGGCCAAATTTCATGAAATTGCCGGCCTACACTTATCGTTACTGGCAGAGCTTGATCTCAAGGTGTTCAGTGCCCGCCGAGCCAAAATTATCAAAAGACTGCACGCAGATGCAGAGAATTATCGAATAGAAGAAGATAAATATTTTAAGAGTCTCCACATCCCGTAGCAAAGAGAGTCTTACAACGGAGTACGAATGATCTACTTATCCTGCTCAGGCTTTTACAAGGTGGAAGTCCGGACACCAACGGAAGATATGCTGGAAATCGAATACAACAACTGGGTATTTCATGAACTGGGTGGAAAAAGATTATTCAGAAGAGGAGAAATAAAGGAAATTCCGGAAGATGAACTCAAAAGAATAAAAGGACTTCGGCCCTGGAAAAAATATAAATGGTATAATCGACCAAGGAAATGAAAGAAATACTGGAAAAATTTGGTGGCCGTAGCCTACCCGATTATTCAAGGGTTTCTTCCATCAGGCCGTATCCAATATGGAGCCGCTGGATCAAGAAACTATTGCTACCCTCAAAACGTGGCTGGAATTGCCGGAAAAACCGCTCGCAAAACTCAAGAAGGAAGAAAGTCCGGACGTAGAGAAATTGACGAACCCAAATTTGCGTATGGGTTTGAACATGAAGAGGATTAGCGATTACCAATCAAACCATTTTAAAGATCATGAAAGTCATTTTCTGCGATAGCGGATTCAGTCGAAAAGAAGTTGACTACATGTATGCTGACGAATACCAGGCAGCTAAGACCGCTTCTTTGGATATTGTGCTGATCAACTTCGAAAAGCTGCGGAAAGGGGAAATGGTGTTGGCCCTGAAAAGAGTGAATCAAGGTGGAAATGCTGAATTTTCTTATCGTAAAACCCTGATAATCAATTTTTCAGAATCAGAGTAAGTTTGCTACTTTTTGAAATTCAGGCAAGAATTGATCCATTTCCAAAAAAGCAAAAAGCCCCTAAATCATTGATTTAAAGGCTTTTTCTTCGTAGCGAGAGGGAGACTTGAACTCCCGACCTCAGGATTATGAATCCTGCGCTCTAACCAGCTGAGCTACCTCGCCATGTACCGCTTTTAGAGCTTCGAGACTTTACTCGTTTTCTCCAAAAGCGGTGCAAATATAATGGAATTATTGTTTCTGATGCAAGATTACTTTAAGATAATTCATTAGAGACGGATAAAAAATAAATTAATCGAATTTCGGTTTTTAAACATTTTGCTAAACAACTGACTGAAAGAAAGTTGTGTGCGAAATTTTAAAAACCTCAAAAGGAAATTTGATGAATTTATTTCCGTCAAACTACTTCGCTTAATAAAAAGTTCCCTTTTCAGTGGCTCCAGCGCTCCCTTTCTCACCGAATAACAAGCTTAAGCCGACGCGAAAGTTGGCGCTATGACTATTGGCGGGCTGCACTACGGTCAAGATATTATCGGTAGCCGCGATGAGCTGGACGGGGCCCAGACTAGCCACCGCCTGCAGACCAAAATTATCAAAGCGTTCCTGGCGGTAGGCATAGGTTGCCCCCACACTGAGCGATTTATGTACTGCCAATTGGCCATTGAAAGCCAAGGCCCCATAAGTCACTCCTCGGAAGTTCTCTGTGTATAAAAGTGTACCTAAGCGAAATTTGTCGGTAAACTGGTAGCCCAGACTGAGGTAGGTACGCAAGGGGAGCACCGTTTGATAAGCCGTACGGGTTTCTACAGGATCGTAAATATCTCGTAGTGTATCAATCGCATTTCCAAAAGCTGTTTCGTCATCTAAAATCCCTTGGGCCACATCCAAACCTTGGTATTCATAAGTTCCTTTCAAACTGTAGTTGCGAACATTTTCATCCCAATCTATTTTACCCCCAATATCTAAAGCACTGGCTGCGATATCCAGTTTTCCCAATTGAAGGTATGCTCCAAGATCAAAAGACAAACCAGTATTTTGAGAGAAAAGGTGTTTCGTTTCAAGATTGCCAAAGTTGAAATTCAAGTTCAAATCATCAAAGCCATCGTATTCCAAGGCACCGGAGGAGTTGACTAGATAATCAGCTTCCAATTCCAACTGGTAGACATCATCACTGGTTGACAAACTCAAATCCGTGCGAGGAGTCGATATATCCGCAATACCACTGAGGTATTTCACTTTTCCTCCCACCGTCAAAAAAGGAGTAAGCTGGTAGGCTGCTCCCACGCTGAATTCATGATAGCCATTCAAATCCAAATCGGGACCAAAAGAAACTGTTTGCCCTACAAATTGGGCATTACCTTGCCAAATCAGCTGGGGCAGCGTCTTCGGATAATCGATAAAAGCATTGTATTTGACTGCATGCCCTATATTTAAATGAAGTTTCCCCAAGTTCACCCCAAAGCTGATGGTCTCCAAGGCTAGATTTTCACGCAGGATATTAGTCGGGTCCAATAAAGAGATGCCCTTATCGATATCAACCACATTTTGGCCATCACTTTTGGTCACTAACTCATTGTAGGTAAGGTTTTCAACCAAGAGGTTATTATAGATACCGGGTAATCCGATAATGAATTTTTGATCTGGAAAAAGCGCAGGATTGGTTTGATTCGCCTGCCACACATTGCGATAAAAAGGAGTGCTCAGTTCTTGTTGGGCCAACAAAGGCGTAAGCCCTAATCCGAGAAAAATTATAAGGAATTTATATTTTAACATGATTGGTTTTTTGTAAGAATTTCCATTCAGAGCATGGTGTCTCTAATGGTGACTAAGGTCAATGGAATAAACGAGGGGGGGCTTAGAGCATGTTTGGGCAACACCATTTGGACCTAAAACATCTTTTTTTCGCTAATACTTCGTTCCTTTTTTTGCCCGTATCTATGGATATGCGCTTCAAAAAGAGCCTCGTCTTAGCAAAAAAATGACTCTTTTTTGCTCCAAAAGCATTACCCAAACATGCTCTTATCGCTCTATTTTGAGCTTAGCTCCAATGCGCAAGTCTACCAATTGATTCCCCAATACCCTCACCGGGACATCGCCATCATTTGTAGTGGAGAAAGAAGCAATGATCAATAACTGTTTGGCCCCTTTGATAGGCTTGAATCTTTCGGCAGAGAAATCAGCGAATGATTCTTGTTCAGTTGTTTTAGTTACGAAACCCTCCGCATCCACGGGA
>Ga0070729_10002372_pt1 | contig 24634 bp, 21 predicted proteins | sample tdDd472_FD_66725 | JGI IMG/M metagenome (GOLD analysis project Ga0070729, IMG submission 66725) | Marine sediment microbial communities from the Atlantic coast under amendment with organic carbon and nitrate - tdDd47.2 | ecosystem: Environmental > Aquatic > Marine > Coastal > Sediment | place... | reverse complement strand
TGGCCTTCATTATGACCTCTATTTCCATCCCCTCACCAATCGGCATTCTAAAAACGATGATCATCTAGCTGCTTTAATTAACGCCATTGATTCTACTTATGTATTGGCCAAGTTACGTGTAGGTAGCGAATTGAAGAACCGGGAGAAAATGCTAAACACCCAATATGAAAATAAGTTGGAACTGGCTATTCTTGGAGAATTTGGGCATACCTTGCAAGGACAGAATCCTGTTTACCAAATGTACAAACTGGTTTATCAGCTCTTTGCTCCTCCCAAAGAAACGGAAGCTTTTGCCCAGTTAAAATGCTTATTTACCAAAGATATTCAAGCTCTCCGACAAGTAGATCAGTTTTTCATCTTACATCATCTCATCAATTTTGCTGCTCGACAAATCAATGCTGGCAAGGCCGATTTTTACCAAGAGGCACTCGATCTCTACAAAACGGGCTTAGCGCAAGACTTGTTATTGGAGAATAATAAGATCAGAGAGGCAACCTACGGCAATATCATACTACTTGGCTGCCAAGCCAAGGAATTTGCTTGGGTCGATGAATTCATTGGCACTTATTCTGCCTTTCTCGATCCAGAAATCAGAGAAGATGCCAAGTCACATGCATTGGGCTTGCGCTATTTTTACCAGAAGGAATTTCCAAAGTCGGTGGATCAGTTGTTACATTACAAATTTTCGCCTGCCTACCAGCCAAGGGTACGCATCATCATTATTCGTTCGCTATTTGAACAGTTTCTGAAAGACCACAGTATATTCAGCTTATTACAGGCGCAATGTGATGCTTTCGAAAAGTATATTTCGCGTAATGACTTCCTGGCAAAACCTCGCCTAGAACCGCACTTAAATACGATCCGGTTAATTCGAAAATTGGCACAATTATTATTTGAGAAGGAAGAGAAAGAAACCATTCAAAAGTGGCTCAATCAGGAGTTAGTTAGCAGGAAGAAATTTCTAAGTCAAACATGGTTGAAGGAAAAAGCTAAGAACCTGAGATAAAGCATGAGTCACCTTTCATGGACAGTCATTGCGGCAAGCCGCAAAATGTTTATTTCTTCTTTTTGTAAGGCTACCACAAGGCATTCAAGATGACTCATGCTTCTTTGTTAGGAGTCAATAATCTCTTCCGTGATTAATGTTCGACTTGTTTGACATTGAAGGACATAATAGTCGTTCGTTTCTGTTCTTAAAAGCGTAATTTGTTTTTGCATAACTAGGATTTTAGACTAAAAAAGAACACAACTGTTAAAAAAGGTGATCCCTACAAGAGTGTTTTATACTTGCTGTGAAATGGGTTCTAAAATTTGGAGAGTTCAGCGCATACCCCAAGCTAAAGATGCTCTTAGTTTAATGCCAGTATTAACCAGGAGCAATATGATAGCCTCCTATACTCATTACTATTTGAATAGGCAGCCAAGGTTTTTTTTACTGATGTTTACTGAGTGGACGAGACTTAACTAAAATAAGGATACCCTCTGCGAAGGATAAAAAAACTGTGTGTTGTTCATATAGTTCGTAGTACCCAACAAAAATACAAAGACGCAAGGTATATGATCGTACCAATATTGGTATATCAGCGTATCAAATGTGTTAAAAACCTTAAAGATAGCTGGATGGTAAGCGTCCAAATCGTTCCTTGAAACGTTGCGAAAAGTTCTTGACATGCTTAAATCCAACGGTGAAGGCTACTGATTTGACGCTCTGTTCTGCCTTGGTTTCTAATAAGCATCGAGCTTTCTGGAATCGCATTTCCTGCAGATATTGATTGACGGTAAGGCCCGTTAGTTTTTTAACCTTGCGAAACAACTGGGTTCGACTCATTAGTAACTCTCCAGCTATCATATCTGCCGTCAGGTTGAAATCTCCTAAGTGTTTTCCGATGACATTTTCCAAGGTGATCAACCAAGCCAGGTCTTGTTTGGAGCGAACAGCATTCCCTTCTCCAATGAGTGATTCCTCTTCCGGGTTCTTCTTCGGGGCTTTAGGAGATTCTCGGGGTAGGCGCCGGCGTAATAAATTATCCACTCTAGCCAATAGCTCCTCTTCTACAAAAGGCTTTACCAAATAATCATCTACGCCGATCCGAAGCGCTTTCAATTTATCTTTGAGATCGACTCGTGCTGTCAACATAATGAAAGGTAAACTACTAAATTTTGGAGTCTCTCTCATTTTACCTAACAGGTCAAAACCATTCATCATGGGCATCATCAAATCACTGATGATTAGCACTGGATAGCTATGTGTGGGAGCTTGCAGATAGTTCAGAGCTTCCTCCCCATTACGTACTGTTTTTACATGAAAATGAGGGCTAAGAATCTGGTTGAGGTAAAAGCGTAAATCTGCATTATCTTCTACTACTAAAATTCCTTCGCGCGTTCCCGTTAGAGGGCTCATATAGGGCGCTGCCGGACTAGGCCCAGTAGATACTTCTGTATCCCAATTGGCATCTGCTGTGTGCTTCACCCATTTCTTGGGTAGTTGTACAAAAAAGGTGCTCCCGTGTCCATAGGTGCTTTCTGCCCAGATCGTTCCACCAAGGAGTTGTACATATTGATAAGTCAGGGCTAGACCTATTCCCGTTCCACCGCTCACACTGTTGTCATCACTAGCTTGAAAATAGCGATCAAAAATATGCGGTAGGTCTTCTTGGTGAATTCCCTTACCGGTATCACTTAGTGTCAACTGCACGGAACCTCCTTGCTCTGCAACTTCCAATTTAATCTTGCCGTTTGGCGGCGTAAACTTGAAAGCATTCGACAAAAGATTATTAACAACTTTTTCAAATTTGTTTTTATCTATCAAGAAGTTCTCACTTTTATTCGCCCGGTAATCCAGGACAAATTGAATGTTATCCTCTATTTTGATATAATCAAACCGACTAATAAGGTGCTGTAGGAACAGGTATAAGTTTATCGCCGATTCTTGCACTACTATCTTGTGAGATTCTAGCTTGCTAAAATCCAATATCTCGTTGACCAATTCATTGAGCTGTTCTCCATTTTTGACCGCCATTGAAAGCAGCTTCCCATTCTTTTCGTCCAAGACACCTCTGCTCAGAATTGACTTAATGGGGCCTAAGATCAAACTTAAGGGCGTACGCAACTCATGAGAGATATTGGTAAAGAAGCGAGACTTGAGCTTATCCAACTGTTGCAATTCCTCCGCTTGCTGTTCGATTTGTTTTTTTTGTATACTTAATTTTCTTTTACTCTGGCGTTGGTTATACATACCATATATAGCCAACAAGAGAAATAGGGTAATCATGAGTAACAAAAAGAACAACAGACGTCTTTGTGCCTTAACAGCCTCAACTAATTCTTGCTGTTGCTCAAAAGCGAGTTGACTTTCCTTTGTTTTCAGTTGTGTTTCCCAGAAGGATAACATCACGGAATTCCGGTTCATGTACTTCTCCTTGATCCCATTGTAGGCCTCTTCAAGGTGCTCCAAGGCAGCTCGGTTATTTCCTCTTACACGCTCGATAGCATACAATTGTTCTTTGATGTTTTCTCCTTCCAATACCCCCGACTGTATCCCATCTTGTAAAATCTTATAGGCTTTATTGGTCTGTTTACTGAGTAAATACACCTCAAACAACTGAAAGTGGAGGTGACTAATGCTAGCCTTTTGATCGAGTAACAAGGCCAAATCAAGGGCCTTTAAGAACAATTGCTCTGCTTTCTCAAAGTGGCCATTGGCACTGAGGTAAGCTCCGAAGCTAATGAGTATCTTCTCTTCGATCCTAATTTCTTTAAAATGATCAGCAAGTCTAAGAACCTCTTCTATGTTTTCGAAGTACAGCGCACCTTGGGAAGCTTCGCCATAGTTAGCCGCCAGGTATAATAGCTCATTCATCAAAACTGCAGTATCTGCAATTTCACGGGCGATAGCGATAGCTGATTCATGAAGAGGAACAGCCTTGAGGGTTTCACCAAAGAAAACATCTCGATCGATCAAAGCCAAAGAACCGAGTGCGCGAGCTTCTACGGCTAGATCTTCCTCTTCTCGGGCCAAAGACAGGGCTTTTTCGGTTTGTTCATAGGCCAAGGTGTAGTCTGCCAAGCGATGATTGGCTCTCCCCGCCGCATAGTAGGCCCAAGCTCTTTGTGGCCCGCCACCTGTTGCCAAATCGATGGCTAATAAAGCATGGCCCTTTGCTTGATTGTAATCCCCTTTGTATTCAGCAGCAGTCAAAGCGAGGTGACTTTCTATTAAGGTCTGAATAGCTGGCGATTCTCTACTAGCGTATTCTCCTAAACGAATCAAAAGGGCTTCGCTACAGTCGATCTGACCTTGTCGTCGAAGTTCAATACTCTTTTGTATCCAAGTGGAAATTTGAAAGCTGGAAGTAGAAAGATCATCCACCATATTCTGTACAGGGCATGACTGTTCAACCAGAATATCCTCTCCTAATTGTTGGATGACTCTTTTATACAAATCATCGAGGTAGATTTGAGAAACAACTGAATCATTCCTTTGCAAAGGGAAAAAAGAGGCTAGGCTATCTTCCAACTGGGCAGATAACGAAATGGGAAGCAGGGATAACAATAGCATAACCGGGGCTATCCATCTACTATGTCTCGTCCAAAGTTTTGCACGATAAAAGTTCAAAATCAACTCATGTTTATTCGTAGGTACTTTCCGTTTTTTTTTGGCCCCTGTTGCTATGTAGACAAGGTTTCTATTCCTATCTATCACAAAGTAGGCTATAACAAATTAGTTTGTAGAGACAATTATAGGTCTTTGTTGCAGGGAATTATCCATTAAAAATAGCAAAAATACTGGTAAGACCATGGGATACAATTCCTTAGACAATCCTCTTTATGTCACAAGGTCAAAATCTTGGTTTTTAAGCTAGATGCAATGGCTTGTCTGACCCATGACAAAGACAAAGAACTATCATGTGGTAAAGTGGACGCCTGACCAACTTATCCATCACAACTTTTGTCCTGTCCATCATTCCGGTCTACAAAATACCAACAGTCATTGTAAATGGAGCAGTAACAAACCGTGTAGCTAATGGAAAGTGCCCTTACTGTTTCGATATCCCCTGGAAACTGATCAATTCTATTTTTTGTATCTGCCATAGGTTAGTAGGATTAGAAGGACAGACTAAATGCAGCTATTTCTCTAAAGCGGTATCTCGTAAGCGTTGGAGGAAAGGCGAGGCAAAAATGAAATCACGCAGAATTTGATTTTCGCTGGCTAATACTTCATCTTTATTCCCCCTCCAGGCAATTTCACCATGGTGCAACAAGATGATATTGTCACCAATCTCCATGACGGAGTTCATATCATGCGTATTGATCACCGTAGTCATTTGCTTTTCCTCGGTAATGCTACGTATCAGGTCATCAATAACAATAGATGTCTTAGGGTCTAGGCCAGAGTTGGGCTCATCACAGAATAGATATTCGGGATCCAATACTATCGCACGGGCGATCCCTACCCTTTTTTGCATACCCCCACTTGTTTCAGAAGGATACTTATCATTCACGCCTTCCAAGCTCACTCGCTCTAAACAATAGTTGACCCGGTCCAATTTTTCTTTTTTGGTCATATTGGTAAACATGTCCAATGGAAAGCGAATATTCTCCTCTACTGACATCGAATCAAACAGGGCAGAAGCTTGAAAAAGCATACCTACCTTCATTCGAATAGTCCGCAAATCTCTTTTATTGAGATTACCGAAGTTGACATCGTCATACCAAATATTACCTGCAGTTGGCGTCAATAAGCCCACCAGTAGCTTCAGCAAGACGGTTTTCCCCGCCCCACTCCGGCCAATAATCAAGTTGGTTTTTCCACTCAAAAATTCAGTTGATATCCCTTTCAGGATTTCCGCCTCACCAAAAGACTTGAATACATTTTCCGTACGAATCATAAGCTCAACTAATTTGGCGTCTTGGGAGCAAGCACCCCGCCTATAACAACATGTGCTAAGTCAAAATAATAGCTATCAAATAATCAGATAGCAGAATAAGAATGTCACTGAATACTACTGCATTGGTACTCGCTTTTCCCAATTCAATACTTCCCCCCTTCACATAATACCCTTGGTAGCAAGATACTGAAGTTAGTATGAAAGCAAATACGATCGACTTGACAAACATCATCGTGATGTTCCGCTGTTCAAAGAAAGATCGAACCCCTAATACATATTCTGCATCAGACATCAAGCCCGCTGGCACAGAGGCTAGGTAACCACCAATAATACTAATGAAAGCGGCCAAGGCGACCAACATTGGAATCACAAAAAGAGCAGCAATCACCTTTGGCATGATCAGGTAAGCAGCCGTATTCACGCCCATGATTTCCATGGCATCAATATGCTCCTTCTGACGCATCCCGCCAATCTCCGCGGCTATATTCGATCCTACCTTCCCGGCTAAAACCAGACAAGATATAGTAGGTGCCAATTCAATGATTGTACTATCTCGAACGATGTACCCAATATAATACCTCGGTACAAATGAACCTTCCAGCTGGTAGGCAAACTGAACGGCCGTTACTGCTCCGATAAAGACCGCAATCAATCCCACAATTACCAAGGAACCGATGCCAATATCATTCATTTGCCGCATCGTCTCTCGATAATACATCGATACTTTCTCTGGCCTAGAAAAGGCCGTCCGCATCATGATCACATAGCGGCCAAAGTGATACAAAAATTTTGAAACACCCATATTACGCATTATCAAGTTGAAGTCTAGTGTTGAGCTATAGGGTAAAAAGTAACTACTCACCCGACAACAACCTTTATTCTTAAATTCAAATTGGTCTTTTATCCTCCTTCCCTATCTACACGAAGCGCCAAAATTAGCGGAATTTTCCGGAAATCGTTTACCTCTTGAATAAATTATATCCCTATCAAACAAAAAGAGGTTGTTTGGGAGTATCCTTCAGAAGGCTTATTTTGCGGGCCAAAATACAATTTCATGTTCCATAATGCAGTCATCACAGGTGCGACCAAAGGGATTGGGTTGGCCTTAGCCGAATACTTTGCCGCTAAAGGATTCGATTTAGCACTAAGTGCTCGAACGGAAACCGACCTACTAGCCGTGCAGGCCCAATTAAAAGAAAAATACCCAAAGCGTACGATTTTGATACAGGCTACCGACTTTGCAAAAGCAGATCAAATAGCTGCTTTTATTGACAAAGTCCAGCAAACTTGGTCATCGCTAGATGTCTTAATCAATAATGCGGGTATATTTTATCAAGGGGAGATGCTCAGTGAAGCTGCTGATCACCTTTCGCAAATGATGCAGGTGAATGTGTTGGCCCCCCATCAACTTTGTCGAGCCTTTGCCCCGCAAATGAAAAGTGCAGGGACGGGGCATATTTTCAATATCTGCTCGGTGGCTAGCAAAAAGGTCTTTCCGGGATCGGGTTCCTACGCCACCACCAAGTTTGCCTTATTGGGATTGACTAAGGCTCTCCGACAGGAACTGCTAGATAGCCAAGTAAAGGTGACAGCAGTATTACCCGGCGCCACTTGGACGGCCTCTTGGGAAGGTTCTGGCATTTCTCCTAGTCGCCTAATGGCACCTGAAGATGTGGCCAAAGCAGTGTGGCAAGCCTGGGATATGTCCCCTACCGTCGTACTGGAAGAACTTGTATTACGCCCCCAACAAGGTGATTTATAGCCCCATCTATTTCTATTGTAAGTATTCTTTTTAACTTCTATCTATGAACGTAATTATTACGGGTGCCAGTCGTGGCATCGGATATGATACCGCCTTGCAACTTGCCCAAAATCCTCAGTTCAATATTTTGGCGCTCTCTCGCAACGGGCTGAAACTGGAACAACTCGCCGCTGCTGCCCCACATCAGAACATTAGCTGGCTCACCTACGATTTGAGTAGACCGAATAAAGATGAATTGCTCAAAAAAATAGAAAATTGGATGAGCATTGACATCTTGATCAATAATGCGGGGCTGCTGCGCAATAAGCCTTTTCTGAAGTTGACCGACAAGGATTGGTGGGAAATTTTTGAAGTCAATCTATTTGGAATTACTCGACTCATTCGACTCCTCTTACCCAAACTCAGTGCCAAAGGAGGCGCACACATTCTCAATATGGGAAGCATGGGCGGCGTCCAAGGCAGCAGCAAATTTTCAGGTCTTTCGGCTTACAGTGCTAGCAAAGCCGCCCTAGCTAACCTAACAGAATGCCTAGCCGAAGAACTCAAGGAGGATCATATCGCCGTCAACTGCTTGGCACTGGGCGCGGTTCAGACGGAGATGCTAGCGGAAGCTTTTCCTGGCTATCAGGCACCAGTAGAAAGTACCCAAATGGGAGAGATGGTGGCTTGGTTTGCTACACAAGGAAAACAGTTTTTCAATGGCAAGATATTGCCCGTTTCAATTTCTACGCCCTAACGAGTAGTTCGACCTAATTGTCCGCTATTGACCATTAAAAAATCAATTGAATAGTATCTTTACCTTTGCTAATTGAACGATAATTCATATGAAGCATACCACCACTGACTTTATCCCTTATGAAGCGCTACAACTGACGGAAGCAGAAATGCTAGAGAAGAGCGAAGCCTTCTATCAACTGATGAATAAACGCCGCTCATTGCGTTTTTTTAGCGATAAAGCTGTTCCTAAAGCTGTCATCGAAAATATTATCCGTGCTGCTTCTACGGCTCCATCGGGCGCGCACAAACAGCCTTGGTCATTCTGTGTCATTGAGAACAAAGAACTCAAACAGGAGATCAGGAAGGCAGCTGAAAAGGAAGAATACGAAAACTATAATGGTCGCATGTCGGAAGAATGGCTGGAGGATTTGAAGCCCTTTGCTACCAATTGGGAAAAAGCTTTCCTCGAAATTGCGCCCTATCTGATTATTGTCTTCAAAAAGCCCTATGAAGTAGATGCCGAGGGAAACAAGGAGAAGAATTACTACGTTAATGAATCAGTAGGCTTAGCAGCCGGCTTTCTATTAGCCGCCATCCATCAGGCGGGGCTGGTAGCCTTAACCCATACGCCGAGTCCTATGAATTTTCTTCAGACTATTCTAAAACGACCAGCCAACGAGCGAGCATTCCTACTTATCCCTGTAGGCTATCCTGCTGAACAAGCCGAAGTCCCTAATTTACAGCGCAAAGAATTAGCGGAAGTGATGCAGTGGTACTGAAGAAAAGCCCCTCCTTGCATACGCTAGTTAAAACTGATTTCTATCTTTGGCTCTTTCTTTGTTGGCGACCGTTGGTCCAATATCCCTAATTACCCAAATTTGTACACCCCATACTTAATTGCTATTACATGTGCACAGTCACTTATATTCCAAGGCAAAAGGGTAATTTCATCCTTACCTCCAACAGAGACGAGCAAGCCGCTCGTTCTCCAAAGACCTTAAGCCAGGTCGAGCAAAGTAAGCAGCAGCTTATTTTCCCTAGGGACACGGAGGCTGGCGGAACCTGGATTGCTTCTTCGGACGCTGATCGAGTGGTATGCCTACTCAATGGTGCCGTTCATGGACATGACAGGAATCCCCCTTATCGACGTAGTCGAGGATTGATGGTATTGGATTTCTTTTCCTTTGAAAAAGCGGAAGACTTTTTTCGCAACTATCGCTTCCAGGGGATGGAACCCTTTACGATGCTAATAGTGGAGAGGGGTAAATTGTGGGAACTACGCTGGGATGAGACAAAGAAATCGGTCGAACAACTGGATAACGAAAAACCATTCATTTGGTCTTCTGCTACGCTCTATAATGCTAAGACACAAGCCAAAAGACAAAAATGGTTTGAAGACTGGATCGAGAAAGTCCACATTTTCAGTAGAGAAAAAATCCTCCATTTTCATAAAACAGCTGGTGATGGCGACCCTTGGAATGATGTGATTATGAACAGAGAAAACATTGTACAAACGGTTAGCATCACAAGTATCCTTAAATTAGCAGATCGTATCGACGTCATGTACCATGAATTGCTGACCCATCAAATACGAACTGCGGAAATATTACTGCAAAGTGAATTGGTGGCATCAGCTGAAGACTAACCCTAAGTATATTCGACTCCTCAACTGGGAGTTTTGGCCAACCTACATGTTTTATGGCCCAATGGTTCCTCTTTTTTGTTGGATGGCCCTCAAATACCGCCATTTGTGCTTCTTCACCACCGCCAACCCCATGATTTTCACTGGCGGCACGGGCATGGAATCCAAGTACAAGACACTCCTTTTGATTCCCTCACAATTTAGACCTACTACCATTTTTGTCCCAGCCGGACAAAGCTTGGAACTCGTCACACAGGAGATCACCCAATTACAGCTACAATATCCATTGATCCTCAAACCTGATGTAGGCTATAGAGGCTTGTTGGTGTCCTTAGTCAAAGCGGAAGATGAACTAGCTACCTTACTCCGCACTTATCAAGTTGATTTTATCATACAAGAGTTTATTCCTTATCCCGAGGAATTTGGTGTTTTGTATCATCGCTTCCCCAATCAGGCCAAGGGGCGTATCAGTTCAGTCACGCTAAAAGATTTTCTACACATCTATGGTGATGGCGTTTCCACTGTTGAAATGCTCATGAAGCGGAAGTCTAGGACGAGCTTGCAATTGGCTCGCTTGGCCACCGAACAGCTAGCACTATTGAACAGTATTCCCCCCAAAGGGAAGAAAGTTTACCTAGGTAAAATCGGTAATCATTCTCGGGGAACCACCTTCCTCAATGGCAATCACCTGATTGATCAACAATTGATAGATACTTTCGATCAAATTAGTAGCCAGATTAATGGCTTCTTTTACGGTCGTTTTGATGTAAAATGCCCAGGTGTGGAAGAGCTGAAACTCGGCAAGCATATCAAAATCATTGAGATCAATGGGGTTCTGGCTGAGCCTGCCCACATTTATGATCCACTCAAATCCAATTACTGGAAGGCATTGCGTGATATAGCCCAGCACTGGTTATTGATTGGTCGAATTGGTTCCGAGAGCCATGAAATGGGAGCTCCATACTTACCTGCAAAATCATTACTACAAGCCATTTCAAATCATATTACTTATCTTCGGAACATCAAAGCCATGGTTAAAAAGTAAACGATAGAAATGAATACCAGACGAAAGTTTCTACATCAATCCGCTCTAGGTGGCGCGGCTCTTTCCCTTGCACCTTTTCTCAACCTCAGCTGTATGTCAAACAAAGGTCTACCCTATGCCGATACGATCGGTCTTCAATTATATACGCTTCGTTTTCAACTCGAGGAGGACACCCCTGGTACACTGGCAGCACTCAAAAAAATGGGCTACCATCAGGTAGAATTGATGGATATCAGACAAAATCAGGAACAATTAAAAATAGCGAGAGACCTCGGGCTGGCCGTGAATAGTAGCTTTTTCAACTGGACAGCCATTACTGGGCGAGGCGAAAATCCCGAGAGTCTAGATCGCGTCATAGAAACAGCGGAGGCCTCCAAGCTGGCACACTTGGTTTTCGGCTACATTCCCAAAGAAGACCGAGGGACTATTGATGATTATTTACGAATTATTGAAGGATTGAACAAGGCCGGCGAACAATGTCAAGCTGCAGGTATGCAATTATGCTACCATCATCATTCTTTCGAATTTGGTCCTATTGAAGGGCAGGTCCCTTTCGAGTTATTGATTGAAAAGTTGGATCCCAACTTGGTAAAATTCGAACTGGATGTGTTCTGGGCAAGTATTGGCGGTTACGATCCCTTGGCCTTGATGGATAGACTACAGGGTCGGATAAGACTTTTACACTTAAAGGATAAGAAAACTGGAGCCGCCGACGAATTTGATGAAAGTGTTATTCCCCACGATGTATATAAAGAGCTAGGGCAAGGAGAAATCGCGATGACCGCAATTATCGATAAGGCCGTAGCATTGAATGTGGAACACTGTTTTGTAGAACAAGACCGATCGCCAAATCCTTTGAAAAGTGTTCAACAGAGCTTGCATTTCATGGAAGCGACTTAAAATATGCAGGAAAAGAATAGGGCAAAACAAGGGTCTTGCCCTACTTATATTTCAATAAATTAAGTCCCCCGATATAGCTGATAGGGCAGTGCGAGGCACTACCTATTTTTGGTTCAATATAAAGAGTAGAAAAGAAAAATAGAGATGCAGTTTTCAGAAAGATATTTCCCTGATAAGGTAATGGATCAATCATGAAAATTGTTGGCGTAAAACCGAGCTGAATAGCTAGATGGGCACGCTTTAAGAGCAGCAGTACAGTTCCGTTTCCCGCCTTGATTACGGACATTGAACTTTATTCCTCACGCAAGATACCTTCCATTGGCCTTGTTCCTCGCCAAGTCCCTGCGAACAAACGGGCAAAACTAGCCCGAGCATGCTGCACCTTCGACTGCCAATTCGCCTTGGCTTGGCTGAAGATAATCTTCATTTGCATGACGGAAACATTAAGCAGGTTAAAAGGCATGAGTACCAATAAGGTATTTCCTTTCACCACACCACTATTTATATCCAGGTAATAGCCATAATCCGGATCATTCCAGCTCACATCACTGATATAATCTAGCCAGTTAGCAGTTGGGGGAACAGCGGTAGAGGTCGAATGACCAGCGTGGGCTAGCTCTGCAATAGTACCCGTATGGGAATGGTAAAATTCGCCAAAGTGCTTCCGGCCTAAGCTTTCTTGCAGCCAAGAAATACTACTGAGCATCAAGTACTTTCGCGAAGGATAAAATCGCATACTAAAGCGCGCGATGATACCATACAACTCATGGTCAGCGGCTGTCCACCAATACAAAGGTTGGAAGCCACTCTTCCGCCAGGTCTTGAAACTATGTCGAATTAAATGAGAGAAAAGCACGCCTAAGCTTTGTGCGCCAATATCTCCAAAAGGAGTACCTAGCCGCAATACATTGATCACTTTGCCATCACCAGCAGGAATACTTTCCTGCATGAGGCCTATACCAGCGTAAATCAGCTTAGTCTTGGAATCAAATTGTAGCAGTAGGTGGGAAAAGGTTTGCTTCTGTTGATGGCTCAACAAAGCAGACAGGTGTGATGAACGACTTATTAAGTTCCATTCCTCTGGATTAAAATCAGCAGTGGAAATGAAACGAACACTTTTTTGACTCATAGTATTCATTTGTAAAGGCGAAACATATAACGTCAAGAGAAGCGGAATTAGCGTATTTATCTTCTTTTTTTTTTAAATATGTCAAATTAAAATTCTAAAGGAGTACCTCCTGGGATGAATTTTGGGCAGATAAACACGAATAAAAAATGGCCATCGGACACTATAGTAAATGCGATCCGATGGCCGAAATTCTCACTCAGTAAAAGTTTATGTCTCCTTTAAAATAGATTGCATTCAATCTGATACAAAGATAGGTGAGCGAGTAGTCCCATATAAGCGCATTTTCCCCCTTTTTGATTTCAGGTAGTTTTACGGAGGCGTATAGGGGAAAATACCTGTTTTGGTAAGTGCTCCCCCTTAGTCCTTGGAATATATAAGCCCTTTCACTACTTTATCACTCCGTTTCATCCCTACACAGATTTATAATCCTGAGCGCATGTTTTAAGGCCTTTCGACCCAGACAACACATTTTTAAACCAATACCATAATCATGTCAAACAAACACTTATACCTTATAGGGATATTGATATCCTTTATAGGATTTACTAATTGTACCCAAAGTACGCCGTCAGAAACTACAAATGATGCGATCACAGTAGCCGAGGCCCTCCACCTTAAATTCGACTGTGACATGTCTCTTCCTAAAGGATGTAAAAATTTCCATGAGAGACCCGATTCTTTGAAAGTAAAACCCCAATGCGCAAAAGCCTTTATCAGTTATTGGCAGTGCTTTGCAGATGCACTCAACAAGCAACTAGATGCTCCTTATAAAGATCTGATCAAGTATGGCTTTCAGATTCCGAAAGGCGAGTTGGAGCAAATTATAAAAGATGATCAGGATGGTCAAATATGGGCGATGTTGACCATTATACCCGATGGAGAGGGTAACCTTCGGCCCGATTTATTTTTCCAAGGGGACAAAAAGAATAAAGTAGCGAAGACCGCGGCTGGTGATGATGATGAAGACTTCTTTGATTTCACAAAACCTTGCCCCACCAATTGTCCTGATGAATAGCTAAAACTTGACTTTTATCTCTTCTTTAGTAATTAATACATAAAGTTGAAACGGTATCAAACACTTTTAATCTAAGAATGAGAGAGGTGGGTAGCCAATTAGCTCAGGAATGACTAACCAATAGCAGTTTTGCTACCCACCCCGCTTTATTAAACTTGATGTCCAACACCCTTTTGCCTAGCAGCTCAACCTTAATTCAGCATGCTTAATTTTTGGAATCTTTTAGCCGACCTAAACATTGTATTATTGGTAGTGATTGCCATCTTCTGTATGTGGAAGTTCAGTACCTTTCCGGAGCTATTTAAGCGTATTAGCTACCTAATATGGTTCAACCTGGCTACAGAGATCGGCGCTCGGATACTGGCTGAGGTCACGGGTAACAATCTGCCCCTCCTCCATATATATACCTTAGGAGAATTTCTTTTACTCTCCTTCTTCTACCAGGGCCTTTTACAAGACCCGAAATGGTTGGTGCAACACTTCCGGAAGATCACCTTAGTCATTGCGACCCTAATCATTCTAAATTCTGTCTTTCTCCAGCCCCTTCTTCAATTCAATACTTACGCTAAAACTTTTGTACAAATAATATTCATCACCTATTCTATCCTTTACTTTTTCAATCTATCGGATTCCAGTCATCTATTTGATAAAGAACAAAAACACCTGCGGTTAATCAATTCTGCAATTCTTGTCTACTATTCGGGAAGTCTGTTTATTTTTATGTTTAGCAATTATTTTTTGCATAACAATTTAGACCTTCCCAGCGGCCTTTGGGCATTCAATGCCATTTTAAATCTAGTATTCTTGGCCCTGGTATTCTTTAGCATATGCCAGATTACCTACGAGAAAACGAAATCATCTTCCTAATGGCTATCGGAGTAACCATCATGCTCGCACTAGCCCTAGCCTTCGTCCTGTTTTTCAATAGAAGTCAGCGAAAGCTATTGCAGGAAAAAAATAATAGTCAAGCCCTGCAATTAGCGCATCAGCAGGAGTTACTCAACAGCATTATTTTCACCCAAGAGAATGAAAGGAAGCGTATTGCCAAAGATCTACATGACGATATTGGCTCCAAACTCAATGTAGCTCTCCTCCATATGCATCGGCTTCAAAAATTGCGGGAGACGCCAGAGAAGTTTGGACAAACTGTCGGTGAAATCAATCAAATGCTACACACCATTGTAGATACCACCCGCCGAATTTCACATGAACTCTTGCCGCCCACCCTTGAGAATTTTGGTCTAGAGCAAGCCATTACCGAGCTTTGTGAGGCCTATCAGCAAACGGGCATGCTTGAGATTCAATTCACCGCCAATCCCCAAAACCAACGAATCGCTTCTACCATGGTGGAACTCAATCTTTTCCGTGTCTTGCAAGAATTGATCAAGAACTCGGTTAAGCACGGAGAAGCGCAGCGCATCAAAATCCAATTAGACCTGCTTCCTGAAAAGATATCCTTGCAATATTCAGATGATGGTAAGGGCTTTGACCAACAGAAAATAGAGAAAAAAGGCATGGGTATGAACAATCTCGAAAGCAGAATAAATATGATCGGCGGGCAATTACAATTGAAAACTGCACCTCACCAAGGCGTTCAAGTGGCCATTACAGCCCCCATTCCCATGGATAAAGAATAGGCTTTTCGATAGATTCCTATCAGACTCAAATACTTCATGCTGCGTTTTTCTTTAATTTTTTTCAAAAAAAACGCATTGATTTACAGTCACTTAACAAAAAAGTAAAAAAAAATTCAGCTGCAAAGCAGCGAATTCAAGAGACCAAACGTATTGTATACAGTTTGATGATATAGGCGTTAACGCATTGGCAGCCCCCACTTTACACTCACTAGTTTAACCAACGTTGATAAGGAGGGGGCTGCTTGCTTTTTTAGGGCAACCCTCAACTGCCGAAGAAAAAATGCGATTAAACATTCTCTTGCTTAGCCTCGTTCAAATCCAAGAATAAAACCTTCAAAATCACAGCATTAAAAATATCGTTTTTATTTAATGCTCAATCTATGTTTATTCTCTATCCCACTCTTGCAGAGCATTCTTATAAAGAATCCATTATATTTGCATCCTAGACTTGCTTAAATGGTGAGTTATCGAAAGAAAAATGGCTTGAAAAATAAGGTGTGAATAGCCCATAATTAGGCGTATTTGCAACAAACAACCTAGCCAAAGTACTTGATTGTAAGACGAGATCCAAACTTACCAAACACCAAAAACTTGCTTATTTTGTTTAAGACAAAATAGCGAATGAACTTTTACCCCTCATTTTCCAGTTGGTTAATTAGCTATCACCTATTACCTCCCTATGATCGCTTTATACTTTGCGTCCCTGGTCATTAGACTGGCAAGAGTAGCAAAGTGTCAAGTCAATCTTGTCGACTGTTGAATAGATAAGATGCCGAGAAAACCATTGTCATCATAGCTTAGGTAAAGAGAGCCTTTGCCAGATTGAGTGTTTCTCAACTAGCAAAGACCCCGTGGCGTGTGCTTAAAGTAATACCCCAAAAAAAAGCACCAAGAGTTGCCCGGTACGGAACCTTGATGCCTTGGAGCGCTAATTGTTCTACAGCGTTCTAACCATAAACATGATATTACAAATATAGAGGCTAGAACGCAGTAAAAAAACTGCAGTTTCCAAGGATTTAAACACATCAGAATAAAACAGAAAAACTCTTTTAGATCTTCAAAATATTGAAAACCAACTAATTAAACACACTAAACAAACCCCAATCAAACAATCATAGTGCACAAATAAATATTACTTCTCTTCAAATTAAACAAATGTAGCATCTTCAATGATTATTCCTCCTTTAACAGATTTTAGCTCGTTACTCGCTAGGGAGTTTTTTTGGAAGTTGCTTAGTTTTTTTACAGGCACGGTCTTTTGTCCTGATTTCAAAAGCTTTTCAATTCTTACAGATTTAAATTTTGATAGGTTCTTTATTGATTTCATAGTTTTAAACTTTTTTAATTTAGTTTAAAACTATAGAAGTCGAATTGAATCCTGTACAACTTTTTTTCAAAAAAAAAACACACCAGATAAAACTCCTTTTTAAATTATTTTTTTGTTAATTTATTGTTTTTCAAGGAGTAAGAATATATCTTTAGCAAACTAAACAAAAGGATAATAGATCAATAATTAATGAAAGAATTAGAATCTCTAATTTCTGTTATTACTAAAAACAAGGTAAAGCAAATCAAAATCATCGGTGGCAATACTAAAGATCAGTCACTCTTATCAACTTTCTATAAGAAAGTTGCTGAACAAGAATTTGAAAATGAAGAAGATGCTTTAGAGTATTTTTATGGTGATAAACCAAATAAGCAATATTACTTTACAAGGCTAAAGTCTAATCTGAAAGAAAGGCTCTTAAACACCTTGTTTTTTATAGACATTAATCAGCCTAGCTTTAATGTGCATCAAAAAGCATATTATAATTGTTATAAAAACTCTGCAGCTGTAAAAATTTTAATTGGTAGGTCAGCAAAATTACCTGCTATTAATCTGGCAGAAAAGACAATAAAGAAAGCAATCAAATTTGAATTTACAGATATTGTTTTGACACTCTCCCAAGATTTGCGAATGCAATTTGGCCCAATATTAGGCAATCGGAAAAAATATACAGAATACAATGAGCTGGTTCAGAAGTACTCCAAAATTCAAGCAGCTGAATTAAAAGCGGAAGAGTTTTATTCTGATTTAGCTATAAACTTTACCAAATCTAGGGCAACTAAAGTGGAAGTTTTAGATCAGGCTACAAAGTACTCTACAGAACTCCGATCGTTAATTACCAAGTTCAATTCTCATAAATTGAATTTCTATGCATATTCTGTAATTGCCCTAAAACATCAAATAGACAATGATTATGAAGGAATTTTAAAAGTCAGTGATGAAGCCTTAACATATTTTCATAAAAAAAAACAGCTGCCAAATAAGGCTGCAAATTTTGCCTTTTTATTTAAAAAACTTGCCTGCTATGTATCGCTTAAGCAGTATGATCTTGGAGAACAAACGGTTAATCAATGTCTAAAACTGATTCCAAATGGTTCAGGGAATTGGTATGTTACAATGGTTTATTATAGTATATTATCCTTCCATTCTTCAAAGTTTCAAAAAGCCTATGATATTTACATGGAGGCCTTCAAAAATCCAGGCTTTAGAAAACAACCAGACAGTATTGCAGAATTATGGAAAATTCAAGAAGCATTTGTTTTTTATTTCATGTATATATCCAAAATAGACCCAGATAAAGATAGCCCAGTTAAGAAATTCCGGGTTTCCAAGTTTCTTAATGAAGTACCCACCTATTCAAAAGACAAAAGAGGAACAAACGTAACCCTTATTATTCTTCAAATCCTATTATTACTACAGCAAAAAAAATACGGCGTTATCATAGATAGAATGGAGTCATTAAAAATGTATTCTCACCGCTACCTCCGCCAAGACGACACCTTCCGCTCCAACTGTTTCATCAAAATGCTGCTATGCCTACCCGCCGCCAGCTTTCACAAGAAAGGCGTACTCCGCAAAGCAGATAAATACTGGAAAAAGCTACAATCCGTACCTTTAGAAAAGGCCAACCAAAGTGCAGAAATGGAAATTGTACCTTATGAAATGTTGTGGGAATTTGTATTGGAAGGACTGGATGAGAAATGGCACTAGCCCGTAAACGGCAAATTTATTTGCCTGTTTCAAGAGTCAGGCAGTCATTTCTGTGTAAATCGGAAGTACGAAGGCGGAAGCCTGCCTGGCTGACACCAGATCAGACAGGGCGGAACCTAGCTTGGCCTAGGCTCGTTTTCCAAGCTCCGGCTTTCAATATCGCTTTACTCAATTCTCTTGCATTTTCAAACGTAAACACTTTGTACGAAGCTGCTGAAGGCCACGCTCCTGTTATTGCAAATTCCTAGGACTATAGTCTCGCTACATGGCCCTGATATCTCGCCTTGGAGAACTGCCCAAATAAATTTGGGCGTTACGGGGCCGATTCCATTTTCTTCCCCATATACACCAGTAAAGTCCCCTCCTCTATCTGCATATCGGCGGGTTTGGCCGTGAGACTGTGCAGCTGTCCATCGGGGTATTTGAGGAATAAAGGCACCGCATGCTCCTCCCAATTTAACTTCTCCAATAAAGCAACTAAATTTTCTGAGGACGTAATAGCTATTTCGTTGATGATCGGATAATCTCGTGCCACTTCATTGAGATTGAGGAAGTCATCTCGATAGGAAAATAAACTTTGATCAACAGGAATGGCTTTATCTTTCATCAATTCCTCTTGGGTAATCAAGCGAAAAGTCCCATTCTCTCCAAAGACGGATTCGTAATGTTTGACGGCAAAGGCATTGACTTGCGGGCTGGCGGTCATCGCAATCAAGTACCCCATATCTACCAGCTCCATATGCTCATTGAGGTCTTCTTTATAGATATTAGCATTGAAGGCTTCTAGTCCTAATTTTTTCGCTTTCCGTATATGATCCTCATTACTATCCACTAGCACTACATGCCGATCATTTTCATGCAAATACTGTCCAATCACTCGCGAAGCCTTAGCCGCACCAATGATGAGGATACCATCTGATGCCTCTTGAATCACCTTCAGCCATTTGGCCACAAAACGCGCCGTAGTAGCATTGAGCAGAACGGTTCCCAATACAATCATGAATACCAGCGGGGTGATATATTCGGCACCATCCACGCCATTTTGGGTGAGTTTAATCCCGAAAAGAGACGCAATCCCTGCCGCTACAATTCCTCGCGGCCCCACCCAGGAAACAAACAGTTTTTCATTGACGCTAAGCTCCGACCCCCTCGTGCTCAAGAAGATCCCTACTGGCCGTAAAAAGAAAGCGACAAAGACTAATAAGCCCATTCCTCTCCAATCTTGAAAGATAAGCGCCAAGTCTTCCATCTCAATATTGGCTGCCAAAAGGATAAAGAGGATAGAGATCAATAGTATACTAAGCGACTCCTTAAAATATAGTATCTCATTCAAGCGAGGAAACTCTAAATTCCCTAAGACCATTCCCATCACGACGACCGTTAATAAACCAGACTCATGTGCAAGAAAATCTGAAAAGACAAAAACACCAAGGACCGACGCCAGGGTAAAAACATTGAGTAAATAATGGGGTATCAAATCTCGTTTGATCAATTGGTACAAGCCCACAGCAGCCAAAGTACCTAAAGCCAAGCCAATCAGAATAATCTGGCTGAAGGTAGCCAGGACATGAGAAGTGAAAGCCACTCCCCCATCAGAAGTTTGTATAAATTCAAACACCAAAACAGCTACTAAGGCCCCAATGGGATCAATCAGTATTCCTTCCCAGCGCAAGACTGTAGCTACATTTCGAGTCAATGGAATATTTTGCAGAATAGGGGCAATTACGGTGGGGCCCGTCACAATAATTAAAGCTCCAAAGAGAAATGATATTGGCCAACTCAATCCGACGATAAAGTGTGCACCCAGGCCAGCTCCAATAAAGGTAACCAAAGAGCCAAGCGTGATCAATTGAAGAATCAAAGGCCCCACTTCCGCCAATTCTCGCCGCTTTAAGGTCAACCCCCCTTCGAAGAGAATCACGCCGATCGCTAAGGACACAAAGTAAAAAAGAGATTCACCCGGGAATAGTCCAGTCCCCAAGTCTTGGTCAAAAATCGGCGCCAACCACTTGGTCCCATCTTCCCTAATCAGCGTGGATAAGGGGCCCACTAATAAACCAATAATGATCAAAGGCAAAATGGCAGGTACTTTAATACGCCAAGCCAACCACTGCGCACAAATACCTAAAATGATGATCCCTGCCAATATATCCATGAATTGATAATTTATGAAGTTGTTTAAAAAAGACTATTCACCATACATCCCCAACTGCAGCAAGCGGTCATACCCCAACAATGCACACATGGCATGCTGCACATAATCAATCCGAATCTCTGCTGCATGCTTATTATAGGTATCAATGGCAAAGCGGGACTCTTTACTGTTTTCATATTCCTTTTTCTTCACGGCCATCGGTATTCCTCCCTGATAAGGCCCTTCTTTTAGCTGGCTATTGATTAGGAAATGGCAAGCTTCCCGAATGACAGTTAAGGTCGGTTCGAGTAAAGTTCCATCAACTTTGAGGTAAGGGGCGATTGCGGTTAGTCCCTCTATACGCGTAGCCGTAGGGGTTGTTCCATAATCACTCATAAAGCTTCCTTTGACGGTGCTACTGTCCCACTCTGCCAATAATCGCTCGACCAATCTTCGACTGTACACCATGAGGTGATTATAGGAAGATAAGTCCTTACCTTCCGCCTTTAATAGATCGAATATTTTTGCAATAGCAATCAAATCCCAATGGTCTATGGCCTTTTTTTCCATTTCTTCTAAGTTGTTGGCAGGTAGATTAACCGCCTTGATCGCCCCTTCCAACCATTTAGTTTGCGGGTCTCTTTCGTATAAAGCGCAAAGCCCCAGGGCTGCTTCGCCGGGATAGTATTGGTATTTCTTAGGCTCCACTCGTCCTGCCTTTTCATGGTAACTAGCATAAAACCCGCCATCCTCCAACTGCATATAAAGTAGGAATTCTCCTAGTTTTTGCAATTTATCAAGCGGTAGCGCCTCCCCACCTATGCGTTCCTTCACGATCATACCCGCTAATGCCAGGCCGGTAGAACCCAATTTGGCCTTTCCAAAAGAATCTACATAAAAATTCTCACCAGGTACCGACCAAACCGCCAAGTGACCAGTATTATCGACTGCTTTGATATTCACATCCCAGAGGTACTGGCTCGCCTTCTGTAATACCTCACTGAATTGATTATCGCCCGTATGCTGCGCGTAAAGCGCCAGTGCGTATACCACTCCAGCATGACGTACCACATTATAAATGTCTTTACCACTCAACTTATCACTGGTATTGAGGAGGTATTCAAATCGACCACTATCGAATTGATGCTTTTTGAAATAACTTCCTGCGGCTTGCAAGAAATTCAATATTGCTGGTTGCACATCTTTGGGATTAGCTGCTGAAACAGCAACAGGTGCCACCGTTTTCTCAGCGGGCGCTTCCTCAGCGTTGCAACTAATAAGCAGGAAGGCGAGTATCAGAATGAATAAATTGGCAGTTCGTAGCATATTGATAATAGGTGTGAATATAAGACTTTATGTCAGCAGGTCTCGTACATCCCTCTAGGCTCTTTTCCACTTTACAGTGTACAGCGTTCCAGGGTCAAGTTTTGTAACTCATCATACCCGCTCGAATCTATCTGGAACTAGACAAATCTGCGCTTTGCCTGACTCCAAATAGCTATTGGGCAGCTCCTTTGAAATTTGCCAACCTAAGGTCTCTCATTTGAAATGAAAACTTTTTATCGAGAATTTAGTTCTAAGCATAGCAATGAACGAAAAAGAAGTTCCATATGTAAGGATAGACATTATAGTACAATACTCCTTTCTGTTTGGCTCATTAATTAGTGCAAAAAAAACAATAAAATGGCAAAAGTACTAATCGCTGGTGGTACGGGTTTGATTGGAAGTAGGCTTAGTCTATTACTCACGGAAAAAGGCTATCAGGTGACGCACTTAAGTCGCAGCCCTAAACCGGATAGCACCTACCCTACCTATCACTGGAATCCAGCCAAGGGCATAATGGATCAAACCGCAGTGCTCGAGAGTGATTATATCATTAACCTTGCCGGAGCAGGCATCGCTGATGCACGCTGGACAGCGGCCCGGAAAAAGCTAATTATTAATAGCCGTGTCCAAGGCAATCGACTCTTGTTGAAGACCTTACAGGAGACGGGGCATTCACCAAAAGCATTCCTATCCGGAGCCGCAATTGGCTACTATGGTGATCGAGGAGAACAAGAGGTCTGGGAAGAGGATGGGCCTGGTATCGGTTTTTTACCTGAAAGTTGTGTCCAGTGGGAAGAGAGTATCCAGCCTCTCATGAAATCGGATATCCGGACGGTTGTCATCCGAATTGGTCTAGTACTTTCGACACAGGGCGGGGCGCTGGAAAAAATGCTACTACCGCTGTATGCCCTGACAAGTACTTATTTTGGGAATGGGCAACAGTGGTATTCCTGGGTACATATCGATGATATCAGTCGGCAGTTCATCTTTGCCCTTGAAAATGAGGAAATGAGTGGCATCTATAACGGTGTAGCTCCTAATCCGGCACGCAATAAAACAATTGCCCAGCAATTACCCAAAGCCAAGGGGGTACCCGCTGTGGTAGTACCTGCGCCAGCAATAGCCTTACGAATCGCTATGGGAGAAATGGCCGACGCCGTATTGACCAGCACAAAAGTTTCTGCGGATAAAATCCTAGCTGCTGGTTTTGAATTTGAGCACCCTGACTTGTTGGAAGCGCTCAAGCACTTGCTCAAGCAGGAGGTTTAAAGACAGGGGCGGGTTGAGGTGCCGGTCAAATACCATGGGAATGGGAATCAAAATTACAGTCGAAATCAAAATCAAAAGACCAAAGTAGCATTGTCATAGCCAACAGGCCAGGTTTTGATTGAGATTGACAGTTAAATTTTGATCTAGGCGACATAAAGGTACAGCCCTGCCAAGGTGACCAAGAAATAGGGTACCAGCGAAGCTGCTCCAGCAAAATCTTTAGCTAATCGCTGCCCGAAGAAGAGTTGTATGATCGATAGATTGGCCAAAAGCATACCAAGAAAGGCGATATTAGGACTTCCGCCCATCCAGTAAATAACCAGACCTATCCCTGATAAAAAGCCAGCCGCTAGCTCTGAAATAGTAATCACCGGCATTAATAGCGGAACCGTACCATTCAAGATAGATTTTTTGAAGTGGGAGGTATAAAAGTCCTTTTCATCTTTCCAATTGATGACCTTATCTACACCCGATTGGATAAAAAGAATGGCTACAAATACAGAAGTAAGGCAACATAATAATAACTCGCCAGAAATATTCAATTGGCTTAAGATAGTAGGCTCCATATCGATCTTGTTTGTATTTAGCAGCGGTTATGATTTCATTTTTGGTACCAAAACAAAACCCTTCTCGCAATATGAGAATGATACTTAGTACTCTGTAAAATAAGAATTTCTCATGGGTTTGCTCAGTTATCGTTCCACGATAAAGCCGAGCAGTTCCAAATCCTCATAAAAAGCTGGATAGGATTTGATCACCACCATAGGATCCTCAATCTTAATCTGTCCCAACATGGCCAGGGGTGCAAAAGCCATTGCCATTCGATGATCCTCATAGGTATCAAAAGTAGGGACATCACCAAAGCTTGCGGTTCCTTCGACTGTAAAGTATTCTTTATTAGAATTGGGGGAAAAGCGTGCAGGGAGTTTCGACAGATAAGCCGTAACTTTTCCTAGTTCATTCTTTAAGGCCTGGATGCGGTCGGTCTCTTTGATGCTCAAGGTTTCTAGTCCTGTAAAGAGGCCTTGTACCCCTAGCCCAGCACAAATTACGGCCATGGTTTGGGCGATATCAGGGCATAAGATAAAATCCCATTCAAACATTGGAGGAAGCGCGGCACCCGTCTTTGTCAA
>Ga0070729_10002367_pt1 | contig 24662 bp, 18 predicted proteins | sample tdDd472_FD_66725 | JGI IMG/M metagenome (GOLD analysis project Ga0070729, IMG submission 66725) | Marine sediment microbial communities from the Atlantic coast under amendment with organic carbon and nitrate - tdDd47.2 | ecosystem: Environmental > Aquatic > Marine > Coastal > Sediment | place... | reverse complement strand
ACAAGGGGCCAGCCCTTACGACTCCGTCAATTTCCGCTCGGGGACCAGCGAGATCAAAAATCCTGACGGATCAATCGTCTTTCAGGCAAAAGACGTGGAAATCCCCGATAGCTGGTCGCAGGTGGCCTGTGACGTGATCGCACAGAAATATTTCCGCAAGGCCGGAGTACCCGCCGCGCGCAAATCGGTCAAGGAAAAGGACATCCCAGAATGGCTTTGGCGTCAGGAGCCCGATAAAAAAGCCTTGAGCAAGCTGCCGGAAGAGGATCGTTACACGGGAGAGACGAGCGCTAAACAGGTCTTTGACCGTATGGCGGGCACCTGGACTTACTGGGGCTGGAAAGGCGGCTACTTCGATTCGGAAGAAGACGCTCACGCCTATTTCGACGAAATGCGCTACATGCTCTGCACCCAGATGGGCGCCCCCAACTCCCCGCAATGGTTCAACACCGGTCTGCACTGGGCCTACGGCATTGACGGTCCTTCCCAGGGTCATCACTACGTCGATTTCGAATCCGGCAAACTGGTCCGCTCCAAGTCCTCCTACGAACACCCCCAGCCTCACGCCTGCTTCATCCAAAGCGTCGGCGACGACTTGGTTAATGACGGCGGCATCATGGACCTCTGGGTCCGCGAAGCCCGTTTGTTCAAATACGGCTCCGGCACCGGCACCAATTTCTCCAATCTGCGCGGCGCAGGCGAGTCCCTTTCTGGCGGCGGTCAGTCCTCAGGCCTGATGAGCTTCCTCAAAGTAGGCGACCGAGCAGCAGGCGCCATCAAATCGGGCGGCACAACCCGTCGAGCAGCCAAAATGGTTATCGTCGACGTCGATCACCCGGACATTGAAGAATTCGTCACCTGGAAAGTCACCGAAGAGCAAAAGGTGGCCGCTCTGGTCGCCGGTTCGCAACTCGCCAACCAGCACCTCAACGCGGTTATGTCCGCCTGCGCCGAAGACGGCTGCGATTGCGGCGATAAATGCGACGGCGAAGGCCGCTTCAACCCGCGCAAAAACAAAGCGCTGAAGAAAGCCATTATTGCCGCACGCAAAGTGATGATCCCCGAAAACTATATTCAGCGGGTCATCCAGTTCGCCAAGCAGGGCTTCACCGAAATCGAATTCCCCACTTACGACACCGATTGGGATTCGGAAGCCTACCTCACGGTCGCCGGTCAGAACTCCAACAACTCGGTTCGCGTCACCAACGCCTTCCTCAAGAAGGTTATTGCCGACGGAGACTGGGAACTGATCAGCCGCACGACCAACAAACCGGTCAAGAAGATCAAGGCCAAGGAACTGTGGGATCAGATCGGTTCCGCCGCTTGGTCCTGCGCCGATCCGGGCCTCCAGTTCGACACCACGGTCAACGACTGGCATACCTGCCCGGAATCCGGCCGCATCAACGCCTCCAACCCCTGCTCCGAGTATATGTTCCTTGACGACACGGCCTGTAATCTGGCGTCTTTGAACCTGATGACCTTCCTCGGCGAGGAAGAGCGCTTCGATATTCCGGCCTTTGAACACGCCGTGCGCCTCTGGACGGTGACCCTAGAAATTTCCGTTCTGATGGCCCAGTTCCCTTCACCGGAAATCGCCCAGCTTTCTTACGAATTCCGTACCCTCGGTTTGGGATACGCCAATATCGGCGGCCTGCTTATGGCTTCGGGCATTCCTTACGACAGCAAAGAAGGCCGCGCCTACTGTGGCGCCATCACCGCCCTGATGACCGGTGTCTCCTACGCCACCTCGGCCGAAATGGCAGGCCTGATGGGTGCTTTCCCCGGCTATGAAAAGAGCGCTGCCTCCATGCTCCGGGTAGTCCGCAACCACCGCAAAGCCGCCTATGGCGAAAAGAAAGGCTATGAGGCACTCGAAGTCGCTCCGGTGCCACTCGACAACGCCAATTGCCCGGACCCCGAACTGGTCCTAGCGGCCCGCGCAAGCTGGGACCGTGCGCTTGAACAAGGTGAAAACCACGGCTACCGTAACGCGCAGGTTTCGGTCATCGCTCCGACCGGCACCATCGGTTTGGTCATGGATTGCGACACCACCGGAATCGAGCCCGATTTCGCAACGGTGAAATTCAAAAAACTGGCCGGTGGCGGCTACTTCAAGATCATCAACCGGACTATTCCGGCGGCGCTGACCAAGCTCGGCTATACGGAAAGCCAAGTCGCCGACATCATCAACTATACGGTTGGCCGCGGCACCCTCGCCGGATCCCAAGGCATCGGTCATTCGGCGCTTAAAGCGAAAGGCTTCACCGACGAAGCCATCGATAAACTGGAAGCGGCGATCAAAGACGCCTTCGATATCAAGTTCGTTTTTAACAAGTGGACCCTCGGAGCCGATTTCTGCAAGGAAACGCTGGGCTTCACCGATGCACAGCTGAACGACATGTCGTTCGACATGCTTGCCGAGTTGGGCTTCAGCGCCGAAGAAATCGAAGCGGCCAACACCTTCGTTTGCGGTGCAGGCACCCTGGAAGGGGCGCCTTACCTCAAGGACGAGCATTTGCCGGTCTTCGATTGCGCCAACCCCTGCGGTCGCATCGGCAAGCGGTTCCTTTCGGTAGAAAGCCACATCCGCATGATGGCCGCCGCCCAGCCGTTTATCTCGGGCGCAATTTCCAAAACCGTCAACATGCCGAGCACAGCAACGGTTGAAGAATGCCAGGAAGCCTACATGCTCTCTTGGGAACTGGGCCTCAAAGCCAACGCACTTTACCGCGACGGCTCCAAGCTCTCCCAGCCATTGAGCGCACAAACCCTCGAAGAGGATGATCTGGCCGAAGACGTTGCCGAGAAACCGGCAGCCAAACAGGCGGAAATCATTGCCGAGAAAGTGGTCGAGAAGTTTATCGCCCAACGCCGCAAGCTTCCGCATCGCCGGAAAGGCTATACGCAGAAAGCTATTGTCGGCGGCCACAAGGTCTATCTCCGCACTGGTGAATTCGACGACGGCGGCCTGGGTGAAATCTTCATCGACATGCACAAAGAAGGTGCTGCCTTCCGGAGCCTGATGAACAACTTCGCCATCGCCATTTCCATCGGTCTTCAGTATGGCGTGCCACTGGAAGAGTACGTGGAAGCCTTCACCTTCACCCGCTTCGATCCGTCGGGTATCGTCGAAGGCAACGACACCATCAAGATGGCGACCTCCATCCTTGATTACCTGTTCCGCGAATTGGCGATTTCCTACCTGGGCCGTAACGATCTGGCCCACGTCCAGCCGGGCGACCTCGATCCGGGCAGCCTGGGTCGCGGCAACACAGAAGGCGACCTGCCGGAAGACCAGTACGTCTCACCAATCGAGCGTGTCGCTTCCCAAGGTTACCTCCGCGGCAACTTCCCGGTCTTCCAGATTGCCGGTGGCGACGGCCATGGCCGGGGCAGCGACGCAACGGTTGTTACGGCGGCCAATTCCGGCGGCTCGGGCGGCGGCAACGGCGGTGCTTTAGCTGCCGCAGCAGCCGAAACCACCGAGCTGGAGCCCAGTGTAGCAATCCCTGCGGAAACCAATGTTTTCGAGGCGACCGATACGAAGCTCGAACAAATCCGCGAAGCCAGAATGCGGGGCTATGAAGGCGACCCCTGCGAAGAATGCGGCAACATGACCTTGGTCCGCAACGGCACCTGCCTGAAATGCGTGACCTGCGGCGCCACGAGCGGCTGCTCCTAACACCGTTAGGAACACCCCTCACCAAAGGCGCTCCCGGCACCGACCAATAGCCCGAGCGCCCGCGCCGCAAAAAAGAACACCCTCACCGAATTTTCGGTGGGGGTGTTTTTTGATTTAACGCCGACACTTAACCAAAATCATGTCACACTGCGAGTAATTCTCACTATCCTTCTCGACAATGAAGCTGTATAAGTAACATCTAATATTTTTGTGCGACCAAAAAACTGCTGAGAAAAGCCGATGACCTTGAGAGAGCTGAGAGTTGGAGAGAACGGCAAAGTCGCCGGATTTGAAGATGGCGGCCGGAGCTATCGCCGCAAACTTCTCTCCATGGGATTGACCCCTGGCACTCCTTTCAGCGTTACCCGCGTTGCCCCCATGGGCGATCCGGTCGAAATCAAACTTCGCGGTTTTAAATTAAGCCTACGCAAAGACGAAGCTTCCGCCCTGCGCATCGAAAGAAGCTAAGTTCCTCCATGAACGAGCATTTCACCATTGGCGTGGTCGGCAATCCCAATGCCGGCAAAACCACCCTGTTCAACGCCCTGACCGGCGCTAAGCAGAAAGTGGGCAACTGGCCGGGTGTGACGGTGGAGCGCAAAGTCGGAACCTTTAGCCATAACGGCGCTCCCTTTACGGTTATCGATCTTCCCGGCACCTATTCGTTGGATGTCACCAACGAAGAAGTTTCCTTGGACGAAAAGATCGCCCGTGACTTCGTCCACGACAACGAAGCCGACCTGATCGTCAATATCGTTGATGCCTCCAACCTGGAACGCAATCTCTATCTGACCACCCAATTGATCGAAATGCGTAAACCGATGATCGTGGTGGTCAACATGATCGATACCGCCGAGTCCATGGGCATGAAAACCGACGCCCCGGCGATGGCCGAACGGTTAGGCTGCCCGGTCATTCCGGCTATCGCCGTGAAGGCCCACGGAGTCGATCAGCTCAAAGACATCATCCATCAAGCGGCTGAAAATCACCCCATCCCGACAGCGGCTTTCCGTTATTGCGAAACCCTGGAAGCGGGCATTTCAGCCCTTACCCCCATTGTTGAGGAAACAGCCGCGGCAGACGGCAGTGATCCACGCTGGCTTGCCGCAAGACTGATTGAAGGCGACGACCTGGCGCGCCGTATTGCAGACGAACAACTGGTGCCGGAAGACACCCTCGTCGCTTTGCGCGATCACCTCTCCGACGATGTGGATATCCTGCTGGCCGATGGCCGTTACGACTTCGCCCATGATGTTGTGCTCGATGTGGTCGCCCGTCCGGCCGAAATTTCACGCCACCGCTCGGACAAAATCGATCAAATCGTTTTAAACCGAGTGCTCGGCATCCCGGTTTTCCTGGCGGTCATGTATTTGATGTTCATGTTCACCATCAACGTAGGCGGCTCTTTCATCGACTTTTTCGATATCGCCTTCGGCGCCGTTTTCGTCGAGGGATTTGGGGCTGTTTTGAAATCCTTCGGCCTACCGGAACTGGCGACTTTGCTACTGGCCGATGGGATTGGCGGAGGCATCCAGGTGGTGGCGACCTTCATTCCGGTGATCGTCTTTCTCTATCTGTTTCTCTCGGTTCTTGAGGATTCTGGCTATATGGCCCGCGCCGCTTTCGTCATGGACCGGGCTATGCGCGCCATTGGCCTACCGGGCAAATCGTTCGTTCCGCTGATCGTCGGTTTCGGCTGCAACGTCCCGGCGATCATGGCGACGCGTACGCTTGAAAACCACCGCGACCGACTGATGACCATCGTTATGACGCCCTTCATGTCCTGCGGGGCGCGCCTTCCGGTCTACGCCCTATTCGCTGCCGCCTTCTTTCCCGTCGGCGGACAAAACATCGTTTTCGGCCTCTACCTGATCGGCATTGCGGTCGCCGTCATGACCGGGCTGATAATGAAGAATACGCTTCTCAAGGGCGACGCCACACCATTTATCATGGAACTCCCCCCCTATCATTTGCCAACAATCAAAGGCGTCTTGATGAGGGTTTGGGAACGCACCTTTACTTTCGCCACCGAAGCCGGAAAAATCATCGTTCCCATGGTTCTGGTGCTTAATGTACTAAATGCAATCGGAACCGACGGCAGTTTCGGCAACGAAAACAGCAATAAGTCTGTGTTGAGCGCCGTAGGTCGGACTATCGCACCGGTCTTTTCACCCATGGGGCTCGATGAGGAAAACTGGCCTGCCGCCGTCGGTATTTTCACCGGCGTCCTGGCAAAAGAAGCCGTCGTCGGCACACTGGATTCGCTCTATACCTCCCTCGCCGCTTCTGACAATCCGTCAATCGCAGAAGAGCAAGGTCCCTTCAGCCTTACCGGTCGTTTAGTTGAGGCTGTTGAGACTATTCCAGCCAACTTAGGCGAAGCCCTGGAAGCCTGGACCGACCCGCTCGGCATCGGCATCGGAGACGTCAGCAATCTCGAGCAGGCCGCCGAGACTCAAGAAGTCGCTTCGGGCACATTCGGCGCTATGGCCAGTCGCTTCGACGGCGCAGCGGGGGCTTTCGCCTACCTCCTGTTTATCTTGCTCTATTCCCCCTGCACGGCAGCTATGGCGGCGGTTTATCGGGAAAGCGACGGCATCTGGACCCTTTTTGTTACCGGCTGGAGCACAGGGCTCGCTTATATTTCGGCTACCGTCTTCTATCAGGCCGCTATTTTCTCCCGTACCCCAAGCGTTTCGGCCGTCTGGCTGGGCGGCATGGCGGGACTGATGGTCGCAACGATCATTTTCTTGCGCTGGTGGGGACATAGGGCCACCGTCCGAGCCTATGTAGCGGCGGAGGAAACGTCATGATCCTCTCCCAGGTGCGCGATTATTTGGCCGAACACAAGCAAGCCCCTCTGATGGATATGGCCTACCGTTTCGAAATGGAGCCCGAAGCCCTACGCGGCATGCTCGAGATTCTCGAACGCAAAGGGCGGATTAGGCAGCTCCCTCTGGACCAAGCCTGCAGCGACGGCTGCGCAAAATGCGCCCCCCAGGCCAATCTGGTTTACGAGTGGGTTAGCTCCCCAAAAATGTAAAACTCAAGCAAATAAAAACCGCCCTGCAGGCCGGTCTGACAGGGCGGTTCATAAAAAAACAGAAGACTATTTATTTGCAGAAAAGCTCGATAGCAAGCGCGTGATAAACTGCTTAATATTTTCTCGAATTGCTCCCTCATTTGCAAACCTCAAACGCTGGATGGCAATGGGTGAGTCCCCAAAAGTCGCTGTATATGACGAATCAACAGCCTCATCGAATATAACTTTTGCGTCTGTTCGTTCAGTTACTGCGTATTTGACCTTGGACTTAACTGTCAGGTCCAGCCCAAAAAGAGGCTGATCCAGAGAGAAAAGTGATGCTGAAAGATTGAATTTTGCATCCTCCTTGGTTTTCGCAAGAAGACCACTTTTTTCCAGTGACCCTTGTAAAGCCCCTTGAAATCCTTCGTTACTCACTTCAGATGTCCAGAGTGGATTTGTATCTTCCCCTCCAGAAACTTTTTCAAGCACAATGGCCCCCTTTAAATCTGTCTTTGAAGCAGAGACCACTGCACTCTGGTCAACAACCATATTTTTGATCTCTGCGGGTGATGCGCAAGCGCCAAGCAATAACAACCCAACAATTGGAATAAATCTTAATTTGGACATTTCTCCCCCTCTAAAAACAGCCTTTCCAAGCAGATCATTGGCGACACAAGAATAACGGGCGCACAATCTAAGGCAATGCCTTTAATTCAAAAACAACTATCGATAAGGGGCTTCAAACGAAAATGCTAGTAGCTTGAATCTAAAGTTCGCCACATAAAGTCTTATCGACGCGAAGGCAAAATCTTTTGACGGAAGCCAGGATTTCGTCAAACGCTTCTGTCATCGTGTCGAGGATAATTTATGCGCCGAACTTTAGATTCAGGTGACTAGTTGGAGTTAGATACTGCTCAACACAACGGCATGTAATTTATCTCTGCCACTAAACCCCAGGCTTGGTTTTAGCCCTTAAAGCGGCGATCTGCTTAGAATATTCGTCTAATACTTCGGCTTGTTCGGAAAGGTCGGCTTTGGCCGATAGGGCGAAGATCGTCTCGGTGAGTTCCATATGGGATTTGGACTCTTTAACCCTGACAAGAGTGCTGGCCGATTCCTCTTTCAGACTATGAATAGCCTCGCGCATCCCGGCCATAACGATCATCGCTTCGGAAAGGGTTTCGTCGGACACATGGACCAACCCCTCCAGTTCCTTGATCCTGTCCTGAAGGGCGTTGATTTCCTTTTCCTGCTTGCCGTGAGACTCGACGACGATTCCTAAGGTTTCATCGCACTCCATAACCTTTTTGCGCAAGGCCACAATTTCCTGCTCGGCGGCAATGAGCAGTTTGCGGAGATCGGTCCCACTGGCCATCTGTCACCTGTTCCCATTTTTTAGTCGTTCTTGATAACAACTTTGCCGAAATGTTTGCCGCTCTTCAAGTATCCCAATGCATCGGGCGCTTCTTCAAAGGAAAAAACTTTATCGATTACCGGCTTAATGGCGTTTTGTTCGAAGGCCCGCGCCATACGCTCAAAGCTGGCCCGTGAGCCGACCGTCACCCCCTGAATGCGAACGTTGCGCACTAAAACCAGCGGAAGCGGAAACTCTCCCATGGCCCCGGAAAGAACGCCGATTAAGCTGACCGTCCCGCCGGTACGCACCGCGCGCACGGATTTTTCCAATGTGTCGGCCCCGCCGACCTCGATCACATGGTCGACCCCTTCTCCTTCACAAAGAGGCTTGATGGCTTTGTGCCAATCGGGATTTTCCTTGTAATTGACGGTGGCATCCGCGCCCATCTGTTTGGCGCGCTCCAATTTTTCATTGCTCGACGAAGTAATGATTACCTTTGCTCCGGCCGCCTTGGCGATCTGAAGGGCGAAAAGCGACACTCCGCCGGTTCCCTGAACCAAAACCGTCTCGCCTGACCGAAGGTTGCCCTGCTCAATCAATGCGCTCCAGGCGGTCAAAGCGGCACAGGGCAAGCAGGAAGCTTCCTCATAGCTATAGGATTCGGGAATTTTAGCGATCCCCTGCTCATTGACGAACATATACTCAGTAAGCGCACCATTAAGCGGGCCGCCAAGAGCCCCAGCCAGCTTCTCACCATCCGGCTCACCATCGGCCCAGGTTTGGAAAAACATAGGGGCCACTCGATCACCGGGCTTGAAACGAGTCACGCCGGGCCCAACCTCGACCACCTCGCCAGCCCCATCGGAAAAGGGGATAAGCGGGGTTTTGATATGCGCGCCGTAAGCTCCTTGGATAACAACAAGATCGCGGAAATTAAGCGACGATGCGCCGACCTTAACGCAAACCTCTCCCGGCTTGATTTCCTGGCGTTCCCGCTCAATCATCTGAAGGTTTTCGAGGCCGAATTTTTCAGTCAATTCCCAGGCGCGCATAGCTTTCCTTCCCATTGTCTATTGGATGATTTGTTGAACGAAGCCTACAATCAATCCAGTATTTACCCAACGGCAAACATAACCTTTTACTTTTGGGAGCTATCATGGCCGGAACCATCGAAACCCGTTTGAAAGAACTGGGCATCAACCTGCCCCAGGCCGCCGCACCCGCCGCCAATTACGTGCCCTATGTGGTTAGCGGCAACATGGCTTACGTCTCAGGCCAGATAACCATGGAAAACGGCGAATTGAAGCATGTCGGGAGGGTCGGCGACACCATGGAAGCCGAAGAAGCTCAACTGGCGGCGCGGCTTTGCGGTCTCAACCTGATCGCCCAGGCCAAGGCGGCTTGCGATGGCGATCTCGACCGGGTTCGCCGCGTGGTCAAACTAGGCGGTTTCATCAATTGCACAGCCGATTTCAACGGTCATCCCCAGGTGATCAACGGCGCATCTGATTTAATGGTCGAGGTCTTCGGCGACAAAGGCCGCCACGCCCGTTTCGCCGTCGGCGCACCGTCTTTACCCTTAGGAGTGGCAGTCGAGATCGACGGTATTTTCGAGATTGAGTAGAGCTAAATTCGCAAAACCACCTTGATGCTCGGGCTATTTAATGACCTGCCAACCCGTTCCTTTCGACGCATAGACAGCAAATTTATCTGCCTCTCTAATAGATGCTTGTGTGCTGGTGCCTATAAATTTGGCCCGTTCCCCCTGGCCGACGATAACGATGTTGTCATAACCCAGCGCTTCAAGTTCAGCGGCCTCATCGGCTGCGGACTGTTGGCTATCATGTAGGCTTGCGTAAATTTTCTTGGCCATTTTATCTTCCTTCCCGTCAGGTCGCTTTTACAAGGCTGTCATACAACGGATCGACGGCTTCCTTCTCGTCATCCATCAGGGCATCTTTTAGGCCGTCTACTGTTGAAAAACTCTCCAGGCGACCTTTCTGCATATCATCGAGGCCCGCCCCTTCAATCGCCTTGTCACGTTTAGCTGCGCTTAGTTTTCCGCTCGCATCAATCATTTTGGTCAGGATGAAGTCTACCTTGACCTTCCGCACAGCAATCGTGGTTTTTGCGCTTTCCCGCGCTGCACCCATTTGCTCCGCCGTAACAATCTGCTTCTCGGCCAAATCAGCACGCGCCTTGGCTTGATTTAACGCCTCGGTATTGGCTGGTTGAACAGCGAGGGCGTTGCCGATCTGAGCATTCTCTCCCAGGCGTTGAGCAGCAATGCCTGTTGCAAAAAACTGAGCCAACCCGACACTATTGCTTTGTCCTGCGGAAACTTCGGCCCCAAAGCTGGCAAAAACCGAATAGGTGTCGGTTTCGTTAAACCCCGTTTTGCCATCTCTATTTTCAGTTTTGCCTTGATACTTGCAGCTATCGGTCGAGGCGCAAGCTGCGCCCTTGCTATCGTTTCCATTAACAAGAAGCGGCATGAGCACTGCCTCCCGGCGTTTATAACCAACTATCAACTCTGGAATAGCGCCGCCTTCCGGCGTTGCTCCTATCTCGACACCGACATTGGTCTTAGTGCCGAACAGCAATGTATCGTTATGCTTCACGCACCCCGTGAGTGCGGCGAAAATAACCAAAATGGATGCAGCTGCTAATCCCTGACGGCGCATATGCTTTCCCCTTCCCTACTTTCTTCCTTGAGAATATCCAAAAACTCTTTCATTTGTTGGCGGTTCTTCGCCCTGAAAATGACCCGGCAGTCATGCGGGAGAAACATCTCTCGACGATCCTTTTGATAGCCGAGGCCCGCCCCATTGCCCGAGGTCGTTGTCTGGCTTCTTCCGTCCGAGTGAGCCCAAACCCCATAAGTTTCGATTTCAGAGATATGAACCGTTCCCTTGCAGTTACCCTTTTCCCGGCATTCCTCATCTGATTTGAGAGGCGTATGGATGGCTGGCATAATCACTTTCACGTAGCCGAAATGATGCCGCACTAACTCCCCGTTCGCATTGTACGAGGTACATGCGCCAAACATTGAAATAGCGGTAAGGCTCAACCCCCACGCCAGAATGGATGCTGCGTTCTTTATGCAGAAGCCTCCCCAGACTTTGCGGTCATTTGCAGTTTTTCAACCTTACCATCCACCCTCAATAGATGCACTATTTTTAGTTAAGACTCCCTAGTTGCATATTGCAGTAATCATCTGCGCGCCCCCTTGCTCTGACCGCCGACACATCCCATGTTGTTGTCATGCCGGACGGACGTGACGCCATAGCCGTTAAGACGGTTTCCTCCATTTTAGATATTGAGGCTGAAGCCTGGGATGCCTGTGCGGGGCCTGCCAACCCATTTGTCAGCCATGCCTTCCTCAAGGCCCTTGAAGACAGTCGGTCGGTCGGCGCGGATGCGGGATGGCTCCCCCAACACTTGATCATCGAAGCGCCCAATGGCGGGTTGGCCGCCTGCGCACCGCTCTATGTTAAAAGCCATTCCTACGGCGAATACGTTTTCGACTGGGCCTGGGCGGACGCCTTTCACCGGGCCGGAGGGCGCTACTACCCCAAACTCCTTTGCGCCGCCCCTTTCACCCCAGCCACCGGTCCACGCCTGCTCATCAATCCTGCTACTCAGGAACCAGAGATTTTAAAAAAAGCCCTGGCGGGCGCTATGGTGCAATTAGGCGAGCAACTCGGCGCTTCTTCGGTTCATCTGAACTTCCTCGAGAAAAACAACTGGGAAGCGCTCGGCGGGATGGGCTTTCTCCTGCGCACCGGGCATCAGTATCACTGGGAAAACCACGACTATCGGTCTTTCGACGATTTCCTTGCTCGCCTTAGTTCACGCAAGCGCAAGGCGATCAAGAAGGAGCGTCGCCAAACCGCGGCCCATGAGATCGCCCTCAAACCCCTCACCGGCAATGACATTGAAGAACGTCACTGGGACGCTTTTTTCCGTTTTTATATGGACACCTCTTCACGCAAATGGGGTGAGCCCTACCTCACCCGCGACTTTTTCTTCGCTGTGGGCGAAACCATGGCCGACAAGGCGGTTATGGTGGCCGCCGAACGAGACGGAAGGACCGTCGCCGCCGCTCTCAACTTTAAAGGCGCGGAAACGCTTTTTGGCCGCTACTGGGGCTGTACGGAGGATTTCAAATTCCTCCACTTCGAGGCCTGCTACTATCGGGCAATCGATTTCGCCATCGAAAACGGCCTGAAGCGCGTTGAAGCAGGAGCCCAGGGTGAACACAAAATCCAACGCGGCTACTTGCCAACCCACACTTACAGCGCTCATTGGATTTACGACCCCAATTTCAAACGCGCCGTTGACCGGTTTTTAACAGACGAGCGCCAAGCCGTGGATAGTGAAATCAACTACCTTATGACCACATCGCCATTCAAACAGGAGTAGCGCGACCTACTTTCCAATTATAGGTCAGAAACATGCATAAAACGATGGCCAGAGCAGCATGGATGGGCCAGGAAAGCGGCCATAGCAAAGCACCGCCACCAATTAAGAAAACCAGCCGTAGCAAGGGGCTAAGAGGCGCTTCCAAATGCCCCATCAAAGCCCCCGTCAGGGCGTAAAGACCGAGTAAGGCAAAACAGAAAATCCCTAAGACCTCAATCCACCCGCCACCGATCAAAGGCGTATAAGCGAAAAGCAGCGGCACAATATAGAGCCCCTTGGCCGTCCGCCAGGCGGAAAACCCAGTCGCCATAGGTCGCGTTTTGGCGATGGCGGCTGCGGTAAAAGCCGTCAAGCAAACAGGCGGGGTTACGTTGCTGTCTTGTGAAAGCCAGAAGACGATCAGATGCGCGGACAGCAAGGCGTAACTTAAGACGTCAGGGCTGATAAGCATTTCACGAAGCGTACCCGCCAGGTCGGGCGGCACAGCGGCATAGAGCGCCTGTGCGGCTTCTAACGTCATAGGAAGACCAATTTCCGCCATTCGATCTGGCGCGGCCAACATGAAGACCGCTTTGGCCTCTTGGCTGACAATCCCGGCGGCCAGTGCTTCCATCACCTGGGCATCGACGATTAAATTGTAAAGCGCCGGGGCCGACAGGGTACCGAGTACAATGTAAGCCGCAGTCACCGGCAGCCCCATACCGAGAACCAGGGAGGCCAAAGCGATCAATGTGATCGCAATCAGCAAACTATCTCCCGCCCACTGGGTGATCATCAGCGAGAAAGTATTTCCTACCCCTGCCGTGGCTATCACATTGACGACCAACCCGACAGAGCAGAGCAAGATGGCCGTCATCACCATATTGCGCGCGCCCAACGCCAAAGCTTCCATAATCGCTCTCGGCCCCATCTTATTGGGCGTAAACCATGTTGAAACGATCACCGCGAGAATTGACCCGCCAGCCGCATAGGTCGGCGTAAAGCCTTGAATGAGAAGACCGATCAACACGGCAACCGGCAAAAGAAACGGCAACCCGCCCTTCTTAAATACCTCTTTGGCGGTCGGAGCCTCCGCATCGACCACATGGATATGATGCTTGCGCGCCTCAACCCGGACGAAAAAAGCCACCGTAGCAAAGTAAAGAATGGCAGGAAGCACACTGACGGCGATGATGGTGGTGTAAGAAATTTGAGTGATGCTCGCCATAACGAAAGCGCCCGCTCCCATGATTGGCGGCATCAACTGCCCTCCCGTCGAAGCCGCCGCCTCAACGCCTGCGGCAAATCGTGGGGCGATACCGGCTCTTTTCATCAATGGGATGGTAATCACCCCAGTCGATGCCGTATTGGCGACAGCCGAGCCTGAAATGGTGCCGGTCAGCCCCGAGGCGAAAACGGCGACGAGCCCGGCTCCTCCAACCATGCGCCCCGCCAGGGCCCGCGCCAAATCGATAATGAAGTCGCCAGCCCCCGAGCGGAGCAAAAAGGCTCCGAACAGAATAAACATGAAAACAAAACTGGAAGAGATGCGGGCAATGTTGCCGAAAAGACCATCATCACCGTAAACGCTGCGAAACAGAATGGTTTCCGCCGAAAGTCCGCCAAAACGGAAAACGCCATCTATCAGCGCCCCCCACCACCCGACATAGGTCAGCGACAAAACGATCAAAACGGGAATGATCCAACCGGTAGTACGCCGGGTAAACTCAATCGCCATCAGGATGAGAAGGGTTCCAAAAACCCATTCAGCTTCGGAAAGGCGCACCCCCCGGTCATAAATGGCGTCTTCCATGGCGATCATGTAAACGGCTGAAAAGGCCGCAAGGAGCCCCAGGGCAACATCAAACGCCAAAACCCACCGTCCAGCTTTAGCCGATTTCGTTTTAATGGACGGATAAACCAGACCGCACATCAGCGCAAAACCGGCAAAATGCAGAGCGTTTCGCCAAAGCCCGGATAAAACGCCGAATAGATTGAAGTAGAGATGGAGAAGAGAGACTGCGACGCCGATAATCAGTAGGGCGAGCCCTACCCAGCCCTCACCATTACGAATCGGAGCTTCCATTTCACCCAGCTCCTTTGTTTCTTCCGCTTTTGTGGCCTCGGCCATCTGGCCCCTCCCTGGCTATCGGCAAACGCCGGACGGAACCCTGCATCCGTTCATATTGGATGCAGAGCTCAATCCATCAAACCAGCTTATTTGGCCATCAAGTGTTCGGGAATTCCAATCCCCGCTTCCTTGTAATATTTGGCCGCTCCCGGATGGAGAGGCATGGGGAGGCCCGCTATGGCTTTATCCAGCGCCATAGCGTTTGTCGCTTTGTGGATAGCACGCAGGAACGGCAGATTTTCGTAAATCGTCTTGGTGATTTGATATACCGCATCCTCATCCACATCGGCCCGAACCGCCAAGAAGTTGGGCTGAGCAATGGTGTTAACGTCTGACGTCTGGTTGGGATAGGTCCCGGCCTTAATGAGATAGGGCGTCCAGAGGTTGAGGCCGCCATCAGCCTGCTTGGCCTGTTCAGGCGTGAAGCTCAGAATTTTAATATCCTCTCCCATAGCCGCCTTGGCCTTGGTCACCGCTCCGGTCGGCACTCCTGCGGGGGTGCTCATGCCCACGACCTGACCATTTTGCAGGGCGTCTGCACTTGGGCCATAACCGACATGAACCAGCGAATAATCTTTTTCCGCATCAACGCCCAAATTGCCAAGAAGCTTGGTGTTGGAACCGATAGTGCCCGAGTTCTTTTTGCCCAAGGCCATGCTTTCGCCTTTCAGCCCCGCCATATCGGCGATTGTGCCGGTTTTGGCGTGCTTGGCGAGAATGGTGAACTGTTCGACATTCTGCCAAAGCATGGAGACGGCGCGCAGTTTGGTCTGCGGTCCATCCTGCGCAACCGGTCCTTTGCCGTTCCAAGCATAGTAGCCGTAGAGCCCCTGAAGAATAGCGAACTGGGCTTCGTTTTCACGCAGTAACTTAACGTTTTCACCAGAACCAGCCGAATTGATGGCCGACATACCAATCTTTTGTTTAGGCTGGAGTTTCACCTTTACCAGCGTAGACAGCGCTACGCCAACCGGATAATAGGTGCCGCCCGTGCTGGCTGTCGCCAGAAGATAATTTCGGTCATCGGCAGCCTGAACTGATGTCATAGCAGAAGAAGCAACGGCAACAGCGACAGCGGCGCCCGTCAAAACACGCATAAACTTCATTTATCGACCTCCCTGGTCATATGACGTTTTGGTTTGCGAATGAGGGGCCGATTTGAAAACGGCATACCCCAAGGGTAGACACTTTTTCACCACTTTAGGTAAGTCGTGATAAGTCCTTTTTCCCCTTAGATAATGTGGGGAGAAAGGGCCTTATAACAACCTATAAAATACAATATTCGAAAGAGACGCCGGACGCTTTTAAGGCTTCATCAGTTCCGGCACCGAACCGCGTTTACTGCCGGAAAGGCGTTTCGGTTGCTCTTCGGGATATTCGAAGGCCAGTTTCTTTTTCTTCACGACAACGCGAACGAGGCCACCCTTGGCAAGCTTACCGAACAGCAACTCTTCGGCCAGGGGTTTCTTGACTTTTTCCTGAATCAACCGGCTAAGCGGGCGCGCGCCAAAGAGCTTATCATAGCCCTTTTCAGCCAACCACTGACGAGCCGGATCGGAAAGCTCAATGGTCACGTCGCGGTCGGCCAGTTGCGCCTCCAGTTGGATAACGAACTTATCGACCACGCGGGAGACCACATCCGGCGCAAGGCTGGAGAAGGGAATGATCGCATCCAGACGATTCCTGAACTCGGGCGTAAACATCTTCTCGATGGCTTCCATGTCATCGCCCACACGCTCGCCCCGCTCAAAGCCCATAGGCGGCTTGGCGAGATCCGCAGCCCCTGCATTGGTGGTCATGATCAGGATAACGTTGCGGAAATCGACGCTCTTCCCGTTGTGATCGGTCAGCTTACCATGGTCCATCACCTGCAGAAGCACATTGAACAGGTCGGGGTGCGCTTTCTCGATCTCATCAAGCAACAACACCGCATGGGGCTGTTTGTCGATAGCGTCGGTCAGCAAACCGCCCTGGTCGAAGCCGACATACCCCGGCGGCGCGCCGATCAGACGCGACACGCTGTGGCGCTCCATATATTCCGACATATCGAAACGCACCAGCTCGACGCCCAAGGTCAGCGCCAACTGGCGGGCCACTTCGGTCTTGCCCACCCCGGTCGGGCCGGAGAATAGATAGCTGCCGATAGGCTTTTCAGGTTCGCGCAGACCGGCCCGCGACATCTTGATGGCGCTCGACAACGCGTCAATGGCCGTATCCTGGCCGAAAACCATGGTCTTGAGGTCGCGCTCCAGCATTTGAAGCGCCTTTTTATCATCGTTGGAGACAGACTTGGGCGGGATGCGCGCCATCATCGAAATAACGTTTTCCACATCCTTGACCGTCGCCGTCTTACGACGCTTGGAAGCCGCCACCAGCATCCGCGAAGCCCCGACTTCGTCGATAACATCAATCGCCTTATCGGGCAGCTTACGGTCACTAATGTAACGTTCAGAGAGCTCCACTGCCGCCTTGATGGCGTCGCCCGTGTAGCGAACCTTATGATGCTCTTCGAAATAAGGCTTCAGGCCTTGCAAAATCTTGATCGCATCTGGCACCGAAGGCTCATGAATATCGATCTTCTGAAAACGCCGAACCAGCGCCCGGTCTTTCTCGAAATGATTGCGGTATTCCTTGTAGGTGGTTGAGCCAATGCAACGCAGTCCGCCCGATTGCAAGGAAGGCTTCAATAGGTTGGAAGCGTCCATGGAGCCACCGCTTGTCGCGCCCGCACCAATGACCGTATGGATTTCGTCGATGAAAAGGATGGCGTTTTCATCCTCTTCCATCTCTTTGATCACGCCCTTGAGCCGCTCCTCAAAATCTCCGCGATAACGGGTGCCGGCCAGAAGCACGCCCATATCGAGAGCGAAAATGACGGCATCTTCCAAAACTTCCGGCACATCGCCTTCAACGATCTTGCGAGCCAGCCCTTCGGCAATAGCCGTTTTACCGACACCGGGATCGCCAACCAGCAAGGGATTGTTTTTGTTTCGGCGGCAAAGAACCTGGATAGTCCGGTCCACTTCCTTATCGCGACCGATCAGCGGGTCGATTTTGCCGTCCATGGCCTTTTTGTTGAGGTTGACGCAATAGGCGTCAATCGCCTTTTCGCCCTGCTTAACAACCTCTTCGGCCTCCATGCCCGGATCAGCGCCATGGGGCGCATGTGCATCTTCCATGCCTGGAGCCTTAGCAATGCCATGGGAAATGTAATTAACCGCATCGAGGCGTGTCATGTCCTGAAGCTGCAAGAGATAGACCGCATGGGATTCGCGCTCGGCAAACATGGCGACCAGAACATTGGCGCCGGTAACGGACTCACGGCCCGACGATTGAACATGAATGGCGGCGCGCTGGATAACCCGCTGAAATCCGGCGGTCGGCTTAGGGTCGACTTCCTTATGGGTCACCATCACGTCCAGATCGTCATCGACGAACTGGGTTAATTCGGCTTTGAGCTGCTCAACATCAACGTCGCAGGCCTTGAGTACGGCAAGCGCATCGGCGTCCTCGGTCAACGCCAGCAAAAGATGTTCAAGCGTGGCGTATTCATGGCTCCGCGAAGTCGCCAGTTCCAGGGCCTTGTGGAGAGTTTGCTCAAGGTCGCGCGATATCATCCCGACGGTTCTCCTTTATGTTCAAACCCGCTCATTCCTTTTCAATAGTACATTGAAGAGGATGCTGGTTCTTACGCGCCAGATCCATGACCTGATTCACCTTGGTTTCGGCGATTTCGTAGGTGTAAACCCCACAAATGCCGACCCCTTTATAGTGAACGTGGAGCATGATCTCCGTCGCTTCTTGATGCCCTTTGCCGAAAACCCCTTCCAGAATATCGACGACGAATTCCATGGGGGTGTAATCATCGTTCAACATCAAGACCTTATAAAGAGACGGCTTCTTCGTCTTGGGGCGGGTCTTAACGGCCAAGCCGGTATTGGGCCCACCGTCTTCATCATCTCTTCTGTGGTCGCTCATGGTCTTCTACTGGACATCTCGTTGCTTAAAACCGGACACTTTCATCACAATAATAATTTAGGATGACCGTCCGGTTAAAGCCTCCTTTTTGACGAAAGAATTCATCAATAAAGCAGACTTCTTTCTAAAAGATAGGCTGAGCCGGGTGACGTACAACTGCCAAAGACAGATTTTAGATAAAAAAACGGGGCCCTCGAAACGAGAGCCCCGCCCTGTCCGCAATTTTGCGGAAATATATCAGCCTAACAAAGTAGCTTAGGCGCTCTGGCTTTTGATCGCTTCCATGGCGACATTAACGCGGCTGTTCAGCGGCGCCCAGGCGTCTTCGGCAAGCTTGGTCGAAGCGTCGGAAATTTTTCCGGCTTCGGCGATGAATTTGTCATAGCTATCCTTGGCGAACTTGCTCTGAAGCTCGACCATCGCCTTGGCATCCTTGCATTCAAACAATGCCTTGGCGGCGGAAACGTTTTCCTGAACGGAAGTCTGCGTGAGGGCCATCACGTCTTTGCTCACGCTCTGCAGGCCTTCGGCCATAATGGTCGAGGACTTCACAACGGCATCCAGGTTGTCTTTGTTGAAAGCAACCACTTCTTCATAGCTCTTGAACATGTCAAAACCCATTTTGCTGAAAAGATTAATCTGTTCGTTCATGAAGGCCGTCACATCTTCGACGCCTTCCTTAATTTCATCCTGCACGGCAACGTTGACCGCAGGCTTTGGCGCGACCTTCTTGGGCGCCGCTTTGTTAGCAACCGACTTCTTCGGAATAGGCTTGGCTGCCGTTTTCTTCGGAGCAGCCTTTTTCGACACCGGCTTAGCGGCGGCTTTCTTGACTTCAGGCTTGGCTTCGGTTTTCGGCGCAGCTTCTTTGGACGCTACTTCCGAGGCTTCCGTTTTAGCGGGGGACGACGCCTTCACCGGGGTCGCCAACTGCATGGCGGGCTTGGCAACGGCTTTAGGGGTTGCCGGTTTATCGCTTGCAACAGCCATCGATATCATCTCCAATTAACTCAATCGGGACCAGCGCCCGAAGCAGGGGAAAACAGCGGTGTAATCCTGGACCGACCACCATTTGATCTTGCGGAAATATAGGGGAAGCACTGACACCAGTCAATATTTTTTGTGCAGTGCAACAAAATAGTAATACGGGAAATGCCTGACAGGAAACAAGCGCGCACCACACAAGTCAGTTTATTTTCAACAAACTAACAGTAGGTAGACAAGGTGACGTTAATTTTCAAAGAATGTGCAGTAGCCTGTTTTATCAGAATATTTTGCACTCGCACCATGAGCGCATGACTACCGCATAATTCCCCAAAGCCCCTCTTTACCGATGCGGACCTGAAAATCCGCACGGGTTTCTTCGGGACGCCGCAAAGGACTGTCCACATCCAACACCTTACGCGGCGGGTTTATCGCAACTCCAGTCATATCCCACCCGGTCAACAAAACCGGAAACTGAGCCGATTCAAACGAAGCATCGGGCCACTTGAAGGCGTGAAAAACCCATTTCCCCTCAACACAACCGGAAACGATCCAGTAAAACTCATCGGAGTGCAGCTCCATGCCCTCTGGGGCGGGCAGCAACGCGCCATCCGACCGCAGCGCGTTGACAAAAAGCTCAACATCCTTAGGTCTTAAAATGGTTTTTGCCCCGGTTCCACGCCAAGGGTCGAGCAATTGGGAAAAACGCCCAACCTTGATCTCAGAAAGATCCGCCTCACCGATCACCCGGACAGAAAGATCGAACGCCCCAGGCTCTCCCGGTCTCGACTTAAACTCATAGGTTCGGATCTGTTCATCATAAACGCCATTGTAGACGGCCCGCATCGCAAGGGGGGCTCCAACTGTACAGTTGACCCGAATGTCGCTGCCATCAAGATAGCTGAACCATGTGAATTTCCGCGCCACAGGGTTTTGGCCGATTGTTTCACCCGGCTGATAAGCGCACCCGGTAATTCCGACACACAGCACAACAAACAGGACGCTCAACGGCTTAATAGACAGCTTTCCAAACAATTTTGTCTCCTTGCGAATCGGGTTAACCGTTCTTCAATCCCCATGGGGCATTGTTAACAGGATTGGGGAGATGGCGAAAGCAAACGTCAGATTGCGGTTGCCATTTGATCGTACTCATGGAAAATACCTGAGGGATATTCGAAGGGATGAGTAAGAACGTGGGTCTAACGGGGGCAATTTCACCCGGCACTTTTCTGGGCAGCGCAAGGATGGTCGGCAGACAACATCCGATGCGCATCGTCCTGCTTGGCTTTATTGTCTTCCTTTTCGCCGTGACCCTGGCATCTCATAGCCATGCGAAATACGCCTCGTTCGTGATCGACACGACAACAAATAAAATCCTTCATTCAGTCAATGCCGACACCCGCAACTACCCAGCCTCTCTGACCAAAATGATGACCCTTTACATGGTCTTCGAAGCCTTGGAAAAAGGGACGATCCAACTGGATGACGAAATGGTTGTTTCCAGCCGGGCATCTCAGCGCCCCCCCTCCAAACTTGGATTGCGGCGCGGCCAGACGATTAAGGTCGAAGATGCTATTTTGGCGCTCGTGACGAAATCAGCCAACGACGTCGCGACGGTCGTTGCCGAAACTCTTGGCGAGACGGAGCGCAAATTCGCCCAGATGATGACCGCCAAGGCGCGCAAAATTGGCATGAAAAGGACCACTTTCCGCAACGCCTCGGGCCTCCCCCACCGCGGACAGTTGAGCACGGCGAGAGATATGGCCACCCTGGGCATCCGCTTGATGAACGACTTCCCCGGAAAGTATGAGTATTTCGCCACCCGCAGTTTTCACTGGAAGGGTTCGACCTACAGCAACCACAACAAGTTGCTCAAGAACTATAAAGGCGTGGACGGGATCAAAACCGGGTATACGCGAGCTTCCGGGTTCAATCTGGTAACGGCCGTGGAGCGCAAGGGGCATCGTTTGGTCGGCGTTGTCTTCGGCGGCAAGACCGCTAAACGGCGCGACGCCCATATGCGAACCCTACTGACACGTTCGTTTAAGAAAATTCCCGGCGAACCTCAGATCGTTCAACAACCTGATGAGAAATCTTCGCCCGTTAAAACGGCTGAATATGTATCAAACGGCAATCAGTGGGCCATACAGGTCGGCGCCTATCACAACAAAGGACGGGCGGCGAAATGGGCCGAAACGGCTTTAGACCGCGTGCTTGATGTGGTTAAAGGCGGAGAAACCGTAGTTTCTCCTTTGCGCAACAAGCGCCGGACCGTCTATCGGGCCCGCATCGTCGATCTGACGAAAAAAGAAGCCTACCGCGCCTGCAAATCCCTGAAAAGCCGCGACATGCAGTGCATGGTGGTCAAATTGCGCGGCCCTCTCGAAGTAGCCCAGCGCTAGAGCATTACCCCTCAATCCCCGAAGGGTCGACACCGCTTGCCGTCATTTGCTCGGTGACGGCTGCCTTTAGACGTTTCAGCCCGGCTTCGTCCTTAGCCTCACAGCGAGCAACCAGCACCGCCTGCGTATTGGACGCGCGAAGCAACCACCAGCCATCTTCGGTCAATACCCGAACACCGTCCACGTCGTTAACCTCGATGCCCGAAATCGACGCCAAACGGGCCTTAACCTCATCGATGACGTCAAATTTACGCTCATCGGGGCAATCAATCCGCAATTCCGGCGTCGCCACCGTCTGCGGCAAAGCATCGCGAATTTCAGCCAACGACTTATCACCGTTTGCAATGATCGACAAAAGCCGAATAGCGGCATAAAGCGCATCGTCAAAGCCGTGATACTTATCGGCAAAGAAAATATGGCCGCTCATTTCTCCGGCCAGTGGAGATTTCATCTCGGCCATTTTCGACTTGATGATCGAGTGCCCGGTCTTTTCCATATGCGGCTTGCCACCCATGGCCGCCACGTGATCGAAAAACACCTGGCTCATCTTGACGTCGCCAATGATCGTAGCGCCTGGCTGGGCATCGATTACCTCTCCCGCCCAGATGGCCATCAACTGATCACCCCATAGCACCCGGCCTTTACCGTCAATAACGCCAATCCGGTCGCCGTCGCCATCGAAGGCCACCCCAAGGTCGCACCCCTCACGCAGCACCACCTCTTTAAGGTCGGCAAGGTTCTTTTCAACGGTCGGGTCAGGGTGGTGATTGGGGAAAGTCCCATCGATTTGTTCAAAAAGCAGGATATGGGTCCCCGGCAGTTTTTCGGTCACTTTGACCATTGCTTCACCAGCCGAGCCATTCCCCGCATCCCAGGCGACCTTCAGGTCATGTCCTCTTCGAAAATCTTTAAGAACACGGGCCACATAGTCTTCGAGCATGGGCCGATCAATGATCTGCCCTCCCCCTTCAGCGTAGTCGGCATTTTTGGCGATCTCGCCCAGTTCCTGAATGGCCGACCCATAGAATGACTTTCCGCCAAGCATCATCTTGATGCCGTTGTGAGTCGGAGGATTGTGGGAGCCGGTAATCATCATGCCGCCATCGGTTTCGAGCATATAGGTCGAAAGATAGAGCATGGGGGTCGGCCCACATCCCACCCGGTAGACCTTGAGCCCGCAAGCCCCAAGCCCATCGACAGCGGCGGCTTCCAGGTCGGGCGACGTCAGACGGCCATCATACCCTATGGCAACCGAGGTCCCGCCCTGACGGACAATCACGGTGCCAAAAGCCCGAGCGGCGGCATAAACATCTTCTTTGTTCAGGGTCTCCCCAACAATCCCACGGATATCATACTCACGCAGGATTGTTGGATTAAAGCTGTGGCCACCGCTCATGGTCCCGTCTCCGTTTTCGTTAATTTGTCTTGCCCAGACAAGGCCGCCCGATGCTGCTGTATTCAAACCCGGCTTCAATCATGTCGTCCGGATTATAGATATTGCGCAAATCGACCATAACCGGCTTTTTCAGCAGATCGAGCATCTTACGAACCCCCAGGTTCCGGAACTCGTTCCACTCCGTGATGATGGCCAGACAATCGGCATCCGGCATGGTGTCGTAGGCATTGTCACACCACTCAACACCGCTCAGCATTTCCTTGGCCTCACCCATAGCTTCCGGGTCGAAAACCCGTACCGTTGCGCCTGCTTCAACCAAGGCCGGAATAATATCCAGGCTCGGCGCTTCGCGCATATCGTCCGTATTGGGTTTGAAAGCCAAACCAAGCACGGCGATGGTTTTGCCCTTTGCCGTTCCACCACAGGCGTCGATGATCCTCTGGGCCATGGCCTTCTTACGCTTGTCGTTCACATCAACCACGGTCTCAACGATCCGCAAGGGGCTGCCGTAATCCTGCGCCGTATGGACCAGCGCCAGGGTATCTTTGGGAAAACAGGATCCCCCATACCCCGGACCCGGGTGAAGGAATTTACGACCGATCCGACCATCGAGCCCAATGCCCTTGGCGACATCATGCACGTCGGCGCCAACCTTTTCGCAAAGGTCCGCCATTTCATTGATAAAGGTGATTTTGGTCGCCAGGAAAGTATTACCGGCATACTTGATCAGTTCGGAGGTCCGGCGGGCAGTAAACAAAATCGGCGTTTCGATCAAATAGAGCGGACGATAGAGACGACGCATAACGTCCTGCGCTTTTTCGCTATTGGTCCCGATGACCACCCGATCAGGCCGCATGAAATCGTTGATTGCAGCCCCTTCACGAAGGAATTCCGGGTTGGAGACCACGTCGAAATCCGCATCGGGCCGGGTTTCCCGGATGATCCGCTCGACTTCATCGCCAGTACCAACGGGAACCGTCGATTTAGTGACAACGACCGTATAGCCGTCCATGGCCTCGGCGATTTCTTTGGCCGCACCATAAACGTAACTCAAATCCGCATGGCCGCCGCCCTTCGTCGTCGGCGTTCCCACTGCGATAAATACGGCATCGACCCCTTTGACGGAGGCGGCCAGATCGGTGGAAAAAGTCAGTCGCCCGGCATCCACGTTGCTTTTGACCAAATCGTCGAGCCCCGGCTCATAGATGGGCATAATGCCTTCTTCGAGGTTCTTGATCTTTTCTTCATTCACATCGACACAAACCACATCGACGCCAAACTCGGAAAAGCACGTTCCGCTTAC
>Ga0070729_10002366_pt1 | contig 24684 bp, 24 predicted proteins | sample tdDd472_FD_66725 | JGI IMG/M metagenome (GOLD analysis project Ga0070729, IMG submission 66725) | Marine sediment microbial communities from the Atlantic coast under amendment with organic carbon and nitrate - tdDd47.2 | ecosystem: Environmental > Aquatic > Marine > Coastal > Sediment | place... | reverse complement strand
GTTGGTGGTAAGTTATACGTGTATAGCAATCATAACCTTACAAATCTAGATGGATTGAGTGGTATTTCTTCGATAGATAGTAGTATAAATATTAGTGACAATAGTTTTCTCAAGAACCTAGATGGCTTGAGCAACATTACCTATATTGGTGGTGATTTAACTATTGCTGGAAATGATGCCCTTAAAAATTTAGAAGGATTGAACAATGTTACCTATATTGCCGGTGATCTTGTTTTGGGTTCCAATCGCTTTTTGAAAAATCTAGATGGATTGAATAATATTAATGCTGTTGGCGGTAATTTGTTTTTAAATGAAAATAATGCTCTTGCAAATCTAGATGGATTGGGTAGTATTTCTTCTATAGGTAGAAGTATAATTATTTGGTACAATAAGGAACTTACAAATCTAGATGGATTGAGAAGCGTTAATTACGTAGGTGATAAACTGAATATTAGGTATAACACTTCTTTGACTAATATTGATGGATTGAAAAGTATTAAATCGGTTGGGGGACAATTGTATATATGCTGTAATGACTCTCTTAATAGTTTTTGTGGGATTTATCTACTTTTAAGTTCAGGCGGTTTGCACGGTGCTTATACGATATTCTGGAATTTAGCTAATCCAACACGATCAGAAATTATTAATGCCGGTCCTTGTGGAACAAGTGAAGTTTTAGATAATGAAGTAGTACTCGAAAAATATGAATTACATCAAAATTATCCGAATCCGTTTAATCCTGAAACGAAAATAAATTATCAGTTAAAGGATGAATCTAGTATTATTCTTGAAGTGATTAATATAAATGGTGAAAGAGTGAAAGTACTGATTGAAGGAGTTCAAAGTGAGGGCTATCATTCTGCAGTTTTTGATGGAGCAAATTTTTCGAGCGGAGTTTATTTTTACCGTTTGAATGTGAACGACAACCAAGGTAATCCGGTCTATTCGCAGAGTAAAAAGATGCTGCTTTTGAAATAATGTAATATGGTCACTTTAAAAAGAATAACAACCGCTTTAAGCGCTACTAGTTCGGGTAAAACTGCTTAATCAAAATTGGTTAGGGGTGGGACTAAATTTAAGGAGATAAATGAAAAGTTTTTTTTTGTTTTTATTATTAGCTTTTTCAGTTTTGTTATCACAGAAAAATAAAGATGGTAATCCAATTTTTAATTCTGTGGTTATTTCGCAAGATACTCATGAAGAATATACCATAATATCAAACTATTATACGATTGCAAATAATATTGATAATCCAAATTCATCAGTATTCGTGAGATTGGAGCCTGCCAATGAGGAAGTCATTGAATTTGTGAGAACTTTACCTTCTTATTTTTTTATTATAGTGCGTGATCAGGAAGTAAAAGTTATTATTGGTGTGCATTCGAAATTAGATGGGAAAAAGTCGAGTTACTATTTTAATGTTATGAACCTCCAGACTGAAGAGCAGATTGAGATTGATTGCCAAACAGCAGGTGATATAACTGAATTTCGTGCAGCGGAGTTAATGAAGTTATACCCTGATCAAACTAAAGAGTTGAATTTAGGTTCAAATTCGTTAGTAATATTTGATAAAATCTGCTACTCTGTTCAAAGTTTTAATTTAGTTAGAAAAGAAATAAATAATTTAGTACAAGAATACAGGTTGTATGATGATACTATATCACTTGAATCAATAATTAAATATTAAGGAAATGAGATGAAAAAATATTTTTTTATTTTAATTGTTTTACTTGGAGTATCCAATTGTGTGATTGGGCAAGATAAATCGGATGACTTAAAGAAATTATTCGAAGTAATGGATGCAGAAAAAACAATGTCCGAAATGATGGACAATATTAAACCAATATTTAAGAAACAAGCCGAACTAGAATTCAAAAATGACGAGGATAAATTAAATTATTCAAAGTATCTGGATTATTTGCTGGGTGAAATGGAGCGAATATCAATAAGAATGTTGAATGAGGATATGTATGCCCTGTATGATAAACATTTTACGCAGGAAGAAATAAAATATCTAATTCAGTTTTATGAATCACCAACCGGAAAGAAATTTATAAAAAAAACACCACAAATTACAAAAGAGCTGATGGAAACAATGATGCAAAAGTACATGCCGGAGTTTCAAAATAATATTATAAAAAAATTAGGGGAATTAAAAAAAGAATAGTTGGTTTTAGAAATTCATAAGATTAAATAAATGGATATCAAAATTAAAATATAAATACGTTACTACAATTACTTTTAGGGTGGCTAAACTTAAAACATGACAAATGCCTCAAGCGGAGCTCGTTCTGATAAAACTGCTTAATTGTAATTGGTTATAAAGAAAAAATATAGAGGGTAAATGAAAAACATAGTAATAATAATAATATTGATTTTTGTTGGCGGTTGTGCAACATCCCCGGTTTTGTATGTTGACGCCCCGTGGAAAAGAATTGTGAATCCGGGTGAAGTAAGTTTATCAGATAGCTATAGTCTGGAAATAAGCGGTTCTGACGTGGTATTCCCAAAAGGGAGTCACTATACATCGGAAAAAATAAATCAAATTATTAACGACTATTTAATTCGGCGAGGAATGAAAATCATTAATTCCGAAAAAGGTCCGAGCATAAAAGTATATTATAATACTGAGAAACATTTTGTTGATAATATTGATATTAGTGCAATTCAGGATGTATCATTTCCCAATTTTGGCGATAATGATTTGTATTCAAGTTTAATTGGAATTTATACCGACAAGGTAAATGTAAAAAATAGCGTAAATATCAAAAACACTTTTCGAGAAGTGTTTATACATGCCCTTGAGATAGAAATAGTTGATAAAGATGATAATCTCAAGTGGAGAGGAGAAACAAGATGGTATGATGATAATTTTGATATATCCGAATCTTTAACAAAAGTAGTAAAGTACTTAGTTTCAGAATTGCCAAGAGTAGATGAGCCACAGGTAAAGCTAAAAAAAATAAAGAAAGAATCGTTTTCAATTTATTTTGACATAAACTTGCGAGCAGAAAACTTTGTATGCCCTGCATTGCCATATTACATCAGGTTCGATGCATATCCTAACCGGCTACCAAAGGGCATTAAAAATCCTGAATACATGAGTGGCTACAGAGATATGTTGTTGTATGCAGAGAAGGCAATACCGGTTGGAGATGCGTATGATGATTTGATGTCAGAAAAATTGTGGAAGAAGGCGTGGATAGCGTCGGAATATACGATATCTGGAGAAAAAATAATGTTATTGATAAAACTGGTCGGAAATCCGGATGGATATAAAATATCAGAATGTAAGGAAGCGACTGAGTTAGAAAAAGAGTATTACACTTTAAAATCGAATGAATATGAGAATGCAGTGAAGAGTTATTTTAATTATTACGAATGATGGTAATTATAACAACCTAATCATCTTGAATTAAAAGCTTTTGGGTGCGATGTAGATACCTTGTATCCTATTGGTATCCGGGGTAAATCGGGTTACATTAAATGGTCAGGCTGTGAAAAAAATAATAGAGGAAATTTATGAAATCGATTCAAGGTTCGAGTAGAAGGATAGAAAATTTTTCTAAAATAGTACACTTTTCGATTGCTCTTATTTTAGGCGTTTTTTTAAGTGCGCTAGGGAATAAAGTACTTGATGATTTAGATGATTGGTATGTTCCACCAGCACTTGAAGATTATAAAGATGCAGCATTGATAAATAGGATTAAATCTGATCCCGATTTGATCAGCAAGAAGAAAGTTGAGTTCAATGAAAAACGAAGTCAGTTTGAATCAGGTTATGCAAATTCAAGCAGAAAATATGATGCAGAGAAAGCAAGTTTTGATAATTGGATTAAATCCAGGGAGACGCTAGGTGATCCTAATCAGGACCCGGAAATAAGGGGGAAACTTGAAAAGCTGGATGAATTGAATGGAATAAAATCTTCCTGGCAACAAAAAATTGAATCCATGGACGATTCTTTGACAAATTATTCAGCCCGGGAAAGCCGTGTCAAGCAAGAATTATTAGAACAAGAGCAAATAGCGAAGGAAAAATTTAATTCAGATTTAAGGACATACCGGCTTAAAATCTTCATGATAAGGTTGGTTTTTGCATTGCCATTATTGGGATTAGGTTTATTCTTGTTTATTAAATATAGGGAAACAAAATATAAAGCGTTTGTATGGGGAGTGATATTTTTTTCACTCTATGTGTTTTTTGTTGGTTTGGTTCCATATTTACCGAGTTATGGCGGATATATAAGGTATATAGTGGGGATATTAGTAACAGTGTTGGTTGGTTATTATTTAATAAAACAGATAACAATTTATTTTGAAAAGAAAAAGGCTGAATTGCAGAAATCGATGGAAGAGAGGGTAGACACAATTCAATATCAAACAGCAATAAAATCATATCAACTGCACTCGTGTCCGTCATGTGAGAAGGATTATCACCTGATAAATGGCACGGATGCAAAGCCAAATTTCTGTTTCCACTGTGGTTTATTATTGTTTAAAAATTGCAAGAATTGTGGTCAAAGAAATTATGCGCATTTTGAATATTGTACATCATGTGGACTGGAATTAAAAAATAAGAAAGAAATTGAGGTATAACAACCACATCAAGGGGTATATGTTCGGGTAAATCCGCTTGTGCTTGATTGGTTATAAACTTTCGAGGGGATTATGAAAGCAACAATATTCTTATTATTACTAATTTGGGCCGTTTTGTATCCTCAAACCCCCAACCATATTGAAACAAAATATGTTTCAGCAAATGGAAGCTATGAGGTTTCGATTAGTGGTTTGTTTTACGAGGGGTATGTCGGTAATCAAACAATTAAACTAAAAAATAGTAACACAGATCAACTTCTCTGGGAAAAGGGTTTTGGACAGAGAGGGCTGGGTCGCCCTTATGTCTCGAGTAATGGTAATGTTGCAATAGTTGTTTCATGGAATAACATAGAAATTTATAGTCCATCTGGACAAAAGTTGTCGACTTTTACTTTGCCTCAAAACTTAAAATTCGAAGATGACGAATCAGTAAAAGACCAAAATGTTTTTGCCTTTATAAATGGGGGAGATGAATTTGTAAGTATCGCAAGAGAACAGAAACAAATTTATAAGCCGTATTTGTTTTGCACAACTCTTGATGGGAGTATGGAATGGAGAGTTGAATTACCGGAAATGATGTTTTTAGGGGTGATATTTGAAAAAGGGAAATACTTGGTTATACATGATTTGAAAGAGATGCCAAGAGACATGCAAAATACAATAGTCGTATTGAACAAGGAGGGTGAAATAATTAAAGTGGAAAAAGTAAAGTATTTACGACAAGAAAGATTCAAGGGTTTAGAAATAATCGATGATGGATTAAAATTTAAAATAATAACAAACAGTAGGGAAATAGTTATTTAAATGCCGTAAAATAACCGTATCAAGCCGAATTTACCCTGTCGGGTGCGTCCAACTTTGCTAAATTAAGGGTTTCTAAAATTTATCGCATCAAGCGGTAAACGTTGGGGTAAATCCGCTTATGCTTGATTGGTTAGGTGCTAATTCATAAAGAGGGAAAAATGAAGCAAAAATATTTAATGATAGCAGTAATAATTACAATGTCGATTTTATTCGGCTGCAATAATGAGGGTGTAAATGAACCTTCTGATGGAAACATGGGTGACACGTCCCATACGGTAGTTGCGAGAAAGCCAAACATTTACCTTTATCCTCCTAATAAAGTCGAAATGGAAGTATTCCTTTCATTTCCTAAAGGTGGACATATTACAGAATCAATTCCAAAGTATACCGATGGATGGTTGATTGACGTAGAACCATCAGGTAGAATAAATGACAATTATGATTATTTGTATTATGAGTGTGAGATAACAGATATTTTTCAGAAAAGCGAGGGTTGGCTGATAAAAGGAGTGGATGTAGAAAGATTTTTTAATGCTAATTTGGAAAGCTATGGTTTCAATGAAAATGAGAAGTCCGATTTTCTTGAATATTGGGTTCCAAGAATAGAAAATGAGAAAGACTATTATGTTTATCCACAATTAAATTCCATTATCAATCAAGTAATAGAATTAAAGCTATCCATTGTACCGGAGGAATCATTTCGACTATTTTATCTTATAGAAGCAGCAGCAGGCGAAAAGGTGAAACTAATGGAGCCAAAGATTAAGAAAATCAGACGAAACGGTTTTACACTTGTCGAATGGGGAGTAATAGTAGAGTAGAGCACCTAACAACCGTATCAACGAGAATTTGCCCTTCGGGTGCGTTCAACTTATCAACATTTTCAACGCACTGTGGATAACTTTTACTCTATTGGCTTTTGGGTTTAATCGGGATATGCATGATTGGTTAGGCGGTAATTCTTGTAATAGTATATTTCAAAAAGAATTATTAAATTGCCATAAAATATTCGAATACAAGATGACAAAAGACTAACATATAAAATATTGGTTAGAAAGCGCAGAACATGATTTGGGAACAGCAGAAAGCCTGTTATCCAGTGGCAAGTATGACTGGTGCTTGTTCATTGGCCATTTAGCTCTTAAAAAATCATTAAAAGCAGTATTTGTATTGGTTAATGAAAATAAGATGCCTCCTCAAACACATAATCTTGTTAAACTTTCAGAAATGACAAATCTAAATCTTGAGGAAGAAAAAAGACTATTCCTCGATGAAGTAAATGACTTTAATATAGAAGTGAGATATCCAGAATACAAAAATGAATTTTACAAAACCTGTACACGAGAATACGCTGAAGAATATCTTATAAAAATACAGGAGATGTCTGCATGGTTAAAATCCCAGATAAAATAAAAGAAGTGATAGAAAAATATTTGAAGTTATTAAAAATAAATCAAATACCGATAGAATGTGCTTTCTTATTCGGTAGTTATGCAAAAGGTGAAGAAAATGAATATAGTGATATAGATATAGCTTTAGTATCAAAAATATTCGAAGGCAAAAGGATCTCCGATCGTGGTAAAGTAAGAAAAATAACATTATCAATAAGTTCGGACTTGGAAATAATGCCATTTCACCCAAAGGACTTTAATAAAGATAATCCATTTGCAAAAGAAATAATTGAATCAGGAATAAAAATCGTCTGATTCTGCTTGAGATGTATTCTGCCTAACAACCTCATCAAGCCGACCTAACCCATTGGGTGGGGGCAACTTATCAACATTTTCAACGCACTTTGGATAACTTCAACTAGATAAATGTTTAGGTTTATTCGGGTTATGCATGATTGGTTATACTGCTGCTGCAAGCTTTAAAAGCGACCTATTAATTTTTGTCGAAAAATGGTGATTAATCACTATTGTCTTTTTGACACCGAGGTGTTATTTTTGAATTAGAGTTTTGCATACAGGGCTGGAGGTTTTGGATAGCGAGTCGTGTTTGTTTGAAGGAGAGGGATTTTCTTATCAAATGTAAAAACAGTAGATTTCTTATCCGTGCGAAAATATAGATTACCAGTCCGAATCCCTAGTGATGCCACGATCATGTGACTCACCAGGCGAAGCACCGTCCGAAAATTCTCATTAATTTTAAGAAACAAAGATATTACCCTGTGGGTGCACCCAATCTTGCTAAATTAAAAATTTCTAGATTCATCGCATCAATCCGTATTTAATCGGGCAAATCGGGTTATATTAACAGGTTAGGCAGTAATTTTTAACAAAGAATCTAATTTTATTTTAAAGGTTTATTTTAGATGACAGACAAAAAAAGTGGAGCTTTTCTCAGAGAAATAATATCCTTCGCATTAATAATGATATCTTTCCATTTCTTAGGGTTGGTAAATAATTATTTCCTCGATATTGTTTATTTGGTCTTCGTGTTTATTTTACACGAATCAGCTCACATCCTTGCAAAAACATTATTTAGGTATAAACCATATCATCCATTTTATATACCTTCTCCCGGTGAATTAAATACAGAAAACACGAAACCGACTTCTACTGAAACTGCAATAATGGTTATCGCGGGTCCAATAGGAGGATTATTCTTTGGTTTACTTTTTTTTCTGGCAAGTGGTGCAATAAATACAGAAGTATTTGGTCGTCTAACTTATTGGTCGGTTTTATTCAACTTAGTTTCCTTACTCCCTATTTATCCTCTGGATGGTAGTAGGTTTTTTGCAGTAATAGGTTTGGGAGTATTCAAGTATTATAGTATAATCCAAAAGGCACTAACTGTTGTTTTCTTAAGCTGGACTATGAGTTTTGAGATATTTCCTGAAGCAATAGTATTTTTAATTTTTGTAATATTTCTTCAGATCGAAAAAACCTTGGATTTTCGAGAAATTACAGAAGATGTTGTGAAAGATATGGGTGAATTAACTTTAAGAGATAGCCCTCAGATTAAGGATGGCTATATGAAAAAGATTAAAAAACTTCTAAAAGAAAGAGTCTATCCGAATTCTAGTTATGAACCTGAAGAAGCAGCAGCCGAAACATTATGGCGCAGGTTAAAGTATCGAAGACCATCGTTATATAATTTAATTCTTTTGTTAGGGGTATACATATTATCAGTTGGGATGAGTTTTAATTATGTAGTTGAGCATACAGAAATTCTTAAAGAAGAAAAAAACATGACAGTTTTAAGCAGAAAAAGTGATTATTATGTGTTGGTTCGCCACAAGAATGGTAAGCCGTCTGTAGTTGGGAAAGTGGCAAACTATCGAAGGATTGGTGTTTGGTCATTATATACAAAGAAGGGAATGTTAGAATTTAAGTATGTGTACCAAAATGATGAGTTAAAAAGTGTGATAAAATTCAGTGAATCTAGAATAGATACCATTAAGTTTGATGAAATAGATATCGATGAGAAAGCAAACTATCACGAAGTACTTGAAGAGCGGCTACGATACCCATAGGTACATTTAAAAATATGTGCAGCAGCCTAACAACCGCATCAAGCGGAATTTACCCTGTCGGGTGCGCACAACTTTTGCTAAATGAAGGGTTTCTAAAGTTCATCGCATCAAGCGGTAAACGTTGGAGTAAATCCGCTTATGCTTGATTGGTTATAAGTTTTATCAAAAACTATGTTAATAATTATGGATAGGGCAAAATTTGATAAATGAATAAATATAGAATATTGGTTTATGATAAAATAGTTACTAAGGTCATTATACTAACGTTTATCGTTCCGCAGACAGTTTATGGCAATGCGGGGACAGCACTCATGTGGGTGCCAATTTATCAATTACTGTATGGCAATCTGTTATTAGGAGTAATTGAAGGTGTTGCAATTTCATTACTGTGTAAGACAAAATTATTCCGTTCGGTCTTGATAATGATTTTGGGGAATTATATATCATGGATAGTGGGTACTATAATTATTTCATTATTTCAGGAGTATATAATTGGTACTTTCCTTCAACTTCAGGGAGTATTTGTTTTCTGGGTAATAAGTTTAATTATATTCTATTTATTGACCGTGGTTATTGAACTGCCATTCTACAATTGGACATTTCTAAAAGAAAAAAGAAATTGGAAAAATTCATGGAAATTATCTTTTTTTTTGAACCTGTTTACTTACACGACCATGATAATAATTTATCTTAATGTTAGCGAATTTAGCTTCTTTACAGCCCTGAAAGTAAATCAAAACTTATTGCAAAATAAAAGCAACTTTGAACTAGTGATCAAAAAGGACGTAAATGTCTTTGCAGGAAAAATATCAGAGCATTTTAATGGGGAAATGATTTATCATATTCCGAAAAAATATGTATCATTTCATTTTGCATTGAAGGAAAACACTACAAAAGAAGTTATCGATTTAGTTCTGGTTAGTCATTCGAAAGATACTCTTTCAATTATAGAATCATTTATTAGATATAGTGATAAAATGTATTATACCGGATCACTTAAAGAATATAATTATGAAAAATCAGACTTTCGTGATTCCACAGATAAAAACTGGGAAGCATATTCAGGCAATTGGGCAATTGAAGGGCTAACCATTGAAAGTGAAAATAAAAACAGGGAAAACTATGCATATGAAGTACCCTGGATGTTTTGGCATATTGGTCAAATTTCTATTCTTAATGAAAGTGAGTTAATTTGTAATTTTAATGGTCGACTAATATTGGTGAACAAGAATACAAAGGAAGTAGCGTTTATTACCAATGCAAAGGACTATTTATTAAGAAAAGCTAGTAAGTAATAGAAAGTACAATAGCTTATAACAACTACATCGACCAGGGCTTGCCCTGCAAGTGAATCGAAGTTATTGACATTTTAGCCTTGCAAGGGCAGGCATTCAAATCATTTATGTCGTTTAACTTTGTGTCTGCTCTTTTTAGGGGGGACTCCATGATATCTCTTTTAAAAAAGAATGTGAAGAATATTTATGAGCTACTTATTGTGGTCAGGTAGAGACATAAAAAATAAATAATAAATGGACTGTTAATCAGTAAAAAAAAATATTGATGGGTTTTTCACAAGAAAACCTTTTTTGAGGTGAAAATGAATTACAAATGTTTAGTTTTAGGATTTTTATTGGGAGTTTTATCATTCCCTCTCACGGCGCAGAAGATGAATGTACCATTTGAATCATTGCTAGGAGAAAACTTTTGGGGTAAAGTAGTAACTGAGCAGGAATTCATGGAAGCATACAATACTTCAACCGAAATAAATCCTTCACTTGTTTATCACATGTTAAATTTCTATCAAACAATCAATAGTATTGATAACAAAAATAAAGTACGTTACAGGAAAATATTTAATGATTTTACTAACTATTACTTGTACAAAAATTATAAGATAATTGAAAAACTTTCAAATTATGTTGATGCCAGTCCCCTAACAGAGCGGGAAAAGTCGACCATCAAGTCAATGTTGCCACAGATTGATTTAAGTAGTGATGAACCCAAAAGGGATATGACTGTTTCTGTAAATGATACTCTTTGCTTTATCATTGTAAAAATTTACAATGGGAATGTTGGTGATGAATTTATAAATGGTTCGGATTATCATTCAGAATTTATTGGTATTTTGCAGGATCAAATTGATATTGTTAATAATCTTGTTGCCACAAAACGTGATGATGATGTTCTCTTTGGAAGAAACTTTCTAGATGGCTTGGTTAAAACTTATCGTATGGCATTAAGCATTGGGGAAGTTCCAGAATTTAACTTTCCTGTACACGAGTATTGGAAATATCTCATAAACGAAAGTTATCAGCGGGTTGATTTACTTGTAAGTATTGAATATTCAGCTTTGCCACACGAAAGAAATTATGAAGACAGTTATGTTATTACGGACTATGCTTCGGAAAATCTTTATGGAACGAATACTATTTTGTTTAGTACGGAGTATCATTTTTCGGTTGGGTTTGGCTTGAGATATAGGTTTTCAAATACTGCAGATTATTTCCCACATATTGATGCAACTTTCCAATATATTTTTGGACATACGCAGGAAGCAATTATCAAAGAACCACACTTGGTTTTTGCTGAAACCCGGTATGAATATTCGCGAAGTGAACGGATATATTACCTCCCATTTGCTGAAACAGGTGGAGCAAATATAATAAGTTTAAGAATTTCAACACCTGCAATGTATATGAGTAAAGATTTCTATTTAGGGATTGGTGCAGATTTTATATACTCTCAGTTTGACTATGCAGGTGGAATGCTGAGAGGTGATACTGATTTTAAGCATCCAATTGTTGTCGATTCATTCAGGGAGGATGATCCAAGGCAAAAATTTACTAAAAAAAGGTTCTCTGTATCTCCAATCATCAGTTTAAATTATCATTTGTCTGATTTCGAGTTTTATACTCATTATTCTATCGAGAGTAACATTATTGTTGGAACAAGATTTGGAGTGGGAATATGAAAAGATTTATTATTTTGATTTTTTTGGTTATATCAACCTTTGCCTGTGAAGAAAACACAATTGAACCTCAATACACATCAGATAATCTTGAAAATGAAACATCTCCTTTGGTATGCATGCTCTCACAATACGGTGATGTTTCAATGTTCTGGAATGACAATTATGATAATGAAATAGGTTATTATGTTAATATTATCAGATCAAATTCTTTGTCTGAGATTTTTACATTAGATGAATCGAATAAAACTAGTTTCAAAATATCGTTGGGTGGCGCAAATCCAGAAATTTCAGTAATTGAATTTTCATCAAAGTTTAAGAATAATTTATCGTACAGAACGCGATTCGAACTACAAAATCCGGGATCAAATTTTTTTCTTTCTGAAGTTACTGACCAGAGTTGCATGCTAAACTGGCAACTGGGTGTCGGAGAGTTTGAAAACGAATTTCATGTTAAAAACAGTAATGGTGAGTTTATTCAATCTTTATCATCCAACCTAAGTACTGGACAATTTAAGATAATTTTCAACAAGGATGATAATTATACATGCTACGTGAATGGTTTGCTTGAAAATTCTGAGTTTCTCACTAACGAAGTATCCATTGAAAGACATGGGGTAAACGGTGAGGAAATGGCTAGAGTAATTCCGGGGACCCTGAAAGATGCGCATGAAATAATACCACTATCAAATAACATAATTTTGGTATTAACTATTAATGAGCTTAATGCAATAAATCTCCAGACTGGAAAAGTTGATAATCTGAAAACCTTGTTTTCCCTCCCTTTCCCTTCGCATTTATCGAATAATCTGTCAGTCTCAAAAGGAACGGAAGATATCTTTGCAATATATAGAGAAGGTCTGCAATCGTTCAGCATAATTGATGGTAATAGTTTTACAAAGATAAGAGATGTTGCTCTCGATGGATTTATTAAAAATATTAAGTTTTCTGATGGTATGATATATATAGTAACCAGTGGTGGGATAGTTTATAGAGGGAATATAAATGATGGTGAATTTACCCAGGCTGGAAGTATTTTAGATTTTAAAGAATTGATACCCACCAGAAAGGAGAATTACTGGTACAGTTATTCGGAAAATGGTATAATAAAAAAGAATGGATTAGACGGTTTTGTTTTAACTGAGCTTGACCTTTCATCATTTGAAATTAAAAAAATTGTAATTTCTCCAGATGATAAAACTCTTATAGTTACAAATGGTTTTGATATCATGACAATTGATTGCAGCGATATGTCATTAAATAATCAACGACAGGTTTATGGGACCGTACAAAATGTAAAATTTCTTACGGAAGAACTTTGTATGATTTCCCTCACTCCAACCATATTCCAGATATATAATACTAAGTTAAATACAATTAGCGCTAAATATGCAATTAACGAGAAAGTCTACCCACTTCTGAGAGGAGGTTATGTTTGGTACAACGATGTTGAAAATGGTGAGTATTATTCAATAGACGGAGATAAACTTATAAAGGGTAAAATCATCAACGATTGGTTGATTATGTATAAGTAATCCCTCTGGTGATAGTAAATGCCAATTTATTTTGAAAATATTTGTCATACCCAATAAAACTTGTTTTTATATCTTTGTTAAAATTTAAATAAGTTGGCAAATATCCGCGCCAGAATACAGAGCCGCTGTCCAAAACCTAGTGAGCCGGATTTCTAAAAAGATAAAGCATTTGGGCGCGCCGGGGATTTTATGTTTTTATCAAAATTATCACGAAAAGCAACAAAACAATTGCATCAACCGGTATACGTTCGGGGTTAATCCGCTTATGCTTGATAGGTTATAAGTTGAATGAGCAATTCTCGTTGGTGTTTTAATTTGTTATTAAGTGGATATAGACGTATTTTAAATTGCCTTATCATATGAACGTATTATTTTACATTAATATTTTTGAAGCCGTTGGCTTGAATTAAATTGGGGGATATTGATTGAATAAAATGTTTAAAAAATTTTTATTAAGTCAATTTTTGGAAAGCAATGACGAGCTTAGGTTTATTAAGTATGCTTCACAAAAAGTGGACTACGATAGTATAAAGCATCTATACGTTCACATTCCATTTTGTCGGAATAAATGTCCATATTGTCCTTATTTTAAGGAGAAGTATCATCCTGTTCTAGCAAAAAGACTGGAAGACTCATTATTATGTGAAATTGATTTACATGCCGAAAACTTAACTGGCAAGAATATTGAGTCTTTGTATATCGGAGGAGGTACTCCGACCTTACTGAATGGGACTCTGAGCAAAGTAATTGGACGCTTAAAACAATTTTGCTCCATTAAGAAAATAGCAATTGAAACTAATCCTGAAGATGTGAATGAGGCGTTGTTATCAGAACTTGAACAAATGGGATGTAATCTTTTGAGTCTGGGAATTCAAGATTTTAATCAACAAAATCTCTCCAAAATCGGGCGAAAATACAGTGTTGAAAGAGCATTAAACTGTATTGATAGTGCAAGAAAGCGGAATTTTGAAACTTTAAATATTGATTTAATCTTCGCCTATCCTGAACAATCTATCAGCCAGCTAAATGAATCTTTAGAAAGAGCCATAGAAAGTAATGTGGAACAAATTACAATGTATCCATTATTCACATTTCCATATAGTACGGTTGGTGAGTTTAAAACTGGTAAAAAAGTGACTCTCCCTAATTCATTTCAGAGGAAAAAATTTTATTACCATATCTACGAAAAATTATTAGAAAACGGATATGAGCAAATTTCAGTGTGGAGTTTTAAAAAAGGCAGTAGCACAAAGTATTCTTCAGTTACCCGAGACAACTATCTTGGACTGGGTCCTTCTGCGGCAACATATACAGGAAAGCAGTTTTTGTTTAATTCATTCAGCCTAGAACAATATCACAAACAAATAGCAGAAGGCAAAAAACCGTATTCAATTATGATGAATATTTCCAAGAATTTGGAAAAATTGTTTTGGCTTTATTGGCGTTTATATGAAACTAGTATCCCAATTGGTGATTATGAAGAAAAATTCAATTCTGATTTTAAAGGGGACTTCAAGAAACTAATATTTGTTATGAAGATGTTCGGGTATACAAAAGATTTGAATGGGTCGCTACATCTTAATAAAAGGGGAGTACATTATATACATTTGTTGCAAAACCACTTTGCATTAAATTATGTCAATCAGATCTGGTCAACCAGTACAAAAGTCACAATTCCGAAGGAAATAGTGCTCAAATGTTAAAAAAGTTTTTTTATTATGTCAATTGGGGTGCTAAATGTAAACTTGGGGGCAAAAAAATTCCCTTATCAAGTTCAATCATAATAACCGACAAATGCAATTTAAATTGTAAACATTGTTGTGTGGCTCATCTTGGATATCCTGAGCTCTCTTTTGAAGAAGTTAAGAGGCAAATTGATTATTTATTTTCTACCGGATCCAGGATGCTGGTTATAACTGGTGGCGAACCTTTCCTTTGGCGTTTCAATGAAATTACACTTGATGATGTTGTCAAATATTCAAAGAAACTTGGCTTTTTCAGAGTTGTAATCTGTACAAATGGAACTTTTACACTTGAATCTTCTGCTGACTATTTATGGGTTAGCATGGATGGTGCTGAAGAAGTTCATAACTCAATCCGTGGTGATATTAGTCGACGTGTTTGGAATAATATTAATCAAAGCACTCACAATAGAATATATATTAACTTTACAATCAGTCGAATTAATCAGGATACATTTATTAAGAATGCGAAGGAGATTCTCAATAATAAAAAGGTGAAAGGAATCCTCTTTCATATTTTTACGCCATACATAAATTCTGATAAGTCACTTTTACTTACAAGTAAAGAACAAAAGATTGTGTTAAAACAATTGCTGAAGTTTAAGAGAGAGCATCCAATTAAGGTGTCTAACACGTTTGATGGCATTAAAAATTTGATGAGAAATAACTGGTCAAGGCCAATATGGTCAAGTATTGTGATAAATCAAAACGTAGTTATGGAATGTTGTTGTAGGGAGGGTATTTCCAATAAGGAGATTTGCGAGCTGTGTGGTTGTTCCCCTGCGGTGGAGTCTTATGTATTGGAGAAATTGTATCCCCTGGCGATTATTGAGAATTTCAGGTTTTTATAGAATATAAAATCATGAAGTGTTTAGAGTAAATGTTATGAACAAATTAAAACTTATAACAACCGTATCAACCCGAATCTGCCCTACGAAGTGGTTGAAACTTATCCACATTTTCATTCCCATTGTGGATAATCCGTTGTTTCATGATACGTTGGGTTAGGCGCCTTATGCATGATTGGTTATAAGTTTCGATCTTAGTGTACAATAAATATTAATGAAGGTGTTTTCTTGAATAAGAGTAAACGAATCCTATTGAAAATGGATATTGAGGATGATCAAAGTTTTATTCAAATGGTTGAGGAGATAATAAATTCCCAAATTCGCTTGTTCAGTCCCGCCGTTGTAAAAATTATAAAAATTGATAATTGGTTTGATCATAAATGGTTGAATTATTCGGGAAAATCTGTTGTTCACTTTGAAAATACATTTCATCCGGATAAAGTTGCACTGGACAATACCTGGAACGAAAAAATTAGGATTCCACCATTCAATCCAAATCGAGTAATTAAAGAAGAGAGTTATCGAATAGATACAGAAATTGAAGAGTTGAAAGACAACTTTCTTCATAAGTGGCAGCGAAGTACAGAGAATAAAAATCGTTTAATTTCAGACATCACAAGAAATGGGATGTTCATTTGGTATTCCGCTGAAAGTAATACAAATGGTAGAGGATGTATTATGATTTATATGTCGATTGATGGTTTGGTAAACACATGGTATGCTGACTTCAAGAATTTAAATGGTTGGCAAATTATGAAAACCAAAAATATTGATAGAAAAATCATTGAAAAAATAATTGACGAGAAAGAATAATCAATAAATGAAAAACTTATAACAACCACGTCAACTGGAACTTACCCTACGGGTGCGCCGAAGTTATCAACATTTTAGCCTTCTTGGGGCGGTCTTCCTAATCTGCCTGCGTTGGGCAAGTCGCGGTTATGTATGATAGGTTATACGGAAATCGAGGGAATAAAATGAGCATCATTAAAAAAAATAGTATTATAATTCTACTACTAACCTTTGTTTTATTATCAGCTTGTGGTCTTAATGATACTGGAACAGATAACGCTACCAAAAAAATCATACCACTTAAAAAAGGGAATAAGTGGGTTCATTACCAAACTTTCACAAAAAGGTTGATTTTAACGGAAGTGATAGGTGAACGGCCCTATGGTGAATATACATTGTATAGTCTAAATAATTCACTATTTGGACACGGAAAGTTGTTTTACAAATCAGATAGTTTGTATGCGCTGTTGGAAGATAGAACAGAGAAATTGATTCTTTCACCAAATAGTCAAAGATACTTTCCTGAGGGTGTTCTAACAGACACCACAATAAGTGTTCCTGTTGGTGTATATAAAGACCCTCTAGCTTTAGGTATAGACAATATTTCACAAATAGAAGGTAATGAAGTAGTATTGTATATTGTAATAGGATTGGGGCCAATTAAATCGAGAATGTTGGGTGATTATTCAGAATACGGTTATATGGGAGAACTTGAACTAGTTGAATATGAATTAAAATAATCCTTATAACAACCGCATCAAGTGGAATTTACCCTGTCGGGTGCGCTGAAGTTATCCACATTTTAGTCTTCTCCGGACAGCCGTTCTAATCAGTCCTGTGTTGGGCAAGTCCAGTTACGTATGTATGGTTATACCTATAAAATATTACTTAAACTAAACGAGGATATATAAGCCAGTGGGATGGGGAACAATAGTAGATGCAGCGAAAAGATTTCGCTATAATCAAGAATTATTAAGGGGTCCCCATTTGTTTAAAGATCAAAAAGGAACCTACTTAAATAAAAATCGAGAATTCGTCACAAATGAAAAAAAATCCAAAAGCCAAAAAATATTTTTTAGTAAAATGCGAAAAAGTAATGGTTCAGAAAAGATAGCATCTTTTCTCGGTTCATTTATGATAGGGTGTTTGGGAGTTTTGCTATTATCATTTGTTGGAATGTTGTTTTATTATTTTATAATCGAATATTTAATTTAATAATCGGTATAACAACCACGTCAAGCAGACTTAATCCTTCGGGTGCGCCCAACTTATCAACATTCTCAACGCACTGTGGATAACTTTTCTATCATTATTGCGTTGGGTTAAGCTCCTTACGTATGTACGGTTATAAGTTTATAAACAGGAGAGACTCAAATCAAGTACTTGTGGTATTGGGGTAATTTACTTATTATATCCTCATTGTTTAGATTCCTGCTATACACAATAGAGTTAGCGGGATGTTGCCATTCATTGAGAAATACATTGGCCAATAAATACTTAGTAGAGCATAATGAAAATGAATTACATCTCAATAAATCTATATCGTAAAATGCTAAATCATGCTTTATATGAAGGCATGACTCGAGATGAATTTTTCGATCTGCCAACACCTATTGATTCTATCGTCAATCTTCAAGTTGTTCCGGCAAATCACTTTTTTGAGCTTCATGAGATATTAGATCAAGAATTGGGACCCGGATTTTCAGTGAGAATCGGTCAACAAATGAAAATGGAAGATTATGGAGTTTTAGGATTATCATGGAAAACATGTTCCTGGGCTGGCGAGATTTTTGACCGAAGTGAACGATATTTCAAGTTGTTGTCAAACACCTATTTTTTCAAGGTTGAAAGGGATATAGAAATCTCTCGAATTTTCTTAAATCGCCAGGCGTATCGCCGGGGTATCGAATTATCCAATGAGGCTACATTTTCAGCTGTAGTTGTTGTGCTCCGGGCGATAACAGAATCCGACATTTCCCCGGTTGAAGTTTCATTTAAACATGCACCCCCGGAAAATCTTGACGATTATATCAGTGCCTTCAATTGTCCCATTCATTTTAATCAACCACATAACTACATAACATATAAAAAGGAAGACCTCGACAGGAGAACCGCAAAGGCTGATGAAAGCATTAACCGCTTCCTCGTTGAACGAGTTGAGGAAGAAACACGAGGCATAAAGCTTAGTGGAAACAAAATAGTTAATGATGTTGAGGGCCTTATTCGAGATGCGCTTCCAAGCGGAATCCCCGGTGTTGAGCAGATTGGGCAAATAATGGGGATGAGCAGACGTACGCTGACCCGCCGTTTATCTGATAACGGTCTTACATTTAGAGACCTGATTAAAAGAATTCAGAAAGAAGTTTCAAAAGACCTCCTTAAAAACACCGCAAGAAGTATTGCTGAAATTGCATTTGAAACCGGTTTTTCAGAACAAAGTGCTTTTAGTCGTGCCTTTAAAAACTGGACGAATCAATCACCTGCCGAATTTCGCAAAATCCAATAAAAAAAATTACAGGTTTTAATGTTTCAAGAAGTAGCGCAAAAGCTGTTCAATTTTATAAACTGCATAACTAAACTTCCGCTATCAATATAGTTTCGCCCTCCAATACCGAACGAATCAATCCCCGGTAGATTTTCAATAATTCCAATTAAAAATACATCTGGCGCAAAGTGTCAAAATATTGGCTTTAAGGGTAAAGTATTGCCCCACTTTGCAGTGTAATTTTGCTTCATGAAAAATTATTCATGCAAAATTCACAACAAAATAAGAGCCAATATTATGAAAACCGGAAGTGCCGGAAATAATAACAACCCGGTAATAGATAACCTGAAACCAAAAGGGGATTTTGCCCGAGACTTGAAAACAAAAAAAACGGATGAGCAATGGAAAGTTGAAAGAAGATTTAAATCGGATTTTACAGGAGGCACCAAATTTTCAGGAAGCGTGCTTTCCCTTCTAAGTTTGATTGCATTCATTTTCCTAATGGTTTCCTGTGATAAAGAGAGTGAACTCACAGCTCCCGTCAATGATTTCGTTAACATTCCTGACAATCAGTTTGAGTCCATACTAATTGAGCAAAACATAGATTCAGATGGAGTAATCAATCAAAAAATTTCCCAAACAGATGCTCTGGGAATTACTCATTTAGACCTAAACTCATCTGCTTTAAATGTGTACATTGAGGATTTAACGGGAATTGAGGGGTTCACCAACCTTACTTATTTGTCGGCTTCAGGTCATCTGATAGATGATGTTGATCTGAGCAATAACACTCTTTTGGATACGGTGCTACTTCAGGCAAATGAGCTTCATTCCATTCATGGGCTGTCAAAGCTAAATAACCTGATATACATTGATCTGTCCTGGAATCTGCTGGAATCACTTTCATTCAAAAGTGAGAGCATTGAAACAGTGCTTGCCGGTAACAACCTTTTGGAATTCTTTGAGGTCGAAAACGCAGAAAAGCTAAAAGGAATCATTTTAACGAGCAACAAACTCTCATCTTTAAATACAGGTGCGTATCAATTATTAGAAACACTGCTGCTCTCAGCCAATCAATTAGAAACCATTGACCTCATGCAAAACGATAATTTGAGTCACCTGTACATATCAGGAAATTTATTGTCGGAGTTGAGTGTAAGTAGCAACCGAAATCTTGTTGATCTCAGGGTGGATCGTAATCCGGGTTTAACATGCATTCAAATCAATAATGATCAGGAGATTCCGACCGTATCACTTTCGGAATATCAGGAGCTGAGTACTAATTGTAACTAATAAAATTCTGAATCATTTTTAATCTTAAAAACATGGAGTACAAAATAAATATGGATAAAAAAATTCTGGTAATTGGTGGCACCGGTAAGACCGGTAGCCGTGTAGCAAAGAATTTGTCACAATCAGGTCACGATGTGAGAATTGCGGGTAGAAAAACCAATCCGGCATTTGACTGGGAAAATCCGGATACTTATGATGCCGCATTGAAGGACATGGACCGTGCTTATATCGTGTATTATCCTGATTTAGCAGTGCCGGGAGCAAGAGATGCAATACAGACACTAACTGATAAAGCTTTAAAAGCTGGTTTGGATAAAGTGGTTCTACTCTCGGGGAAAGGTGAAAAAGAAGCGGAAGCCTGCGAGCAGATTGTTGCGGATTCAGGACTGAACTTTACAATTGTGAGAGCTTCCTGGTTCAACCAAAATTTTAGTGAAGGTGCATTTCTGGAGTTTATACAAAATGGTGCGGTTGCCCTGCCGATGCCGGAAGCGGAAATCCCTTTTGTGGATGCCGATGATATTGCCGAGGTAGCAGCAAAAGTTCTGTTGGATGATTCTTATAATGGAGAAACCGTAACTGTAACTGGCCCCAGGAAAATGACTTACAAGGAAGCAGTAGAAATAATGGCTGCTGAAACAGGAAAGGAAATTGTTTATCAGCCAATTTCCATGAAAGAATTCAAGGATGGAATGAAAGCAGCCGGCTTACCTGATTCGTATATATGGTTGTTTAGCTATCTCTTTGAAGAAGTTTTAGGCAATCCTGACAACCAGGTGGTGTCGGATGATGTGCAGAAGGTTCTTGGAAGAGAAGCAACGAATTTCAGAGATTATGTTGCAAAAACGATAAAAACCGGTGTCTGGAATCAGGAAGTACATCATAATTAAACATGATTGTGGTATGTGAATAGTAGCGGGCATAATCGCCCGATACTATTTGCATTTTTTGCAATCTGTTTCGTTTTCAATCAATAAATATGGAATATGAGTAGAATGAAAAATATAAATTTAAAGCATGTTATAATCAGTTGTTTGGTAATTTATGGCCTCGGGATTGTTTCATTTGTCGGGTCATACTTTGTGCCAATTATGAAGGACCCTGATCTTCAGGCCAATCTTGTGCTTATGGCAGCATTAATTCCTGCGGCTACCACAGGAGCCTACCTTTACTATCGCAGAGGGAACACTACTCACGGGGTAGTCTTGGGAAGTGTGCTGTTTTTGAGTGCGATTGTACTCGATGCAATCATCACCGTTCCCGTTTTCATTATCCCGAATGGTGGAAATCATCTCACATTCTTTGGCGACCCGGGTTTCTGGTTTATTGGTGTTGAATATGTTGTTATTGTTGCCGCATACTGGAAATTCAATGTGGCAAAACCGGTTCAGGCATTGCCATAAATGCAATGTCTGTCTTCTTTTTTTACTATAAAAATAGTTGCAATGATTATTTGGAACAGGAATAAATATGAAAGATAGAACAATGAAATACCGGGTAGTTATTTTACTTCTGGCTTTGGCATTTTTATTTGGTGCGTGCAATAACAAAGAAAATCTTTATCCCGGGCAAAGTACGCCGGGTTTAATCCCCGAGCCTTTTGCTCCCGGTATTGTTTGTACGGAATTTTACGAATATAGTGGTGCCTTCACGCCGGATTTAAAGGAGTTTTATTTTATACGTGTGGGCGGAAAGTATGAAAAAGCCACGTTTGTTGTATTAAAAAATAACAACAATAATTGGGAAGAGTCTGTTGTTTCGAAATGGGTCGGTCAGCCTGTTATCTCTCCCGATGGCAAAATTTTGCACCTTGGAAAGCGCTATATGGAGCGTACAGATACGGGATGGTCAGAATTAAAAGAGCTTGACGCCCCTTTTAGTGATTTGCCTATTATGCGCCTTTCGTCTTCTGCTAATGGAACGTATTATTTTGATTCGTACTACAAAGAAAGTCCGGACTTCCCCTTAAGGTTTTCACGTTTGGTAAATGGTGAACACGAATTTCCACGAGAGTTGGACAAAACTATCAATTCCGGAATTAAAAATCTGAACCATCCTTTTATTGCTCCGGATGAATCATATATACTTTGGGATGCTGTAAAAGAAGGAGGGTATGGAAGTTCTGATATTTATATAAGTTTCAGGCAAGAAAATGGTACCTGGGGAGAGGCTATCAATTTAGGGGACAAAATAAATACAAGTGCCTGGGAGGCTTCCGCTTTTGTTTCACCGGATGGCAAATACCTTTTTTTCTCGAGAAATATGGGATCAGAAAACTATGAAAACGTAGATATTTTCTGGGTCGATGCCCAAATAATTAAAAACCTCAATGAAGAATAATCTGAAATTCAGAAAGGCAACTATTAAAGACCTTACCAGCATTGTAGAAATGTTAGTTGAGGATGAACTTGGCAAAACTAGAGAAGTTTTTGAAAAACCATTACCCAGCGGGTACCTGACTGCATTTGAACAGATTGACGATGATCCAGACCAGGAACTTATAGTTGTTGAAAATGAAAATGCTGAAATTATCGGGACCATGCAGTTATCATTCATTCGATATCTAACGTTTTGTGGCGGATTGCGAGCACAAATAGAAGCGGTCAGAATAAGAAAGGATAATAGGGGGCGAGGCATCGGAAGAATGATGTTGAAATGGGCAGAAAACAGAGCAAAAGAGCGGAATGCTCATTTACTGCAATTAACTACTGATAAAAGAAGACCCGAGACCATCGAGTTTTATATAAAGATGGGTTTCAAAGCTTCTCATGAAGGAATGAAGATGCACTTATGTTGACGTAAAATTCAATTCAAATTTATATTTGTTTTATAAAAACAACAAAACACCAACAATCTGTATATGTCTTTGCAGGTTTTCGGGGTAAATGTTGATTTATCACCCACATTTGCTTCATCACTGTTTAGAGGGAAGCAGCTCGCAATTGGCCACGCCACATACAGTTAACCGTTATGAAAAAATCTGGTTGTTGTCGATCAAGAAAAAACAAAAACAAAACTTATAACAACCACGTCAACTGGAACTCGCCCTGTAAGTGCGCAGTAGTTATCAACAATTTAGTCTTCTTCGGGTAGTCGTCCTAATCTGTCCGGCGTTGGGCAAGTCGCGGTTATGTATGATTGGCTAGGCTGCAAACTTTTTATATGCCTGATTGTTATGTAATTACCAACCATTATTGTACTGTAAGTAAATAAAAACAACGTGCTGATAATCACCATCAAAAAGAGCATGTGCGCTATAGAGAAACCTTGTTGATGGTTATCAGAAAATATCTGGTAATGCATGCTGCACATATTAAATTAGAATTTGTTTTCATTCAAAATTAATCTGATTACTCAAACGCAATCCAGATATTTCAATAATCAGCTAAAAATATTCTCTAAACTAAAGTCCATAAAAACTCACTAAGTCTAAGAATCTTTGTTTAACACTACTTGAACTGCAGAATATTCTGTGATTAATCTAGTGACTGAATTATAAATACTGATTTAATTTTAATTATGGTATTAACAATCAATCCGAGCATAAAGACAATCAACACAATTGTGAAAATAACGTTAACAAGCAAACTTATAAAGGAAAAAAAAATAAAGAAGAATGAACTATAATAATTAAGAAGGCATGTAACCCTGAAACGATCACTTTTATTTTCAAGTTTTACATTCATCCTAAACAATGGACTTATAGGTAAACTTCTTGTTTTTAGAATTTCGTAAACACCGCTATTAAAAAAGATTTCATTTTCACCTACTGCCATAACATTGGCTTCATTAAAAGCATGAAGTAATCGAAAACTGATTTTTTTCTTAAATTTATTTTTGTCCTTAAAGTTTAACTTAAATTCCTTTGAGAAGAAAACAATTCCATATTTGTAATACCATCTTTTCCAATTTACGATAAATCTGTTTTCGATATAATGACCAAAAAGCATAAAGATCATGCCTATAACTATTAAGATACTTTCTGTCATAATGTATTGCCTTTTTTTTTGTTAAAAAAATTGATTGAGCCAACTCAATAATCTCCTCTCCCGAAGCAGTATCAGCAATACTCTAACGACGAATGAAGGTGATTTAAATTCCAATGGTGCAAATTTCTGAAACGTAGAGCAACACCCCTAGTCG
>Ga0070729_10002365_pt1 | contig 24688 bp, 23 predicted proteins | sample tdDd472_FD_66725 | JGI IMG/M metagenome (GOLD analysis project Ga0070729, IMG submission 66725) | Marine sediment microbial communities from the Atlantic coast under amendment with organic carbon and nitrate - tdDd47.2 | ecosystem: Environmental > Aquatic > Marine > Coastal > Sediment | place... | reverse complement strand
GGCAGGGATCGTGCGTCTGTTCTATGCGCGCAGGCTGTTCGGTTTCGAACAGGATCAGGCTGAAGGGGAACGTCGTGCCTGGTATTACCATTGGCTGGTCACTGGTCGCGAATTTGCCAAAGAGATCAGGCTCTTCAATATCGGCGGGGTGTTCTCCCAACGTTTTCGTGAATTACGTTCTGAATTGCGCGACGGCCGGCTGCGGATTGCAAGACACCGCAGCGTCTCAGAGGGTTTGGTGCAGGGGTTGGCCTCGTTGGCTGTATTCGGGGCCTTGCTTTTCATGGCCTACCAGGCAGTGACCGGATTTATCACCGTTGGTGTCCTGGTCATGTATTTTCAAGGCTTCCAACGCGCCATGACTACACTGCAAAACCTTCTGCGAGGCCTTGCCGCTTTATACGAGGACAACCTGTTCCTGACCAATTTCTACCGGTTTCTCGATTTCGAGCCCGGCATCAGACTTCCCGAGCGACCTGTTGAGCTGCCGTCGTTCTCACAGGAAGGACTGGTCTTTCACAAGGTCAGTTTTACCTACCCCCGTGCGGCAAGACAATCACTTTACGAAGTCGATTTCCAGCTGCGACCTGGGGAAGTCGTTGCCCTGGTCGGTGAAAACGGCGCGGGGAAATCGACACTGATCAAACTTCTCTGCCGACTCTATGACCCTGGGCAAGGCTCGATTACCCTGGATGGGGTTGATCTGAAAAAACTTGACCCGGTTGCCTGGCAGCGTCAGATCAGCGTGGTTTTTCAGGACTATGTTCGTTACGAACTGAGTGTGTTTGACAATATCTGGCTCGGAGATGTCGATACAGAACCGGAGGCTTCAGAGATTGCTGATGCGGCCAGAATAGCCGGAATCGATACGGCAATCAGGCACTTCCCGGATGGTTATAATGCACAGCTCGGGACCCAGTTTCTCGACGGTCGCGAGCTGAGTACCGGAGAGTGGCAGAGGCTGGCTCTGGCCAGGGCTTTCTTCCGCAAGGCTCGTCTTGTGGTCCTCGATGAACCGTCCAGTGCGCTTGATCCGCTGGCAGAAGTGGCATTGATTGATAAATTCCGTCGCATTATTAAGGGCCGCAGTGCGATCATCATCAGTCATCGACTTTCATCGGTACAGCTTGCCGACCGTATTTACGTGATGGCTGACGGTCGAATCGTTGAAGAGGGCAGCCACGATGAACTGTTAAGGCGTGGTGGCGCTTATGCAGGCTTTTTTAATGCCCAAGCAGGCTTTTATCGGGGGAGATAGGGAGAGCGCTCTGTCTTCTATCCACATTCCTGAATTTAAAAAGCCCCGGGTTACCCCGGGGCTTTTTGCTGTGAACCTTACAGACCCAACTGTTTGAAGAAATCGTTGCCCTTGTCATCCACCAGGATGAATGCCGGGAAATTGACGACGTCGATCTGCCAGACTGCCTCCATGCCGAGCTCGGGGAAGTCGATGCACTCGACCTTCATGATGTTCTCGTCAGCGAGAAGAGCTGCGGGGCCGCCGATGGAGCCAAGGTAGAAGCCACCGAACTTGGCGCAGGCGTCAGTGACCTGCTGTGAGCGGTTGCCCTTGGCGATCATGACCTTCGAGCCGCCGTTCTCCTGCAGCAGGCCGACATAAGAGTCCATGCGCCCGGCAGTGGTCGGGCCGAATGAACCTGAAGGACGGCCTTCCGGGGTCTTGGCCGGTCCGGCGTAGTAGATCGGGTGTTTCTTCAGGTATTCAGGCAGCGGTTTACCACTGTCAAGGATATCCTTGAACTTGGCATGGGCAATATCGCGACCGACCACGATGGTGCCGTTGAGCAACAAGGCGTCACCGCATTTGAGTCCACTCAGTTCGGCGGTGATCTCTTCCATCGGTCGGTTCAAGTCGATCTTGTGACCATGCTCATGCTTGGCCATACGGTACTGCTCTGGCAGGAGGCGGCCCGGGTCACGGTCCATTTCTTCGACGAACAGGCCGTCCCTGGTGATCTTGGCTTTGATGTTGCGGTCGGCCGAGCAGGAAACCGCCATGCCGAGCGGGCAGGATGCGCCGTGGCGAGGCAGGCGGATGACGCGAATATCGTGGGTAAAGTATTTGCCGCCGAATTGCGCGCCAATGCCGAGTTCCTGGGCTGCTATCTGCAGTTTTTCTTCCAGTTCGATATCGCGGAAGGCTTGACCATGGTCGTTGCCCTCGGTCGGCAGACTGTCGAGCTCTTTTGCCGTCGCGAGCTTAACGGTCTTCATCACTGCATCTGCAGAGGTGCCACCGATAACGAATGCGAGATGGTAGGGAGGGCAGGCTGCCGTGCCAAGAGTCTTCATCTTGGCGACCAGGAAGTCAAACAGCTTCTCCGGAGTGAGCAGCGCCTTGGTCTCCTGGAAGAGCATGGTCTTGTTGGCGGAACCGCCGCCCTTTGCCATGAACAGGAACTTATAGGCATCTCCTTCCGTGGCAAAAAGGTCGATTTGTGCCGGCAGGTTGGTGCCGGTATTCTTTTCGTTGTACATGTCGAGCGCGACTGTCTGACTGTAACGCAGGTTCTCTTCGGTGTAGGTCTTGAAGATGCCTTTGGAAATGTATTCAGCATCATTCGCACCGGTCCAGACCTGCTGTCCCTTCTTGGCGACTACGGTTGCGGTGCCGGTGTCCTGACAGGTCGGCAGCTCAAATTGAGCTGAAACCATGGCGTTGCGCAGGAATGCCATCGCTACACCCTTGTCGTTGCGGGAGGCTTCCGGGTCCGTCAGGATCTTGGCGACCTGTTCGTTGTGTTCCTTGCGCAGCAGGAAGGAGACGTCCTTCATGGCGGCATTGGCCAGAATGGTCAGGGCTTCTGGGCAGACCCTCAGGACTTCCTCGCCAGCGAAGTTGTCAACGGTGACATACTGCTCCGAACCTGGAATCTTGTAATACTCGGTTTCGTCCTTGGTGACAGGTAAAGGGTTCTGATAGAAAAATTCCGGCATGATCTCTCTCCTTTGTGACGACATGAAATATATTCACCGGGCACGCTTAGCCCTGCTGGAAACTGATTTCGAAGTATAGCTAAAGCGTATACAGTTGTCGATCATTAAGTGGAAATAATCTTCTCTGTCAGGTGCGTCCTCGTCAATGTCGTCCCAGTGATCACGCATCCGGACAAAAGCAGATAAAGAGATATAAATTGTCGTCAACTGGTGACAAATTAACCAGTTTTTTCTTTGTCTCTCTCAGCCTTCGTGGCAAAATCCCTCCATGCAAACATTATTCAAAAAAATCCTGACGTCGAAAGTTTATGAAGCGGCCATAGAGACTCCCCTTGAGGAGTCGGTCTTCCTGTCGCAACTGTTGAATAACCGGGTGCTACTCAAACGCGAGGATTTGCAGCCGGTCTTTTCTTTCAAGATACGTGGGGCCTATAACCGAATAGCCAATCTCAGCGAAGCAGAGAGAGAGTTGGGCATCATTACCGCATCGGCCGGAAATCACGCCCAGGGGGTCGCTTTCTCTGGCCAGAGACTGGGTCTTGACACAACCATCGTCATGCCGGTGACGACTCCTGCCATCAAGGTTGCGGCAGTCAAATCCTACGGTGCCAAAGTTGTCCTGTTTGGTGACAGCTATTCGGAAGCTGCTGAACATTGCGCTGACCTGGTTTCGCAATCCGGCATGGTCTTCATCCCGCCATTCGACGACGAGCTGGTCATCGCAGGGCAGGGAACCGTTGCTGATGAGATTCTGCGCCAGAGTGCCGGCCGGATCGATGCAGTTTTTGTCCCGGTCGGAGGCGGCGGCCTGCTTGCCGGTGTGGCAACTTTCATCAAGGAACTTTGCCCGGAAGTCAAGGTGATCGGGGTCGAGCCTGTCGACAGTGACGCCATGGCCCAGTCGCTGGCCGCCGGACATCGTGTCAAGCTCGATTCGGTCGGAATCTTTGCTGACGGCGTTGCTGTCCGCGAGGTCGGCAAGCTGACTTTTGATATCTGTCGCCAGCATGTTGATGAGATTATCCTGGTCGATATTGATGAAATCTGCAGCGCGGTGAAGAGTGTTTACCAGGCCACCCGTTCGATTGTCGAGCCGGCCGGAGCCCTTGCCACAGCGGGACTAAAAAAATATGTGCGTGAGAGAAACGTGACCTGTCAATCGCTGGTCGCAATCAACTCTGGTGCGAATATGAATTTCGATCGGCTTCGCTATGTGGCCGAACGCACTTTGATCGGCGAAAAACAGGAAGCCCTGTTTGCGGTCACCATTCCTGAAGAGCCAGGGGCGTTGTTCCGTTTCTGCCGGGAAGTCGTCGGCGACAGGAATATCACCGAGTTTAACTACCGTCTTTCCGGCCGTGAATCAGCTTATATTTTTGTTGGTGTCGCCATCGAGGGTGATGAGCAACGCGAGGTTTTTTATGAGCAATTGACGGAATGCGGCTTTGAAAACATCGACCTGACTGACAACGAACTGGCCAAGACCCATGTCCGCTATATGGTCGGTGGTCGCTCTCCCGATGTCCACGGAGAACGTTTGTTCCGTTTCTGGTTCCCGGAGCGACCGGGCGCCCTGGCCCGTTTTCTTGCATCAATGAGCGCAGACTGGAATATCTCGCTTTTCCATTACCGAATTCAAGGTGGAGATTTTGGCAGAGTTCTGGTTGGCCTGGAGATACCGGAAGGGCAGGAGCCGCAGCTGCAAGTATTCCTTGAAAACCTCGGTTATCGGTATGTCGAGGAAACTGAAAACCAGGCGTACCAACTTTTCCTGTAAACCACTAGTCAGAGTGGACTCACTATCTTAACCACCTCTGCCGTTTTCTCTCGATTTTCCTTAAATTCTTTGTCTAAAATAATTGACAGTTTTACTCAGGTATGCTATCAATTGAGCATGTTTGGCAACCGGCAGATGTTTTGCCGGTGTTTTTACAGTTTGCATGAATCTTGGTTGACGGGGCATGGAGGATATAAGCAAAATGTTTGACAAAATTCGAGAAGACATTTATTCGGTTTTCGACAGGGACCCTGCTGCACGTGGTGTTCTGGAGATTATCTTCTGTTATCCCGGACTGCATGCTGTCTGGTTCTATCGCATCGCACATTGGTTATGGACTCACGAGCTCCACTTCCTCGGCCGTTTTACCTCACATATGGGCCGTTTTTTTACCGGTATCGAGATTCACCCGGGAGCACAGATTGGCAAGAAGTTTTTTATCGATCACGGTATGGGCGTGGTTATCGGAGAAACGGCTGAGATCGGCGACAATGTTACTCTTTACCACGGTGTGACCCTCGGCGGTGTGACCTGGGACAAGGTCAAGCGTCACCCGACCGTGGAAGATAATGTCGTGATCGGGTCCGGTTCGAAGGTTCTTGGCCCGTTCATTGTGGGCAAAGGTGCCAAGATCGGTTCCAATTCGGTCGTCGTCAAAGAAGTCCCGCAGAATGCTACGGTGGTCGGGATTCCCGGTCGAGTTGTGATGCAGCAGGAAAAGACGGTTGTCGAAGAGGAGCAGCGGCCTGACCTGGAACACGGTAATTTGCCGGACCCTGAAGCCAAGGCGATCAGTTGCCTGTTTGATCAGATCAGAGCCCTGGAAAAGAAGGTCGAAGACCTGTCTGCACGTCTCGGAGAAAAGGAAGCAAAGCCTGTTGTGAAAAAAGCTGTCAAACGGTCGACCTCGACCAGAAAACCTGCGGCAAAATCAGGTGCGAGCGCGACGGGCTCACGCAAAAAGGAAAAAACCGAGGCATAACCATGCGCATGTCCACCAAAGCACAATACGCTGTTCGGGCCATGGTGAACCTGAATCTTTATTCTGAAGGCTCACCGGTTTCCCTGCGTGATATTTCTCTGCGCGAGAGTATTTCACTAACTTACCTTGAACAACTCTTTGTAAAACTACGCCGTGGCCAGATTGTAAAAAGTGTCCGCGGACCAGGTGGAGGCTACCTGCTGGCCCGTCCTGCACAGGAAATCCAGGTCGACGAGATCATCGACAGTGTCGAGGAGTCCCTGGTTCCGGTCGCATGTATGGATCAGAAACACGGCTGTATCTGTGATGACCACTGTGTCACGCATAATGTCTGGCATGGCCTGGGAGAGAAAATCCGCGACTTCCTTGCCTCCATCACTCTCGAAGAATTAACCCAGGAAGCGAGAAACAAATTCAACGAAGCAAACGGCAAGAATTAGGTTTTGATTGTTGAACTGTTAATTGGGCAGGTCAGGCCTCGAAGTTTCGTTCCAATCCACGGTTGAGAATTCAAGATTTAAAGATCCATTATCGGAGGACATAGAATTGAGCAACATTTATCTCGATTACAACGCCACATCGCCGGTCAGGCCAGAGGTCCTGGAGGTGATGCTGCCCTTTTACCATGAGCAGTTCGGCAACCCGTCCAGCGTTCATTGGGCAGGACGACAGGTCTCCGGTTCCCTGGAGAAGGCGCGCGAGCAAGTTGCCTCGCTGATCAACGCCTCACCCGCCGAGATCGTCTTTGTCTCCTGCGGTAGTGAAGGGGACAATATGGCAATCAAAGGCACGCTGGATGCCCTGAAAGAAAAAGGCAACCATATTATTACAACCTCGATAGAACACCCTGCCGTCCTTGAAACCTGTGAGTATCTCGAAAAGCAGGGCTATGACGTAACTTACCTGCCAGTAGACAGGGACGGCATGCTCGATCTTGCCGACCTGGAAGCGGCGATTACAGACCAGACCATATTGATTTCAGTGATGTGGGCCAATAATGAGACCGGAAACATTTATCCGATCGAGCAGATCGGTCGAATCGCCAGGAAATACAACATCCGGTTTCACACCGATGCGGTTCAGGCTGTCGGCAAAATTCCGGTTGACGTGCAAAAAGCCAACCTCGACCTGTTGGTGATCTCCGGCCATAAAATCGGTGCACCGAAAGGCGTCGGCGCGATCTATGTGCGGCGCGGTACGCGGATGTCCGCGCTGATGCACGGTGGCCACCAGGAGCGTAATCGTCGCGCCGGGACCCAGAATGTCGCCGGTATCGTGGGGCTGGGCAAGGCCTGTGAACTGGCTCTGGCCGAGCTGGATGACTATTACGGCCGTGTTCGTGCGTTACGTGACTGCCTGGAAGACGGTGTCCTCAGTCAGGTTCCCGACATCAAGCTGAATGGAACACCGGATCGCGAAAAACGTCTGCCTAATACCCTGAATGTGAGCTTCGCGTATATTGAGGGTGAGTCGTTGCTGCTCAATCTCGATATGTTCGGCATTGCTGCATCTTCCGGGTCAGCCTGCACTTCCGGCTCTCTGGAGCCGTCCCATGTGATGGGCGCCATGTGCGTCGAAGTGACCCTGGCGCACTCGAGTACGCGTTTCAGCCTCGGTCCGGAAACGACCGCTGCGGAAATTGATAAGGTCCTGGAGGTTCTGCCGGCCACCGTGCAGCGCCTTCGCGACATGAGTCCACTGTATAACTGCGGACGTACTGCAGAAGGGTGCGAAACCTGTGAAACGGTGAGGAGAATTTAGACCGCGAAATGCGAAGCGGAAGACTCATTTTCGCACTTCGCATCTTACGCTTCCGTTAGTAGAAAGAAGTAGACTGCAGAATGTCTTCAATGAATATTAAGGAGCCGAAATGTACACAGATAAAGTAATGGACCATTTTACCAACCCGCGAAATGTGGGTGAAATAGAAGATGCCAGCGGCGTGGGTGAGGTGGGTAATGCCTCCTGCGGCGATATAATGAAAATATTTCTCAAGGTCGAAGACAATATCATCAGGGACGTGAAGTTCAAGACTTTTGGCTGTGGGGCTGCCATTGCCACGTCTTCAATGGTCACGGAGATGGCGATCGGCAAGACCATTGACGAGGCTCTCGAGTTGAGTAACCAGGCGGTCGCAGAGGCTCTCGATGGGCTTCCGGCGCAGAAGATGCACTGTTCGAATCTGGCCGCAGACGCTTTGCACGAGGCAATTAAAAACTATAAGGAACAAAATGGTTAGGTGTCAATGCCAAGAATTGGCTTGAAGTTAAGGAGGGCATCTTTTGGGTGCCCTTTCTTTGTTGGGTCTCCAGAATTCAACGGCAATGTTTAGATTTTATTCTTGATGCCGGATGCTGTATCCTGCATTCTTCATGGATGAGATTAACTCGATTTATCACTCCTGAAAATGTTTGTAGACACCTGACATGATTGAAGCCGGAAAAAGAGTCGTCGTTGCCATGAGTGGCGGAGTGGATTCCTCGGTTGCTGCCGCCTTGCTCAAGGAGCAGGGCTGTGAGGTAATCGGCATGACCATGCAGGTCTGGGACTATTCCAGCTTTACCGATGAGCACGGCGAAAAATTCGGGACCTGCTGTTCTCTCGACGATGTCTACGATGCCCGCCGGGTGGCCGAGTCACTTGAAATACCTTTTTACGTCGTCAATTTTGAAAAACAGTTCGAAGCGGCAGTGATTGATCGTTTTTGTGACGACTACTTCAATGGTCGTACGCCCAACCCCTGTGTACTCTGCAACCAGGTGCTCAAATTCGAGATCCTTTTGCGCAGGGCTCGCGAGTTGCAGGCAGACTACCTGGTAACCGGACACTATGCCCAGCTGACTCAGGAAAATGGTCACATGGCTCTAAGAAAAGGGCGTGATCGCAATAAGGACCAGACCTATTTCCTTTTCACCCTGACCAGTGAGCAGATGCAGTACATCCGTTTCCCGCTCGGCGGCATGACCAAGGAAGAGGTGCGCGGCCATGCTGCACGCCTTGGTTTGCAGGTTGCTGAAAAACCGGAGAGCCAGGATATCTGCTTCGTTCCTGACGGCAATTACGTGCGATTCCTCGAGGAGCAGCGTGGTCCCGGGACAATGAACGGCGATATCGTATATATTGACGGACAGGTTCTCGGCAATCATCAGGGGACATACCGATACACGATCGGCCAACGCCGCGGACTCGGGCTCGCGTGGCCGCAGCCTCTCTACGTTGTTGGTATCGATGCCGCCAATCGTCGGGTCATTGTTGGGGAGCAACAACATCTCAGCGTTTCCAGGTGTCATGTCTTCGATGTCAACTGGCTGATTGATACACCGTCCGAAACGATTGAGTCGGCTTGTCGTATCCGCTATCGTCATCAGGAAGTCCCCTCGAAGATCACAACCCTGAACGATGGCACCGTGCAGGTTGATTTCGACGAACCGCAAAAAGGTGTGACGCCAGGCCAGGCTGCGGTGTTTTACGATGATGATCGGGTGATTGGTGGTGGGTGGATTAACAACTCCGGGACGCGGGAAGAGGAACGCGGTACGCGGAAACCAAATGACTGACATCTTGTTTGTCGATAGTGAAGTTTAAGGTAATTCAACAGATAGTATGACTCCTCCCGATAAAGACAACATTCGCGTCCCGACGTCGCAAACTGTATCGTTTGCGACGCTGGGATGCAAAACCAACCAGTTCGAATCTGCTGCGATGCAGGAGGCTTTACAGGACGCAGGCTACAAGATCGTCCGGTTCGAGGATGGCGCTGACCTGGTGATCGTCAATACCTGTACGGTGACCGGCGCGACCGATGCACAGTCGCGCAATCTGGTTCGCCGGGCACGCCGGGTGAACGCAGGCTGCCGGGTTGTAGTCACGGGATGCTATGCCCAGGTCGATCCGGACACATTGCGCGATTTGCCGGGCGTCAACCTGGTGATTGGCAACGAGGAGAAGCAGCGCCTGCTCGATTTCCTTCAGCAAGATCACCAGTCAACCCTGGTGGAAGTCTCCGATATTCGTCAGGAAGAATCAGTTTGCCTGCCACCGTTAACGTCCTTTGCCGGACGTAGCCGTGCTTTTGTCCAGGTTCAGAACGGCTGCGATGCGTTCTGCAGCTACTGCATCATCCCCTATGCACGAGGTTCAAGCAGATCCGCAGAGGAGAATGAAATCCTGGTGCAGATCAACGGACTGGTTGAATCAGGCTTTTGGGAAATTGTTCTGACCGGTATACATATCGGCGGTTATGGCGTTGATTTAAGCCCTGGCTCGTCGCTGAACCAGCTTGTCAAACGAATCGAATCAGAATCCGCTATTCATCGCCTCCGCCTCGGTTCCATAGAACCCACTGAATTGACAGACGAACTGCTCAAAACAATAGCCACTTCGATGATCGTCTGTCCGCATTTGCACATCCCCTTGCAAGCCGGTAACGATTTGGTGCTGCAACGCATGGGGCGCACTTATAACCAGGATTTCTTCCTGCGACTGATTAAAAAGGTCAGGGCAGTACTGCCCGATGCTGCGATATGTCTCGACGTGATAACAGGTTTCCCGGGAGAAACCGACCGGGAATTTGACGACACTTATGATTTTATTGCGAGCCTGCCGATTACGGATCTGCACGTATTCCCCTACAGTAAACGTCCGGGAACGCCGGCCGCAGCGATGAGCGACCAGGTCCCTGGCAATGTCAGCAAGGCAAGGGCTGAGAAGCTCAGAAGCCTTGCCAAAATAAAATATGAGCGTTTTGCCGAAGGGTTTATCAACCAAGAGCTGGAAGTGATCGTTGAGACCGGCGCCAGGAAAGGCCTGATGAAGGGATTCTCCAGGAATTATCTGGACCTGCGTTTTCCCGGCGATCAATCACTGGTCGGTCAATGTGTCAAGGTCAAGCCGGTCGCCTGGGATGATCATTTCCTGCGGGCTGAGCGGGTTTGATGAACGGGATCTTTAGCAAGAAAAATCTCATGAGAATTAAATAAATGGCTTGCATTTTTCGATTTAGCTGTGATAGAAGGGCGATCATAACAAGTTTGTGTATCTATTCGTTGCTCAACAGACAGATTAAAGGTAGTCAGTTTGGAGAAACCACTCAGACAAGCTTTCGTTGAGTGGTTATTTATTTTACGGCAGACGAAAATACACAACAGAACACCTCCCAACCGGAGTGAAGGAGTTTCAAGATGGCTGAAGGTACAGTGAAATGGTTCAACGAAGCTAAGGGTTTTGGGTTCATCGAGCAGGACAACGGTCCTGACGTATTCGTTCACTTTTCCCAGATCCAGGGCGATGGTTTCAAGACTCTCGCCGAAAACGAGCGAGTCTCTTTTGATGTGACTGATGGCCAGAAAGGCCCCCAGGCATCGAACGTCGTTAAGCTTTAATACATAGCATATCGACCAGTTTCGAAAGGGCGGCCATTCTGGCCGCCCTTTTGTTTTTGCGATATTCCCGGTATTCTTTTTCAGAACGTATTGCCGGAGATTATAGATGCAACCTTCCGAGCCACTCAAAAAGCCTTCACTGTTCAAGGGTAAGCCCTCACATGCGGGGAAACTTGGAACATTCCTCGGCGTATTCACTCCGACCATTCTGACGATTCTCGGTGTCATCATGTACTGTTTCCTCGCAAATAGATCAGTCTGACAATATCTATTTTTCTAGGAAAAGATTCAAAATGACAAAACCAAAACCTGGCGTGACCTTTACGAGACCCTGATCCGCTGGACGTTGGTCAAACTGAATGCTCGACCAATGACGGCCCGCAACTGGCGGCCACATATGCTGGTTTTTGTCAGCAATGTGGAAAAACGTCTTGATCTGTCACGTTTCGGAGCCTGGTTTGCCGAGAATCGTGGTGTGGTATCAATCTGTGAACTCTACCAAGGTGATATCCTCGAACTTAATGTCGATGTCGTGGCACGCGAACAACAGATCAATGCTGTACTCAAATCACATGGGATCGTTGCTTTCGGCGATGTTAATATCGTACAGGACCTCGAGCGCGGTGTTCTTGCCGTTGCCCAGTCGAACGGTATCGCTGGGATGGCCAGCAATACGGTCCTGGTCGGTTGGCCGGATGACGGTGATGAGGAGAATTATGCAGAGCGGTTGGCTGAACTGGCGGCAGGTTTCCAGAACTGTTTCTTCGTTCACAACGGTAGCCTGTTTCTTGGCGATCTGGTGACGCCGGAGCAGGTTGAGTAGGCCTCGTTGATCATTTTTGAGTCGCTGGATTGTCCCTGAACCAGGGTCGCGGTAGCCAGTACAGATAACAACACCAAACGGGGGTCACGTTTGATGTGACCCCCGTTCGAATGTCAGCCCGTTTGAATGACAGTTAGTGGCAAGCTTATCCCACCTCGTTGTAACCCCGTTCACGAAACTCCACCTGAAGACCCTTGGCAACCTTGCGACACAATTCGATATTTATTCCCGGCAAAGCAACCGCCGTAGCCGTGACTGAAGGAATGTGTTGTTTTGCCTCTTTGAGGAATTCTTTGAGGGCCGCATAGCCTTGCTCGCCATATTCTGACTGGCAGATTTTCTGGTAGGTCACCGCATCCGGCGCATTAAGTGAAACACTGATTGCGTCGACCAGTCCTGCGAGTTCCGGCAGGATGTTGCGACCGTGAACAAGGTTGGCCTGTCCGTCGGTGTTGACGCGCACGGTGATGCCTTTCCGTTTCAGGTAGCCGGCAATCTCCTTGACCAGGTCCAGCCGGAGCAGGGGTTCGCCATAGCCGCAGAATACGACTTCATCGTAATGAGACGGATCACCGATCGCTTTTGTCACTTCTTCAATGGTCGGCTCTCGTTCCAGGCAGAGCTGGTGTCCCTTGACAGTAAAATCCCTAAATTTAGCACAGAAGGTGCAGCTGTTGGTGCAGCGGTTGGTAATGTTGAGGTAGAGACTGTTGCGAATCATGTAGGCGATCCTGGTGCTTTGATCGACCTCACCGATACCGAACAGGCGCCAGGCGTTGAGGCTGGTGATGCGTGCGATATCCTCAAGCGTCAATCCCTTGACCTCCGCCAGCTTCTCGGCAGTTGATCGGACATAAGCGGGTTCACAACGTTTGCCACGCCAGTTCTGCGGGGACAGATAAGGGCAGTCGGTTTCCACCAGCATGACATCGACCGGCAGCGCTTCTGCGACACTGCGCAAGGCGTCGTTCTTCGGGTAAGTCAGGGGGCCGGCGAATGAGATGTAAAAGCCCATCTCTAAGCACTTGCGGGCCATCTCCAGGTCGCCCGAGAAACAGTGCAGTACGCCGCCTGCTGCGGCAGCGTTTTCTTCCTGCATAATCCGTACGATATCATCATGTGCGTCACGGTCATGAATGATCAGCGGTTTGCCGGTGTCTTTGGCCAGCCGTATGTGGCGGCGAAAAGCCTCTTTCTGCTGATCGCGCGGTGAACGGTCCCGGTAGAAGTCGAGACCTGTCTCACCGACGGCAACGACCTTGTCCACCGATTCGATCATTCGCGCCAGCTCCGCCATGACCTGGTCGTTGACCAGGCTGGCATCATGCGGGTGGATACCGACGCTGGCATAGATGTTCGGATAGCGTATAGCCAGGTCGACGCTGGCGCGGGAGCTTTCCAGGTCGCAACCGACCGTCAGGATGTGGGCGACACCATTTTCTTTGGCACGTGTTATGACCTCGTCGAGGTCGGTTGCGTAGGGTTTTGAGTCGAGATGGGCGTGAGAGTCGACAAGAGTGGACTGTAAATTTTTCATATGAAAACCTGAAGCGCGAAGCGCGAGGTGCGAGACGAGAAATTAAAATGAAGGTTTGTTCGCACTTCTCGCTTCACACCTCGCGCCACGGTCTATTCCGTCTCAATCCTGGGAAACAGCGGGGCGGCCTTCTTGATTGAACTGCCTGGTTGCAGGAGACCCCAACTGTCGTGTTCATCGAGTTGCCGGTCCGCAGAGTCGATGCCGAGGATGTTGCAGATGCTGACACCGGTGTCCGGCATGAAGGGGGTCACAAGTAGCCCGATCAAACGTATGCCTTCAAGCAGGTTGTACATAACGGTGCCGAGTCGTTCGCGCTGTGCCTCGTCCTTGGCCAGAGCCCAGGGTGCCGAGTCATCGATATACTTGTTGGCGGCGCTGACCAGCTCCCAGATCGACTGCAGAGCCTTGTTAAAGGCGAGAGCCTCCATTTGCTCGTCGACAACGCCGGTTTGCTTGATGAACTTTTCTTTAAGGGTAACGTCAATAGCATCATTTTCTAAAGGACTTGGCAAGATGCCTTTAAAGTACTTGTTGAGCATTGCCGTGGAGCGGCTGACCAGGTTGCCGAGGTCATTGGCAAGGTCCGAGTTGATGCGGTGTACCAGCGCGTTGTGGGAGAAGTCTCCGTCTAGGCCGAAGGGAACTTCACGCAACAGAAAGTAACGGATCGCATCGACGCCGTACTTGTCTATCAGCATGTTCGGCTCGACGACGTTAGCCAGACTTTTACTCATTTTCTGACCCTCAACAGTCCACCAGCCGTGGGCAAAAACCTTTTCCGGCAGCGGAATGCCGGCGGCCATCAGGAAAGTTGGCCAGTAGACAGTGTGGAAGCGCAGGATGTCCTTACCGATTACGTGCACGTCGCAAGGCCAGAATTTATTGAAATCACCTTCCCGATTCGGGTAGCCAAGAGCGCTGATGTAGTTGGTCAGAGCGTCAAACCAGACATAGATGACATGTTTCTCGTTATTCGGGACGGGGATCCCCCAGGAGAAGGTTGTGCGAGAAATGGAGAGATCGCGCAGCCCTTCACGGACAAAGCTGAGAATCTCGTTGCGTCGTGTCTTTGGCTGTATGAAATCAGGGTTGGCGTCGATATGTGCGAGCAACCGGTCCTGATACTTGCTCATCCGGAAGAAGTAGGACTCTTCCTTCAGCTTGTCGGTTGGGCGCCCGCAATCAGGGCAGTTACCGTCAAGCAGCTGGGTTTCGGTCCAGAATGTTTCGCAGGGGGTGCAGTACCAGTCTTCATATTCACCGAGGTAGATGTCGCCCTTGGCTTCAATGACCCGAAAAATCTCCTGAACCGCCAGTTTGTGGCGCTCCTGGGAGGTACGGATGAAGTCGGTGTGCGAAATATTCAATTTGTCCCATAACGACTGAAAGCGTTTGACGACCCGGTCCGCCAGTTCCAACGGGGTCTCGCCCTTGGCATGCGCAGCTTTTTCGACCTTCTGCCCATGTTCGTCGGTGCCGGTGAGGAAACTGACTTCAAAGCCACGCGCACGTTTGTATCGCGCCATCACATCACACGCCAGCGTCGTGTAGGCATGACCGATATGCGGTACGTCATTGACGTAGTAAATCGGGGTCGTCAGGTAATAATGCTTTGCATCCGACATGATTGTTATTCTCCCTGCTTGCTCGGGCCTGGTTTGCGTCCGCCACGGGGTCTGCGCCTGCCTCGTCGACGGGGTTTTTTCTGACTCTTGCCTTCACCTGCAGCCTGCTGACCGGGCTGGCTCTTTTCTTCCTCAGGCTTTTTTGACTGTGCACCGGTTCTCTCAGGTGTTCTCCGGCTTCTATCCGTCTCTTTGCGGGGCTCCTGTTTGCGGGGCTCCTGTTTGCGTCTGTTCAGGCGGCTGGTGTGGGTCTCACCGGCCGGCTGCTCCTCGGTCGCCGGATGCTCAGCCTGTCCGCTCTGCAGCTCTTTCAGGGTTATGCAGCTGCTGTTGCCCTCCTGATCGCGCAGGCTGATCTGCTGGCGCAGGATGTCGACTGATGTGACAAGATGTTCACGATCCTGCCAGGAGACTTTCTTGCCGCATTTCGGCAGGCCTTTTTTAAGTGCGCTGTAAGTTTCGAACTCGTAACCGAGGCAGCAGAGCAGGCGCCCGCACTGGCCTGATATCTTGGTCGGGTTGAGAGCCAACCCCTGTTCCTTGGCCATCTTGACCGAAACCGGGTTGAACTGGGTGAGAAAGCTGCAGCAGCAGAGCTCCCTGCCGCAAATGCCGAGGCCGCCGACCATTTTTGCCTCGTCACGAACACCAATCTGACGCATTTCGATCCTGGTGTGGAAATGATGTGCGAGGTCCTTGACGAGTTCGCGGAAATCGATCCGGCCATCAGCAGTAAAAAAGAAGATAACTTTCGAGCCATCGAAGGCATATTCGGCACGTACCAGCTTCATTTCCAGCTGACGGGACTTGATCCGTTCCTGGCAATACTTGTAGGCATCTGTTTCCCGGGCAGAGTTGGTTTCCGCCAGGGCCAGATCCTCTTCCGTGGTCATGCGAAGTATGCTTTTCAGACCTTCCGGGGCCTCACTGTCTTCTATTTCACGAGGCGCGACAACCACGATCGCCATGGCGCGGCCGCGATCCGTTTCGACGACCACCTTGTCGCCCGCCTTGAGTTCAAACGTCGTGGCGTCGAAGTTGTACTGGCGACCAGCCTGTTGAAATTTTAAAGGGACAATACGTATCATATAGTTAATTTTACTTAATCGTTAAGGGTGTAAAAACTGTACCTGGCAATGGTCAGGCTGCCAGTTTCAGCAACAGGACTTCCATAGCCAGTTGCCGGTTGACATTGCGGTCAAGTTGGCGACGAACTTCGATCAGGGCTTCAAGCTTGGCGAGAATTGACGCGATGTTTTCGCGATTGGAAACCCTGTGGATTTTTTCCTTCAGGTCAAGGTTGACGAGATCGTTATCACTGCGCCCCTGAAGGACCATCATAACATCCCGGTAAAAAGCCTGGAAAATTTCCAGGATATCGGGCAGAACGGTTTTGTCGGCAGAGATCTGCTCGGCAAAATCCAGAATGGGCAAGATACTTCCTGAGGATAGCCCCGTCAAGGTTTTTAGCAGTTTCCGGCGCTCATCCAGGTAAAGTTCACGGTCTTTGCCGAAGGCTTTTTTGAAGCTGCCTTCGGAAAGGGCTGCCAGAACGTGAGATTCTGTCGAGTCAATGTTGAGTTGTTTCTCGAGTTGCGCCTGAATCCTGCTGTTCGGGTGCCTTGTAAAAGGCAACGGCTGGCAACGGGAGCGGATTGTTTCGAGCAGCCGATTCGGGTGCGCAGTCAGCAGAATCAGCAGGGTATCACCACGGGGCTCCTCGAGGGTCTTGAGCAATGCGTTGGCCGCACCTAGCGTCATGCTGTCGGCTTCTTCGATCAAGCATATTTTGCGAGGCGCCTCGAGAGGCTTGAGGTTGAGGTCCTTCTGAAAAGACCTGACCTGCTCGATTTTGATCGAATTGCCGTCCGGTTCAAGGAGGTGCAGGTCCGGATGGTTCTGGTGGTCTATCTTGCGGCAGGCCTGGCAGTTGCCGCAACCACGCTGCTCATGGCAGACGATCGCCCTGGCAAGAGCGAGAGCCATAAGCCGCTTGCCGACTCCATCCGGGCCCGAGAACAGGTAGGCGTGAGCTAGCCTGCCGCTCGCCAGAGACCTGCTCAGTATTTCTTTCTGTCGGTCATGGCCGAGAATCTGGTCGAAAGTCATGCCGGTCTCCTGCTGGCCAGGAATAGATCTACTGCGGTAATGATGCGCCTGGACACAGAATCTTCATCGCCAAGGGCGTCGATGATCCGGAATCGTTCTTCGCCTGCGGCCAGGTCAAGGTAGCCCTGACGAATCCGTCGGTGGAAATCGATCGATTCCAGCTCGAAGCGACCCTCCGATTCGAGGTTTTCGCCGTGGTTGCGCGTCCTGGCACGATGCAGGCCCTCTTCGACCGGGTAATCGAGCAACACTGTTATGTCCGGGACCAGACCTCTGCTGGCAAACCGGTTGATCGCCTCGATCTGGGCCATGTCCAGCCCGCGACCAGCGCCCTGGTAAACAGTTGTCGCATCGGCGAAGCGGTCGCAGAGGACAATCTTGCCCTGTTTCAGGGCCGGTAGTATGAATTCTGCAACGTGTTGGGCACGGGCCGCGCTGTAGAGCAGCAGTTCAGTATGCGGCGCTATCGAGTCGTTGCCGGGGTCCAGCAGCAAAGTTCGGATGGCATCGGATATCCTGCACCCTCCCGGTTCGCGCGTTACGGCAACCTTGTGCCCTGACCTCCGGAGGTGCTCCTGGAGATGCAGCAGCTGGGTCGTTTTGCCGCTGCCCTCGATGCCTTCCAAAGTAATAAAAAATGACATAAAACAGTATCTTGGGTCGTTTTATTGATGGTCTTATCGCGCGTTTGAAATGAACCGTCATACTATAATGAATTTGTGGTTTGGTGCAATTGATATATATAGAGAGTTGGTGTAGTATAACTGACTTTCAGCGCCACAAATTAATCTGCGTGAGAGCAACAATCCCGCGGCCGTCGAGAAAACAATCTGTTCATGAAATCATCAGTCAGCATGGATAACGACAACTGGCAAAAACTTGAAAAGACCCTGGGATATTCGTTCCGGGACAAGTCACTGCTGGTCAATGCTATGACCCATAAATCTTTTGCCAACGAATATCCTGACACGGCATGCCCGGATAATGAGCGTCTCGAGTTTCTCGGTGATGCAGTGCTGGATTTGGTTGTCAGCGAGTACTTGCTGGATGCGCTACCGGGTTCCGATGAAGGGGATCTGACCCGCATCAGGGCTGATGTTGTCGCAATGCCAAGCCTTGCAGCGCTGGCGGGATCGCTCGGGATCGGCCGTGACCTTCTGTTGGGCAAGGGTGAATCCGGCAGTGGCGGTCGGGATAAGCCGAGCCTGCTTGCAGACGCTCTGGAAGCTTTGTTCGGTGCGGTGTTCGTCGATGGTGGCTACGCAGCGGCCAGATCCATTGTCCTGCCACTGGTTACTCCGCTACTGAAACAGGCTTCTGCTGATGAAGGACAGGATCACAAAAGCCGTTTGCAGGAATTTCTGCAGGCAACCCGGAAGGAATTGCCAGTCTACAGGATGATAGATGCATCAGGGCCGGACCATGACCGTGTTTACCGGGTCGAGGTGTTGATTGGAGGCTCTGTGTGTGGCACTGGCGAGGGACGGACTAAAAAAAGTGCCGAGCAGCACGCCGCGCAAGCGGCGTTGATCCTCCTGGACCAGGACTCGTGAAAATTTACCCGGTTTTCATCCCCCACGCAGGGTGTCCGCACCGCTGTCTTTTCTGTGCCCAGGACAGGTCTACCAGCAAGGTTGAAATCCCCGATGCCAATACGGTCGTACGCCAACTGGACGCCATGTTGCCAGAGCATGGCCATGGTGAAATTGCATTTTACGGTGGCACATTCTCCCTCCTGCCGATTGGGCAGCAGCAGCTTTACCTGGATGCTGCCGGACGGTTCGTTGCCTCCGGCAGGGTGTCCGGTATCCGCATCTCAACCCGACCTGATGCCCTTGATAAAGCGTGTCTTGAACGGTTGCAGGCTGGTGGTGTACAGACCATTGAAATAGGCTGCCAGAGTTTTTCCGATACCGTCCTTGAGCGGGCCGGGCGAGGCCATTCTGCTGTGGAGAGTCTCGCTGCGGTGCGGCGCTGTCGGGATGCCGGCTTCAGTGTCGGTATCCAGTTGATGCCAGGATTACCGGGCGACGATGTCGAAGAGGCTTTGAGCTCATTGCGCCAGGCGCTGGATCTCAAACCCGCCTTTTTGAGGATCTACCCGACGGTTGTGATTGCCGGTACCGCATTGGCAGAGCTCTGGAATGTCGGAGACTACCACCCGTGGTCGCTGGATCAGGCCGTCGAACTTTGCGCAGATATGCTGCTGTTGTGTCGCCAGAATGATGTACCGGTTATCCGACTTGGTCTTCAGCAGGACAGCGCCCTGCAGAGAAACCTGCTGGCTGGCCCCTTTCACCCGGCGTTCGGTCAGCTGGTGCGGTCGCGGATCTGGCGACGGGCGCTGGTGCGGGCCGGGACTAACGGGCATCCACTTACCGTTCATCCAGATGATCTAAGCGACGCCCTCGGCCACCGTGGCGAGAACCGGGTGTGGCTCAGGGCTGTTTGCCCGGATTTTTCGCTACAGGTCGACGCAGTTGTCGCCCGTGGCTGCCTGCATTTCCATAACCAGAGCCTGACCCTGGCAGAACTCACATGCGTTGGAGGTTGAATTGACAGATACCAAGTTCCGTTCAGGGTTTGTTGCAATCATCGGTCGGCCGAACGTCGGCAAATCGACTCTTCTGAACCGTATTGTCGGGCAGAAGATTGCTATCACCTCGCCCAAACCCCAGACGACCCGCAACCGGATTCTTGGTATCCAAAACCTTGACCATGCACAGGTCCTGTATGTCGATACTCCCGGCATACACGAGGCACGTTCTCCTCTCAACCGCTACATGGTGGACCAGGCTCGTTCGGCGTGCCTCGATGTCGATGTGGTCCTCTGGCTGGTTGAGGCGGATCGACCGGTTGACACTGACCCGATGATTCCGAGTCTGCTGGAAAAAGGTGATCGTCCGGTGCTGCTGGTGATCAACAAAATCGATACCATCCCCAGAGACAGGCTTTTGCCGATGATCGATGCCTACAGTAAGATTTGCCCTTTCGCATCAATTATCCCGATCTCCGCCCTGAAAGGTGATGGTGTCGATCGCCTGATGGATGAAATTCCTGCGCTGCTGCCGGAAGGCCCTCGTTACTACCCGGAAGATCAGTTGACTGATGTTCCGGAACGATTCATCGTCGCCGAGATGATCCGGGAGCAGATCCTGATGCGTACCAGGGACGAGGTCCCTTACGGTGTCGCTGTCCTGATCGAAAGATTCCAGGACAATCCGGCAAAGAACATGGTCGGCATCTCTGCGGTGGTCAACGTCGAGCGCGATTCGCAAAAAGGTATCCTGGTCGGCAAAGGCGGGATTATGATCCGCCAGATCGGCCAGTCGGCTCGCAAGGAGATTGAACGTATGCTCGGAGTCAAGGTCCATCTCGAGCTTTTTGTGCGCGTACAGAAGAACTGGACGATGTCCGGGCGCATGATGAAGGAATTCGGTTATGAATGATTCGCCTGAAAAGACCCGAGTACTCGTCACCGGGGGCGCCGGTTATATCGGCAGCCATGTCGTTCTGGCCCTGGGTCAGGTCGGCTGTGATGTGCTCACCTATGACAACCTTTCGACCGGAAACCGGGACGCCGTCCTGTCCGGAGATCTGGTGGTCGGTGACCTGGCGGACCGGGCTCTGTTGTCAAAAACCCTGGCAGATTTCAGGCCTGATGCGGTGATGCATTTTGCCGCGTCGATCGAAGTCGGCGAAAGCGTCACCGATCCGCTCAAATACTATCGAAATAATTCTGTCAACGCGCTCAACCTGATTGAAACACTCTGTCAGGCCGGAGTCGAGAAGATGATCTTCTCGTCGACGGCGGCAGTCTATGGCAACCCTGAGCAATTACCGGTGACCGAAGAAGCCGCGCTGCAGCCGATCAATCCCTATGGCGCGTCCAAGATGATGACCGAGCGTTTTCTGGCCGACCTGAGTCAGGCACGTGTTGACTTTCGCTACGTTTCTTTACGTTACTTCAATGTGGCCGGAGCCGACCCCGGGGTCCGTCTCGGTCAGGACTACGCCAACCCGACACACCTGATTACGCGGGCACTCAAAACGGCCCTGGGGATATACCCCGTGTTGCAGGTCTTTGGCACCGATTACCCGACCGCTGATGGCACATGCATCCGTGATTACATTCACGTCTCCGATCTTGCGCAAGCCCATCTTGATGCCTTGCGCTACCTGAACCAAGGGCACGCCTCATCCGTTTTCAACTGCGGCTACGGCCATGGTTTCACTGTCAATGATGTCGTTGCTATGGCCAAACAGGTGAGCGGCGTCGATTTCATGGTCGAAGAGGTCGGTCGTCGCGATGGGGATCCTGCCGAATTGATTGCCGGATGCGATAAAATTCATCAACAGCTCGGCTGGCAGCCACGTTTTGATGACCTTGAAACAATCCTGAGCACGGCCTGGGAGTGGGAGAAGAAGCTTGTGGCGCGAGGTGAGAAGTGAGAATCAACCCTGATCTTTAGCTTTGGGCAGTTATTCGAGAGATTAATCATTTGTCGCGTTTCGCGTTTCGCGTTTCGCATTCCGGAGGTTCTATGAAGTTAACTGTAGTCGGAACCGGTTACGTTGGGTTGGTCACCGGCGCCTGTTTTGCGGAAATGGGTCATCGTGTGACCTGTGTGGATATCGACGTCGAAAAAGTGGCCAGGCTCAGGGATGGCTGGATACCTATCTACGAGCCGGGGCTCAAGCCGATCGTCGAGCGTAACGCCGAAGAGGGCCGGCTGGTCTTCACGACGTCGCTGGCCGAAGCTATGGCCGACACGGAGATCATTTTTATCGCCGTGGGGACACCGCCCGGTGAGGATGGCTCTGCTGATCTTCAGCATGTGCTTTCCGTTGCCTCGGAGATTGGCAGCAACCTCTCCGACTATGTCGTCGTCGTCACCAAGTCGACCGTACCGGTCGGCACGGCCGAAAAAGTCAAGAATGCCGTCAGTTGTCAACTGCAGAGCAGGGGAGCCGATATAAATTTTGACGTGGTCAGCAACCCTGAGTTCCTCAAAGAGGGTGCTGCGGTTGATGATTTCATGAAACCGGACCGGATCGTGGTCGGGGTTGATTCGGATCGCTCCCGCGAGGTTATGCGTGAGCTTTACAAGGACTTCAGCCGCAACCATGACAGGATACTGTTCATGGGCGTCAAGGATGCGGAAATGACCAAATACGCCGGCAACTCGATGCTGGCGACCAAGATCTCCTTTATGAATGAAATCGCCAACCTCTGTGACCATCTCGGTGTTGACGTTGAGAACGTCCGTCTCGGCATCGGTTCCGATAGCCGGATCGGTTATTCCTTCATCTACCCGGGTTGCGGTTACGGCGGTTCGTGTTTCCCGAAGGATGTCAGGGCGCTTATCCATATGGCCGGCGAAAACGACTACCGGTCAGTTATTCTCCAGGCTGTACATGAGCGCAACGAAGACCAGAAGCATGTCCTGTTCCGCAAGATCATGGCCCGCTTTGGCGATGATCTTTCAGGCTTGACCTTCGGTCTGTGGGGGTTAGCCTTTAAACCCGGCACGGACGATATTCGCGAGGCACCGGCCCTTGTCCTGATCAGAGCGCTGATTGAAGCGGGGGCGAAGGTCCGGGCCTACGATCCCGAGGCTCTGGAAGCGACTCGCAATGAATTGCCGCGAGAATGGTTCGATAATGGGACGGTGACTCTTGTGCGTCATCAGTACGAGGCTTTGGAACAGGCTGATGCGCTGGCTCTGGTGACGGAATGGAAACCTTTCCGGCATCCGGATTTCCGGGCCATGAAAGAGATGATGAAACAGTTGGTCATCTTTGATGGTCGAAACCAGTACGATCCTCACAGTCTGAAAGAGGATGGATTCGAATATTTCGGTATCGGGCGGCGCTGAGTCATACAATACGGTGACCAGCTTCTGCCTATAGGACGCTGGCTCCACACAGCTGTGCAAATTTCTTTATGTTAAATGTCCATTCGACAAGATTCCGCTCTGAGTCGCTCGTAGGAAGTTTGCTACAGTGATGAGCATGGCATTTCGAGGATTCAATGTCTTCTTTTTTCCGTGAAGTACTCTGGACACGCCTGAAACGAAACCGCATGGCCATGGCCGGCGCGTTGATCGTGTTCGCCATGTTCTGTTTTGCCATGCTTGCGCCGGTCTCTGGCCGCGACCCCGGAGCGATTGATATCGCCCATCGCCTTCAGCCTCCAAGCCTTGATTATCCCCTCGGTACGGACGATCTGGGTCGTGATGTGCTGGCCAGGATCCTCTACGGCGCACGGATTTCCTTGCTGGTCGGATTTGTTGCCGTCGGTATCGCGACATTCATCGGGATCCTGCTCGGTGCCCTGGCCGGTTTTTACGGCCGATGGATCGATTCCCTGATCATGCGGTTTGTCGATATCATGCTCTGTTTTCCTTCCTTTTTCCTGATCCTGGCGGTGATTGCCTTTTTGGAGCCGTCTATCTGGAACATCATGATCATCATCGGCCTGACCAGCTGGATGGGAGTCGCCAGGCTAGTTCGGGCGGAATTCCTGTCACTGCGCGAGCGAGATTTTGTGGTCGCAGCCAGGGCGATTGGCGCACGAGATACCAGGATTATTTTCAGGCATATCCTGCCGAACGCCATTTCTCCGGTGCTGGTTTCGGCGACGCTCGGTATTGCCGGTGCGATTCTGACGGAAAGTGCGCTTTCTTTCCTCGGTATCGGCGTTCAGCCTCCGACTCCTTCCTGGGGCAACATGCTGATTGCCGGTAAACAGACTCTGGGCACAGCCTGGTGGTTGTCGGTGTTCCCCGGCCTGGCAATTCTCTTTACCGTGCTTGGTTACAACCTTCTGGGCGAAGGGATCCGTGACGCCATGGACCCGAGAATCAAAGACTGATGAGCATGACTTTCTATACCCCGTCCGAGTTGATAATGGCCCGCACCGAGGCGTTTGCCTCTGGTGATTTCGGTTTTATCTACGACTCCTATCATCCGGAATCGAATTTTCGGCGCCAGTTTCCTGATCGAGAGGAGTATTGCCGGTACGGCGTGGAAAGTCTCAGCCCGGATTACAAAATCATCGACTGCAGGGTGTTGGATGAAGACAGCGGTGATGGTGAATCACGTGTCGTTTTCTTGATGCGAATGCATGTTCAGGGGACTTCGCTGCAGTTTGCAGAGCTTGCCTGGCTGAAGAAGGAAGGTCAGGCGTGGCGTTACCACCGCGGTCAGAAGATGACCTCGAGTGAACTGCCTGCCGAACCGGAGACCCTGTCTTTCAGTGACTTTTCCGGCCTAGACCCCGATACGATCTACTGATCGCAAAAGACATATGAAAATTATCGATCAAAAGAGGCTTGACCTATTGAGCAACGAAGCTGCGGCCGCAGAGCGCCTTCGCAAGAACCTCAACCTGCATGATGATTACACCGATCCTTGCCAAAGGCTCTTCAATGCAATGGAACCTGGCACTTATGTCCGACCGCATCGTCATCTACATCCGCCCAGACCGG
>Ga0070729_10002364_pt1 | contig 24696 bp, 18 predicted proteins | sample tdDd472_FD_66725 | JGI IMG/M metagenome (GOLD analysis project Ga0070729, IMG submission 66725) | Marine sediment microbial communities from the Atlantic coast under amendment with organic carbon and nitrate - tdDd47.2 | ecosystem: Environmental > Aquatic > Marine > Coastal > Sediment | place... | reverse complement strand
CTCATCAATATTGATGAATCTCAGTTTCTCACTCTCAGTCTTCTGTGATAGAAGGGATAAAAGATACTTAATTGTTGATATGCTGCGGTGTTCCGGTAGTATTCCAAGCTGCATGATATCACCTTCTTTTATATGAATTAATCCATAAGCAGCAAGTTCATTAGATACTTCAAGAGTAACAATTTCATATTGATTTTCTGAGTTTTTATATGTTTCCAATTCATTTTGCCAAGTGGGTTCATAAGACAGATAAGTTATTTCATTTATTTGTCTAAACAGGTCGTCTTTATTCCCTATTGTGAATTCACTATTATAAATTTCCATAGATTTTTTTTCTCTTTCATAACACTTTATTTTCCTGAGAAATTTAAACTGATATTTTGTATAGAGAGCTATTGCTGATTTATTATTCTCGAGCACTTCTAATTTGAATTGTGATATATTCTCTTCGTTTATATTTGAGATTAGCTTCTCTAATAGACGACTGCCTATTCCCTTATTCTGATATCCTTCAACGACTCCTGTCGCAATATCATATCCTATCCTGATATGATTCCTCTCCCGGAAACCAATCAATAAGAAACCTGATAATTCATTATCAATAAAACAACCCAAAGATAGGTCCCGGTCAAAGCTTTTTGCATTAATCGTATTAATGAATTTTTCAAGGGGCATATCAATCTGTATTTCATAGTTGGAGAATGCACTCAAAAATGCTGAATGAATCTGCTCTATTGGTATATTATTGAGGTTTTTGATTTCCAATTTCCAGTCCGTCCTATTTGAGATATCATTACTAAATAAACATTATAGATCTAATCTGTCGCAATATCTTCATACAGCATAAATCGATTACCATCTAAATCATAAAAAGTCATCAATTTGACCATATTTTCAATCACATTAATATCGCCATCAATTATCACAGATTTTTTCAGGAGTTCTTCTTTTGCTGCTTCCAGATCTTTTACTCCCCAGGTTAAAACAACATTGCCCCTGCTTTCGTGAAGTTTCTCTACTTGAGAAAGCCCAACATTAACTTTTTCTACAGGACTTGAGAACTCACACCACCCCATATCTTCGAGAAAGTAAATCAATTCAAAACCCAGAACCTCTTTATACCAGATTATAGAAGCTTCAATATCAAGGACATTGATACTGCAAGTCAAACCGCCATCGAAATATTTTTGTATACTCATAATTTAATTGTAATAATCAGAATGTCTTTTTGGAAGAATTTTTCTGTGGTATGTGAAAAGGATTGCCTTATAAATAAAAAAGCCTGGCGACGACCTACTCTCCCACAGCAAACCTGCAGTACCATCGGCGCAAGTGAGCTTAACTTCCGTGTTCGGGATGGGAACGGGTGTGACCTCACTGCTTTAATCACCAGACCTTGGCTAATATAGTGATTTGATAAAAAAAAGTCAATGTTTTAATTGACCAAATATTTTTTATTGTCTAACCTTGGCTCAAGTCCTGGGGTGGTCTTGTTAAGACCTGAGATTATACCCGTTGAACCTGATACGGATAATACCGGCGAAGGGAGAGACAGGAGACATATCAACCAGAGACAGCATTTTTTAAAAGGAGATTTCTTATGAAATCATTTCCTGGATTTTTAAAAGCTGTTCTAATACTAACTCTATTAACAGCAAGTTCATTAATTTTCGCTTCAGGTAGACAACAGTCACCTGATACAACATCAAAACCATTAATCGTATATTCCTATGATTCATTTGCCTCAGAATGGGGTGCCGGTCCCTCTATTATTGCTGAATTTGAAGAAAAATACGGTGTAACCGTTGAATTGCATGCACCAGGTGATGGTGTAACTGTTTTATCTCAGCTGATTCTGGAAAAAGATAATCCCAAAGCTGATGTGGTCATCGGTCTTGATAACAATCTGCTCGCAAGAACACTTAAAGAAAATATTCTTGAGAAGTATAAATCTGCAGAAATCAAAAAAGTCTCAAAAGATCTCCTTTTTGATAAATCCTATCATCTGACTCCTTATGATTACGGATACTTTTCAATTTGCTATGACAAGGAAAATATTACAAACCTCCCACAGTCGCTGGAAGATCTGACAAATGCTGAATACAAAGATTCTCTTGTTCTCATGGATCCCAGAACATCGACTCCCGGTTTAGGTTTCCTTCTGTGGACAATTGCTGTCTACGGAGATGACTACCTGGAGTACTGGGATAGATTGAAGCCATCAATTTTAACAGTTACAGAGAGCTGGAGCAGTGGTTACGGTTTGTTTCTCAAAGAAGAAGCTCCATTAGTACTGAGCTACTCGACATCTCCTGTATATCATGCTGAATACGAAGATACCACCCGATATGGAGCAATTAAATTCAGTGAAGGCAACTATGAACACATTGAAGGAATGGGAATTGTCAAAGGAACTGGTAATAGAGATCTGGCAGAGAAATTCATTGACTTTATGCTTGCCGATTCTTCTCAGAAAACTCTTGCTCTTTCCAATATAATGTTTCCCTCTGTAACAGAAACAGAACTGCCTGAATCATTTAAACATGCTTTTTATGCAGATAATGCTCTTCTCATTGAATCTGATACAATTGAGGATAAATCTTCTGACTGGGTTCAGCAGTGGATTGAGAATTACGGTAAATAATGATCTTATCATTAAGAAAAGTACGGGGTGAGATTTATCTCATTCCCGCTTTTCTATTTATACTGATTATATTTTATATCCCTCTCAGCGGAATCCTTATTAAAGGAATACAAAATGAAAACGGACAGTTTTCTCTTGAAAATATTATTGGGATAATCAGTTCTCCCTATTATAGAAAAACTATTTTCTTCACCTTTTCTCAGGCAATAGTCAGTACCGTGTTTTCCATAATTATAGGAATCCCCGGTGCGTGGATCATGTCCCATTATTCCTTTCCCGGAAAAAAATTTATTAAAGCTATAATCACTATCCCTTTTATCCTTCCCTCAATCCTTGTAGTGTTGGGATTTGTGCTATTTTTCGGTAAGAACGGTTTACTGAACAATGCTCTCAATGTACTTGGTTTTGAAGATCTTAAATTACTTTATTCATTTAAAGCCATTATTATTGCACATGTTTTTTATAATTTTCCCATTGCTATTCGAATAATATCCTCCCTTTGGGAAAAGATTCCACAGTCTCAGATGATGGCAGCAAAAAGTCTCGGCGCCGGGAAAATACGAGTGTTCAGGACTATTACTTTTCATCAGATATTACCGTCTATTCTAACAAGCTCAATGATAATTTTTATCTTTTGCTTTATGAGTTTCGCAATAATTCTCGTTCTAGGGGGAGGTCCTGAATTATCTACTGTAGAAGTGGAGGTATACAGATTGGCTAAAGTGACACTCGATTTGAATCGTGGAAGTTCACTTGCTCTTATCCAGTCATCTCTGACTTTATTGTTCATGTTTTTATACAGTTCTCTGGAAAAATATAAGAGTTATGAAGAGAAACTACTGACAAAAGCCAATCGGGCAAGGTATTCCCTCAAACTGGATTTGAAAAGTTTCTTAATCATCATTTATTTTATTTTTGTCCTTTTATTAATTGTTGCTCCACCACTTTCTGTTGTTCTTGAGTCATTCAAAGAAAGCAGATCTTTATCGGGAGACAGTCATTTCAGCCTTTACTGGTACAGGGAGATCTTCAATCCAAACAGCAGAGGAACATATGGTAAAATCGCATTTAATTCATTAATAAACAGTCTTTTTTACGCAATTTCTACGATATTATTCACAATCCCCGTCAGCACACTTGTTTCATGGGTTATTACAAGAAAAAAATTGAGATTCCCCGCTTTGACTGAATTGATTTTTCTCTTACCTTTCGGGATCTCATCTGTCATTCTTGGCTTGAGTTATATGAGATTATCCCTAATGCTGCCCGACTCATTTAAAGGAAGTGCCATATTGGTTATTCTGGCACATTCAGTCATTTCTCTTCCTCTGGTATTTAAACCTGTGCTGTCCATATTCAGAAAGGTCAAAATATCATTGAGAGAAGCAGCTCTCAATCTCGGTGCTTCGGGTTTTCGAACATTTATCGATATTGAACTGCCATTAATCAAATCGGGTTTGCTAACGGGGGCGATATTTGCATTTGCTGTTTCAATCGGCGAGATGAATGCCACCCTCATGCTCTCCCGGCCGGGAACCACGACTCTTCCAATCACGATATACAGATTGATTGGTTCCTATAAGTTTTTCGGAGCCTGTGCTCTCGGAACTATTTTAATGTTTATCTGCCTGGTTGCATTTATGGCGATCGACAAATTTGATGGATTTGGAGAATAAAGTGAGTATCAGTTTAAAAAGTATATATAAAACATTTGATGATTTCACACTCGATATCGATCTGGAAATCGAACAGGGTGAAATGATATCCCTCCTGGGTCCCAGCGGGTGTGGAAAAAGTACAACGTTGCGAATAATTGCAGGTTTTGAAGATCCCGATGAAGGAACAGTTTCGATAAACGACAAAGATATCAGCCATCTTCCTCCGGAAAAAAGAAATATCGGAATGGTCTTTCAGGACTATGCTTTATTTCCCCATATGACTGTATATGAAAATATTGCCTATGGTCCGAAATTGAGGAAATGGAGTAAAAAGAAAATAACTGAATCAGTCAATAATATGCTGAGTATCGTGCATTTAAAAGATTTTGGTGAAAGGAAGATTACTCACTTGTCAGGTGGAGAGCAACAAAGGGTTGCCTTAGCCAGAGCTCTTATTACGGAACCGCAATTACTTCTTCTCGATGAACCTCTCAGTGCTCTCGATGCTAAACTCAGAAAAAAACTCAGACGGGAAATCCGCCGTATTCAGAAAGAACTGAAAATAACAACAATATATGTAACCCATGACCAGGAGGAAGCTCTGGCCATTTCCGACAGAATTGCTGTCATGAATGAAGGACGTTGCATCGAGTTTAATCTACCGGAAGTTTTATATAGAAAACCATCTGATCTATTTTCTGCAGGCTTTCTTGGCAACTCCAATATCATAGAAATAATAGATACTGATATTGAGAACAAAGAAGTAAATACAGTTATAGGTTATTTTAAGGTTGATTATATTAAAGAAAAATCCGATGAGAAGTCTTTTCTCTTTTTTCGTCCCGATCAATGCAGAAAAGCTGAAGATCATCATAGTGGAAATATTATTGATGGAATTATTGTTGATGAAGAATACACCGGTTCCCATACAAGTATTGATGTCGAATCAAATGGATTGATAATAAAAGCTCTTTTTGATGAAACCAAACTCTGGAAAATAGGAGATAAAATTTCTCTCCATATCCCGGCTGAATATTCCAGAGTTCTTTAAAGTTTTACAGTTGCTTCGATGCATTGAGCGCTTTTGCTTTAGAATCATATAAATCGAGCTGGTTTTCAGGTACGACACCATGTATCTCGCCAAATACAACCTCATACCAGTATGTTTTATCATTACTGAACTTTTCAGTTTCTTTTGACAGGACTTCAACAATATCTCCTTTTCTCAAAGTGGCAATAATATTGTTATGCCTGTCATTTATATCTGTAATCCTGATATATGATCCATTGACGACACCCCAACGGGATTGAACAGTCAATACGGCTGTCGAAGGCATATCAATATTCTCGTTAAGTATTTCCTCTTTGCAGGAAAAAATTAACAGAGAAAAAATCAGTAAATATTTTATTTTCATTCTTCACCTTTAAGTCTGGTAATTTCATCTCTTAAAACGGCAGCTTCTTCATATTCCATATTTTTGGCTTTTTCAAACATTTCATTTTCAAGAGCTTTTATAAGTCGTTTTTTTTGTTTTGGATCAAAGAGATTTGTGCTGTTTTTCATCATCTCTATAGTCATTTTTTCAGCATTTTTCTTTTGTTCTGATTTTTTTAACAGTATATCCTGTACGGCTTTTTTAATAGTAGCGGGAGTGATTCCGTTTTTTTCATTATAATCCATCTGAACCTGACGTCTTCTATTGGTTTCTCCGATAGCTTCAGTCATGGCATGAGAGACTTTATCTGCATACATTATGACTTTGCCATTTACATTACGTGCTGCACGGCCTATTGTCTGTATCAGTGCTGTTGCCGATCTCAGAAATCCTATTTTATCGGCATCCATTATAGCAATAAGAGAAACTTCCGGTAAATCCAGTCCCTCTCTAAGCAGGTTTATACCCACAAGAACATCAAAAACTCCGTTTCTGAGATCTCTTAAAATTTCTACTCTCTCAAATGTTTCTATCTCCGAATGAAGATATCTCACTTTTAAGTCGAGTCCCGAGAGATAATCAGAGAGGTCTTCAGCCATTTTCTTTGTCAAAGTTGTAATGAGGACTCTTTCGCCAACGTCTATTCGCTTATTGATTTCGCTGTAGAGATCTTCTATCTGCCCCTCTGTAGATTTGATCTCAATTTCAGGATCGAGCAATCCTGTTGGTCTGATAACCTGTTCAACCATTTTCTGAGCCCTGGCAAATTCCTCTTTTCCCGGAGTAGCCGAAACAAATATCATCTGATTCTGCATATCCTGAAATTCACTGTAGACCAACGGCCTGTTATCTAGGGCAGAGGGCAACCTGAAACCGAAGTTTACCAGGTTCATTTTCCTCGAACGGTCGCCTTCATACATGGCTCTGACCTGAGATAATGTGACATGAGACTCATCAATAAAAGTCAGATAGTCTTTCGGAAAAAAGTCGAGTAGAACTTCAGGTCTTTCCCCTTCATCTCGACCAGCGAGAATTCTCGAATAGTTTTCAATACCCGAGCAATATCCCATCTCTTCCATCATTTCCATATCGTATTCGGTTCTCGATTTAAGACGCTGGGCTTCGACCAGCTTTCCGATTGATTCAAAATGCTCAAGCTGCTGCTCCATCTCTTCTCGAATCTGATTGACAGAATTCCTGATCTGATCTTCGGGGAGAACAAAATGTTTAGCTGGATAGACTGTGCACATAAAGACTTTTTCCACCACTTCTCCAGTCAGAGGATTGATTCTGTAAATAGACTCAACAGTATCCCAGTCAAGACTGATTCTGTATGCAATATCCTTAAAGTACGCGGGAAAAATCTCTATAGTGTCTCCTCTTTTTCTGAAACGACTTCTCTCAAGAACGGCATCATTGCGACTGTACTGCATAGAAATCAACTGTCTGATTATAGTATCAACATTTATTACTTCTCCGACTTCGATCTGTACTCTCATATCCTTGTATGAAGCCGGGCTTCCCACCCCGTAGATGCAGGATACAGTAGAAACGACGATAACATCCTTCCTCTCCATAAGAGATCGGGTTGTTGAAAGTTTCAATCGGTCTATTTCATCATTTATAGAAGCATCTTTTTCGATGAAGAGATCTTTTGAAGGTACATACGCTTCAGGCTGGTAATAATCATAATATGAGACAAAATACTCTACAGCATTATCAGGGAAAAAATCTTTAAATTCCCTGTAAAGCTGTGCAGCAAGTGTTTTATTGTGAGAAACAACAAGGGTCGGTCTCTGAACTTTCTCGATAATCTTAGCCATAGAGAAAGTTTTCCCCGATCCGGTGACACCTTTTAGAGTCTGATATTTCAGGCCATCACTTAATCCTTCAGTCAGAGACTCTATAGCATTTCCCTGATCTCCAGAGGGACTGAATTGAGAAACTACTTTAAATTTATTCAATAATTCCGCCTTCTCTCTCCAAGTTCCACTTCCACAACCCTTTTTTCCTGGCCTCTGATAACGGTTACCTGAACAATATCTCCCGGTCTGGTATCTTCAAGAGCGCTGTAAAAATCACTTAGAGAGCTGACAGAATAATTGCCAATTCCCACAATGATATCTCCACCGAGATAGATAACCTGATTTCCACTTTTTACAGCTTTCTCCCTGTCTCCACCGCGCAGTCCCGATTTATCTGCAAGACTGTTGTCGTCAACTCTCGATATTAAAACACCCTGATTGACAGGTAGTTTTCCGTAACGTACTAATGAAGGGAATAACTGAATTCCCACAATATTGATTGTACCTCTGTTCACTTTACCGAAATTTATCAGATCTGGTATGACTCTTTTTGCTGTATCTATGGGAACTGCAAAACCTACACCGACCGATCCACCGGAAGGCGAGTAAATCAGAGTATTAATTCCTATCATCTCCCCTTCAGAATTAATAAGAGGTCCTCCGGAATTCCCGGGATTGATAGAGGCATCTGTTTGAATCATATTATTGATGATATATCCTGTATCAGTTTTCAGCGGACGCCCTAATCCGGAAACGATTCCTGTTGTCAGAGTTCGATCGAGAGCAAAGGGGTTACCAATAGCAAGTACTTTCTGCCCGACTCTCAGGTTCTCCGATGAACCGAAAGGGATGGTGACAAGTTCTCTGTCTTCGGGGTCAAATTTAATTACCGATAAATCATTTTCATAATCAGTACCGATAACTTCACCTTCCATCAGGGAACCATCTGCCAGGGACAGATACACTTTATAGGCATTTTCAACAACATGATTATTTGTCAAAACATATCCACGTGTATCTATAATAGAACCGGAACCGGAAGTACCCTCTCTGGGAACAGGTTCAGTAAACCAGTTGTGAATCAATACTTCTGTTGTGATATTGACTACAGCTTCATTCAAATTATCATAAATCGATATATTTTCGATTTCATCCTCTGTATATTTCTGGAGAGAAGAACTCAAAGGAGGCATATCATTCTGCCCGCCTGAATGGCTGACATTCAATACAAATGATTCTCCATTTTCCGGACCTTTTATTACCTGATTGCCACTGTCTTCTTTGGAAAACATACCCAATCCGAATAAAATCAGAAACACAACAAGTGCACTGCAAAAACTAAAAAATATGACTTGTCCACGACTATATAATTTCATACAAAATCCTCTGAACTAAATATATAATTATAAATGGCCTTTATTCCAGATTTTTATAAAACATAACGGGTAAGTTTCTAAAAAAATCTAACATGTACAAAAAATGACTTTGAGAGTATTATTAATTTTATATATTAGATAATTACAATGGAGGCATTATGAGCACTACACTTCCCAAACTTCTGCAGGAAATAACAAAAAAATACCCTGACAGTGCAGCTCAGTACAGCAAAGACGAAAACAAAAAATTCCAGCCGACATCATTTACAGATTTCTTTTATGAAGTACAGTGTTTTGGTGCAGGTCTTCTCAATCTCGGTGTTACAAGAGGAGATCATGTCGGTTTAATTTCAGAAAATAGAAAAGAATGGTTTATTTCCGATATGGGAATCCTATCGATTGGTGCAGCGGACATTCCAAGAGGATGTGATTCCAATGCTGAAGAAATCTGTTACATCCTCAGTTTTTCAGAAAGTAAAATTACGATTCTGGAAAATAGTGCTCAGATAAAAAAAATAGCCCAGAAAATAAAAGAGATGCCTCTTTTGAAGGATATAATCATTCTTGACAGCAATATTAAAGAAGAAGATATTACAGCTGAATTGAAATCCATAAAATTCCATACTTTCAATGAGATTATGGAAAGCGGTAAATCGGAACTGGCAAAAAATCCGGATCTTGTTTTAAAAGAGATTGATCAGGGAGAGAAAGATGATGTTGCCACAATAATATTTACGTCGGGAACAACAGGGACTCCCAAAGGAGTGATGCTTTCCCATAACAACTTCCTTCACCAGGTCTTTCATGTTCCGGAATTATTGGATCTAAATACAACTGATAAATGGTTATGTGTTCTTCCCGTGTGGCACTCCTTTGAGAGAATTATGCAGTATGTTGCTCTCGGTGCAGGTTCAGCTCTATGTTATTCCAAACCTGTAGGGAGTATATTCCTGGCTGATTTTGCATCAATTAAACCAACATGGATGGCTTCAGTTCCCAGGATTTGGGAAGCTGTTATGGCCGGAGTGTATAAAAAAGTGAATGCAGCTGGTGGTGTTAAAAAAGGGTTATTCCATTTCTTCGTTTCTGTAGGGAAAACTCACAGCCTCTTAAATAATATGGTTTACGGTTTGAGACCGGAATATAAAAGAAGATCGAGAGAATTAGAAATTATACTGGCAATTATCCCCTTTATCTTACTATTCCCTCTTAAAAAACTCGGAGATATACTCGTATTTAAAGGAATAAAACAAAAACTGGGGGGCAATTTTATAGCGGGAATCTCTGGGGGTGGAGCTTTACCTTCTGCAGTAGATAACTTCTTCTCCGCAGCTGGTATTCTTGTTCTGGAGGGATATGGTCTTACAGAATCAGCTCCAGTACTCGGTGTGCGAAGTCAGAAGCATCCAGTACCTGGTACTGTTGGTCCTGTATTTCCTGGAACAACCATCAAAATCGTTGATGAAACCGGAAGGATTCTTCCTCCGGGAAATAAAGGGCTTGTACTCGCAAAAGGTCCACAGGTAATGCTGGGTTACTACAAAATGGAAGAACAGACAAAAGAGGCAATTGATAAAGACGGTTTTCTCAATACGGGAGACCTGGGTATGCTGACAATTAATAATGAATTGACCATTATGGGTAGAGCCAAGGATACTGTTGTTCTCTTAGGCGGAGAGAATATTGAGCCCGCACCAATTGAAGAAAAGCTTTCCGAATCCACTTATATCAGCAAGGCTGTCCTCTTAGGCCAGGATCAGAAATACCTTTCTGCTTTAGTAGTACCAGACCTGGAATTACTTGAGCAGTACGCAAAAGATAATTCCGTCTCCTATATGTATATGGAAGATCTTGTTGACACTCCTGAAATAAATGAAATGATGAATGATATAATTCAGGATCTGATTAATTCCAAAAATGGATTCAAGAGTTTTGAAAGAATCTTTAAATTCAAAATACTTTCTAAAGATTTTGAAATAGGCAAAGAACTTTCTGCTAAACAGGAAATAAAACGGCATGTTATCAATGAAATATATGCCAAGGAGATTAAAAGTCTCTATTGATTCTTCAATATAGGGGCTATTCAGCCCCTTTTACTAAAGCCTTCCCGATTCAAGTAATGAAGGTTCCGGTTTTTTGTCTTCATTCATCAATGTGTTTGAAAACCATATTTCCATAGCATAGAGTCTTCTGAAGAAAGATGAATAGGGATTCATAATCCTGTTGACAAACCCTGGATTGGAGAGTTTCACACCACAGTACCCATAAACCAGAAGTTCATTTTTCAAAGGCATGAATAAAAGATCAATTTGCATGTTCTTTTCACCGACAACCTTAAAAATATATTTCATATTACTTGTATTGGTAAGAGAAAAAGCAATATCAAGACCATCATAATGATATTCTGCAAGGTAATAATCTTCTCCTAGATTCGCTTCATCCATATGTATGGGAATTGAATCATATACAGGAATACTGAGGACAACCGGATCTTCTACAGCGTTCTTTTTATCATCTATTGCATAGACATCATCAAATAAAACACGATGTTTTTTCTTTGTTCTCGAATAATATTGAACTCCGCTAATATTGCTGACTTCTCTGAGAATATTGTAAAAGATCATGTCACGGTCATAACCATCGGGGAGATCTTCCGGATAGGGAATTGTGAACAATGCCTCTACTGTGACATCGGGATCCAAAGCTATAAAACGATCATAAATTTTTTCCGCCAGAAGAACGTCGGGAATATAATACAATCCTTTTCTTTCTGTTCCGTATCGAAATACAATTTGATCTTCTAAAAGAACGTTTCTATCAGTCTGGGGAATTGACGATGTAAGGGTGTTGAAATTTCGGATATCATTCTGTTGAGTAAATCCTGAGTAAATAATTGTAACTGTCAAAATTGTCTTTATTATGTTTTTTTTCATTCTGTTCATTTTAAAGCATATTAAATGCTTTTTCATATCCCCTTGAAGGTAAATTTTGTTGTCAATAGTCGTAACATACTTTACGATACACCAATGAAATACAAAATTCTTTTTTTATTAATCACAATAAATATTATATCTCCGGCTTTTGGAGATATTGTCTCAACTCCCCTTGGAAACAAATTGAGATCGATTTTCCCTGAATTGCGGAACGATTACATAGACTTAAACAAAAACGGTTCCCTAGATAGACTTGAAGATATGGATGAACAGATTTCTGATTTTTTAGTTCAGGATGATCAGTTACAGGTTCAGGAAACCCTTGAATTTATCAGAAATAATTATAGATATTTTCCCGTAAGAACTCTTGAATCCGTACGCGATGCTTTAAACAGCCCTGAAGGGACAATCAACGAATTGATTGGATTGAACTATGGTACGTCAATTGCCCAGCTTATCGAAAAGAGAATAGCCATGGGAGAATATGGATTATATCTTCCACCGTCAGCAAGAAAAAAAGCCATGGATGAAATGGCTGGATTACTCTCCCAAATGGATAGTGCATATAAAAAAGAGGGAAGCGGCGCTGAGGCTGATTTTACAATTGCAAAAGATAATCTTTATGAGATGCTGGAAAAAGGCTATCCCCTACCGGAACCACTATCAGTCAAAGAGAAAGAAATCCTTGAATCAACCCTTATCAATACACTTATAAGAGAGCAGCGCAATGAAAAAGCTGTTAATACGGCATTGTATTCATTGGGAATACTGCGATCCAGCAGAGGAATCCCATATATTATTCCTCTCGTGTCAAATAATGGATATGCAATAGAAAGTATCAGAAGCCTGGGATCTATAGGTAACCTGGAAGCACTTGATTTACTTTTAATCAAACTGGAAGAAAATCCCGAAGAAACTATTAAAATTGAAATAATCCGTGCATTGGGTTCCATGGGATCCAGGGAAAGTCTTGAACCTCTGTTCAATATCTTAAAAAATGAAGAAATATCTGTAAATGTTCAGAAAGCCACTCTTGAATCACTGGGGAAAATTGCAGCGAGAGGAACCAATGATAGAAGGATTTCCGCAACTTTGTCTGGATATCTTAATTCGGCGGATCCTGCGATGAGAATCATTGCAGTAAATGGTTTATCCGCATTCAATGATCAGACAACAGTAGCATCACTATTGGGATTATTCAGAAAAGAGCGCTCTGAGAATGTTCTTATGACACTAGTCGATAGAGCGCAACACATAAATAATCCATCAATAGTTCCATCAATAATCGGTTTGCTGCAGAATCCGCAGACATCGATTGAGCTTCAGAAAAGCTGTCTGACTACAATAGGGGCTCACCCTGAAGGATTAAAAGGGATAAATGGAGTAATAACTGCTCTTGCATCACCTGTAAAAGAGATTCAGGATACAGCCTACAATGCGGCCAAGTCATTATACAAAACAAACAATACAGTATTAATCGGTGGACTCGCGAGAAGTGTCAACACCAATAAAGAGGTACTTTTTCAGCAGCAGGCAGCAAAACTTTTTTCTGAACTCCCCGATCCCGCATCGATTGTGAGCCTGTTGAATATGCTATCATCTACAGATTCTCAAGTGAAAAGATACGCTACACTGGCTTTATACAGAATAAGACCAACCGGAAATATCAGAATAGCGACTGCATTGAATAAAATGGTTTCTAATGAGACAGAACCTCTCGATGTACGAATTAATGCAGTAAGAGCTCTTGGCGCTTCAGGATTTGACAATCCTACAGTTAAAGTAGAACTGTCTTTAACTACTGCGGCGTCTATGCGCGATGAAAAATATGCTCAGCTAAGATTTTATGCCATTAGAGCATTGGGACAAATGCCCACTTTAAGTGATAATGCCATAGAAAAACTAATAGCTATAGCTGCAAGAGAAAGAGATCCATCAATAAGAGAGGAAGCTGTTCAGACATTATCAAGAATCGGTATTTCCGATCCTTCTAAAATACAACAGATTTCTAATTCTCTCGAGAACCTTGACTTGAGAACCAACAGCGCATTAGCATTATTATTATGTGAGATTCTCGGTGAATCCAGATCTGAAGAGTTTATAAGCAGAGGAATGGAATTATCAGATATCCTCACCGATTCCGGCAGCAGAAGACGCTTGACTTATGCTTTCTACCTCACCGGTTCAGAGGAGGGATATGAATCGATGATCCTTCAAGGGAAAAATCAGGAATTGACTAACTTTATCACATCACTATCAGAAAGTACTGATAAATTACTTCTGAGTAGAGTTATTGAGTCGATGAAACGCTCTGAATCAAACAGGCAAATTCTTGAGCTTATCAGCATAATTGAAACGGAAGTGCTTATCTTCTAATTTTTTTACTGGTTTTTGAATGTCAGTTATATAAAAATATTATTGTGAAAGCAATGTTAGATAAAGATATAAGTGGTAAAAGTAAAACAGGAACAGTTCTGAACTGTGGTTTAGATGTCGGTTCAACAACAGTTAAAGCTGTTGTAATGAATGAGAATAATGAAATCATATGGAAGAGATATGAAAGACATAATACCAGACAGTCAGAACTTGTACACGAATTTCTCTCGGAAATTCTAAAGACCTATCCATCATCGCTGTTATCACTGTTTGTAACAGGCAGCGGCGGTCGTTCACTGTCCTCAATATTGAATGCTGGATACGTTCAGGAAGTCAATGCGGTTTCCTATGCTGTAGAAACCCTGCATCCCGATGCCGGTTCTGTTATAGAGCTTGGCGGACAGGATGCAAAAGTAATCATCTGGAAAGAAGATACGAATGGCAATAAAAGTTCAATCTCGTTTATGAATGATAAATGTGCCGGTGGGACTGGTGCGACAATCGACAAGATTTTCAGTAAGATCGGCCTTCCTATGGAGGAAGCACGGAAAGTAAAATTATCCGGTCAAAGCCTACATCATATAGCAGCAAAATGCGGAGTTTTTGCAGAGACAGACGTCGTAGGTCTTGTGAAAGCCGGTGTGAATAAAGAGGAAATCTTTGTTTCACTGTGCAATGCCGTTGTAAAGCAGAATCTGGAAGTCCTCGTTCGTGGAAATATTCTTAAGGACAAAGTTATCCTTTTAGGTGGACCACACCGGTTTATTCCTGTTCTTGCAGAATTATGGCAAAAAACACTTCCCGAAACATGGGATTTACATGGATGGGATCCCGCTGTATCAGATCCGGAAGAACAGATAATCGTTCCCGATGATGCGCATTATTATGCAGCAGCAGGTGCAGTACTTTTCGGAGCCGGTTCAAAAACGGAAGCAGCTTATCAATTATTTTCAGGCCTCGATGAACTTGATAATTTCATCAATAAAGGAAGAAAGAAACAACTTGAAAATTCCGGGAGTTTCCTCAAAGGACTTATCAGCAGTACAGAGGAACTAAAAGAATTCTCAAGACATTACTCCATTCCTCCTTTCTCACCAAAGATTCCCGAAAAAGGATCAGATTTCAGTGTTTACATCGGTATTGACGGTGGTTCAACTAGTTCAAAACTTGTATTGCTGGATATTTCCGGTGAACCTATTTATAAGGATTACATCCTTTCTGAAGGTAATCCTGTTGTCGATCTGATCAGTATGTTTAATACGCTGAAAAAATGGATTTCAGATAGAGAATACAATATGACAGTGCTGGGTACAGGAGTGACCGGTTATGCATCAACAATATTAAAAGAAGCATTTACACTGGATATTGAAGTAGTCGAAACTGTTGCTCATATGCGTGCTGCTGTAAAATACTATGGTGATACGGATATAATCTGCGATATCGGTGGACAGGATATTAAAATTCTCTTTATGAAAAATAATAGAGTGACTGATTTTAAACTCAATACCCAGTGTTCTGCTGGTAACGGGTATTTTCTACAGGGAATGGCTGAACAGTTTAATATTCCCGTAGAGGAATATGCTAATTATGCTTTTAAGGCAACATCTGCTCCGGCATTCAACTATGGTTGTGCCGTATTCATGGAACAGGATAAAGTGAATTTTCAGCAGCAGGGTTGGAGCAAAGAAGAAATTATGGCAGGTCTTGCTCTTGTACTACCAATGAATATCTGGAACTACGTTGTTCAGGAGTCCAATATAGCCCGCCTGGGAAAAAGATTCGTGCTCCAGGGAGGAACACAGAAAAATCTTGCAGCTGTTAAAGCCCAGGTTGATTACATAAAGAAAAGAATTCCAGATTCAAAAATCAGTGTTCACAAATACGCTGATATAGGCGGTGCTATAGGAGCTGCGCTTGAGGTAAAGGACAAAGGTGATATATCTATTTTCCCGGGAATAAGAAACAGTGCCCATATCACTTTTACAACTGAAAATAATGAATCTACAAGATGCCGATTCTGTACAAACAGATGTCCGAGAACCTTTACAACTATCAATACAACTCCCGGGACATCAATTCTTTTTATCTCTGGAAATGGATGCGATCGGGGTTTATGTGAAACAACAGAATCCCTGAAAGAACTGCAGAGCAGAAAAGATTCTCTTCGAGGGGCAACACCCGACCTGAGCCGTGTTGCTGCTGAATCTATTTTTGATGATTATGATTTTGACACATTGCCCTTGAAGGGTGTCTATAAAAAGGGGAATTTCTATAAAAATAGTAATAAATCTCATGAAATAATCATGCAAAAACGTCAGGCAATGGTGATTGGGATCCCTCGACTATTAAATCAATATTATTACAACCCTTTTTTCAGTACTTATCTCAGATCTCTTGGAATAGGAAAAATAATCTATAGTGATTTTACATCTCCCAAATTGTGGAATGAAGGAAATAAATGGGGAGCTAATGATCCTTGTTTTCCCGCAAAAGTTGCACCCGCTCATATATACAATCTGATAAATAAAAAAGAATTGACTCATATCCTGTTTCCAAGAGTCACACATTTACCTGGAAGTGTCGAAAATACAAGCGGCAATCATGCATGCGTTATTCAGATGGGTACACCGGAAGTTATCGGTGCAGTTTTTTCCAGAGATAAAAAATTATTGGTGGAGAATAATATTGATTATCTGAAACCGCTAGTCAATCTGAAAAACAGAGTGGAAGCTGAGGCAAATCTATTTGATTATTTTCAGCATATTTTTCAGTTAACTAAAAATGAAAATACCCATGCTGTTAAAGCGGGATATAAAGCAATGGAAGAGTATCTTTCAAGTTTAAGATTTGAAGGGAAAAAGATTATTGAAGAACTTATTCGCAACGATAGAATGGGAATTCTATTAATAGGACATCCCTATCATCACGATCCCGGCTTGAACCACGGTATTCCTGAAAAATTTCAAATGCTTGGTTATCCGGTTTTAACAATAGAATCTCTGCCAATGGACGATGATTTCCTTGTGCCACTTTTAGGCAGAAAAGCAACTAGAGAGATCAATGACATTTGGCTGAGGGATTTCAACAGAAATCTCAATCATAAAATCTGGGCAGCCAAAGTAGCTGCAAAGCATCCCAATCTTGCAGTTATCGATCTCTCAAGCTTCAAATGCGGTTTTGACGCTCCGGCTTATGCATTTTTATCCAACATACTCGATACTTCGGGAACACCTCATTTCTTATTCCACGATATTGATCAGAATAAACCGGGTGCAACTTTTGATATAAGGATCAAAACAATAGATTATTTTCTAAAACATGAAGAGAGGAGCTTAAAAGCATATGCTTCAGCCAAAGTATATTCGTGAGAAAGAGTGGAAAGGCCATATCAATCCGCCATTTCTAAAAAAAGATAAAGATAAAGTAATTGTGCTTTTCAATTATATTGAACGGAGAAAGTCCTTTTTTCTTAGAAGTTTTTTTAAAAGAAATGGATTTCAATATGAAGATCTCGGCGACTATATCCTGGAAGATGTTCGATGGGGAAAAGAATACGGCAACCGTATGGAATGTAACCCTATGTATTTTACCGGTGGAAGCCTTCTTAGAAACCTATTCAGGATAGAAAAAGAGACTGGATTATCTAAAGAGGAAATTGTAAAAAAATATGTCTTTGTCGGCGGTGGAGGTCAATGCGGTCCCTGCCGTTATGGAATGTATCCCCAGGAATATTTAAAAGCGTTGGATGATGCCGGTTTTAAAAATTTCAGGATAGTCATTTTTTCAACAGGATTCACAAGAGATCCAGTGCATCGAAACAGTGCTTTGAAAATTAATATCAATTTCCGGTTGGGGATGCTTCATTCTGCTATATTAGCTGATATTTTTCATGCTGCTGAATGTGCTATTCGCCCATATGCAATTGATAAAAAAAGTGCTTTGGAAATTATTGAAAACGCACAGGAGCATGTAAATCATACATTCGGCAAAAAACGTTATATATTCAAGCTACCCAAAGCATTAAAAGAAGCCGGGAATATGATAGCTGATATCCCTAAAAGTGATATTGAACTGCCCAGAATACTCGTTACCGGTGAAATATTTGCCAATCTCGCCCACAATGAAGGCAATTACAATATCAGAAGATTCATCATGGATGAAGGTTGTGAAGTTCTTCCGGGATATCTGACACAACGCATAATGTATGATATGTGGAGAATGATTAAAAATTATGACAGATTTATCAAATATGCAGAGAACAATAAAGACAGAATAAAATATACACTCATCAGAATTCAGATAAGATTCAGAAAAATGTTTATTGAATATTTCTGGAATAGTTTTATCAAAAATTTCAATCCATCCGGTTTTGGTGCAAAGATGGAATTTGTTGACCTCGACATGTTTGGTGAGATCGGAAAACCATATTACCATCCCGAAATTTTTGGAGGTGAGGGAAACCTTGAGATTTCCGAAGCTCTTTATTATGCAGATAAAGTTGATGGTTTTATTTCCAGCAAACCATTCGGGTGCATGCCATCCTCGGGGGTATCAGATGGAGTAATGGCCAAAATAATGCATGATAAACCGGAATTAAATTTTCTCTCTATTGAGACCAGTGGTGATAATGAAGTAAGTATATTGAGTCGTGTAAGCATGCTTCTTTTTAAAGCAAAAGAGAAACTGAAAAAGAGAATAGAACAGGAGGAAAAGTCCTCAGTTCCTAGGTAAATTAATTTGAAAATGGTATCAACTGATAGAACAGGCATTAGAACATTTCTTAGTGATAATTATGGATCCATTATTGAATTTTTTTATAAAGATTTTGATATTGCCTTTTAACTCTCAAGACTCCCTTTCCATCGCGAAATACCACCGAAGCTTTTAACATTTGAGTAACCGAAAGATTCCAGTTTTCTCTTTGCGACATTAGCCCTTGCACCGCTTTGGCAATACAAAATAACAAGAGACTCTTTTTTAGTCTTTTTTAAAGCTTTCGGCAATTTTTCATTACTTATATTTTTTGATGTTGTTATATAACCTGTCTTGAATTCGCTTCGTGTTCTCACATCGAGTAATAGGTATTTCTTTTTAGAAGAAATAATTTCACTCAGTTCTTTGTAACTCATAAGATTTTTTGCATTTATTATTTTTCTAACGATAATAAAACTCATCAATGAAGCTGTTAATATTATCAGTATAGGGTTATCCATTTCCTTATATCTCCTATGTTATAGTAAATATATTCTATATATGGATTCATGCATACTCTTTATTTTTAAATTTTTTAGAAATCACATCTCATTCCAGAAAATATCCCGATCACCGTATCTGCGATAATATACAGCTTCGAGAAAATGATCTCTCTCAATGTCTTCACAGCCATAAAGGTCGGAAATAGTCCGCGATATCTTTAATACCGAATGACATGCCCTGGAAGACAGAGACAATTTACTGACAGTTTCTGTAAACAACGTCCTGGTCTCCTCATCCAGTCTACAGTATTTCTTCACAGCTCCAGCGGGAATCCTGGCATTTCTTGAAAAACTTTCTCCGGCAAACCTCTCCTCCTGCAGAACAACTGCGGCTTCTACTCTTCTCTTGATTTTCTCGCTGGACTCACTCTCCCCCGTTAGCAGATATGTTGGATCTACAGGCTTCACAGGAACTCTCATATCGATTCGATCCAATAAAGCCCCTCCGATTTTCTTCCAGTAACGATGGATGTCATTCAAAGAACAGACGCAGGCACTACTTTCTTTACCCAGATTCCCGCATGGACAGGGATTGGCTGCCATGACCAGCTGAAAATCAGCCGGATACCAGTATGAATTTCCCGCTCTGGCTATAGATATCTTTCCATTTTCAAGAGGCTCTCGCATACCCTGGAGTAAACTGCTACCGAATTCTGGAGTTTCATCGAGAAATAAAACGCCCTTATGTGCAAGAGAGACCTCACCTGGTAAAATTTCCGAACCGCCACCGACCATCCCCTCTTTTGATGCTGAGTGATGGGGCATACGGAAAGGTCTTTCCGTTATCATCGCCACATCATCGGGCAGTTTTCCAGCCTGAGACCAGATTCGTGTGACTTCAAGAGCTTCCTCACCATTCAAATCAGGTAGGATTCCCGGAAGACGCAATGAAGCCATAGTTTTCCCTGAACCCGGTGGGCCGAAGAGCAAAAGATTATGCATACCTGCAGCACAGATTTCCATAGAGCGTCTCAAAATAGGCTGTCCCATCAAATCTGAATAATCCAGATTATCATTCTTTGACGATTTGTGTGCAATGTCTGATCCTTCTGAAAAATCAGGCTTCTCCCCGGAAAAAATCTGATGAATAATTAAAGGTAGTTCTTTTAAATGCTTAATTCCGTATATAATTCCTTCATTCAGTACTGAAGCTTCATAAACATTGCTTTGAGGTAATATAAATGTATCAATATTATGAAGTATCCCCGATGCAACAGCTGACAAAACACCCTTTACGGCTCTAATCTCACCATTCAGCATTAGTTCACCAAGAACCATAATGTTTTTCTCTGGAGAGGGAATTTGTGAAGATGAGATCATAATCTCAACTGCGATTGGAAGGTCATAAGATGCACCTTCCTTCCGCACGCCGGCCGGTGCCATATTGATAAGTAGCCGGTCCCTTGGAAATTCGAATCCGCTGCGCTTTACTGCAATGCGAATTCTCTCTCTTGCTTCTTTAACTGCGATATCGGGCAATCCTACAATATCAATACCGGGAATACCTCTTCTTACATCAACCTCAATTGAAATAATTGTTCCGTCGAATCCCGCAGACGCATAACTGTAAATAGACATATTTCCCCCCGTTTTTTAATACGGCGGATTTACAGTTTCTACTTCATTTCTTCTTTAGTCTTCAGAATCCATTAACTTTATATAATTTGATTTCATCAGTAATATTCTGTTGAAAAAAATCATCTTTTTTATTGTTAGAACCAGATATTTAAAAGCTTTGATATTTAGTATATCCTTTAGTTTATGAATATCATGGGCATTTACTGCTGCGTAATATTATTTAAATTTCATTCTCTCTTCTTCGACAAGAGAATCACATAATTCATTGTAGAAATCCCCCGAATGACCTTTTACCCAGTTCCACTTAATCTGGAGTTTATCAGCTTCAGATTTTAATGCGATCCAGTATTCTTTGTTTTTTACAGGTTTTTTCGCTGCAGTTTTCCAACCATTTTTAATCCAGTTAAAAATCCACTGAGTCAATCCGTTTTTTACATACTGCGAATCTGTGTAGATCTCTACAGATTTGTCTTTTAATTCACTATTTTCGTTAATGTAGGTAAGCGCTTTTATTACAGCAGTCAACTCCATTTTGTTATTTGTTGTGGATAGATCCCCTCCGGATAATCTGGTCTCCTGTCCATTAAATAAAATGACAGCCGCCCAACCTCCCGGCCCGGGATTTCCCGTACAGCCACCATCAGTATATATTATTATTTCGTTCAAACTGTTCCACCTGTTCTCAATATTTCTTTGCCTTTTTTTAATATCTCAAGACATACGCGACAATCATCTTCTGCCCTATGTGCATTTTGCACTTCAATTGACAGGAATTTTGCCAGATTCAGTTGAGAATAACTTTTCCTTCCCGGCCATGCTTTTTTAGCCAATTTTATTGTATCGAGAACCCTGATCTCCGGAATCGGCAGACCTGCACGTCCCAGAGCCTTTTTGATAAATCCCACATCAAAAGATGCATTGTGAGCAACAAGAACTGTTCCATCAATAAAACTAAGAAATTCAGGCAGGATTTCCTCGATGAGAGGTTTATTCCTTACATCTTTTTCATAAATTCCATGAATTGAACTGGCGATTGGCGGAATGGGTATCTCAGGATTGATAAGAAAATTCATATTGTCACAAGCATTGCCATTGGAAAATTTTATGGCTCCAAGTTCAACAATGCGATCTTTTCTATTGTTCAATCCTGTTGTTTCCAGGTCAAAGACAACAAAATCCACTTCTTCTTTCTGTATAAAACTTAAATCATGTACTAATTCCATATTAAAAAGAACTTTACAGTGACTTAAATATTAAATCAAGCAATCTTCCCTGAAAGTATGATTACTGTTACTATCATCCTATGAGTATTACTGAACTGATGAAAGAATATAATCTTGAAATTGATGATATCAGATGGTATTTGTCAATTATTGAAGCTGATAGGTTGATAGATCTGTCCCCTCGTAAGGAAGATCTTGTCAGATATATATGGTCAGGAGAGCTTGCCGATAACCTCTACAATATGGAAGAAATTTATATCAATTCACTCCAGGAGCAAATGGAAAGAAATATAACTGATGAATCAAATATCAGGGATTTTTTTGCAGAAGCGGAAACAGCTTCAATTAAAAGAAAAAGAAAAGAACCTCTGAAATAATAGCTGCCTCGTTTAAAAGGCAGCTTTGTTTTTTTTATTTACCTGCTTTCGCTACAAGTTCATTAACTTGATTTTCTATTGCTTTAATTTTAGTTGCGGTGCCATCTTTTGCTTTATCCAGAGGCAGTCCCGCCTTTTCACAGCACGACGCATAAAATTTTATTTTTGGTTCAGTCCCAGAAGGTCTGACTGTTACCAGACTCCCCTCTTCCAGTATAAATTGCAGAACATCAGATGAAGGAAGATCTATATCATTCAGAACTTCACCTGTTTTACAGGTTTTTGTTGTGCTGTCCTTGTAATCTATAATTTTAGCTATCGATATACCACCTAGTGAAAGAGGAGGATTTATTCTTAATTCTTTCATAAGGTTATCCATGATAGCAGCTCCCTGCTGACCCTCAAAATAATTTGATATCAATGTCTCTTCAAAATAACCGTACTTACTATAGATTTCATTGAGATGATCAAGAACAGACCGGCCTTGTGTCACATTCCATAAAGCCATTTCAGCAGTCATAGTCGCCGCGGATACTGCATCCTTATCTCTAACCGCTGTTCCGACGAGAAACCCATAACTTTCCTCACCTCCAAAAATGTATGTATGAGAATTATTCTCTTCAAACTCTTTTATTTTCAAACCTATAAATTTGAATCCTGTCAGAACTTTGAATGTAGCGAGTCCATAATCTTCTGCAATTCGAATTTGAAGGTCTGATGTTACAATAGTATTTACAAAAGCACTATTTGAGGGAAGTGTTCCCAGTTCTTTTCTGGTTCTAAAGATATAATCTGCCAGCAAAGCTCCTAATTGGTTACCGGAAATCAATTTGAAATCACCGTTTTCCGGTACTGCGATTCCAAGTCTGTCGGAATCTGGATCAGTCCCCATTATCAAATCAGCATTTTCTTTCGTGCCATACTCCAACGATAATTTCATCGCTTCTGTAATCTCGGGATTAGGAAAAGCAACAGTAGGAAAATCACCATCAGGTTCAGCTTGTTCAGGAACTGTAAAAACGTTAATTCCCATCTCTTTTAATGCGTTATTCACCGGGATATTACCAGCTCCGTGAAGCGGAGTGTACACAATTTTCAGGTCTTTTCCTTTTTCTTTAACCAGTTCAGGTCTGAGAGTCTGAGAAACAACCATATTCAGATAAGGAGCATCAACTTCTGTATCAATATAGATCAGAAGACCCTTTTCAACAGCTTCTTCTTTACTAACCGTATTAATTGTATCCGTTACAGCTCTCACTTCTGAAATAATTCCTTCATCATGAGGAGGTGTAACTTGAGCCCCATCGTCCCAAAATACTTTGTACCCATTATATTTAGCGGGATTATGACTGGCGGTAACCATGATTCCCGAAATAGCTTTCAGTTGTCTTACGGCAAAAGAGAGAACCGGAGTTGGTCTTAGACTGGTAAATAAATAAGTTTTAATGCCATTTCCGGCCAGAACCAGAGCTGCTTCAAGAGAAAATTTATCCGAAAAATTCCTGCTGTCATAGGCGATAACAGCTATTCTTTTCTCTTCGCTTACATTGTTGACGATATATGATGCCAGTCCTTGAGTTGCTTTGGCAATAGTAAATGAATTCATCCTGTTTAATCCACCGCCAATTTCTCCGCGGAGACCACCGGTTCCAAAATCCAGCTCTTTGTAGAATCTTTCATTGAGTTCTTTAAAATCCTTTTTATCTATCAGATCTTTTACCTGATCTCTAAAAAATGAATTCTTCTCAACTTTTATATAGGCTTCTGCTTTTAAAAGAATCTCATCCTTGTTCATTTCAATCTCCAATTACTTTTTATACTGTACTTTGAATGATAATTGATTGTTTAAAAAATATAAATATTCCTTTATACTTTTTAATTTATATTGTCTTTACTCCTTGCGCACACTTCGCTAAATACAGTTCTTCTTTCATATTAATCCCTCTGTATCATGCTTTGTCTTTACTCCCTGCGCACACTTCGCTTAATACAGTTCTTCTTTCATATTAATCCCTCTGTATCATGCTTTGTCTTT
>Ga0070729_10002362_pt1 | contig 24717 bp, 18 predicted proteins | sample tdDd472_FD_66725 | JGI IMG/M metagenome (GOLD analysis project Ga0070729, IMG submission 66725) | Marine sediment microbial communities from the Atlantic coast under amendment with organic carbon and nitrate - tdDd47.2 | ecosystem: Environmental > Aquatic > Marine > Coastal > Sediment | place... | reverse complement strand
TTTTGCCATCCAATAGAAATATTCTGTCAGTCCAGCGGTTGCGGTTGTTTGTATGGGGTTGGTTTGGGGTGCATACAATGCGGGCTGATTTAAGATTGGTGGATCCCGTATCTTGGTACGGGATGACGTGCTTGTCGTATTACCAGTACTCGTTGATGTAGGTGACGTAGGTGTGGCTGTCGTTGCAGCTTACGGAGTATTGCTCGGTCAGGGGGTTGTTGCATTCGTCCCAGGTATTTGTTCGGCAGGTGTGGAAGTATTCCGTATCGCCGTTGCATCGGCCATCGGTAAAAGTGGTTAAGAGGTTGCCCCGCTCATCCCAGGTGTTTGTTGTACAGTCTTTTTCCCACGCTCCATCACAGGAATAGTCAGGCTTTATTGTCAAGGGCTTGCCCTGCTCGTTAAGTTCCATGATGTAACAACGGTCGTGGTAGTCCGGTGTTTTACAGTCAGGATAAAGCAGCGACCATGTTTTGTTGCCATATTCATCATAGGCGTACTCATGGCAGTTGGTGTCTTTATATCCGTCGCATAAATTATAATCACCGTCCCAGATAAGGTTGCCATATTCATCACGCTGGTAGCAAATGTATCTGTTAACATTTCCGTTACACAATTCGTCCGAGCCACGTCTAATCAGATAACCATTTGCATCGTACTCAAAAGCGTAGCAGGAATTTATCACACCATCGCACTCATCATCAAATTTAGTGCCAATCATTAAATTATCTTCGTCGTAAATGCGTATAGAACAATTATAATCAATACTACCATCGAAATCTTCATCAGCTCCACTGTGTGTTATTAAACCCTTTTGATTATAGTATCTGATTCCTACACCTTTAGGTGACATGTCATTATTATGTTCAGTTCGAATTACTTTTTTTAGCGTACATGGCGGGATGTTGATATCTTCTTCCTGCTCCTGTTCTGTTTCTTCCTCTATCTCCAGTTCGTCATCTTCATCGCCGTCTGCAATATCATCCCCGTCAGGATCATCGCCGTCTATAACATCATCACCGTCTGCAATATCATCGCCGTCTGCAACATCATCACCATCTACAATATTATCACCATCAGCAATATCATCACCATCAGCAATATCATCACCATCAGCAATATCATCACCGTCAGCAATATCATCACCGTCAGGATCATCGCCATCTACAATATTATCACCATCAAGCTGTTCATCATCACCATCGGTAATATCATCGCCATCGGTGACATCATCACCGTCAGGATTATCACCGTCAATTATAATCTCGCCAGTACAAACCCCGCCTTTGCAGCTCTGGCCATTCTGGCAATCGTCTGCAGACTGGCAGTGGATGTTTTCAACACACTCACCATCTATACAGCGGAAATCAACGGGACATTCCCAGTCGTTTGAGCAGCTACCATCATCACCATCTGCGTTGCTTTCGGTGCTTTCTTCTTCATAATTTTCTTTATCACCCTCAAACCAGTCACCATCGGGCAGGAGGTTGTCACCGTCTGAAACAGCGTTATCAGCATCACCATCTACAGAGGGGTAAACGCTGGAGTCCAGACAGGACGTGGCTAAAAATGCAACAAGCAAGATAAACAGTATATATATTTTCATGGTTCAATCCCTTTAATAATTCGTCATCTAAGTGAATCATATTAATCACATTCACTTTTTGTCAAGGAAAAAGCGAGTAAAATTGTATGGTTATATTTAGTGGAACCAAGTCTGTTTAAGCATATGGCGATTTATAGTTCATTAGATTTCCAATAATTCTACCTAGATTTTTCTTGAATTTTTCTCTATATTCATAATCGTAATCAGCAAGCATATTTTGCTTTTCAACTACACCAAATGGAATCAATTCACCATTTTTAGTATTCTCGCCAGTTACCCCTTGTAGTTTTTCCGAATTAGCATCCATGTACACCCCGCAAGCATTCCATTGTATGTGTTGATTACAACCAAAGTCGAATAAGTATTTATTCCCAAACAAGACAAAACTACAAGAAAATTTGTTTGCTGTAAACATAAGGGTGTGTCAGACTATGTCGCATGATGGATTTTTATTGCTGATAATGTGGATTTGTAGTTGATGATTTTAGAAATAGTGCTTGAAATTGAGATTGCGAGGGAGTTAAAGGAATTCATCGAGTCTATAATTTTGATGTTGGATCGTATTTTTAAGACAAGTTATTGGTCTATTTTTTTGGAGGCTTTCTGGAATTTAGTATGGTCATATTTTGCTTGATGGCTTTTGCTTTGTCCGCTTCTTCTTTTTCTTTGTCTGTTTCTTCCTTTGCCATTTTTGCAGCTATTTCCATAAGCTGAATGTTTTTATTAGCCATTTCGGTTCTAGTAATTGCATATTCTTTTTTTAAATTTTTATGTTCTTGTGATAATTCGGCAAACTGCTTTGCTAATTCGTTATAGTTTTGGTTTGTTGTTTCCCCGCTGTGGTTTTCATTGCTTGCAAGCTGCTCCTGTAATTTTCTCTTTTCTTCACTAAGTTTAACGACTTCTATTGTAACCCTTTGAATATTTGCCAACAATTCAGCATCTGGTGCCGTTACATTCGATCTTAGATTCTCGATTGTCTGGTTTAATTCTGCGTTTTCGTTCTTCAGTTCTTCTATTTGAGATTCATATTGGTCAATGTTTTTATCAGATTCTCCTTGTGCAGCTTTAGGTAACATCTCTCCCTCACCTGTCAGAAGCCAATGACAGTTTATTCCATAATTCTGTACAATTTTAGCAACCGTTTCGATGTTTGGAACTCTTCCTTTGCTATAGTTTTGGTAAGTATATTTGGAAATACCTAGCTTTGTAGCAAAATCAACTTTTGAAATGCCTAAATACTTTCGAGATGTTTCTAGTCTTTCTGAGATTGTATTTGTCATCACCGTTTTTTTCTAAATTGTACGTATGAACAGTCTTAACAATGTATAGTTGTACAAAAATACAACTATCAAACCCTCAATTTCTAAAATTATTGCATGTTTGTAATATTTTTCTTGACTATAGTTGTACGTTTGTGCTATTTGTTGTACATCTTTAACGGTTACAAATAACAATCGGAGTCAAAAAAAATGCCAAGACGAAACAATGATCGCAACTTGACAGTAAAACATGCAATCGAGGATAGCGGATTTACCCAGCAGGAAATAGCAGATGCCTGCAAAGTTACAGCCAACCATGTAAACAAAGTTGTCCTGGGTGACCGTCGTTCTCCTCGTGTCGAACAATTTATTAAACAGATTACAGGTGTTGATGTGGCCTCCGTTTTTAACTCCAACGGAGTACCCGCATAATGCTAACAGCGCATATCTCACAAGCAATGTTTCCATCGGCCAAAGCTCCAATTTCAATTGTCGCAATTGGCAAGCAAAATTGGTGGATTGCAAAAGAAGTCGGCAAGGCTCTCGGTTATAAACAGATATCAACATTTTCTAAACTCATACTTGATGAATTTGCTGATCGCCTCGTTGAGAAAAAACACTATTTACTACTTAAAGGCAATTTGCTGAAAGAGTTTCGCCAAGCGGTCAACAATTGCAAATCTGAGTTTGTAGGGGCGTGCCACACCCCCACAAACGATAAAAGCACCTTTATTAGTCCCAAGACCAGAAGCCTACTTTTACTCACCGAAGCCGGATTATACGCATCCATCCTACTCTCAAAATCAACAGTCGGCTTGGCCCTGATGGACTTTTTAACCTGCGAAGTCCTCCCCATGATCCGCAAAACCGGAACCTACGTCCCTGAAAACCACCCCATGAGAAAAATCATCACCAGCGCATCAGTGGCCGGGATGTTTGATGATCCCGATCAGATCGAGGATCACGCTGAGGCTATTAAGCTTTTGATGGCACAGAGTAAGTTTAGCAAGGCCATGGCAGAGGCGCATAGAGCGGTTGCCAGCCGTTTAGAGCAGATGGAGGCTTGTTAGCATTATGTTGTCAAAGATCCCCTGTAAAGCATGTGCCAAGTATCGTCTAAATTTGGCAAAAAAGCAAGATACAAACAGCAAAATAATATGGATTGTAGGGAATCTCGGCACAATCCAAAACAGCTCTGTAATACATCCAAGCAGTTTAAAAGGGGGAATGAATCATGATTAAAGCTCTGCAAGAAACAGTAAAGAAATCGGGATTATCCGCTGATCAGGTGGCTGAACAGATAGGGATGAAACAGAAATGGTCGCTGTATAACATGCTCAACCCTGCCAAGCCGGCCTATAACTTTCCGGCTGCACGATTGGTTGACCTGATGAAATTAACCAGAAATTACAGCGTCTTACATCACTTGTCACAGCAGTGTGGTTTTGTTTGTTACAGGTATTCGAGCTTTAGGCTTGGGAAGAAATCGGGCATATCCAAACTCGCCGAGCTTTTTGGACATGCCTCTGCTGCAATTGCCCAGATGTACGAATCACACAGGATCAGCAAAGAAGAATATCAGTCTATTTATGATTTGCTGCGGGAAGTGGCGGGACATTTGAAGATGGCCGACAAAATTCGCTCTGGCCAGCTTGAGTTTAATTTTTAAAAGGAAATGATAATGAAAATGGAATCCTGCACCAGCCGTTGCGCGACACAAGACACATCCAACCAATTGCGCAACATTTGGCTCACCCTACCACTTCGAGTTTGGTGAAACCTACACATTGCTTACTCAATTACCCTGTGAATCTTTAGAAACCCTTCAAAATGATGTGATTGAACACTGGGATAACTGGAAAGTTCAAGACTTCGCTAGAGGTTGTAACATCGGAGTCGCTACTACAATTTGCTAACTTAATTTAAAAACTGTGAGCTGCGTTAGCCCCCTTCGGGGGGCACCTTTTAAAAGGAAAATGCTTACAATTTATAAAGTGTCGATAGTGAGTTGATGTTTGTAGCCGATAGCTTTTACGATTTGTTCCTTGAGTTCGTCCGGTACTTTGCCGGTGAAAAAGATGGTCATTGCCCTGGTATCACTATTGTATGACGTACCTGAGACATAGTAGCTACCAGATAACAGCAAATGCCTGTCCACTTCAGTTCCGGTGAGATCGAGTTTTTTGATGGAGTCCAATATCATTTGTGGCCAGAAATTCACCACGAACCAGTAAACGATTCTCTCAATAAAGAATTTAGCCGGAGCAATAACTTTCTGCTTGTAAAAATAGAGTCTATCCATAGACTTAGTTTAACTATGAATTGCTGAAAAGCAAGGAAAGCGGGTAAAAATGATCCTAAACAGGGAAATGTTATGATCTTACGTTTGATTGACAAAAACAAACATTATCTACCAGCTTCAGAGGTTGATACGAGCTTCACAACCAAGGGACAAGCGAAGCAAGCAGCCTTAAAAATCCTTAAAATGCGTTCTGACATCAGCAGGGTTGAGCTTTGGGAAACGGATTCTATAACGGATCCAGACAAAAAACTGGCCACATGGGGTCAACGTGACGTTGATAAAGAACCTTTGGGGATCAATTCACTACTCAAAGATCTTGGATTAACACAACCGGAGCTTGCAAAATTGCTGCAAACAACGGATAGATCGCTGAGAAGATGTAAAAAAGGTGAGAATTGCCCTGCCTGGTTGCCTGTAACAGTAACTTTACTAAGGCACGTGGTCGATACAGAAGGCTCACAAGCTGCATTAGGGCTTCTAAGTAAAGGAAATCAGCTATTAGAGCAAATCAAATCTTCCTGACAAGAGTTATTTAACGATATGAAATGCAGAAAAAGTCGGTCATGCATCCAAAACGATGTTTGACCGACTTTTTTGCGTCAGGATACTGAAAACCATAGAAAAAATCACGGAAAGTACTGTCAGAATAGCCGACAGTTAGAAAAAACGAAAAATGGTTGATAAATCTTGAAAATTATCCTGCAAAGTTACAGCTACATGAGCATACACGAGGCTACATTTTCCGTCCCGGCGTTAAGATTATAACCTCGTAGGCATCTGATATTACTAAGTTTTGTCTCCGCCGAAGCAATTGAGGACAAAAATCACCGCAATAATATCAGCAACTTATAAAAGCGATTGTTCATTAAGAACGAAAAACAGTGGCCCCATTAGAAGATATAGAGATTATTTGCGCCTGAATTATCCTAATTCCAGCCATTCACTTTTTTAAGTCAATATTTTCAAACACTTGAGAAGCTATTTATGGGCAGAAAAACAGAATTAACGTGTAACATGTCACTTTGTGCCATTTGACAGTTAATTTCATCTACTTAAAACATACATTTTTGAAACCGAGAAAATGAAACTTTCAATGAATTACTTTTAATCTTATATTTGCAAATGTAGCAGAATCAAAATATAATGCCCTTATGCAAAAAATACCGACATACATTTTGGCAGGTGGTAAAAGCTCCCGTTTTGGTAGCGACAAAGCGCGAGCCAGATATGAAGGTTTGCCACTTATTTCACACATCAAAAACATTCTCTCGCCAATAGCCACCAGCATCAAGGCTATTACCGACGCGGAATACAAGTATGACGATCTTGAAATCGACTCGGTAGTTGATATTTTTCCGAACATGGGGCCAATCGGAGGTATTTATACAGCACTGATGAATATGCCTGCTGATAACTGGTGTCTGATTGTTCAATGCGATATCGCCGGGCTAAAACTGGAGTGGATCGACATGCTTCATTTTAAAGCCAATGAATATTATCAGGCAGTTGTATTCAAGGATAGGCAGTACTGGCAAGCCATTCCCGGTTTGTATCATACAAGAGCCATAACAGAAATAAAGAAACAACTCGATATGAAACAGTTAAAGCTTTCCCGGCTGATAGATTCACTAAAAGTGCAGTCTGTTGCGCTGCCTGAAAACTGGGCAGATTCCAAAGATATCAATTCCAAGCAGGATCTGACAACTTTTTGCAATCGCAGGTAGAGCCTTCTGCGAAACATTAAGAATCTGCAACTTTTATAATTTCATCAATAATCATTTAAATATCATCCCAAAGCATATTTAATTGACGGCACCTTTCAGATGAACTAAAATTCTACCAGATTTTATATAGCTAACACTTTTAATGATAATGTCTCAAACTGTTTGATTCTTTCTCTACTTGAGATAGTATCCTTGCACTAAGTTAAGGATTTAACCACATGGGAAATGAAGTTCTTATACTAATCATTGAGGCAATGTTAGTTTATTTTATGGTACTATGGGCGCATAGTCTACGTCACCGTTTCGGGCCGGTCCATTTTTTTGCCTTGATCGGGGGGCTTACTGCCATTATGTCGTGGGTGACAGATGCAGGACTGTCGGTTGAGTTTGCCGGAATTACTTTTGTAGTCGGCTCTACTGTTTTTTACACTTCACTGCTTCTGGCAATTTTTGTGGTCTACGTTTTTGATGGCCCATATGCTACCAGAATAGCTATTAGCACCGTTGTTGCTGTCTCGGCAATGGTTCCGCTAATCGCTGCTACTTTGCATGTTCAGATGAATATAATAGATACGGGAAACCTTTTGCATGTTCCTCTTCCAAGCCTCAGAATCAACATTGCCTCGATTGTTGCTACCATGCTTGACCTGGTATTTTTGGCAATGGCCTGGGAATTTCTTGGAAAACGAAAACTGCGACTGCCACTTTGGGCGCGCTCTTACCTGACTTTGCTGGGAGTGATGTGGCTGGATGTAATACTTTTTTCCATTGGTGCATTTGCCGGCACAGAACAGTTTTCCAGTATCATGATGGGAACCCTGGCCAGCCGTCTGGTCATTTCCTTTTTCGCATTTCCACTTCTTTACGGTTATCTACGCTGGCAAAAAGACAAGGCAGGAGCAACAATTGAAAACAGACCTGTACTGGCAATATTAAAAGAGGTCACCGAAATCGAATCAAAACTTTTCACGGCTAAAAAAGAAATAGAACGTCGCAAAGTTGCGGAAGCAGAACGCGACGAGGTGATTACAGAACTTAAACAAGCTTTAGCAGAAGTAAAAACTCTGCGAGGATTCCTGCCCATATGCAGCATCTGTAAAAAGATTCGCGACGACAAAGGCTACTGGACTCAGATCGAATCCTACATTCACAGCCATTCCGAGGCACAATTTACCCACGGCATCTGCCCCGACTGTATGCAAGACCACTACCCCGAATTTTGCAACTGTGAAAAAGATGATAAAAATAATAAAGGTGATTTCTAGAATTCAGCCTTAAATCGAACATTTAATATTGATCTGGAGTTTCGCGCAACAGTGCTTTTGTTAAAAGCCAACTTGGAAGATGCTTACCCAGCTTGACTCCCAGAGTCATGGAAGGCGGGAAAAGATTTTCACGCATTTCCTTTTTTAATCCTCGAAGAATATAGTCGGCAGCCTTATCCTCGCTGATCTCGTTTGGCACAGGAATACCATCTTCGCGACATGTCTCGGTGTCCACAAAACCCGGATGGATGGTTTGAATTTTAATGTGGTTATAGTTGAATTTCTTAAGCTCCATTCTGGCAGTATCGAGAAACAGGCGAGCCGCACCTTTGGCAGCAGTGTAATCGCCCTGCATTGGTATGCCAAAGAAAGTTGCCAGTGAATTAACATGGGCAATCATGCATTTTGTTTTCTGCTGTTTCATCTGCGCAATCAAGGGACAGTAGAAGTTTATCATCGTTTCATAATTTGTTTTCATGCAGTTCTTGATAGTCGCAGCTGTAGCAGTTAAAGTGTTGGACGGTGGGCCATTGCCAATGTTCAAAATTGCAATATCGACCTGTCCATATTTCTTGACAATCTCTGAAACAATATTGGCGCAAGATTCTTCGTTGGTAGCATCGCTGGCAAAATAGAGACATTCGCTGCTGTTTGTTTTAATTTCATCCGCAAGGTTTTTAAGCAACTCTTCGCGTCTGGCGGTTATGATGATGCGGTTTTTATTTTTGCTGAGAGCTAAAGCGGTAGCTCTGCCAATACCAGATGATGCACCAGTTATGAGGATTGTCTTGTTATTAAGTTTCATTGTTTGCCTTTGCTTGGTATTTTCATTCTATGACAGATAGAGCAGGATATAACCTGCCCTTTCTGTCATTAATGATTTACCTTATTTAAAAGCAAATGACAAAACAATTTAAAACATTACGAACATTCATTATTTTTTAACAAAGCGAATTGTATTCGCATAAACTAAAACAGGCCGGGTTATTATGCCCGGCCTGTTTTGCAATTCGTTTATACTGATCTTATAGATCAGCGTCGCGGATAATCAAATCATTGATGCGCTGCGCGAATGAGAGCGGATCCTTGATTTTTGAGCCTTCTGCCAGAACAGCCTGATCGTAGAAGAAACGGCCATAGGTTTCGAGTCTGGGATCTTTGATGTTCTTTTCATGTAAACGCTGCAAAGCCTGCACCGCCGGGTGATCGGCGTTTAATTCGAGAATTCTGGGGTTCTCGCCGATATCGTCGCCGTGACCGATTTTCTTCATCACGTTTTCCATGTAGGCACCCATCTTGCCTTCTTCACTAACCAGACAGGCAGCACTTTTCTTCAGACGTGAACTTAAGCGAACCTCTTTAACTTCATTGATATAGCCGTTAAGCAAAGAAAACAGATTCTTGAATTTTTCGCCCTGCTCTTTTTTCTTTTCGTCTGTTTCGTCCTCTTCCTTGTTGTTCAACTCGCCCTTGTCGATGGCTTTCAGCTTTTTACCTTTGTATTCCATCAGATGACTCATAACCCATTCATCAATCGGCTCGGTCATGAACAAGACATCATGTCCCTCTTCCTTGACGGCTTCGAGGTATGGAGAGTTGGCCAGTGCGATGCGGTTTTCGCCCATCAGGAAATAAATTTCTTCCTGATCTTCAGGCATATTCTCTACGTATTCGGCCAGGGTTGTGTATTCACCCTCGGCTTTGTTCATGGATTCGTATAAGAGGATATCGGAGATTTTGTCCTTGTTCAGATAATCGGTGTAAACACCTTCTTTTATAACCATGCTGAACTGCTTGAAAAATTCCTTGTAATTATCAAAGTCGTTTTCCATCATTTCTTTAAGAGCCGCCAAAACTTTGTCTATCAGGTTTTTGCGGATTTTGTCGACCATTGGATTGCTTTGCAAAATCTCGCGGGAGACATTCAACGGCAGGTCGGTTGCATCAACCACACCTTGTACAAAACGCAGATACGGTGGAAGCAGATCTTTGCAGTCGTCCATAATGAAAACGCGCTTGATATACAGGCCCAAACCGTTCTTCTTGTCGGGATACATGAAATCGAAGGGACGCTGTTTGGGCAGAAACAGTAGTGCCTTAAACTCAATTACACCTTCGGCGACAAAGTGGACAACCTTGGCAGGGTCTTCAAATGATCTGGAGATATGCTTGTAAAACTCGTTGTATTCTTCATCTTTAATCTCGGATTTACTTCTCTGCCAGATTGCCTGCTGCGAGTTTAAAGTTTCTTCTTCAATGGTTTTTATCTCTTCGTCGTTTTCACCTTTCTCGGTTTTTTCAACATCCATTACAACCGGATGCTCGATAAAGTTCGAGAAAGTTTTGACGGTTTGACGAAGTTTCCATTCGTCGAGGAATTGTTTGCCATCTTCATTCAGATAGACAACCACGTCGGTTCCACGTGTTTCTTTTTCGCATGTATCAAGAGTGTATCCGCCCTGCCCGGTAGATTCCCAGACGATTCCGTCTTTATCGCCAGCCATTTTCGAATAAACTCTGACTTTATCAGCACTCATGAAGGCGGAGTAAAAACCGAGCCCGAACTGACCAATCAATTCAGGTTGTTCTTTGGCCTCGGCATTTTTCAGTTTTTCCAGAAATTCTCTGGTACCGGATTTGGCAATGGTTCCCAGATTTTCGATAACAGTCTCGTGGTTCATACCGATTCCGTTGTCTCTGATTGTCAGAGTGCCGGCTTCCTTGTCAGCAATCAATTTTATTTTCCAATCAGCGTTACCTTCCAGCATATCGGGATTGGTAAGCGACTCGAAACGCACCTTGTCAATTGCATCACAGGCATTGCTGATAAGTTCTCTGATAAATATTTCCTCGTTGGAATATAAAGAATGGACAATAATATCCATCATTTGGGTCATTTCTGTTTTAAAATCATGTTTTTCAACGGACATAGTAAACCTCCTGAATCGAATACAGTAAAATACTGCATCTTAAATAAGAACGATTTGGTGTTATGTCAATGCTTTCCCTGCATTTTTTATGGGATTTAGGGCTATTTCTTTGATCATTGATCAAAAAACAGTTAATTGCCAGACAAAGACAAAAAAAGACGCGCCCCAAGGCACGCCTTTTTTTAGTGAAACCAATAATTTTTTACAGATCTTTCACGCACCTGAACCCGGTTATATAATCTTTCTGGGTTGGGTTAAGTGAAGTTCTGGCTGTCACTCTGAGCAATGAGGCATCATCATACCAGCCACCACCACGCTGAATACGAATATCACAATCTTCATCGTTTTCTACCGAGTAACTACAGTCGCTGACCCATTCGCGCACATTGCCCAACATGTCGTAAATTCCCCACAAATTCGGATTTTTCATACCAACGGGATTGATACGCCTACTATCTTCACCAGAATAGAGATTTCCCAAATACCAGGCAATGTCGGTTAGACATGAGGCATCGTTGCCACAATAGTATTTTGTAGATGTAGTTGCTCTGGCTGCGTATTCCCATTCGGCCTGAGTCGGCAACCTTGCACCAATGGCCTCGCAATACTGTTTGGCCTCGTACCAGGTTACGGTATCCACCGCACAGTCGGGGCAATCTGCCACAAAGCTCGGATTAAAGCCCATTATATCTTCGAATTGTGCCTGAGTAGTTTCGTACTGACTCACACTGAACTCTGTCATCACTTCATGGCTGGTGTTAGTTTCGCTGCTGGTACATTCATCATCACCGGGAGAACAACCCATGTCAAACGAACCTGCACAAACATAAGAGAAGACCGGAGGCGGAACAATTTCTTCCTCAGGTTCAAGCTCTTCATCCAAATCACCATCGACAACAGGGTCGTCACCATCGACTACCGGGTCGTCACCATCGACAACCGGATCGTCGCCATCGACAACAGGATCATCACCATCGACTACAGGATCATCGCCATCAACTACCGGATCGTCGCCATCGACAACCGGATCGTCACCATCGACAACAGGATCATCGCCGTCAACCACAGGATCGTCGCCATCGACAACCGGATCATCGCCATCGACAACCGGATCATCGCCGTCAACTACCGGATCGTCACCATCGACAACAGGATCGTCACCATCGACAACAGGATCATCTCCATCTACTACCGGATCGTCACCATCGACAACAGGATCGTCGCCGTCAACAACAGGATCGTCTCCATCTACAGCAAGATCATCACCATCGATTACAGGATCGTCTCCATCTACTACCGGATCGTCACCATCGACAACCGGATCGTCGCCGTCGACTACAGGATCATCGCCATCGACAACAGGATCATCGCCATCGACAACAGGATCATCGCCATCGACAACAGGATCATCGCCATCGACTACAGGATCGTCGCCATCAACAACCGGATCATCACCATCGACTACAGGATCATCACCATCGACAACAGGATCATCGCCATCGACTACAGGATCGTCGCCATCAACAACCGGATCATCACCATCGACAACAGGGTCGTCGCCATCGACAACAGGGTCGTCGCCATCGACTTCCTGTGCAGCTCTGGCACATCTGAAGCCTACACCATAATCATATTCCAGATCTGGAGCAGCAGATTTTCTGGCAGAAGCACGCAAAGTCATGGTTGTACAACCCCAGCAACCGCCTCTGAAAACACGCTTGCTACAATCGCCCTCTTCCCAGACAATAGCGGTATCAGGTGCGTTGTCGTAGTTTGGATGGGGACAATCTTCTACCCACTCCCAAACATTACCAAGCATATCGTACAGCCCCCAGGCATTTGCTATTTTCTGAGCAACTTCGTGTGTTGGCCCTGTTGACCAGGCAATTGTGGAAAGACAGCCCATGTCATTACCGCAATAATATTTTGAGGTAGTACCCGCTCTGGCGGCATATTCCCATTCGGCCTCGTTTGGCAAACGGCCACCAATAGCCTCGCAAAATGCCTTGGCCTTGTACCATGTCATTTTTTCTACAGGACAGTTGGGACAGCTTTCCTCATAGCTTACTTCCCATTTCTTGTATTGATTCTGGGTGACTTCGGTCGCCATCATTTCAAATGCATCTACTTCCACCAGATGCCTCGGTTCTTCTGTGCCACCAGAATAACATTCGTTATCGTTTGGTGAACAGCCCATATAGTAATTACCGGCAGGAATCGGTTTCCAGTCGATATCAACGACAACATCTTCCTGTTCGGCGTATTCTTCGTCACCGTCTGCAAGATCGCCATCAATTTCATCACCGTCCACGCTGTCGCCGTCTATCTGGTCGCCATCGACAGTCTGGCATTCATCCAGTTCATCGGTCAGACCATTGCAATCATTATCCAGAAAATCGCAAATTTCTACACCACCGGGATGTGCATTGGCACTTGTTTCGTCGCAATCTTCATGGCCCGGACAGTTTCCATAACCATCTTTATCTATGTCGTATCTGTCGTAGGCTTTGCCGTTACAGTCCCAGTCCAAACCGTCGCATTTTTCAAGAATGGGTTGGTGACCACCGATGCATTTTAAAAATACCGCACAGGTTGAGTCGTCGACACTACAGGCATAGGTGCCGGGATCGCTTAGGCATACCCCAAACTCACCATGATAACAATCTGCACCAAGGTTTTCGTAATCATCAAGAGACTGGCACATAATGGTGCCATTATTTTCATCTTCCACACCATCGCAGTCGTTATCCAGACCGTCGAAACAACTTTCATCTTCAAACGAGCCTATGCCACACTGCTCGGACACGGCTGGACACTCCACCTCCATGAAGGCACTAAGGAAATTGCATTTCCATGCGCCACCTTCGCAAACAGTATCGGAACCACCACTTGAACAGACTCCAACATTTGGACATCTTTTCTCAAGCGGGGCATCGTATTCGTCTAAGTCCTCGTCAGTAGAACCATCGCAGTCGTTATCTTTGTTGTCACAAACTTCGTCGACTGGAGCAATTTCGTTGACACAGCTCCCCCATTCACCGGCCTCGCAATATTCTTTACCAATCTGACATTCACCGACATCAATCCCGCAATTCCGATAAACATTTTCATCGGTTTGACCATCGCAGTCGTTATCTTTGTTGTCGCAGATTTCTACTTCCGGGCCAACGATGTCGCCAACACAATCCTGCCAGACATTATTTACGCAAGTCTGGCTACCCGATTGACACTCACCGACATCTACACCACCGCATGTTCTGGATGCACCACTCTCGCATTCCATTCCTTCGTCCACGCGACCATCGCAGTTATCATCCCTGCTGTTATAAACTTCCTGCCCGGAAACACAGGCAGTGTCTACACAAAAACCGCAGGAACAGTCGGTGTCAACTTCGCAGGTTGCAGCAACATAATCACGAATTGCAATACCACCGTAACCGTAAGAAGCAATAAATCTGTAAGTGAAATATCCGTATCCCTGATCGCCCCATGATTCGCTCCATGAGTTTAAAAACTGGAACCTCTGGGTAGCTCTGTCGTAACCTGTAATAAGAATTGCATGGCCACCACGATAGGATGAGGTGTTAGTTGGATTGTCAATAACCACTTCACGATTCCAGGCTGACCAACCGTCATATACCGGAACTCCATAAATAACATTGTAACCCTGAGATAAAGCAGACTCAAGTGATAGAGTATTGCGACTATAAACACTGTATGGCGAAACTCCTCGGATAACTCCATTGTCCTGAGATGCATCTCCCTGAGGGCCACTTAAATAGCCGGCGCACGATCCACCACTGTATGTGCATTGATACTTCCAGGTGTCTTCACCCACAACAAAGTCATTACCTGTTACAGCCGATGCCACTCTGTAAAGACTGGTTCCGTCTGTACAGTTCAAATCAAGACCCGCCATTTGCCATGCATGAGACTGTGACACTTCTGTATTATTGGTAAAGTTCGCAGCCTGAAAAGCCTCTAAACTGTGGACTGTTGCGAAAGCCACGCATGTTCCACAATAACCCTGATCGTCTGCCTTGGTGAGATATTCTGCCAGATAATCCGCCCTGTGATCTACTTTATCCGGTAAACTTGATGAGTCAAGCTCGTTGTCTCCGTAGTCCGGATACATCAGAAATTGCATATCACCATTGGGGTCTCCCGGAGTCAGACAAACCTCTTCGCCGTCACCACGATCAAAAGGTACGCAGCCCTCCTCGACTTCATTGGTTACGCAAAATGTTCCCAGACTGAAAGTGCCTTCGGGACAGGAACAATAGATTCTTAAGGGGTTTTCCGGGTCAAGCTCGCAACTGCCTTCGCCACAATCAACACCCTCGCAAGGGTCATCTTCGGAATTTTCCACACAGGAGTATTGCTCGGCATGATACCCATCGTTACAAATACAGGCGGGCATCATGTCTATTACGACACAGCGACCAAGACCGGAGCAATATATGCCATCACACAAACCATTGATAACATTGGTGTCAACAATGTTCTCCTCTTCAATCAGGGGAGAATCCGACTCAACATCATCCAGATCACCATCTGTTGTGACATCCTTATCACCATCCTCTTCCTCCAGATCAGCAGAATTTGAACTACAACCAGCCAATGTAATCAATATCATCATCAGAATTGCCATTAGAATTTTTTTGTCGTAACCCATCGTTGCTATCTCCCGGTTTTCGCACACAGTTTCTGCTGCAGCCCATTACAACTCGTTTTTTGACATTTGCGACACATCTTGGCTTGAGGGAAAATATTCCCTGTTTTGAAACGGTAGAAAGGAATTCTACCGAATATTGCCAGGATGGAAAAGACTTAAACTATCAAAACTCCCACCCAGATATATAAATCGTCACACTATGGATTTTCTTTAAGGGAAACATGATATTATTTAATGATTTCATAGGCTTGTTAAATTTGTTTACATGTAAGAAAATTTATATTTCAGCTAAACTCGCCTTAAACATTAACAAAGCTGCCCCTTTTTGATTTTTGGCTTTACACTGTTAATAAATGGATAGAACGAAAAAAAGCCCACCCCGGATAGATTTACCGAGTGGGCTTTTCTGTTGGTATGCTATTTTACCTAGAACTTCGCCAGATGCAGTTCGGTAACTCCGTGAAGCCCTTCGATTTCGTAGGAATTGCCATCCGAATCGACCATGGTTCCGCTGTATTTTCCATAGGGCTGGTGATAATCCGAGACAATCAGTCCCATATTAATCTTGTCTGCCCTTTCACCAACCGGATTGAAGGTCAGGTTACATTTACCGTCTGTGGTGCTGATTTTCCAGGGCGCCATGAAATCATCTTCATTGATAATGAAATTGGCTGCTGACAGCGGATGCAACTTGCCGTTCACCCAAAACACGTTCTCGTTGTAGGTTTCATCATCGGTAATGATGTTTTTAACCAGATTCATTGCAAGCAGATTACCGGATTTGTCATAACCTGCAAATGTTGCCCAACGCCAGTGAGTTTTGTAGGGATAATAGGTTTTCTGCACATCTATCAGAACAATATCTTTTTCCGCATCCAAAACGATTTTGCGCTTGCCTATATTGACTTCGCCACTTACGGCAACAGCCGCCTTATGAGTGTAGAGAGGTCTGTTTTCGCTGATGGGCAAAACGGTAATAAGTGGCTGGATATTTTCCAGATCTTCATGCATGGTCAGATCAACTTTGATCGCGGGCTTATTGCCGTCACGTCTGATGCGAATTTTGGCCTCATGCTTGTTTTCAGCCAGATTATTATGGAACTCCAGAGCGTAGTCCGGGCTGATGTATTCACATTTGTCGTCCCATAATTCACGGGACAATCTGCTTTTCTGACCCAGCTTTTCTCGGTGATGCTCAAAATACTCACCGGTCTTCTGATCCACCACATAGCAAAAAGACATGGACATATAATGAGTGTCCGAAATAACAAAACCCATTGAAATCTCATCGGTTATCAGCACATAATGCTGCCATTCCTTCAGGCGGTATTTACGTAAAAAGCTGGGAACTTTTTTATCGGGATAAATATTGGCTTCCAGGATATTGATATTTTTAAAAGGAGATTGAAAAAGACCGTACTCCACAACCTTGCCCGATTCCACCATACTGGCGGGAGTCTGCTTTAATTCACGCATAACGTTTTCCTCCTCTTGAAATTTCGTTGTTTTTCGCAACTATACTACAGTCTTTAAAATTTCGGCTACGGTAATTTCTTTTATTGTACCATCACTATGCTGATATTCTGTAAAACTATCCTGATCTTTCAGCAGGATTTCCTTTCTGGCAGTTGAAACTTCGAAACCTGCCGTTAACAATGCTTTGGCTGCATAGGCTCTTTTCATGGAGTTTTCATCAATCAGCATTCCTTCGAACCACATTTGCTTGTACTGAATAAGTGGCGCACTTAAAGATGACAAACGCTGCGCAGCCCAAATAACACCTTTGTCGAAAGGCTCTTTCATCAGATAGCCCAAAAGACCCGCACCGTACTCCCTGATGAAATATGGGACGTTGTACAAGACTTCGCCAAGGGCTACAGGGGCGCAGGGGATCCCTCCGGCACAGTCTTCGTTCATCTGCCAGAACAGACGTTTGATTGTCTCCTGCACCGCTGCCCTGTTGCCGTTTTCTTCCTGCATTTTGGAAACTCGACCAATAGCCTCGATCCCGCGCCACTTGATTTCCTCGTCCTGATCGAACAGCACTCCCAGTAAAATTGTAACCGGGCTGGATAGCTTAGAGGCCCAGACATCAAAGCCCTGCCAATCCAGATTTTTCAGAATCTCGCGCACTTCGGCCTTCTTTTTGGCGGTTCCTCTTAACTTTTTACTACCAGCTTCTGTTGTCATGGTATTTCCTGTCGGGGTATTTTGTTATAATCGTAACTTACAACTGATCATCCGAAAATGAACTGCATGGTTTTTATCATAAGTGTGGGGCTCTGGCAAATAGATAAGTTTCTATGTGTTTAGCTTAATTAACAGGTGGCACAGCTTCTTCACTACTTTTTTTAGCTTTATTGCCCATCTTAATTAATGCTGCCTCCTGCATTGCTTTCAGGTAATTTTGCGTCCTGTATGATTTGTTGTTTTCCAAATATGCGGTAGCTGTCTTGTAAATCTCATCCCACTTGTCAAATATCATCAAATAATCGAAAAGCAACTTGGCAGAAAAAACAGCCAATCTATGCCTGGGATATTTTTCAACAATCACCTTAAATCGCTTTACAGCCTCATCAAATCTATTGTGGGCATAATACAACATAGCCACTTTGTAGTCCATATCAATACCATATTTAGATCTGCGAAACTCTGTTCCATATTGCTTGTATAGCTTGTATAGCTCAAAAAACTCGGTGACTTTGGCTGACATTTTACGTGGCTGTGGCTTATTTGACTTACCTTCGTATGTTGTATTTAGAAGACTTGTGTTATCTGATACTCGTGATCTGTCTATAACTGTGCTAATCCATTCCTTTATCTCGGCATGAATTATCTTTTCCTTACAGAGGAAGAAGGCATATCTTGAATCACCATACTTTACCCCTTTTGTATCCGCATTTTCAACCTTGTCGTACCACTCTGCTGCCTTCTCGTATTTCTTCATTTGATACAGAAGCTCTGCATAATTAAAGGCAACAAGATAATATCTGTCCGATTGTTTAAATTTCTCCAGATACATTTCATACAGACTGCTTGTTATTTCTTCAGTGCTACTGTTTTTATTGTTAGAATAGTATTTGTGAAGTTTAAATATGGTTTGAATCAATATCTCTTCAGAATATGCTAAATCATCTTTAGCGTTATCAGTATCAATTTTTTTAAAATCACAGGTACCTGTATTTTCCAGCTTTAAATCAGCTTCTGCGTTGCTTAGTAATTTAATTCCACCTGCAAACAATACTCTTATAACAGGTTCGTACCTTCTCCAATTGGTTGCATTATATGTTTCAAGATCTCTGAGAAGACGAATAGATCCTTGCACTTTTATTTCGATACTTTTGGTGGATATTTCAGAGATTTCCATTGAAAACTTTTCATCAGGATGAGCTTGTTGAATCTCAGACCTAACCCGATTCAAACATGCATCAGCATTATGTTCTTGCTGGTTTATCTCAACTTCTTCACATTCAGCTTGAAATTCAAACTCTCCAGCGAATTCAAGCCAATCAATGGGCAAATATGCTATTACATTTGGATTCTCATTCAAATATTTGACATAATCACGACCTTCTTTAAGATTTGGAAACTTAATTCTCTTTAAAACAGCACTGTTAACTTTTCCTCGAAGAGACAATATCTGCTCATAGTCAAAATATTGTTGCCCTAATTTTGTATTGATATAATTGCAATGCATATTAGCTATAAACGTCTCAAGTATTGTTTTGTTCTTAATAATGTATATTTTATAATAGCCGCCACAGCAGAAGCGAGTGCTATTTCCAAACCTGAGATCAGTTACCCATTCTTTTTGCACTTTTTGTAATAATTCAATATCATCAATATAAAAATCTCCAATATGTTCTTTACCATTATCTCCCATATCATCGTATATGGTGCCAACAATAGCGATATCCCCCTTGCTAAAATCATATTCACCTAACAGTGGCTTGCCTTTGGACCAGTCAAACAAAGGTTCTTCATACTTGGAACATTGTAGTGTCTCTACAAATGTCAAACCTGAACGTATTGTTGTTTTCTTGCCCTCACCATAATCCTCAATAAGCTCTTTGCCATTTGATTTTACAATTATCGGCCCTAATTTTTCATTATGGCTGTCGTATTCATACGTATAAGTACCTTCTCCTCCATCGGGTCGAATCACGTTGATCGGTTCACCAAACAATTCATTGAACTCATCAATCTTTATCCCCATCTTTAAAGTGCGACAAATCTCAATTCTGGAAAGAGAGTCCGGTTTAGTGATTTTAGTGGCTCCGCAAGCACAAAGCAGACCAGTTGAAACCAACAATATAACTGCAACTATGAGAATCTTCCTAAAATTCATACTTTCATTCCCCTGTAATAAGATGGAAAAAGGTAATCGCTATTTATCGCATTCCAAGTAATTGCAGTCAATTGTTTTAATAACAATTCACTTCATTGAAAAAAACTATCCCTTAATGATGTCAATTGGTCACCCTAAAAAACTAATACTTAATTCTCCAGGTGGAATGTTTCTTGAGTTTCTTTGGTGGTTTGTTGGTCGGAACTGGAGATCCATTAAAAGAACGACGCCAGATGGTCATTCTGGGGGAACTCACGGTTCGCAGCCAGAAACTGGAATTTTGCGTGGCCCCCATCTGTTCTTTAATAATCAGAAATGGCGTTGCCTGAACCGGCTTTTCTGCAGTTACGCGCCAAGTGGCGGTATTGAGTGTCAGCGGTCTTGTTGCTTGTACTTTATTTCTTCGGGCAGATTTGTCGGCAATATCATTTCCGGTACCACTGCTTCCAAGTCTGTTTTTCTTATTCAATTCAATTCTCCATTTGAGCGTGTCGAAACTGTTGTTGTTCTGTGTCTGCTACTCTCCTTCGACCAGAGTGTAGACCTTCGACTCAATAAATGTATCTAACAGATCTGAATCCAATTTGCCATCTTTTCTTTCATATCCCAGAATATCCAGAGCCCGCTCATGGGAAATCGCCTTTTTATAGGGTCTGTCGGATGCTGTCAAGGCATCGAAAATATCGCAAATGGTCATCATGCGCGATTGTATTGGAATCTCTTCTTTTTTTACGCCCCGCGGATAACCGTGCGCATCCAGTTTTTCATGATGATTGTATGCAATGTTTGGCACGTTTTTAAGTTCTTTTGTCCAGGGAATGTTTGCAAGGAAATTATAAGTATGTGTCACATGGGACTCTATATCTATTCTTTCTTTCTCGGTCAGGCTTCCTCTGGGGATGGTCAAGACCTGCGCTTGCTCTTTTGAAATCAGTTGCAATGGCTCGCCATCGAATTCTGTGTAAATTCTGTCTGCAATACTCAAAAGCCTGTCAAAATTGCCTTCTGCCAGAACTTTCGGCTGATTCGCCTCCCAGATAACTCCGACATCCTCTTCCAGAGTTTTCAGAATTTCCTGAATTTCGCTATCCATCCCTGTTTTAAGGTTTTGATACTCACCATTACCCTTTTCCAGAACAGTGTCAAGATGTCTGCGCCAGTTCCAGGCCATCAAGGCAGCCTTGACATACTTGGTCTTCATCTTGAGTATTCCCTCTTCTTCCGGATAAAGCTTATTGGCCTTAACCAGAACTCGTTCACGCACTCCAACTTTTCCGAAATCGTGAAGCAACGAGGCATAACGCAGTTCTCGCAGATCTTCCTCTGAAAAACGCAAGGTAGAAAACCTGCCGGTATTAATTCTATTGACCGACTCCGCAAGCCCTACAGTCAGTTTGGCAACCCTTTCGGAGTGACCGGAGGTGGTTGGATCACGTGATTCAATAGCTTTTACAGAGGCACTGACAAATCCTTCAAACAACTGCTGAATGGATTCGTAGAGCATATTCTTTTCCAGCGTTACCGCAGCAAGCGAGGCCAGTGATGAAACCAGCTCAATTGAATGATCGTCAAATGGCAAAACCATCACCATTGCAGTCAACGGGTCAACAAGTTGAACCTTCTGGTCACGCTTTCTGTTCAATAGCTGCAAGGCACCCACAACCTCGCCTTTAAGATTCTTCAAGGGAACAGTCAGAATTGTAATATTCCGATAGTTGATCGCCTTGTCTATCCATCTTGCGTGGCTAAAAGGTTTATCCGATTCTATTTCGTAGGCATTGTCGATAACCAGTGGCTCGCCAGCCAAAACAGTATAACCGGCCAGAGACTGATCGTTAAGTGGCATGATGCTTTCTTTAAGGTTCAGCGGTATTGTATCGTTCTGAGCCATCTTGAACAGCAAACGTTTTTCGCCATCTTTTTCTTCTATGAGATAAAGAGAACCTGCATCACAATTGGTAATTTCTCTTGATTTGGTAAGGATCAATTCCAATAGCTTGTCGGTATCTTTTTCTGAAGAGAGCAAAACACCAATTTTGGTTAACTCCTGCAAATCTCGCTGTGTTCTGTTTGAGCTTTTCTGTAAAACGAGAAGATCGTGGGCATTGTTTAAAAACGCTAGCAAAATACGCCATTCTTCACGCTCGTCCAGTTTTGGCAAGGTGCAGTGTATAACTTCTTTTGGAAATCTGGGCATTGGCGAACCGGGAACAGCATCCATAACGATTACACGAACACCTTCGGTTTTGAATGGATCGAGCAACTTCGGATGAACCCGGGAAAGTTCTCTTGCCGTACCAATTATAACGGATGGCCTTGGTTTTCCAGGCAACTCCTCAAGTTCACCAAGTCTGCGAACATCAAAAGGTCTGGAAAATTTGCGGTTTGCCAATCTAAGGGTATCAGAGGCAAACAAATCAACTCGCATTACAACTCCCTTATGGAAAATACTTCAGATACAAAATCAAGCAATTATCCCATCATATCATGTAATTATAAAGAATCTCAACAGCTTTGTAGCATCATTTGTGCAAACTGATGATTTATTGCCGAACAAAACGAGAACACAAGGCATTATCATGCAATTTTGTTCACTAATACAATCGGCAAGTTGCAACAGATCTTGATTATTGTAAAAACACCTTCAATATATTATTGTCAGTTTAACATATTTAACCAAATTTATGCCAGTTTTACTTGAGTATTTTCAAATAGTTTGCCTATCTTGCAAAATATTGCCTGCAGTATTTCATTTCTACCCTTTACCACAAAATGTTTTTTTGATATATTTTGAGTATACATTTGTTTCTTTTACAATCAGGGAATACCCAACTTCAAACAGGATGAGGAGAAATATGACAGGATCCGACGATAGTAGTAAAAAGCTATTTATTCTGGATACTAATGTTCTGCTGCACGATCACACCTGTATTCAGCACTTTGATGAACATGATGTTGTATTGCCAATCGTTGTACTTGAAGAACTTGACAAATTTAAGCGCGGTAGTGATTCCATAAATGCCCAGGCCAGAGAGTTTATAAGGCAACTGGATCAAATTTCCAATGATCAACTTTTTACCAACGGGGTAGCCTTTAGCAACAGCGGAGGAACAGGTAGGCTGTTTGTTGAAGTAGAAGATCCTGAATCTGCACGGGTAAAACATGCCTTTTCACTGGATAAGCCAGACAACAGAATTCTGGCTCTGGCCGATCAATTTACCCAGAGATACAAAAACAGAGAAGTTATTCTCATCAGCAAAGATATAAACCTACGCTTAAAAGCAAAATCGCTGGGTATTCTCTCTGAAGACTACAAAACTGACAAAATTAAGAATCTGGAAGTCATTACCAAAGGAACCAGAGTCCACGATAACTTCGATGCCAACCTTATCAATAAACTCTACAAATCTCCTTATAGTATCTCCGCTGACAGTTTATCCGAAGATGATAACCTCACAGCAAATCAATACAACATTCTCAAAAACGGTAGCTCCAGCGCACTGACCTATTATAATGAAGAAGAACAGCTTGTTGAGAGAGTGCAAAAAAAAGAGGTCTATGGCATTGAACCAAGAAATGCAGAACAGACATTTGTGGTGGATGCCCTCACCAGACCGGAAATACAGCTTGTAACAGTCACAGGAAAAGCGGGAACAGGAAAAACACTGCTGGCTTTGGCAAGCGCGCTTCACCAGAGAAAACAATTCAGGCAGATTTTTTTAGCTCGTCCGGTTGTACCCTTGGGTAATCGTGATATCGGCTTTTTGCCGGGCGATGTAAAAAGCAAGCTCGACCCCTACATGCAACCACTTTTCGACAATTTAAATGTTATCAAACACAGATTTCCAGCAACTCATAAGGACAATGCGAGAATAACAAACATGCTGGAATCGGAGAAACTCTTTATTGCTCCGCTGGCATATATCCGTGGAAGAAGCCTTAATAACATCTTCTTTATAGTAGACGAAGCACAGAACCTGACTCCTCACGAGGTGAAAACAATCATTACCCGAGCCGGTGAAGGAACCAAGATTGTATTTACCGGAGACATCTACCAGATTGACACTCCATACCTTGATACTCAGTCAAACGGGCTGACTTATCTGGTAGATCGCATGAAGGGTCACTCCCTTTTTGCCAATGTAGATCTGGTAAAAGGAGAGCGAAGCCAATTGGCAGAATTGGCCAGTAATCTGCTCTGAGACAGGTTTTTTTACTACAGGAGGCAAAATTCCTGCAATATTTTGCCTCTTTTTACATTTTTTTTCGCAAAAACTCTTTTTTTTTCGCAAGAACTCTTATCTGTAACCATTTGAATTTAATGACATTATCTGTCAACTTATATAATTTCATAAGTTACTAAACATTTTCTCATGCATTTCTCACTTGCAAATATTTTTTATTTGTACAAAATGCTTAGGGTTTTGGATCAGGGGAGAAAATCCAAAAGCTGATGCCTAATGTGAATGCCATGTTATTAAAATGAAAAAATTAACCGCGTTTGATACAAGACGATTTAACTCATACAACTTTTTAAAAGGAGACTTTTGTTATGAAAGCTCAAAGTAGACTGTGGCAGATCGTTCTGCCTGCTCTCGTCCTCGC
>Ga0070729_10002360_pt1 | contig 24730 bp, 12 predicted proteins | sample tdDd472_FD_66725 | JGI IMG/M metagenome (GOLD analysis project Ga0070729, IMG submission 66725) | Marine sediment microbial communities from the Atlantic coast under amendment with organic carbon and nitrate - tdDd47.2 | ecosystem: Environmental > Aquatic > Marine > Coastal > Sediment | place... | reverse complement strand
CCGTCATAGGGAACCGATGAATTGGCTCCGATATCGACCCAATCTCCACCTTCGGTTCGAAGTTCAAGCACTGCCCCGTCCCAATATTGAGAGGCATCGCCTTCCATATCGTAGTATAGCCAGAAGGATAGAACTGTGTTGCCACCTTGAACGTCGAGCCAAGGACCGACCAGGTTTTTGTCGGAAAAGGTGTCGATGTCGGCGGCAAACCAACTGGAGCTACCACTGTGCGCCTGGGTTGTCACGCGCTGCCAATCGTCGGTGTTGACCAGTGGGTAGTGAGTGAACAACCCATCGCTTTCTGCATCATTTGTAAATGTGCCAGTTTGGATATTGGGGTCGGCCCCAATGGTCAGGGTTTTCTCAAAGGTGAATGTGTCGACATTCGTCGCAACCTCCACATCAAACATGGCTTGGTCGAGGCAGGCTCCCAGGTTGGTGAGTTCTACCTGGAAGGTGTTCGTGGCCTCCTGGAAACCCGCCAGGGTTCCGTAGGAAGTGGCTCCCGTGTGGATGGTGATGCCCGGATAATCGGTCGTTAGCGTTACATCGCAGGTGAGGGGATCGCCACTCAGATTCTGGATGGTGATAGGGAGGTCGACGATTTCACCTTGGTCGAGCATGCCGTCTCCGTCGCATTCCGAATCATCGAAGATTTCAAACTCTGCGTTGACTGGATTGAAATTTACTTTGAACACACCGCGTCCGTGAGTGGCAACCCACAGCGTGTTTTCACCACGGAAGTGTAAGGTGACAACACGTGTTAAAGGCACACCATAGTTGTACCGCAACCATGAGGGAGCCCCTCTGGCCCCAGTCTGATCCATCATGTAAAGCCCGAGTTCTGTACCCAGGAAAATCAGCCCTGGGCGATTGGGATCCACGGCCAGGCAGTGGACGGGCATATTCGGGAGATCGAAATGGATGGATGTCCAGGTGTCGCCATTGTCGATGGATTTCCAGACCCGATCACCTTGGTAGCTGCCGAAACAGACGTAAACGGTGTCGCCTGTGGGATCGTGAGGATCCACAGCGATCCAGTTGACCGTCGATCCGGATGGCAACCCACTGACTGAGCTGAAGGTATTGCCGCTCCCCAAATTGGTGCTGCGAAAAACGGTGCCCGAGGTGTTGCCGGCGTAAGCTCGAGCGCCATTAATTGGGCTTATGGTTGTCGCGGAAATTGAGCCGGATGTTCCGGGAACTTGGATGAAATTGGCAGAGCCCAAATCTCGGAGGTTTTCGGTGTATTGGATGTCGAGTCGACCGATTATCATTCGGTTTCCGTCGTTTGGATCCAGATCAAAAGGTGAGACAAATGGGAAAGAATTATTTCCTGGCAATACACTTTCATATGAGAGGCCGCCATTGGAAGAACCGAAAAGGTCACCGAATTGAATGTCACCATAAATAAATTCGGGCATTTGCTGGTCCCAGCCACCGAACATGCCATCCGCTCCGCGCCATCGCAACCAGGTTTGGTCTTGACCAAAATAGCGATGTGTTCCGTTGTCCTGGGTTCCACCCGTCACATGATCAATGGTGGGGTGCACATCGATATTGTAATATTGGGCAATGTTTAAATTGGTATTGAGCTTTTGAAAGTTCTCTCCACCGTCGGTGGTTTTGTAGGCACCGCCGTCGGATCCAATGTAGAAGGTACCCTCGTTATTGGGGTCAAAGGTCACATTGTGGATATCAACATGAATGAAGTCATTGAGATCCGTCGAGTTGATCTGGGCTACTGAAGCTCCGCCATTTACAGAACGAAATACGTCGACCGCGCCAAGGATAACCTTTTCTGAATCAAACGGATCCACACCGCAAATCAGGTCGTACCAAGCTTGGCGGAGGATGAAACCGCTGGCACCAGTTTGGGAAAAGGTGGCACCGAAGTTAGTGGATTTCCAGAGACCGCGTTCCGCACTCGAATTATTGGCGATGGAAACATAGACGACGCCATCGGAACCCACGCCGATTTCCATTCGACCGATATCGGTGGTTGGAAGGCCTTCTGCTGCGCCGAGTTGCGTCCAGGATAGTCCCTGATCGTTGCTTATCATCAAATATCTCGTTCCTGCAGAACTGCCATAATGCGAGGCATACAAGCGGCTAGTGTTGCTGGGGTCTATGCGAAGATCGACAAAGCCCCTTGAACCTTGAGCTGCTTGGACCAGCGACCAGTTGGTACCAAGGTCCACGGATCGGAAAATGCCTGTGCGAGTCACAGCAAGGATGATATCCGTACTCGGGATCAGAGCCATGCGGTTGACATAATAAAAATCGGAGCCTGCTGTCGAGGGGAGTTGGGTCCAGGTGTCGCCAAAGTCATCGCTTTGGAAAATACCGAAACCGCGCATGGCGTCAGCATTATAAAAACCCTCACCGGTTCCCGCAAACACGGTCTGGGGATTGTCGGGGTCCACATTGAGGCAACTGATACTTAAGTTTCGCATGAAATCGTCAGTGGGCGTCCATGTGGCACCTTCATCGGTTGATTTCATGACTCCACCAGAAACACCCCCCACGAGGAGTTCCTTACTGTCGTTTGGATTGATAGCGATTGCTCGAACTCGACCCCCGAAAACACCAGGGCCAACTTCTTCAAAATGTCGATTGCCAGGCGCCGCAACCAAGCCGCGGCGCTGTTCACTTTGCATGATGTTCCAATTAAGCTCCGCTGGATTCTCTCCATTGGGCGTAGTGAGTTTTTTGGCCCAATAGGCCATGGCCTCACCGGGGTGTTCGGGTTTTGGCCCCTTGTCTTCGGCTTCAACGTAAACGCCCTTTGCCTTTAAAAACGCTTTTTTCTGTGCTTTCTGGATCGTATAGCCAAGTGTGGCCAATATCGCGATGGCGCAAACAAGAGCGCCTATCCAGCCAGTCGTCCTTTTCATAGTCAACAGCTCCTTCAATTTCTATGGTGAATATGGGAAATTAATTCATAAAAATGGGTAGTGCCCCATCATACAAGATCAAATGGTGGTTTTGGCAAGTAATTCAATGCTTGGCAGGCGGAGGGAATCCAGTTGAATTGAATTCTTTGGTTGCGCTACGCGCTCATCTTGGTGATTTGGTTCACTTTGCGTTAAGATAGGTGCAACCATCCTGAAGATGAAGAAAATTGGACACATGGGAATCGACCATGAAAACGAAAATCCGCGGCAAATTTTTTCCCAAACCCGTAAAAGAGGCCATCCTGGCTGCAGCAATGGAGCTGCGCCATTTTCCACAGCACAAGGATGAGATCATCGAGCGTGCGCGCAAGGATCTTGAAAAGTTAGGCTTTCAACCTCCTCAACGCTATTACCAGGGTGGGGATCTGCTTTTTGGGAAGATTCTAGGTCCCGATCGAAAAAATCTGGTGGAAACCGCGTTCCAAGTTCAAAAAATAAAAATGTTAGGCAAGGGTGGAGTCAACGTTGTCAACCTCATTCAGGAGGTTCTAAGTGGGCTCTTCATGACCGAGCGCATTGCCTATGACAAAGGATATCTGAGCTTTCTTCAAGACGATGAAAAGAAAATTTTCATGTCTGCCTGTAAGAAACTAATTCGGCTACCTGCCCATCCCAACCTGGTTCAATTTTTGGAATACGGCAAGAAAATGAACGGTGACGTGGCCTTCATTTTTGAATTTGCGCCGGGCAAAAATCTGAAGCAATTCATTTTGGAAGATCAAGTCACTATGGCCGATTTTCTTCAGGTCGCCATTAAGGGGCTGCGCGCGATACGTCACCTTCATCGTCACGACATGGTTCATTGCGATATCAAACCTGCCAATTTCTGTGTGCTGCCTCGCCGCAACAAACTGGAACTCAACCTGATCGACCTCGATTTCACACGTGGATTTAACGCCTATATTCGGGATATCGAGTTGAAAAAAATTCCCGGGACGGTTCGATTTGTACCCGGTGAAGTCATTTTTCCCGAACGCATTCCTTCGAAGAGGAAAGATAAGCGAAAGATGGCCTTTGGTTATGACATCTATGCCTTTGGGGTTACGCTGTACTATGTTCTTACACAAAGCTACCCACCTGAATTCCAAGGGGATGAGGCCAAGGTGATATTGATAAGAAAGGCCAATAAGTTCATGAAAAATGAAGCGTTGGAACTCCCGTGTCCATCAGGTGCATCGCGAGAGTTTCGGGAGGCACTTGACATCATTCGCGACATGGTGCAATCCGACTGGACAAAACGCCCGACGGTCAAACAGCTTTCGGCCCGATTTTCGGAGATTGAACCGACCGATGAGGCCTTAAGTGTACGGCCCAGCGAGAAACCCATTCGAATTGAGGTTGATCAACCTGCAGATACGCTCGGTGAATACGTTGTTGAGCGTCGCAAATCAAAAATTCCATATCATTTTCCCGATGGGACACAGGTCTACTTGGCGCTTCTTCGAGATCGAAAGGAACTTCGGTATGTCGGCATTCCTAACCACTTCAAGACGACCAAAGAGGCGCGATCCTTCTTTAAAAAACGCAGCCAGTTTTTGAGCAGACTGAATATTATTCGCCAGAAATACAAGGACTTGTTTCCCGGTGAGTACAACATCGTTCTGGAATTTGGGAATACGGGTGGCACGGTTTGGACGATTCGACCATTTTTGGATGGCGTTATTACGCTTGGGCGATTTATTGAGGTTGCTCCCCAAAAGCTGAATCGTGAGACTCAGTTCAATATTCTGATACGAATCGCCAGATCACTCAGTGCCCTGGCTGAGGCAGGGTATCGACATTCCAACCTGAGCCTTTTCACTATTTTTCTTGTGCCACCCTTTCATCAATTGCAAGGCAAGACCAAAGTTGTCAAGGAGTCGATGATTATTGATGCAAGTGTCGTTATTGACATGGATACCTCTGGAGATGCCGTATCTGAACACGTGAAGAAAGATATCAAACAGCTCGATCTACCCCATACGCTGGAATTGATGGATTTGAACAATTCACAACCGATCGAAAAGACCAGCGTTGATCCCAATTTGGTGAAATTTATCGACATCATGTTGCAGATGTTCCGCACTCGTTCAGGAAAAACGCTTCAACCGGAAGAACGTAACATGCTCCAATACCTCGAAGAGCATTCAAAGAATCCCAGTTTTGGTTGGAACCAGGTTACGAGCTACCTACAAAATTGCTTCAAGTCATGATACATTTTTACTGCCATCCCATTAGGCCAGGCATACCTACTAATTTCACAGCAATCTCATCTGTGATTGTCCGAGCAACCGACAGATCAACGCTTCATTGTTTTGGGAACGTGCAATAGCACCAACACATTGTCGAACTGACTTTTTTCCAACAGCAACAAGATAGACGGCATTTATTGGATAATTTGAGACACTTTTATGAAATTAAAGGTTTTATGGGTTGGCTCTGATAAAATTTTTATAAGTACGAATGGACTATTGAGCCTGCCACAGCATTCCCTCTTCGCCGAATATGTAGGCGTGATTGGAGTGGAGTTTTATGCCATTCACAGCCGTGCGAACCTGAATGGCGGCGTTGCTTTGAGTGTTGAACATATTCTGGCGCACCAACCAGCCTTCGCCGTTGGCATAAAGGATGTCTGTCCCGCTTGCCAAAGCCAGGAAAACCGGACCCTGTTTTTGGGTCGGCTGACTCAGAACCCAATTTCCAGACGCGGAATCGAAATATTCTATTAGGCCTTCCTGTGTACCTAGGGCGATCATCCCCATATGGTGAACCATGGAACCGATTGGTTGATTGGACAGGGCAACCGACCAAATTGGCTCACCGCTGCTCAGTTCAATCTGTTGAAGATAGAACGTTGATTCAATGTGGGCCATAACCCATGCTTTTCGCCCATCATGAATCATTGCCGGAATAGAAACGGTTGAACTGGCGAGCGATAACTGCATGGTTCCCGATGAGCTTAATACGTCTTGGTCCTCAGGTTTCTTGGGTGAAGGGCCCAGAGAGGACCGGTAGATCAACCTTCCGTCCTTTTGGAACGCGACGATCTCTGATGGACTGGTTTGGATCACCAGGATATCGTCGGTAACGATTGGATTGGACTGAAACCTGTAAAAGTGACTGGGGTCATCGTGAATGGTTTTCAACCAAAGTTCCTTTGTCTTTAAACCTTTGAATGGGTTGGTTTTCATTTGAATTCTTGAAACTTCGCCTGCAGAACTCCACAGGAATAGGGAATCCTTGTCGATTGACATCCCCAGGATCTGTCCCCCGACATGAATGGGCTTTTTCTCTTTGCCATTTTTTATGGCAAAAGGCCTAATTTTTCCCATTTGATCGGCAACAAGAACAAAAGACTCCCAGATGACAGGAGCCAGGCCGAGGTCGCTCTCCAGGTTGGCCTGCCAAATGGGTTCACCAGTGGTCCGATCGATGGCGTAAAGCCCACCATCTCGGTCGGATACCAGGACCAGGTTTTCATAGAATTGAGCATTTGGAATGATGTTGCCACGAAGCTTTTCGGACCAGGCGAGCCGTTTTGGAAATTCTTGGTCAAAGCTTTGCGCCTCGTTTGTCGCGAATGGTTGAAACTTTTCAGGGTCTATTTCGAGGTTTAAGTCGCTGTCTACCACCTTGACGTGTTCCTTTTTCCAACCCTGAGCACCCACGCAAACGACTGAATAGTCTCCGGGAACAACTTTCACGTTAAGCTGGCTGTCATAGGTTTTTCCATCAAATAAGAAGGTGGCAGCCGCTGTGGAAGACACTGAGAGGGCAAAAGAGGGCAAGGTTTCCTTCTGGGCCGTGGGTCCAGCTTCAGCTGATGGCGATGATACGGAGCGGCTTTTTGATTCCACGGATGCCGGAGTTCTTGACTCCTTCTTAGGGCCTTCGACCCATTGAACGATCTCGGAACGAAAGTACCAGGCAGCACCAATGAACACCATCAATGCCAAAACAAGGAACACTTTTTTCATACGTCAACTCCTAAAAACACCGCAAAATCTGTTGGACCCGTAACCCTAGCAGATTAGACAAATCGAATCCAGCCATGAAGAAGGGGCCTTTTATGTATTTGTGAGACGATGGGACACGCAGATTAGATGAGACGAATTCATGCGCTGTTTTTTTAAGTAGCACTTAAATGGGCCTGGCTTCAATGGTTGCGATGCCTTGGTGAAGCGGGCATAATACTATCAGCAATTCAAAAAATTATGGCTCCAGCACTGTCTACCGATTTGCTTCGGAGACTCCAAAACGAAGCATGTGGAGTAGGTGAGGGTGGACCAAGGAGAAAAAGGATGACAAGTGTGGAAAAGGCTCTGGCAACGCAGCTTGAAAACATTCAGAAGCGTACCGGTAAATCATTGGAAGAACTTAAAGCAGTTATTGATACAAGTGGACTCGACAAACATGGCCAACTCGTATCCATGTTGAAAACGGACCTTGGAATGGGGCATGGCGATGCCAATACGATCGTGCACTGGGCCCGTCGTCAGGAAGAAACACCTGCAGAACCGGAACAAGTCCTTAATACCCTTTATGTGGGCAAAAAAGCGGCGCTAAAACCCATTCATGAAAAGATTCTTGAATCGTTAAACCAATTTGGCGATTTTGAGGTATCACCGAAGAAGACTTACATCAGTTACCGGCGTAAAAAACAGTTTTGCATGGTGGGTCCGGCCACCAACACGCAGGTGGAAGTGGGGCTCAATGTGAAAGGACTCGAGCCCAGTGAGCGACTCAAAGAACTACCTGCTGGCAGAATGTGTAACTATAAATTGAGGTTGTCCTCCGTCGAGGAGGTCGACTCTGACTTGGTTTGTTGGCTCAAATCGGCCTTCGACGCCTCAGGACCCTCCTGATGTAATCGTTTAAATGCCCGATTTGCCATTGGGGCCTAATAGGAAGTTGATCATCGAGTTTTTTCATTCGAATCAGGGACCGGTACCCATCTTGTGCTTTTGAGAGGGGCTTGTTTTCAGGCCGAGGCACAATGAATTCTCTATTTCAATTGTCTTATCGTCAGGCATCACTCCTCCTTCCAGGCCGATAGGCAATGTTCTCGCAAGAAACACCTTGGGAGAAATGTCGTATATCAAAGAAGGGTTCATGAAAAAGGAGGGTTGAATGCTCGTATTACTATCAGTTTTATTACTATCACCAAATAATACAAAAATTATTTCCAATCCCAACACGGAAGGGACACATAGTGTGACCTTCACAGAAGACTTGCGTTTTGGAGGCGATCTGGATGCCGGCGATGAATATCTATGGATGGACCGCGGACGCCCCAGCACGTTTGAGATCGGCCAAAACGGCCATTTCTATATCATCGACGCCAGCAATTCTCGACTCCTCGAGTTTGACAAAGATGGAAAATTTGTAAAAGTGTTCGCTCAGCGTGGCGAGGGACCAGGCGAATTCCAAGGTCTCACTAATTTCCAAATTCTCGCTGATGGAACTGCCATCGGCATGGATGCATTGCAGGGATCTCGAAAAGCGACCTACTACGATAAGGATCTCAAGGTTCTCGAATCCAAGACGGTGGGTAGTCTGGCCAGCATTCCTACGAGCCCATATTTCTCGCCGGATGGGTCGTTGTTCTTCTCCATCATTTTCAGCGTTAAGTTAAATGAAAACGCACCACCAGATACCAAGTTCATGAGTGCAATTATGAATGCCAAATTCGAACCGGTACGGGAACTCTGTGGAGAACCATGGCCAAACTTCGATCAGACTAAAGTTGGCGATAAGAGTTATTGGTCCGATTTCATTGGAAAACAGTTCGATATTATTATCAATAAAACGACCTGGTATGCCACGTTCTTATCCACTGGTGAAGTGTTAGTCTTCGATTCCAAGAAATATGAAATCGAAGTTTGGAATAGCGACCTATCCAAACAATTGATGGTTATAAAAAAGACTCATGAGCCCGTTTTCTATGATGAAGAGGAAAAGGCGGCGCTCGCAGAATCACTCGAAAAAACCATTTATGACCAGGGACTTCAAAACTTTGTCGACGATAAGGTGCTTTCCGATTCTATCGAAAAAGCCAATCTTCCCGTGAAGCAAAACCCCATTGCGGGAATCGTTCCCATGGAGGACGGCCATTTCTTTGTAGTCAATCGCATCAAGCTTCCAGAAGGACGTATCTCAGGAGATTTCTTCAATCGGGAAGGAAAATTTCTCGGAAAAATCATCGTTCCTGGTGATGGACTCTTTGAATTAAATACACCCATGAATGCATCCATGCGGCTTGTCTTCAAAAACGGGTTCGCTTACACCATGACTCGCAACGAGGATGGTGATAACCAAATGGTTCGTTATCGCTATGAAATAGAAAAAAAATAGGTCTAAAAGGCGGGACGAAATCTGAGAAGCAAAAAGGATTCGTCCTGCCGTTGGCAAGTTTTCTTGCCTTCAGATATGGCGAAGAGTGATTGCTCAAATGCAAGGATCGCTCTTTTTTGAGAAACGTGTCTCAACGCTTCGCCCTTCTATAAATAGCCTTCTGAATTCTTTAAGTTTACTATTTTGTTTATTTTAATTATGCATGAAGCACTTTTTCTGATTCAAGTTAGATGAATGCAATTCCCTTGCATTCACTCAAAGCCAGAAAAACTTCATGACAACACCTAACTCTCTAAGTAAAATCCTGTAAAACAATTCTGTTTTTTAAGGTTTTATTTCATTGGGGGTTTCATGAGGTTTTTTTGGGTGTTGTGTACGTGCACCTGCTTTGGGATGGGACCTGGGTTCCTTACTCCAGTTTCTTCCCAAGATCCAGAGGCTATTTTACGCAGTTATTTGAATTCATCTCGGATGAAGAACGCTTTGTCCGAAAGAGATTTGGCCGAGATGCGATTGAAGGATCGAACTCGGGATCGAGGCGTGGGGATCACGCATCTATACTATCATCAGACTCTGCGGGGGATTGAGGTAGTAAACGGAATCCTAGCTGGCCACATAAACGCTCAGGGACAATTGATCAATATTACCAATCAATTTGTTCCTGATTTGGAGGTCAAAACCAAACGCATCGCGTCTGCTCTGGAACCTGATCGAGCCTTGGATGTGGTTGCAGATCATCTCGGTATCATTCTGACTGGTTGGACCCAAATTCAGGCGACTACCGGGGCAAATCGCTTCTGCCAATTCGAGGCTACTGCATTGTCTCTGGATTCAATTCCTGTTCAACTCAAATATTTGCCTGACCAAAAATCAAACGTTCACCTCGTTTGGAGTGTCGTTGTTCGTGTTCCTGAAAGGGCAGATTGGCTGGAGGTATTCGTGGATGCGTCAACGCCACGAGTCTTGGGTCTTCACAACTGGACCGTCCACGATTCCTGGCCAGTTGGCAGGCCTCATGCTAACCATAAGAAAAATGAATCGAACCCAGCCGCGGCCAATGTAGAAGGTTTAGACGATGGGTCCACCTATTACGTGGTTCCATACCCCTTTGAGAGTCCTAATCACGGTAGTTTAGACCTGGTCGCCAGCCCTGCTGATCCGGCTGGCTCGCCTTTCGGTTGGCACGATACCGATGGAAGTGCCGGACCCGAATTCACGATAACTCGAGGCAATAATGTTCATGCGTTTCAAGATCGCGATGGCAATGATTTCTCTGCAGGAGACGAGCCCGATGGTACCTCAAGTCTGACGTTCAATCTTCCTCCTGATTTTGGTGAGGAGCCCGATCAGTATACAGATTCAGCGACGATCAACCTTTTTTACTGGAACAACATCGTTCATGATCTCTTGTTTCTGCATGGGTTTGATGCGGGAAGTGGGAATTTTCAACAAAACAATTACGGTGAGCCCGGTGTTGGGAACGATTATGTTCGTGCCTTGGCTCAGGCAGGAGCCGATTTGAGCCCACCATCTCTTAACAATGCCAATTTCAGTACCCCTCCGGAGGGAAGTACCCCGCGCATGCGAATGTACGAATGGACCGGACCTTCCGAAGTCGAGATCCATGCGCCTGGAAGCATCGCAGGCACGTATCTGGCTGGTTCTGCGAGCTTTGGTACGCTACTTGATAGCATTGGGATTACTGAAGACTTCGAACTGGTCGATGATGGTTCCGCCAACCCAAGTGAGGGTTGCAATCCTTTAGTAGGCTTTACCGCAGGTAAAATTGCGCTAATTGATCGCGGTTCATGCGAGTTTGGCGTGAAGGTGTTAAATGCTGAGCAAGCAGGAGCCATTGGGGCCATTGTCATCAACAACCAGGGTGACGATGTCATCAGTATGGGGCCAGGCGCGTCGGGAAATCTTGTCACCATTCCCTCTGTATTTATGGGTCAAAGTGATGGCGCACTGATCAAAGGACAGCTCGGAAGTACGGTTAACGGCACACTGAGAAGCACCTTCCCACGACGAGACAGTGACTATGACAGCGGAATAATCGCCCATGAGTACGGACATGGGGTGTCCAACCGGCTGACAGGTGGTCCTTCCAGTACTGGCTGTTTACAGAACACAGAACAGGCTGGGGAAGGCTGGAGTGATTTCTTTGCTCTTGTTTACACGGCCCTTCCAGGAGCGATGGGCGATGACCCCCGGGGTGTTGGTACCTATTCCAGTTTCCAGACTATCGAGGGTCCTGGCATTCGAGAATTCCCTTATTCAACGGATATGTCCATTAATCCAGTGACCTACGACAAGCTCAAAGATTCTTCCATCGCCGTACCCCATGGTGTTGGGCATGTATTTAATACCATGCTTTGGGAGCTCTACTGGGGCCTTGTGGATGCACATGGTTTTGATCCCGACCTGTATCACGGTACGGGAGGAAACAATATGTGCATTCGGCTGGTAATTGAAGGCATGAAACAACAAGCTTGTTCGCCCTCATTTATCGACGCTCGCGATGGCATTCTCGCTGCGGATCTTGCCCTCTATGGGGGAGCAAATCAGTGTATCATCTGGACCGCATTCGCCAAGCGGGGGCTCGGCTTCAGCGCAAATGCCGGAAGCAGTTTCAGTATCACTGATGGAACAGAAGCCTTTGATATGCCACCAACCTCCTGTTGTGAGTCGGCAGCGATCTCAAATCACCCGAACAGTGGGGATTTCTGCGTGGGAGATTCCACGGAGCTCAGTGTTCTTGCAACTGGAGATGGTTTAACCTATCAATGGCAAAAAGATGGAGTAGACCTCCCGGGCGCCACACAGAATACGCTCCAGTTGAATTCATTAACGACAGGCGATTCTGGTGCCTACCATTGTGTCGTGTCGGGCCAATGTGGGGACGCCACTTCCCAGGACGCGCAGGTCAACGTGAGTGCGGAACTTACGTATGGTGTCCAAATGTTTGAAAGCTGGATGGGTCCGTTTGCAGCACCTGGTTGCGGTGACGTTAATCAGAACCAGCTCTACGACATTTTGGATTTTATCAATACGCTGTAAATGAAGTAGCGCAAATCCATGAGGCCGAAATGCCTCCGATTCAAACGCGTCCCCGCGGGCAATTATTTTGCCCGCGGTGGCTTTTTTGGTGATATTTGACAATTGGTCTTATGATTCTTGGCTTTCAGGTTTCACGGTGAAATCCAAGTCAACAATTAGAGAGATTATCGAAGTTACCCTTTGGTCAACCAGTCTACGATTGGGTTTAAATCGGATTCATCGTGCCATCCATGTAGCGCAAGTCTCAAATAGCCTTCGCGTACCGAGGCGTAAAGTCCTCTTTCAAAACCATCTTTCAGGAGGGCATCGACGCTCGTATTTAGATTGCCCTTAAAAAAGGATAGAACGGAACCCAGGCGATCTTTGTGCAACAAGTTCAAGAGCCGGTTAGCTTCTTCTGTCCATCCCGGCTGATCTTTGAGTACATTCAGCAGCTTTTTCTGGACCGAACGAATATGGGCTTGACCTCTGTGAGCTTTTTGGTCTCCATTGGCGTTGTTGATGTAGGTTAGGGCAGCGCGAAATCCGATACAGCCGAGTTGATTGGGTACGCCCTGCTCGAGATAGGTTCCGTCGGAATTCCATTCGCGGTTCACGTCGGAATTCGGTCGTTGAAAGTTGAGGGCGTCTTCAACAGATAACCAGGACCCAAGTGGTTTCAGTTTTTGTCGAAAGGATTCTGAGGTCCAGAGAAAGCCGGAACCCTGTGGCGAGAGCAGGCCTTTATGCGCCCCCGATGCAAAGGCTGAGATGCCATCGGGAACACGATCCGAAAAACCGGCTGCGGTTCCCGCACCTTGGATGCCGTCCACTACAAGCTCCACGTTCTGTTCCTTACAGGCTGATGCGAGCCGCTCTAAATTCAGTTTTAATCCGTCCTGGAAACGAACCCAGCTGACGGCCATGAGGCGGGTTTTTGGTCCGATGGCGCCAATTAATGCGGTCTCGGGATCGCAATCTGCTGGTGGTGGCGCCGTTTCCAGGGCGTTTTGTCCTCCGCAATGGCCTGGCCACAAGGGAACCATTCGTACGGACACACCACTTGATTCAAGTGCCTTCCACGGCCAAATATTGCTCGGGAATTCACCAACTGGGACCAATATCTCATCACCGTGATGCCAGGAGAGGCCCTGGGCGACGAGGACCAATCCAGCTGATGTGGTCGCCGTAAGCGAGATGTCCGCATGATGAAAACCCATCGTTCGGGCTGCTTCCCGACGCGTTTCATTTGTGAGTTCCACAAAATCGACGTCGAATTGCTTGTTCCACGGTTTCGCTTCTTTCGAAAGAAACGACTCCAGAGCCGCGATAGAAACCTTGGGGACGGGCCCTTCGGCACAGTGCATAAGCCAGCAGGTCCCTGGATCGAATTCGAAATCTGATTTGGGGTAAAGTGAGGTGATCATGGTTTTCCTTATCCTCCATTCAAAATGGCCATCTCGAATTCATTCTACTTTGTTACGAAGACACCTTGGCGAATAATTCGCCCGAATCCATACTTCACCCAAGAAATCCAGATAAATGAATCATTGAACACGACTTAAGAGACTACTACTTTTTGTGCTTCCGGCACATGCCAGCGCCATTTTCATGTTGCACCAGCTGAATCGTTGTACAGGGGTTGAAAAATGGTCATGCCTGGAGTAGGTTTGGGGATCAACGGTCTGTTTCAGAAGGTCACTCCATTCGTGGCTATTTCAAGAAGAAGGGTGCATATCATGGAATTTAGCAGGATTCAATCGATGGATCGTCCAACACTGGAGGAAGCTTCACTACTGCTGACATCCGCGTTTGGCCCAGGATTTGACCTTGAACGCTTACGTACGCTTGCATCGGACCCAAATTGTTTTTTGGCGCAAGTGAAATTGGGTGAACGCATGGCGTTTGTCGGTATGGCGTTTATTGGTGTGCAGGTGGAAAAGAAGTTTGCAGTGTATGGAGCTGAAGCCGTTCAATTCCTCAAGACAAAGCGGATTGGTCTGTTAGAAGGAGGTGCTACTGCTCCATGGGCACGGCGCCGAGGTATTGCACAAGCCGCAGCAAGTGAACTCATGTCATGGCTTAACGAACAACGTTGCGAATACATTGTTGCATCATCCTGGGTTCATGGAACCAAGAATCAGAGCCTTGGATTGCTTAAACGAATGGGCTTCCTCACCCTGGCCGAAGTTTCTGGGCAACATTATCGGCATAAGAACCTTAAAGGAAGTCCATGTCCGGTCTGTGGGGAAACCTGCAAATGCAGGGCTGTCCTACTTTTCAAAAAGCTTGAGTCGAGCCAACGATGAGCAGAGGATCGCTTGCTTGGCTGGGTTTCTCGTGTAATTCCCCGGCGAGGATCGTACAATAAGGAGCATGCATGATGTTTATTCAGATAAGGCTGCTGCCTTGGGTACACGACTCTTTCGGTAACCTCGAACCTGAATCGCATCATCAGATGCCATTTCGATGACGGGGAGGCGCGTTTGATTTTTCTCCTAATAACCCTTTGGCTACAGGAAGCCACGTTGAATCCGCGGATTCAGGCGCCTGCTATGGGCAGCTACATTTCGGGTGAAGTGACTTTGGAATTCAGTTGCAATTATCCCGATAAGGTTGTGAGGATGGAAGTTCTTCGAAATGAGGAGGTTGTCCACACTCAAGATGGCTGGAGCGATCAATTATTGCTTGAATTTGGGCCTGATATTCGTTCCTGGAACTTGGCCCTTGTGGTCTACGACGCAAAAGGCGAATCGTATCGTTCGGGAACGATCACCACGCGCGCATTGCGGGTGGATTATGAAGAGACCGCCCGCCTGATTCTTGTTCCCACCGTTGTCAAGGATCGCCAGAATCGTTACATTCAGGATCTGAAGCCAAAACACTTTACGGTCAAACAAGATGGCGTTCCCTGTGAGATCCGCTTAATTGAGCGTCAGAAAGTGCCACTGATGATTTCGCTTCTCATCGATACCTCTTCCTCTCTGAAACAGGAACAGGACATTCTCAAAGAGGCTGTGTTCGATTTTGTCTCGCAAATTGGAGGACAGGACCGCTGTAACCTGGTGGTTTTCAGCAACGAACCGGAAACCGTATTCGATTTTGGTGCCTCGAGTTCTGTGATTGAAGATCGGATTGAGGACGTCCAGCCCAAAGGTGCGACCGCGATGTTTGACGGCCTCCTTCACTCGATGGGTTTGCTCAAGGAGCTCCCTCGCTCGCGGAAAACCATTGTTCTTTTTACAGACGGTCGTGACAGCATCTATGAAGAGGTAGCAGATAAACGACGAATGTTGCGCAAAGTCATCCGACAAGCCCAGGACAGCGAAATAGCCATTTTCACGATTGGGCTGGGTGAACGCATTCACGACGATGCCCTTGAGTTTATGGCAAGCGAGACCGGCGGTCGGTTTCTTTGGGTGAAGACAGTTGGAAACCTGAAACGAACATTTGCCGAAGTGTTGGATGACTTAAAGAACCAATACGTGCTTCATGTCGATCCGGTTAGCCAGGATCCAGGTTTCCATCGCCTGGAGGTCGAGGTCAAAAAGTGGGGCGCCAGGGTCCATGCGCGGCGGGGGTTCCGAATTGAATCCTCTCGTTGATTGGTTGAAGGAGCCGCTCAGCAAAATTCGAATTAAGGGGCTCGGAAAGAAGTCGCTGGAAAAGTTGGGAGCGGTTGACATCGTCAATCGGCTAGACCTGCTGCGTTGGTTACCACGAAATTACCTGGACTATTCCAAAGTCACCTCCATTTCTGAATTGAAAGAGGGAATTCATGCCCATGTGCAGGGCAAACTTATATCAACCAACGCGGGACGGACACCACGGCAGAAGGTTCCCTTTTATGAGGGACTTATTGATGATGCATCCGGTACAGTCAGGGTTTTGTGGTACGGTATGAAATACTTGGATCGTACGCTTCCAAGAGGTGCTAGAGTCGCCCTTTTTGGCCAGACCGCTATGGAATATCAGGGTCTCACAATGGTGAATCCTCGTTTTCAGGTTCTGGGGGCGAATGAAATTCTTGAGGGCGAAATTCAACCTGTTTACCGAACGGTGGCTGGAATCTCGTCCGAGAAACTGCGTGCATGGATCGATGTGCTTTTGGAGGAAATTCCCGAGGCCGAATGGTTGGATGAGCGCATTGTATCCTTCCTGCAACGGGAGATGGGGGGGTGGGTGAGTTTCAAGCAGGCCATGTTGGCTCTGCACCGTCCCGAAGATGAACATATTCTTGAGGATCTACCCATTCGGACTAATCCCTATCGGCGCCGCTTGATCGCTGAGGAGTTAGTCTTATTTTTGCACCAGACAGAGGGCGTTCGGCGGAAAGTTGAAATGCCGGGTTTCCCGGTGCTCCAATTTCCCACAACCGCCCTGCCAGACTGGTCGAACACACTTCCATTTCAATTGACCGAGGACCAGACTAAGGTTCTTGAATCCTTTTTCGCGAAATTGAGCTCAGGCCGGCGTATTTTTTCACTGCTGCAGGGCGATGTCGGTTGTGGGAAAACGATTGTTGCGGTCGGATTGGCACAGCTATTTGCGCGCTGCGGATATCAGTCAGCGGTGCTCTGTCCCACTACTGTATTGTCTCGACAACACGAACAGACGTTTAAGGAATTTCTCGAAGATACGGGTCTGCGCTGGGCACAGCTCTCCTCAGATTTGGACCGTGCTTCCCAATTACAGATCCTTCAGGACTTGGAGAACGGTGAGATTCAAATCGTCATTGGTACACACCGCATTTTGCAGGGCGATGTGTTCTTCAAAAATCTGGGCCTCATCGTCATCGATGAACAGCATCGATTCGGTGTCCAGCAACGTCTCCAACTCCTTAAAAGGAAAGCGTCCCCATTTTCTCTCCTTGACAGCGACCCCGATACCTCGATCACTGGCCCATTCTGTTTACGGAGGCTATGATATTCAGCAGATCCGCCAAAAACCTGCTGGCCGCCAGGACGTCCACACGATTCTGAAGAAAACCGAAAATCGCCACGAAATCATTCCGTTTTTACGGCAACGTCTGGATTGTGGGGATCAAATTTATTGGGTGTTTCCGTACATTGAAGGCGAGGATGAGGAACTTTTGAATCGATCCGTAGAGGCCATGTACGACGATCTCACCAAGAACTTTTTCCCAGATGTCGCCGTAGGCAAAGTACACGGACGCATGGATCGCGAGGAGATGCGCACGACCATGGAAGAATTCAGGAAGGGAAACTTACAAATCCTATTCAGCACCAGCGTTATTGAAGTAGGAGTTGATGTTGCCAACGCGACGGTTATGGTGATTGAAGCGGCCCAGCAGTTTGGGCTCAGCCAATTGCACCAGTTACGGGGGCGCGTGGGCCGTGGTCAGAAAAAGGGCTATTGCATTCTCTTTCTCGAACCGCCACTCTCACGTGAGACCTTATCCCGAACCCGCTTTTTCGAATCATGCCACGACGGGTTTGAGCTGGCTGAATTCGACCTCAAACAGCGTGGTTCAGGTGAACTTTTTGGGAACCGCCAGACTGGAAGGGGAGCCCTTCGTTTCGCGGATCTCTGGATGGATCGACAGCTCTTTGGACGTATGCAGGATGAGGTGTCGCCTCTCCTAAAGGAGGACGATGAGCTTCTCCTGGCGATGAGGTCGATGGTCCTGGAACCTTAACTTCACCGACTAGTGACAGGTCCAATTTATCTATAGCCAAACGGGTTCCAGCCATGCAAAATAGATGTATGATCGGCGAAGGTGGGTTGTGATGGGTGGCTGTTTTTTGAAACCAAAAGTTTGGATGGGAATCCTGCTTTGGGTCCTCGTTGGCCAATCAGCCTTGGCTTATCAAGGGATACACTTTCAAAGCCTGACATCTGAAGACGGGCTTTCAAGCAATGAAATTCGATGTGTGGTTCAAGATGCCAAGGGATTTCTCTGGGTCGCGACGCGCCACGGGCTGAATCGTTATGATGGCTACGATGTCGTTCAGTTTCAAGAAAATGAAGATCAGGAAGGAGCCCTTCCGGCCGACCGTGTTCGTTGGCTCTTGATTGATCGGGAACAACTGCTTTGGGTGGCTACCGATGACGGACTTTCTCGTTACATCCCAGCCACGAGATCTTTTCATCGCGTGCCTTTTGATGGGAGCGATGGTCAACCCCTGCGAACCTTCACGATCTTTGAAGCTCGTGACGGCCAACTCTGGGTGGGCACTGATGCGGGGCTTTTTGTGCTCGATAGATCTTTGGACCGCCTGGTACGATTTTCAAATGAACCCAAGTTTGAAGCGCTAACGGCGACACGTGTTGGCGCCATCACCCAATCCGAAGACGGAATCTTATGGATTGGGACCAGTCATCAAGGGGTTTGCCGCCTTGACCTGGAACAAAATCAGATCCAAATGATCACTAAAACCAGCGAAGGCCTTCGAATGGGGGGAAGCACGATAAACACCCTTTTCATTAGTCCCCAACAGGAACTATGGATCGGTCATTACTCCGAAGGTTTCTCGAGGATCGACCTTAAAACGGGTGAGTTAACTCATCGATCCAACGAATTGAATCTCGAGGGCGGTTTCAGCTCAAAATCCGTCAAAACTTTCTTCCAGGACCACCTAGGTCATCTGTGGATCGGTACCTGGGCACGAGGCATCTATCGCTATGACCGTGAGGCGGATCAATTCATCAATTACCGTCATGACCCGAATGATCCCTTCAGCCTTCAGGATGATCGCGTCATGAATATGTATCAGGATTCCCAGAATCAGCTATGGATTGGAACGGAACGCGGCCTTTCTATGCTGAATTGGGACAGGCAGGCCTTTCAATGGATCCGTCATCACCCCAAAAAGCCCAGTATCGTCTCTGACGATGTGACCTCTCTACTCCAAGATAAAAACGGGAATGTATGGGTTGGAACTTACAATGCGGGTGTGACCCGAATTGATGCGAACTGGCAGACATTTCGTCATTTCAGCTACGAACGCAATCGACCAAAAAGCCTTCAAAATAACGGCCTCTGGTCCGTTTGTGAGGATAAGAAGGGCCGGCTCTGGTTCGGCACATCAGCAAGTTTGCATTTGTATCATCCGGAAGACGAAACATTTCAACAGTTCAAGGCACAGCCCCACAGCGACATCACCAACTCAAATATCATGGAGGTCTACTGCGATCAAGAAGGCATGCTCTGGCTGGGAATGTGGGGGGGTGGAATGAATCGATTCGATCCGGACAACCACAGCGTCATGGTGCTTGAAACCGATCCGGATAACCCCCAAGCTCTCTATAGCGATACCTTCACCTCGATTCTCGAAGATAACGCCGACCGAATATGGTTTGGATCCCCTGGTGAAGGCCTGGCTTTTTACGATCGTCAGACACAGCGTATTTCTAACTTCCTGCACGATAAGAAGAAAAAAACTTCCCTGCCAGGCAATGTCGTGCAGGACATGGTCCTAATGAATGGGGATGAGCTCTGGATCGCCACAGATGGCGGGCTGTGTCGGTTCCAACCTGAGAGTATGGATTTTGAACGAATTGGAGTTCCCGGTCTGGAGGGAGCTGCCATAATATCCTTTCTTCGGAATCGAGATCAGGAAATATGGCTCTCTCATTTGAATGGCATATCGCAATTCGATCCCGTGTCGGGCGAGGCCAGGCACTACGATGAACACGACGGTCTTCTCACACTGGATTTTCAGGGGGGCGTACGAACCCAGCTGCGGCAGGGATCCATGCTCTTCGCGACGACCTTTGGCGTATTGAAATTTGAGCCTGAAAACCTGCGTCTACACACCATGGTGCCAAATGTTGAATTGACCTCCCTTTTCCTTTTTAACCAGCAGGTGGCCATCACGCCGAATGGGGTTTTGAAACAGGATATCGGAACCCTGGACCAACTCGTTTTGGACCATACGGATTCGCCTTTTACGTTTGAGTTCGCGGCCATCAATCTTTGCCAGAGTGAAAAGAGTCAATACGCGTATATGCTCGAGGGAATTGACTCGAAATGGAATACAGCCGACCCACGTTACCGTAGGGCGACCTATACCCACATTGAGCCCGGCAACTATACATTTCGGGTCAAGGCGGCCAATCACGATGGTTTTTGGAATGAGAAGGGCCGAGCCATTCAGTTGAGGATCATGCCGCCCTGGTACAAGACTTTGTGGGCGAGGATCTTTTTTGCGTCGGTCATTCTTTTCATCTTGACTGGTATTTACTACTTGAAAACGGCTTCTATGCGTCGCTATCGCAGGGTGCTTGAACGGCAGGTTCAGGAGCGTACCGCCGAAATTGTGACCAAGAACCGGGAGATTGAGGGGAAGAACCAACGCCTACTCGAAATGGATCGATTTAAGGAGAATATGACGGGAATGATCGTGCACGACCTGAAGAATCCGCTCAATGCTATTTTGAATTCCCTGGATTCCTATTCCCTTGATTCCCATCGATCTATGTTAAGACGGGCGGGACGTCAAATGATGAATATGGTCCTAAATATTCTTGATGTTCAAAAATTTGAGGATGCCAAGATGGAACTGGAAATGGCTGGTATCCAGCTCAGCGAGCTGGTTTCCCAGGCCATCGAACAGGTATCGCTTTTGTTGGACCAGAAAAATTTGAATGTCCAAGTCGAAATTTCCCGTGAACTACAAATCCTTGGCGATGAAAAGATTCTTGAACGTGTGTTGATCAATCTGCTAACCAACGCAATAAAGTATTCAAACAATAACCAATCCATTTGGATTCGGACTCGAACCTTACCTGAGGTAGATCGCATTCAGGTCGAAGTAGAAGACCGCGGCGAAGGCATACCTGAAGACCGACTCGATCAGGTGTTCGAAAAATTCGGGCAGGTCCAGGCTCGCTCTTCAAGTCACATTCGTTCGACGGGATTGGGCCTCACGTTCTGTAAGATGGCGGTTGAAGCTCACGGTGGACAGATTGGCGTCCAATCCAGCCTCTCAAAAGGTTCTCGATTCTTTCTTGATCTTCCCCTGGCTGAATCGATTAATTCGACAGATTCCAATATCGAATTAAGTTCCGGTACGGAGGATGGGGCCCGCGATTCCGAGCCCATCGTTCTCACTCAAGAGGAGCGCCAAATCTTGAGCCCTTATGTCGAATCTTTACGTGCGTTCATGGTTTACGAGACCACTGATGTCGAGCGTATTCTCAAGGAAATCGATGTAAGTGGGCATGAACAACTCTCGAGGTGGAAACAGGCCATGCAACATGCACTGTATGCCATGAACGAGGTGCGCTACGAGCAATTGGTCAGCATTCTTGGTCGCCCAGAGGAGGACCGATGAGACCCGATCAAGCAATCACCATTCTTATTGTGGATGACGAACCCGACAACCTTCAGGCCATTGTCGATGCGTTTCGAGCGTCGAACCGCAACTATTCCATCCTGCGTGCACCCAATGGCCAGGTGGCGATGCAGATGGCGGTCAAACGCAATCCTCAGCTCATTATCACCGACTGGGAGATGCCAGTTCTCAATGGCATCGAGTTTATTCGCCAACTTCGTTTAGACGAACGAACGGCGGACATCCCCGTGATCATGTGTACTGGGGTCATGCTGAAATCAGAAAACCTGCAGACCGCGTTGGAGGCAGGTGCTTCGGACTATATTCGAAAACCGATTGATCGCATTGAACTGATTGCACGTACGCATTCGATGTTGCAGTTAGGGGATTCCTTCCAAACGATAAAAGTCCAAAATCAACAGCTTAAGGAAACCATGGTTCGCATTGAACGGCTGGCCCGAACAGATCCACTCACTCAGCTTTCTAATCGACGCGATATTCTTGAGAAGCTGAAACTTATTGTGAATACAGCCGATCGCCATCGACGCTCCTTCAGTCTCGTTCTCGGCGATATTGACCGCTTTAAACAGTTCAACGATCAGTTCGGACACGATTGTGGCGATTTTGTGCTGCGTTCTACTGGTGAGCTCATCACCTCAAATTTGAGGGAACAGGATCTGGTTGGGCGTTGGGGTGGGGAAGAGTTTCTTCTCGTCTTACCGGAAACCGATGCCCTGGGTGCCCAAACCATTGCGGAGAAAATTCGAAAGACCCTGCAGGACCACGTGTTTGAATTTGAGAAGACCCCTCTACATATTCGCATGACGTTTGGCGTGGCGGAGTATGAATGCCAGGGCTCGGTTGATGCGTGTCTGAAAAGGGCCGACCAGGCGCTGTATCGTGGAAAAGAGAATGGTCGGAACCAGGTCTGCCTCGATGCTTCCGAGTAGACTGCTTGGAGGGTTACTCATTCGCCTGATTTGGCATGTCCAAATGGATTCAAACCAGAGGCATCCGCGATGTAGAGCGCGTCAGGTGCATAGGCGTTCAGTCACAGTCTAAACAGAGTCATTCCTTTGTGTTGCCTTGCCTGATTTGGCGGATTTTTGGCGGGTTCGCAATTCCATTTTTGGAAACACCAATTCACACGAAATCACACCAATGGTTGGGTTCAGCTCCTCTCAATACGGTTTGAATTACCCTGGAAAACACGGAACAACACGATCCTTGCCTGTCCTCACCATGCCTTTCTTTTGGGCCAATTGAAAGTGGGTGGAATGGGGACTTGTTTCAGATTTCTTTAAGAATGGAAGCGTATTGCTTTGCGGGTTTCATTGTTTATTATTGGTTTATTAGCATTTACGGAGAAATTGAGGACCCAGCTTGTCGCAGAATTGTGTGGTTTTTCCAGGTCCCTTGAGATGCCTGTGTAAGCAATTATAGATTAAATGCCATATTGGACGAGTCCTTAAAAAAGGTGTTGATGGAAACGGGGTAAGGCTCTATCTTTGAATTATTGGATACATTATTCACATATCTGGCCTGTGTTACGGTTAAACTCGGGGATGGGTTTGATTGTTGCAATGGAGCAGGTCAGCAGCTTTGAATTGAAAAACATGCCGAGAGGGAGACGTGATGCGTTACTCATTGTGGTTGTTCTTCTGTATTTGCCTGGTTGCATCGCCAACCAGTGTGAATCAAGATCCAGACTCGATTCTCAACAAGCATAAGGCGAGGTTTGAGTTTTTAAAATCGACTCAGGATTTTGTGCAGGGAATGGAAAACCTCAGCCAACAGGTGGCTCCCGAACTTGGGATGACGGGTGCGATGGCGTCTTTCCTTAGCACACTCTCCGGGGGTGGCTATACAAAACAGTTGCAACAGATTATGGAAATTCCCGTCCAACGTTGGAATATCGCGGGAATGGGCTATTACGAAATAGAAAATGTAAAGCGGACGGTAACCCGCCTTGAACATGTCGATGCCCATGAGCAGATGTCGGGGAAAATAGGGAAGGTCTGCAATGTGCTAACTGCTTTGAGTGTATTAAACGACAGCATCAAAGCGATACAGGGCGACGATCAGGCAGCACTCTCTGCGCTCGGCAACACAGCCAAGTGGGTTCAAGGGGAACTTGTATCCGAATACGGGGGCAAGAACCTCGGTATCGCCATGCTCGGTGTAGCCGTTATTGACTACGCCCTGACGAAGTTCATTAATTTTGCGTTTAACTCGCATCAGGAGTATTGGTGGAAAGGCTACCAGGCCTATTTGAATGAAAAATACCCCAGTCCCTTGGAATGGGCGCAGCTGGCCGAACGTGGTGGAATGGAAGCCGTGGAGAAGCGTCTGGAAGAATTCTGGGACAACGCCGAGACCAACGCTTCAATATACTTCCTCAATGGCCGACGCCCCCCTCCTCATTGGGGCCAGGTAGCTGGGGTGCACCTGGTAAAATTCAAACGTGAATTCGCAGCCACCTACTATAAAGACTATATTCATGCCACGGTGAAAACCTATTTCTCAACCCGGGCCGAACAAGCAAGAATCGAAATGGAACTCCTGTTTGATCGCATGGCCAAAGAGCTCGATGAACTTGCACGAGACTATGAACTCTTGAAAAAGGCCATAGAGAATATTCCAATGGACGAGGAACCAGATGAGGACAGCACCCAGCCCGACAATGTGACTGGCCTTATCGATGAATTACAAGGCATCTCTGATCGGGTAGTTGGCTTCAATAGGTATCAAGGGATCATTGCGCAATGTGTCGCATCCCTGCAAAGCTGTGAAACGCGTATTGCGGATATGAGCCTTAAACTAGATGGACTTGGCAATTCCCTTCAATCTTGGCAAAGTGAAGTGGATCGGCTGGATCAAACAGGTCCCGATCTCTCCGTCGTGATACCTCAAATGCAGGCGCAGGCCGATCGAGTGGCCCGGGCCAAAGATGCCGCTGGAACGAACTCCCTCAAGGCTTGCGAGGAAACCCTAAACTTGAAGTGGAATTTCAGTGCGGCAGAAAAGCAGCGCAAGTTACCCATTATCCGCTCTGCGGCCTCTCGGGCAGGTGCGGAAGCTGGTGTCGCCGAGCGAACATGG
>Ga0070729_10002359_pt1 | contig 24735 bp, 24 predicted proteins | sample tdDd472_FD_66725 | JGI IMG/M metagenome (GOLD analysis project Ga0070729, IMG submission 66725) | Marine sediment microbial communities from the Atlantic coast under amendment with organic carbon and nitrate - tdDd47.2 | ecosystem: Environmental > Aquatic > Marine > Coastal > Sediment | place... | reverse complement strand
CGGGGGCGCGGGCTTGGGGTGGGGACGTGTACGGAGGGGTGATGGTCTGGCGTGACAAAGGATGTCCTGAAGCGTGACGATTCAGGTTTCGCTTTCTATGGTAAGCCCCCTGAAATAAAAGCTCCCGGAGGCCTGGGGGACTCTTTGACAGCTGTCGTTTCAGGTTACTTGGGCAGGCAGAGGGTCAGCGTGTTGTCGCTGCCGGTGAGGGTGGCGCCGATGGTGTCAGCAAGGCGGGTGAGGGGCTCGGTCAGCTCGATGGGGGCCTGGGCCTGGATGGTGACAAGGAGTGTCTGGTCCTGTAACGCCATTGTGACGCAGGGGCCCTCCGCAAGCGAGGGGTCACAAGCGGCGTCAAGGAGGCGGTAGATCAGGAGCCGAAAGACCATGGGGTCACAGCTGGCGGTATGCGAGGGGGCCGGCGAGGCAAGCTGCGCGTGAAATTTTCTTTGGGAGAGCTGCACCATCTCGGATACGGCGGCTCCGGCATCAAGGGGGCCAGGGTTGAGATCCGTGGCATGGGCGAAGCTGTTGAGCCGGGTAAGGAGGGTTCGCCCCCGGATCACCTGGGCCTCGATGGCCTTAATCCCCTTTTCAAGCTGCTCTGGGGCTACAGGCTCTCCTTTGGCGAACCTGAGCAGGTCGGCGAGGAGCCCGGCGTGTTCGTTGATGATGGCCAGCACATTCATGAGGTCGTGGGTGGCAGGGGCCGTGACGGCCCCCATCAGGGTTGTGGTCTCGCGGTCAGTGGTCTGTTGGCTCATGGTGCAACGGCCTCCTGCAGTTTTTCCATCAGGTCCTCAATGGCAAGGGGTTTCATAAGGTAGTCCACAGCCCCCAAGCGCATGCCCTCCATGCCCTCCCGTGTGGACCCATGCCCGGTGAGGAGAATGACAGGGAGGTTCGGCGAGATCTGCCGGATCTGTTTTAAGGCCTCAAGTCCGTTCATGCCGGGCATGAGCAGGTCCAGGATCACCACGTCAAAGGGCTGTTTTCGGATCAGGGCGAGGCCGGACTCACCGTCTTCTGCTGTGGTGCTTGAAAATCCTCGGATTTCAAGGCGTTCGGCAAGCGTGGTGACAAATTCTATTTCATCGTCAATGAGCAGGATGCGTGTGGTCATGGTCCGGACCTCCATTGATGGTGTCGGTGGGGGGCTGTGCCGGCAGGGTTACGGTGAAGGTGGTGCCTTCCCCCTGGCGGGTGCTCATGGTGATGGTGCCCCCGAGTTTCTTGATGATGCCATATGTGATGGACAGGCCAAGCCCGGTGCCGTTCTCTTTTTTTGTGGAGAAGAAGGGATCGAAAATATGCTTGGCCACCTCTTCGCTCATGCCGCAGCCGTTGTCTTGTACCGTCACGGCGACGCCACCTTCCGGTGCGGGCATGGAGGTGACGGAGACTGAACCTCCATCTTCCACGGCGGCAAAGGCATTGGTCAAAAGGTTGAGAAACACCTGTTGCAGCTGGCCCCGGTCCGATGAAATCGGGGCCAGGGTCTGGTCAAGGTTGAGGCGCATGTCCAGCTGGCGGTAAATGGACTCACGCTCGAGGAACCCCATCACCTCATCTAAGATGTCGTTGATGGAAAGGGGCTCCATCACCGTGTCGAGTTTTCGGGCAAAGCCCAGGAGGCGGTGGGTGATTGTTTTGCATCGTGAGACCGAGCCGATGATGGCTTCGGTGAGTTTTGCCATGCGGTCTTTGTGGGGAAAGTCCCCGGCAGCCCCCATCAGGTCGTTCATGAGGCCCGCTTTTTCATTGATGATGGCCAAAGGGTTGTTGATCTCATGGGCCACCCCTGCCGCAAGGCGGCCGATGGAGGAGAGCTTCTGGGTGTGCTGCAGTTCGGTCATGGCGGTCTCACGTCGCTCATCGGACTCTTTGATGCGCCTGACCAGGGTGCCGGTCATCTTCACCACCATGAAAATAATGACCAGAAGGCTCACGGCATAGATCACAAGGGCGTCCGACTTCATGGCATACCAGGATCTCATGACCACCGAACGGGGCTTGGCGATGGCCAGAACGTAGTTGGCGCTGGTGAAGCCCGAACAGGCGAGGAGGATCTGGCGGCCATCGGGGTCCGTGGTTTCCGTGACAAAGGTGCTGCGGGTGCCTGTGGGGATCTCAAGGCGGCTGGGTTCCAGGGTTTTCCCGTAGAAGGTGGAGTCGGTCTGCAGGATGTTGTCGGAGCTGACCAGAAAGGCGTCGCTTTTCGGGGAGAGTCCCAGGGTGCCCAGGAGTTTGTAAAATCGGTCGGTGTCTATGGTGGCCCGGATGATCCAGTTTGCGCCCTCATCTGTGTAGCGCTGCACGGCAATCACGATGTGGGGGATCTTTCGGTGACCCATGAAGACGTTGCTGATGTAGGAGCCCTTGACCAGCACCTCCTGGTAGGATCGCTGGCTGGCATAGTTTTTTCCGAGCAGGTTGTAGGGTCCGGCGTAATTAACCAGGTCTCCTTCGCCATTGATGACGGCCAGGTCCACAAAACCTCCCTGCTCGCTTTTGAGGACACGGAGCAGCTGATGAAGGGTTTGGTTGTCCAGGAGGTCTTCGTACTCATAGGCATTGGCAATAAAGCGGACCGTGGAGAGGCGCTCTTCGAAAAAGAGCTCGAAGGAGTGCGTTGCCTTCCGGGCCGTGTTGGCAAGGGGGGTGATCAGTTCGCTTCTCAGGTGGCGCCCGTACTGAAAGTGGTTGAGGATCCCCATGGCGGTCAAGGGGACGATGGTGACCACCAGCATGGTGATGATGATGTTGCGGGTGAGATTCCGGTAGTGACCCGGAGAGTTTTCCCCACCACTGAAAAGGCCGTCGATGCTGAAGATGAGGTTACGGATGGTCCACATGGCGTCCTTCCACTGAGCGGTCACAGAGGATCTCTCCGGGGGAGAGGGCTCCTTGCAGGTGACGGTTTAGGGCCGTTTCCCATGGCCCGGCCACGCCATCGATCAGGGTGATTTTTTTCCAGGAGAGGAACTGATAATACTCCTCTTCAATGGCACCGCAGATGACGCAGGTGATGTTTTCCATGAGTATCAGGTGGCAGAGTTTCTCCGCGGCACGGGGCAGCACCACGGTTTTGCCTTCCATTTCTCCGCTTTTCAAGCAGATGACAATGCGTGCTTCGCCGGCCAGATCAAAGCGGCAGGCCACCTCATCGGCGGCTATGGGGATGAGGATTTTCTTTAACATGGGGAAACCGTATCATGGGGTTTTAAATTGTTTCAAGTGTTTATTCCGTAGTGTTTCATTTTACGCCAAAGGGTGCTACGGCCCCAACCAAGGCGTTCTGCTGCCTGCTGTCTTTTCCCCCGGGCATCCTTCAGGGCCTCTAAAATCATCTCCCGTTCGGTGGTGGCCCAGGTGCGGGATTGGGATGGTTCTGGGGTGGGAGGATGGCCGGCCGTGGTGGGGGCATCGGTGGTGGGCGCATCCAATGCCGCTACCGGCGGGGGGTCCATCAGGTAGGCGGGAAGGTCCTCCACGCTGATGGTTGTTTCCGTTGCCATGCTGGCGGCAAATTCGACGATATTGCGCAGTTCCCTGACATTGCCGGTGAACCGGTAGTGGCTGAGTGTGGTGAGGGTCTCCTGGGAAAATCCGGTGATGCGTTTGCCCAGCTGCTTTCGGTAAATTTCCAGGAAGTGGTCCAGGAGGATGCGAATGTCTCCTTTGCGTTCCCGCAAAGGGGGGAGGTGGATTCGAGCCACATTGAGGCGGAAGAGCAGGTCCTGCCTGAAGGTGCCATCGGCCACCATTTGGCTCAGGTTGCGGTGGGTGGCGGCGATGACGCGCACGTTGGCTCGGAAGGGACGCGTATCCCCCAGGGGGTAGATCTCCTGGTCGTCTAAAAAGGTGAGGAGCTTTACCTGCAGGGGCAGGGGGAGGTCCCCTACCTCTGTGAGAAAGAGGGTGCCATTGTGGGCCATGCGGAATCGGCCCGGCTTGCTCTCCACGGCGCCTGTGAAGGCCCCCTTGGCATGGCCGAAGAGTTCACTCTCTAAAAGGGTCTCGGGCAGTGCCCCGCAGTTGATTTTAATAAAAGGACCACCGGCCCGGCTTGAGGTTTGGTGGATCGCTTCGGCCACCACGTCCTTGCCCGTGCCGGTCTCTCCGGTGATGAGAATGGATGCATCGCTCTGGGCGAGGATGGGCAGGGTCTGGAAGAGTTTCTCCATCTTTTCGCTGCGGCCGATGATCCCTTCGAAGCTGAATGCGTGGCTTTTTTTGCTGTCGAGTTCCTTGACGGCCCGGAGGTCCTCGATGGTCTCCACGTACCCGGTAATGGTTCCGTTGGGATCGGTGAGGGGGGCCAGGGTAAGTTTCACCGGCAGGCGAACCCTGTCCCGGTTGATGATGTCGCTCTCGCAGGGGGTCGGGGCACTGATGGTCCCTTTGTGGGTGGGGCAGTGCTCCACGCAGGTTCGGCTGCGAACGATATGGCGGCAGGGGACACCGTAGGCCTCGCTTCGGGAAAATCCGGTGAGGGCTTCAAAGGCGCGGTTGAGCCAGACAACGTGCAGGTCTTTGTCCAGAACCGCCATGGCCAGGGGGACTTCATCCATGAGCTGGTCAAAGGAGAGTTCCTTGGAGAGAAGATGGGCGATGGCTGGGGAGGGCACGGACATGTGGGGTCTCCTTCCTCTGGGTCCGGAAAAGGGGCAAGGGCCCGTCCGGATCGTTGCGGGCTGTCGAGTCTCTATCCATTGCCTACCCGTGCGATGGTGTCAAGGGGCAAAGGGGGCGGTTTCAATCCCTGTGCAACTATTCAGCCCCCAAAAAGCTGCCTCCGGCGGCAAGGTGTGCCACCTTGAAAGCAGGTAGCGGATACGCTTTGTGATTTGGGTGCTGCCAATAAGCATTTTTTAAAATCTGTTTATCAAACTTTTCAAAAGTTTGGCTCTCGGCAGAGCCGCCGAAGGCGATTTTGGTATATAAGGATGTGACAGTGGCAAAAAGGCAAAAAAAAAGGACCTGATCGATGCATCGATCAGGTCCTTTGTATTTTTTATGTTGAAATTGGTCGGGGCGAGAAGATTCGAACTTCCGACCACTTGACCCCCAGTCAAGTGCGCTACCAGGCTGCGCTACGCCCCGCCAAAAACAGAAGCTTTATACTCCCGGGGTCCGATAGATGTCAAGCATTCATGTTGAAGTTATGCTGGCGCACGCTCAAAGGGTGTTGAGTGGGGGGGTGAATTGGCTGAGATGCTGCTGCGTTATTGGTTGGCAACTGTCGAAAAGGCGAGGGCTTTTTATGCGGGGGCCGTGCAGGGTGGATGGCCTCTCACATGTGGCGGTGGTCTGGTTCGGGGGCAATGCGCTTTCGCAACCTGCTTTCAAGGTGGTACACCTTGCCGCCGGAGGCTTGCTCAGTCGGGGCAATAAAAAGGCAAAAAAAAAGGACCCAATCTGTAAAGATTGGATCCTTTTAAAATCTGTTTTTGGTTAATGGTCGGGGCGAGAAGATTCGAACTTCCGACCACTTGACCCCCAGTCAAGTGCGCTACCAGGCTGCGCTACGCCCCGCCAAAAACAGGAGCTTTATACCCCCAGGTCTCGATTGATGTCAAGCACTCTTTGACAAAAAAAAAGTCCGCCCCCATAATGGCCCAAAAAACGCCGGCCCCTGTGGTGTTCGCTCAGATATCAAGTCTCTAAAATCAAGGGGTTGGGGAAAGGATGCTCTTTTATGGTTCCACTTTTTAAAAATGCGCGGATTGGTGTTGTGGCTCCGTCGGGGGTCGTGGATCCCGAAAAACTTGCAAAGGGGATGGATAGACTCAAGGCGATGGGGTGGACGGTGGATGCCGATGACAGTGTGTTGGCCGCGCAAGGGTACCTGGCCGGGGGGGAGGATGCACGTAAATCGTCTCTGATCCGCATGGCCGGGACCCGCCCCGGGCTTCTGGTTGCCGCACGCGGGGGGTATGGTGCCATGAGGTTGTTGCCTGCTCTATCCGCGGACGAACTTCTCTCACTGCCTCTGTTTATGGGGTTCAGTGATGCCACGGCTCTTCTGGTTCGTTTGGTGGGCCTGGGGGGGCGGGCTCTCCATGGCCCTACGGTTCAGTCCCTATCCATGGCATGTCCGGAGACCCTTGACGCCCTTGAGGGGTTATTACGCGGGGGGGATCGACCCAACCCCCTGGGAGATTCCTGGAATACACTCGTGGACGGAGAGGGGGCGGGGGTTCTTTCCGGCGGCAACCTGGCAACCCTGGCCCATCTCTGCGGGACCCCCTATCAACCGGATTTTTCGGGATGCGTTCTTGCTTTGGAGGATCTGAATGAGGCCCCCTACCGTATCGACCGCGCCCTTACCCAGATGCGGTTGGCTGGTGTTTTTTCCGGGGTGGCCGGAGTGATGGTGGGGGAATGCCTTCATTGCGGGGCTGCCGAGGTGCTTGATGGGGTGTTTCGCGAAATCTTTACGCCACTGGGAATCCCGGTGGTGAAAGGTGGGCGGTTTGGGCACGGGACCACAAATTTGCCCATGGTCTTTGGTGAACGGGTTGCACTCTCCACGGAATCGGGGTTTCGGTATGCCTGATCTCCTGTGTGAAAAGATGAAGGAAGGGGTTGCAGGCGGTGTTTTTCCCGGAGGGCAGCTTCTGGTCATGGCAGGTGGCGAGGTGGTGGCAGAGCACTGCGCAGGGCGGCTTCACCCCGAAGGGGCCTCGGTGACCCCCGAGACCCTGTTTGACCTGGCGTCCCTCACCAAGCCCCTGGCCGGGGCCACGCTTGCCATGCGACTGGTGCAGGACGGGCTGATTTGTGTTGACCAGCCTGTATGTCGATACCTGCCGTGGTTTTCGGGTGGCGGTCGAGGGGCCGTCACGGTGCGGCATCTGCTGGACCACTCCTCCGGCCTTCCGGCCTGGCTTCCCTTTTATGAAGCACTTGTCCCCATGGCTGCGGAAGAGCGCCGGCACGGGTTGCAGATGCTTTTGCAGGGGTGCTCCCTTGAGGCCCCGGCTGGGGCGAGGGTGTGCTACAGCGACATCGGGTTTATGCTCCTGAAGGTGCTTGTGGAGGCCGTGGCTCAAGGGGATGTGAGGACACTTTTTAACAGAGAGGTGCGTACCCCATTGCGCCTGGTTGATCTGATGTACGCGCCGGATCTGACGCCGGAAAGGGAGGTGGCAGCAACCGAGGTATGCCCCTGGCGTCAGAAAACCCTGGTGGGGGAGGTCCATGACGACAACGCCTGGGCCATGGGTGGGGTTGCCCTTCACGCCGGACTATTCGGAACGTCCCGGGAGGTGGGGCGGCTTGTGTGGCACTTGGCGTCGCATCTTCAAGGGGGTGGGGGTGGGGCCCCTTTTTGCCAAAAGGTGGTGAGGGCCTTCCTTTCGGAATCGTGTGGGCGGGGGCGCGGGTTGGGATTTGACATGCCATCAGGCGGGGCGTCGGCCAGTGGGCGTTATTTTAAAGCCGGCAGTGTCGGTCACCTCGGGTTTACCGGTACCTCTTTCTGGGTCGATCCGGTGGCGGAGGTGGTGGTGGTCCTGCTTACAAACCGGGTGCATCCGTCCCGGGAGAACACCAAGATTCGTTCTTTTCGCCCGGAGGTGCATGACCTTGTGATGGAAACCCTCGGGAGGGAAGGCGTTGACGGGCAGTGATGGGTGCCGCTTCGGCTCCTCTTTTTAAGTTGTCAAGATTCATGATTTCTGATAGCGGTGGAGGGTGATCGTTGCCCTTGCCTGTCCGTCGGGCCCATTGCCCATCACATGAGGCGGTGGTCTCTAAGCGGGGTGCTTCTTGAAGCGAACCCCTCTTTTTGGTGCTCATTTGGGAGTGCAACCGGTCAACGTAACGACGACTCAATGGAGCGGACGCGAGCCACGGGTGATGCGATGCCGGTGTCAAGCTGACTCTCTTTAATTATCAGGCCATTACAAATTATCGGGAACAAAGGCTGACTATGAACCTTCTTGACTCGCTGCTGGGGATATTTTCCAGCGACCTGGCCATCGACCTGGGAACGGCCAACACCCTTGTCTATGTGAAAGGTAAGGGCATTGTGCTCAGCGAACCGTCCGTGGTGGCTGTTCGCACCGACAACAGATCCAAGAACAAGGTGCTGGCCGTAGGTGCCGAGGCCAAGAACATGCTCGGGCGAACTCCTGGGAATATTGTGGCTATCCGTCCCATGCGGGATGGGGTGATTGCTGATTTTGAAGTGACGGAAGCGATGCTCAGTCACTTTATTAAAAAGGTGCATAACAACCGCCAGAAGTTTGTTCGCCCCCGCATTATCATTGCAGTGCCATCCGGGATTACCCAGGTTGAGAAGCGTGCGGTGAAAGAGTCTGCTGAGTCTGCGGGTGCCCGTGAGGTGTTTCTCCTGGAAGAGCCCATGGCAGCAGCCATCGGTGCGGGACTGCCCATCACCGAGCCCACCTGTAATATGGTTGTGGATATTGGCGGCGGCACCACCGAGGTGGCGGTTATCTCTCTTGCCGGTATCGTCTATTCCCGCTCTTTAAGGGTGGCTGGCGATCGCATTGATGAAGCGATCATGCAGTACATCAAGCGGCGTTACAACCTTCTCATTGGCGAGCGCACTGCCGAAGTGATCAAGACCACCATCGGCAACGCCTACCCCGAGACCGAGCATATCGAGACCATTGAGGTGAAGGGGCGAGACCTGGTCTCCGGGATTCCCAAGATTCTCGCCATTGACTCCGAAGAGATCCGCCAGGCAATCAGCGAGCAGATCGATGCCATTGTGGAGTGCGTGAAGATCGCCCTGGAGCAGACCCCCCCTGAATTGGCTGCGGATATCGTGGACCGGGGAATTGTGCTTACGGGGGGCGGTGCCCTGCTTAAAAACCTCGACAAACTCCTCAAGGAGAACACCGGTCTTCCCATTACTGTGGCTGAAGACCCTCTCTCCACCGTTGCCAAAGGGGCTGGCATGTCCCTTGACAGCATCGAAATTTTGCGCCAGGTGGTCATCAGGTAGCCTATGTTTTCACGGCGCATGGTACTGGTTGTGGCGGTGTTGGTGCTGCTTCTGCTCAACATTGCCGCTCTCACCGTTTCAAGCAGCCGCCTCGATTCGGCCGGAGGTGCAGCGCAGATCGCACTGCACCTGACGGCCCCTTTCCAGAAAGGCATCTCCTCTACCCTCGGATGGGTTCGTTCCATCTGGACGGGGTATTTCAATCTTGTCTCCACGGCCGAAGAAAATGAAGCGCTTCGCCTTGAAGTGGCTCAGCTTCGTGAGCAGCTCAACGGGTACAACGAGCTGAAGCTGCTCGACGGTCGGATGAGAGATCTCCTCTCCTTTAAAGAGGCAAAGGCCCGCAACATGGTGGCCGCCGAGGTGACGGGTAAGGACGCGTCACCCTGGTACCGAACCCTTATCATTGACAAAGGCACGGAAGACGGTGTGGTCAAGGGGCAGCCAGTTGTGGTGCCTGACGGCATCGTGGGGCAGGTCATCGAAGCCTCGCATCGATATGCCAAAGTGCTTCTCGTCACCGATCGCAACAGCTCTGTGGATGCTTTGGTTCAGGACACCCGGTCCAGGGGTGTTCTTAAGGGCGGCGGGTCCGGCGAGTGCCATTTTGCCTACGCCAACCGAAACGACACCATCACCGCTGGTCAGCGTATCGTCTCATCGGGGCTGGACGGTGTGTTTCCCAAGGGTTTTTTTATCGGGACCGTGAGCAAGGTGAACAAAGGGGTGGCCGGAATCTTTCAGGAAGTCGTGGTGACCCCATCTGTCACCTTTGAGAAGCTGGAAGAGGTCCTCGTGGTGATGAGCCCGGAGGCGGATAGCTGATGGCGGTCATCGGATACACCCTGGTCTCCACCCTGTTGATCCTTATACAGACGGCCCTCCTTCCCCAGATACCCATGCGGCCCCTTTTTGACCTTCTCGTGGTCCAGGTGGTCTTTACGGCCCTTTCGTTGCCGGGGGTGAAGGGTGGTGCGGTGGTTTTCATGACGGGGGTGCTCGCCGATGGGCTTTCAGGCAGCCCCTTTGGCCTTTATATCACCAGCTATTTCTGGCTCTTCTTTTCCCTTCAGGTTGCCACGCAGGTTCTGCACGTGTACAGCCGCATTCTTATCTATCTTGCCATCCTGGCAGGGATTCTCCTTGAAAATCTTGTGGCGCTTCTGGCGCTCAGTGTGGCCGGGGCCAACGCCGCCACCATGGTGTGGGCTGTGGAGCAGGGGGGCGTCCAGCTTCTCTGGGGGGCTGCCTTGGGCCCTGTTGTTTACCTTCTCCTGGGTGGGGGGTACCGGCTGGGCGGAGCGTTGACCCGCAGGGTGGTTCGTCGCCTGGAAGGGGGCGAAGGTGTGTAGTGCTTCTGGGAACGGGGACAGCGCCGAGGGTGGGCGCATGAGCAGCTACCTCAACAGTCCGGACGGGGATTGGTTCAATCGCCGTCTTAAAGGGACGATGGTTCTTATCTTTATCGCCTTTGCCGTGATCCTGGTTCGCCTCTTTTATCTCCAGATCATCAACGGCCAGACGTACCGGGAGCTTTCCACGAACAACCGCATCCGTCTTCAGAGTCTGCCTCCCTCCCGGGGGCTGATCTATGACAGCGAGGGCAACCTTCTTGTGGACAACCGGCCTGCCTTCGACCTTTTTATTGTCCCCCGGGATGCCAAGCCCCTGCCTGAAACCCTGGAACGCCTCTCTTTGTTTACCGGGATTCCTGTGGAAGAGATGGCAGAGCGAATTGCCAAGAAAGGAGGGGAGAACAGCTCCCGTCGGGTGGTTCTCAAGCGGGGTATCGGGCGTGACGTTCTGGCGCCTGTGGAGGTGCACAGTTTTGACCTGCCAGGTGTGGTGGTGAAGGTACGTCCCAAGCGGTTCTACCTTAATCCGGGCATGGCAGCTCACTTGTTGGGCTATTTGGGTGAGATCAATGCACGCGAGCTTGCAAGCGGCAACCACCCGGAGGCGTCGGTGGGGGATTTTATCGGCAAGTTCGGGGCGGAAAAGGTGATGGAGCCTCTTATGCGGGGCTCCCAGGGCGGCCGACAGGTGGAGGTGGATGCCCGTGGACGGGTGATTCGTGAACTCCAGCGGGTGGAGGCAGATCCCGGCAAGAACATCTTTCTGACGATCAACACGAAGCTCCAGAAGCGGTCAGAAGCCCTGCTTAAAGGGGATGTCGGTGCAGTTGTGGCCCTTGACCCCAGAAATGGTGCTGTTTTGGCCATGGCCAGCAGTCCCACCTTTGATCAGAACGATTTTGTGAGCGGGCTCTCCTATGCCAAGTGGAACGCTCTGAGAAACGATCCCGGCCGTCCCATGGAGAACAAGGCCACCCAGGCCCTTTATCCTCCGGCCTCGATTTATAAAATCGTCTCATCCATTGCGGCCCTTGAGGAGAACCTGGTTGATTCAAAGACGCGGTTTTTCTGCTCGGGCAGGCACTCCTACGGAAACCGTGTGTACCGCTGCTGGAAACGTGCAGGCCACGGTTCGGTGGATGTGCTGGATGCCATCGCCCAGTCCTGCGATGTCTATTATTATGAGGTGGGAGAGCGCCTGGGGGTGGATCGTCTGGCGTTTTACGCGAAGGCCTGCGGTCTGGGCCGTCCAACGGGGGTGGAGCTGGCCGGTGAAGCTGCCGGGCTCATTCCCACGGCTGAATGGAAGAGGCGCAAGCTGGGTCAGAACTGGCTCAGCGGGGAGACCCTTTCCCTTGCCATCGGGCAGAGTTACAACCTTGTGACCCCTATTCAGATGGCCATGCTGGCTGCCTCGGTGGGCAACGGCGGCACGCTTTACAAGCCATACATCCTGGGGAAAATTGAGACGGCCGACGGCGAATTGGTCAAAGAGACCCTGCCGGTTGAGAAGGGGCGTCTGCCTGCTGGAAAGAAGACCCTGGAGTTGGTTCGAAAGGGGCTTTGGGGGACGGTGAACAGCCGGAAGGGCACGGGGAAGATAGCCGCCATCGAGGGCGTCACCGTGGCAGGGAAGAGCGGGACGGCCCAGGTGGTCAGCAAGGGGGATGATGACTCCAGGAAAAAGAAAATCAGAAAATTCCGCGACCACGCCTGGTTTGTGGCCTATGCGCCTGTGGTGAACCCCACCATTGCCGTGGCAGTGATCGTGGAGCATGGTGAGGGTGGGTCCACCAAGGCGGCCCCCATTGCCAGGAAAGTGATCGAGACCTATCTGGAAAAAGGGGAGGCCGCCCATGATTGATCGCCGCGTCGTTGAGCATTTTGACTGGGGACTTCTTTTGATTACCCTGCTTATCTCCGGCCTGGGGCTGGTGGCGCTTTACAGCGCCGTATATGCCGGGAATGATGCCTCGTTGCGCCCTTTGTTCGTCAAGCAGCTCGTCTGGCTTGGGGGGGGCATGGGGGTCATGATAGCGACCTTTTGCGTGGACCCCAAGGAGTTCGAGCGGTGGACCCCGGGAATCTATGCCGGGTGCATGCTGCTTCTTGTGGCGGTGCTTCTTGTGGGGCGTGTGGTGGGTGGGTCGAGGCGCTGGCTTGTTTTGGGGTCGTTGACCCTTCAGCCTTCGGAGCTGGCCAAGGTCGGCGTTATATTGATGCTGGCGCGTCATTACGCTCGAAACGCCACAACCCGGGGGCTTGGGTTTCGCGAGCTGGTCAAGCCAGCGGGCATTGTGCTGTTGCCGTTTTTTCTGATCTATCTCCAGCCCGATCTGGGCACCGGCCTTCTCATCGTGATGATTGCCGGGATCATGACCCTTTTTGTTAAAATTGAGCGGCGCACGTTGACGGTGCTGGTGTGTGCGGGGCTGGGGGTTACGGTTGCCGCCTGGCTCTTTTTTCTCAAGGCCTATCAGAAGCAGCGGGTGCTGACCTTTCTGAATCCTGACCGTGATCCCCTGGGGGCCGGTTATCATATTATCCAATCCAAAATTGCCATCGGGTCCGGGATGCTTACCGGGAAAGGGTTTCTTAAGGGGACCCAGAACACCCTGAGCTTTCTTCCCGAGCGGCACACCGACTTTATTCTCTCGGTTCTGGCCGAAGAGTGGGGCTTTCTGGGGACGGTGCTTCTTGTGCTCCTGTACTGCACGCTTTTTGTCTGGAGCCTCAATATTGCCCACAAAAGCAAGAACACATTCGGTACCATTACCGCCGTGGGGGTGACAGCCATGCTCTTCTGGGAAGTCTTCATTAACATGGGGATGGTGATGGGCCTGATGCCGGTTGTGGGGGTTCCATTGCCCCTGGTGAGTTACGGTGGCTCGTCGGTGGTAACCAGTCTTATGTCCATCGGCCTCCTGATGGGGGTCAGCATGCGTCGTTTTAAAAAATAGCTGTTTAACAATCTGGGGCAGAGATCCGGGCGCTCGTTGCAGCCGGAGAGTGAAATGCGTTATCGGCTCATGGGGTGGGTGGCGGCTGAGACGGGAGGGGTGAATCCGGTGTGATCATCGGTTCTTTTACTCTTTTTCGTGGCGGGGTTATTCGGTTTTGAATGCTTAGCTTTCCATGGTTTGCGCCTGTTCGCTTTACGGCAACATACTGCTTGTGGGTAAAGCGTAAGAGCCTTTATTAGCAAGCGCTGGCGTGTCATGGAAAAAGCTGATATCACTTGCTATCCACTAAAAGATTTTCTAAAACAGGTTGACAAAAAAAGAGAAAAACTGGTATAGGATCGGTGCTAAAATAAGGGATTTTCTAAGACTTGTATCAGTCTTAGTTTCTGTTGTTATGATATTTTTCTGGCATTCTTATTAACTTTTGTTGGAGGGTCACCAATGGTTAGTGTGGATTATTCCTTATTGGTGCAGATCGTCAACTTCATCCTCTTGATTCTTATTTTGAACGTTGTTCTTTATAAGCCGATCAGGGGGGTTCTTGCGAAACGCCGTGAGGCAATCGATGGGCTCAATGCGAGCATCGATGCGTCCTCAGCTGGTGTTCGTGAGAGGGAGGAGACATTTGCAGCCGGGATCAAGGAAGGGCGTACCAAGGGCGTTGAGCTCAAGGACGCGCTCATTGATGAGGCGTCCCAGGAGGAGAGGCGCATCGTCGGGGAGATCACCAGCCGTGCCCAAGAAGATCTTGTCGCTGTTCGTGAGAAAATTTCTCAGGATATGGTTGCGGTGCGGGAGAGTCTACAGAGTGAAGTGGATGATTTTGCAAATGCAATTGGCGAGAAGATTCTGGGGAGGGCACTGTAATGTTTTCTGTGTTTAAGGCGTCCAAAGGGCGCAAGCTTCTATCCTGGTGTTTTTTTGTTGCGTTGACCCTTACTGCCGGTGTGGCCTTTGCCTCAAGCGGCGGTGATGGCGGACATGCGGCGGAGGCCAAGCACTGGCTCACCACGGATACCGCGCGTGTATTGAACTTTGTTGTACTCATGTCCCTTCTGGTTTTTGTGCTTCGAAAGCCTGTCTCCAATGCCCTCTCCGGGCGTATCGATACCATCCGTGATGAACTCGATACCCTTGAATCTCAAAAGGCCGACGCCGAAAAGACTCTGGCTGAGTATGAAACCAAGATCGCCACCCTGGAGAGTGAGGTGGAGGTGATTCTGGCGCAGTACAAGGAGCAGGGAGAGACCGCCAAGAAGCGAATTTTTGCCGAAGCCGAGCTCCATGCCGCTAAGCTTGAGGAGCAGGCCAAACGCAATATTGACCATGAGTTTAAGGCGGCTCGTGCTGACCTGAAGGCCGAGATCATGGCCCTCGCCCTGGAAAAGGCCGAGGAGCTGATTCGAGAGAAGATCAACTCGGACGATCAGGACAAGCTGGTGGATGACTATCTGGACAAGGTGGTGGTGTAATGAAAGATATCGCAATATCCAAGCGTTATGCCAAGGCTCTGTTGCTCATTGGCAAAGAGGACGGCAACGCGGAGACCTACCGTAGCGAGCTCAGCGGTATGGCTGCGCTTCTTGCCAGGGAGGAGGAACTTTCCACCGTCATTGCCAACCCTGTCTACGCATTTGACGGCAGGCGCGGCGTGTTGAAGGTGGTGGTTGATAAAATGGCCATCTCCCCCGTCATCGCGTCCTTTGCCCTGCTTTTATTTGACAAGGGCCGTTTCGGCCACCTTGGCTCCATCGACGAAACCTATCAGGAACTGGTGGATGAGCTCAACGGCGTCGCCCACGCGCATGTGGTTTCAGCTGTGGATCTGTCGGAAGACGCTGTGGAGAAGATTAAGGCATCCCTCTCCGCGCTGACCGGTAAGGACGTCATTCTGAATCTGGAAAAAGACCCCGGGTTGATTGGGGGCATTGTTACAAAGATAGGTGACCTTGTACTTGACGGCAGTGTGCGCACACAGCTGCAGAACATGAAAGAATCTTTTAAAAGGGGTGAGAGTGTCTAATGGAAATCAAAGCTGAAGAGATTAGCCAAATAATCAAGGAGCAGATCAAGGATTTCGACAAGAAAGTCGAGCTTTCCGAAACCGGCGTCGTTCTTTCAGTAGGCGACGGCATCGCGAGGGTCTACGGTCTCGAAAAAGTAATGGCCCTGGAGCTTGTGGAATTTCCCGGTGGCATTCTCGGCCTCGCCCTCAACCTTGAAGAGGACAACGTCGGTATCGCGATTATGGGCGATGACTCCCAGATCAAGGAAGGCGATATTGTCAAGCGTACGTCACGTATTGCCGAGGTTCCTGTAGGCGAACCTGTTCTCGGTCGTGTTGTCGACACCACCGGTCAGCCCATTGATGGCAAGGGGCCCATTGAGACCCCCGACAACCGTCGTCTTGAGATGGTGGCCCCCGGTGTTATCCAGCGTAAGGGTGTTCATGAACCCTGCTACACCGGTATCAAGGCCATCGACGCCATGACCCCCGTTGGCAAGGGCCAGCGTGAGCTCATCATCGGTGACCGCCAGATCGGCAAGACAGCCATTGCCGTTGACGCGATCCTCGCCCAGAAGGGCCAGGATGTGAAGTGTGTCTACGTTGCCTGTGGCCAGAAGAAGTCCACCGTGGCCCAGGTTGTGGCAGTCCTTGAAGAGCACGGCGCCATGGAGTACACCACCGTGGTTGCAGCGTGTGCCTCCGACCCCGCAGCCCTTCAGTTCCTCGCCCCCTATGCCGGTTGTGCCATGGGCGAGTACTTCCGTGACAAGGGCGAGCATGCCCTGATCATCTACGATGACCTCTCCAAGCAGGCCGCCGCATACCGTCAGGTGTCCCTGCTGCTTCGCCGTCCCCCAGGACGTGAGGCCTTCCCCGGTGACATCTTCTACAACCACTCTCGACTCCTGGAGCGTTCCGCCAAGCTCTCCGATGACCTGGGTGCCGGTTCCCTTACCGCCCTTCCCATCATCGAAACCCAGGAAGGCGACGTGTCCGCCTTTATTCCCACCAACGTTATCTCCATTACCGATGGTCAGATCTACCTCGACAAGGGGATGTTCTTCGCCGGTATGCGCCCTGCGGTTGACGTAGGCCTCTCGGTTTCCCGAGTCGGTGGTGCTGCCCAGGAGAAGGCCATGAAGCAGGTGGCCGGTACCCTTCGTCTTGACATGGCTTCCTTCCGAGAGCTCGAGGCCTTTGCCGCCTTCGGTTCCGACCTTGATGCCTCCACCCAGAAGCAGTTGACCCGTGGTGAGCGTCTGGTGGAAGTTCTCAAGCAGCCCCAGTATGCGCCTCTGCCCCTTGAAAAGCAGGTCCTTATCCTTTTCGCCGGCACCAAGGGTTACATTGATGCCTACCCGCGTGAGATGGTGACCAAGTATGAAGCGGGCCTTTACCCCTTCGTAGAGAGCCGCTTCCCTGCGATTCTTCCTGCCCTGGCAGAAAGCAAAAAGATTACCTCCGAAATTGAAGCCGATATTGTCAAGGCCCTCACTGCGTACGACGAGGAGTTCAAAGACACCATCAAGTAGCTTGCTGGAAGAGCAAATCTATTAATTTGAGACACGTAAAGGTAAATGGCATATGGCAACGTTAAAGGAAGTACAATTAAAGATCTCTGGTGTTAAAAAGACCAAGCAGATCACCAGCGCCATGAAAATGGTTGCGACTTCCCGCTTGCGTGGTGCTCAGTTAGCCATGGAGGCCTTCCGGCCCTATGCGGAAAAATACGCAGAGGTTTTGGGAAGTCTTGCTCAGAAGGCAGGTGAAGGAGCCAGTCCGCTCCTTGAAGCACGCGAAGAGGTGAAGAAAGTCCACGTGGTTCTCCTGACATCCGACAGGGGGCTTTGTGGCGGTTTCAATATCAATCTGATCGAAAAAGCGGAAAAACTTATCAAGGAGAAGGAGGGGGATGATGTCGAGATCTCTTTCACCAACTTTGGTAAGAAGGGCCGCGATTGGGCTCGGAAAGAGGGGCAATCCCTTGTGGATGAGTACCTCGGGGTGGTTGGTGCCGGGTTTGGTTTCGGCGTCGCGTCCACCGGAGGCCAGAAGCTGATCAACGGCTTTATGGCCGGTGAATATGATGAAGTCTATCTGGTCTATGCGCAGTTCGTCAGCATGGGCAGGCAGGAGCCGGTGGTTCAGCAGCTTCTTCCCATTCCCCCCATCGAGGTGGTTGAGGAGGAAGAGGAGAAGGCGTTTCAGGCCGAGCATATCTGCGAGCCCAGTGCGGAGCTGCTTCTTGGCGAGATGCTCCCGAGAAACGTTTATATCCAGCTCTACCGAGGCCTTCTTGAGACGTCGACCAGTGAACATGCGGCACGAATGTCGGCCATGGAAAACGCCACCAACGCGTGTTCCGACATGATCACCGATCTTCAAAGGGTGTTTAACAAAGCACGACAAGCGGCAATTACTGCAGACCTTATGGATATCGTCGGTGGTGCAGAAGCCTTGAAGGGCTGATTGTAACTCGCTTATCGAATATACAGCATAGATTTAGGTACATAGGAGGTACTTTTCAATGGCTGACAATATCGGAAAAATCACACAGGTCATGGGGCCTGTTGTTGACGTGGAGTTCGAACCTGGAAAACTGCCGGCGATCCTTACAGCCCTGACCCTTACCAACGCGGCCATCAACGACGAAGAGGACAACCTCGTGGTGGAAGTGGCCCAGCACTTGGGCGACAACGTGGTACGCACCATCGCCATGGACGTCACCGACGGCCTGGTTCGCGGCATGTCCGTAAAAGATACCGGAAATCCCATCGTGATGCCCGTGGGCAAGGCCTCCCTGGGACGTGTTCTCAATGTTGTGGGGCGCCCTGTGGACGGCCTTGGTGATGTAAGCATGGAGAACACCATGCCCATTCACCGTCCCGCCCCCGAGTTCACCGAGCAGGACACATCCGTAACGGTCCTTGAGACCGGGATTAAGGTTATCGACCTTCTCGTCCCCTTCCCCCGTGGCGGCAAGATGGGCCTCTTCGGTGGTGCAGGTGTTGGCAAGACCGTTATTATGATGGAGATGGTAAACAACATCGCCATGCAGCACGGCGGTATTTCCGTGTTTGCAGGTGTTGGTGAGCGTACCCGTGAGGGCAACGACCTTTACCACGAAATGAAAGACTCCGGCGTTCTTGACAAATGCGCCCTGATCTACGGTCAGATGACCGAACCTCCCGGCGCCCGTGCACGTGTTGCCCTCTCGGCCCTGACCTGTGCCGAGTACTTCCGTGATGTGGAAGGCCAGGACGTTCTCATCTTTATTGACAACATCTTCCGTTTCACCCAGGCGGGTTCCGAGGTATCGGCTCTCCTCGGTCGTATGCCCTCGGCGGTAGGTTACCAGCCCACCCTGGCGGTGGACATGGGTGGTCTCCAGGAGCGCATTACCTCCACGGACAAAGGTTCCATTACCGCGGTACAGTGTGTGTACGTCCCCGCTGACGACCTCACCGACCCCGCACCCGCAACCACCTTTGCCCACCTTGACGGTACGGTTGTTCTCTCCCGCTCCATTGCGGAACTGGGCATCTACCCGGCGGTTGACCCCCTTGACTCCTCCTCCCGTATTCTCGACGCGGCCTACATCGGCGACGAGCACTACGCTGTGGCACGTCAGGTTCAGACCGTGCTTCAGAAGTACAAGGAGCTTCAGGATATTATTGCCATTCTCGGTATCGACGAACTTTCCGACGATGACAAGATGGTCGTAACCCGCGCACGTCGTATCCAGCGTTTCCTCTCTCAGCCCTTCCACGTGGCCGAAGTTTTTACCGGTCTCAAGGGCAAGTACGTGAAGCTTGAGGACACCATCCGTAGCTTCAAGGAGATTCTGGACGGCAAGCATGACGATCTTCCCGAAGGTGCGTTTAACCTTGTGGGAACCATCGAAGACGCGGTTGCCAAGGCCAAGGATATGGCTGACAAATAAGATGTGAACGGGGCTGGCCGGCTCCTTTTTCGGTGCCGGCATAGCCCCTTCTAACCTGTGAGGGGTTGATATGGCAGACAATATCAGACTCGAAATCGTGACACCTGAAAAGCGTGTGATCAGTGAGGACGCTCAGATCGTCATGGCCCCGGGTTCGGAAGGTGAGTTCGGCGTGCTCGACGGGCACACCCCGTTTCTCACCTCCCTGAAGGTGGGGATGGCCCGTTTTAAGGACGCAGCCGGAAATGAGTGCGGCGTTTTTATTAACGGTGGATTTGCCGAGGCCTTGGGTGACAAGGTGACCATTCTGGCCGAGTCGGCGGAGCGGCGTCGTGACATTGACGCCAATCGCGCCAAAGCGGCCATGGAAAGGGCGGAAAAACGCCTGTCGGGAAACCGTACAGAGATTGATGAGATTCGAGCCAAGGCGGCTCTTGCGCGAGCGATTCATCGCATCAATGCGGTTGATAGCAGGTAAGACCTTCGTGCGCCGAAGGGGAACAATCGTCTCTTTATGGGGCCGTTGTATTGCCTGGACCGAGTCCAGAGAAAGATGTTTGTAAAGGGGCGGCCCCGGTGGGGCCGCCCCTTTTGTCGTCTGGACGGCGTTAAAAGGGGCCGTTTCGGGCCATCGGTTTAAGCGCTGTGTGCGCGATCTTTATGCCAGGTTTTTGCATGCACCCATCAGGTGCTATTGCAACAAGGGGGGAAATTGAGTAAAACCACGGGGAAGACAGCGGTGGTTGTTCTTGCTGCCGGCAAGGGCACCCGCATGAAATCAGACAAAGCCAAGGTGCTCCATGAGGTGCATGGTCGCCCCATGGTGGACTATGTGATGGCATCGGCCTCAGAGATCGCAGGCAGCGATGTGGTGGTGATCGTGGGGCACCAGGCTGAAGCGGTTAAAGCCGCCGTGGCCGGTCAGCGCGAGGCTCTGTTTGCCCTGCAGGAAGAGCAGCTGGGCACAGGGCATGCCGTGATGTGTGCCCGGGATGCCATCGGGGCATCGACCCGGCAGGTGGTGATCCTCTGTGGGGATGTCCCCCTGGTGAGGGCAGAGACCCTGCATCGACTGGTTGTGGAGCATGAGGCCGCCGGTCGAGCTGTGTCGGTGCTGGCCGTTTCCCTCGAAGACCCGACAGGGTATGGTCGAATGGTTACAGGGGAAGACGGCGCGCTGCGCTGCATCGTGGAAGAGAAGGATGCAAGTGCCGAGGAGAGGGCAATCAAGGAGATCAACAGCGGTATCTACTGTGTGGATGCTGACTTTCTCTTTTCTGCCCTCGACAAGGTGAAATCGGACAATGCACAAGGGGAGTACTATCTCACCGATATCGTGGAGATAGCCGTTCAGGAAGGGGCTGGTGCCGGCGTCGTGACAGGTGGATCGGCCAGGGAAGTTACGGGCGTAAATACCGTAAATGACCTTGAAACCGTACGCCAAATGCTGGGATAGCAGGCCCAATGAATTCCCTTGACTTTATTGAAAATTGAAGACTATAGTGATTTGAATTTCGAGAGGTGCTAAATTGGATGATGAAGCAATAGTTGGTCAAATTGATTATATAGAAGAACAGGTAGATTTTCTCATTGAACTCTGCAACAGCCTGAAATCAGAGAATGCAGAGCTTAAAGGGAAGGTCGAAACACTCGAAGGTGAGCTTCAGGTGAAGACTCAGACTGAAACCGCCTTTGCAGAACAGAGGGAGAACATTCGAGGTAAGATTGATGGCCTGATGGATCGGCTCAACAACTACATCGACGTTGCTTCCTGATCTCTAACGGATGACAAAAGCGAATCCGCAATCATTGGAAGAGATTCTAACAGTCGACCTGTTTGGGGAGACGTATAACTTCAAGACTGACGCCGATGCGAGTCAAGCATCGGCCATCGTCGGAAGTATCGTTAATGAAGTTGCGCGCGCGGGAGACGGGATGAAAGGTCCCTTAACCGAAAACCGCAAATTCATTCAGCTTCTGGTGGCCACCTTGAATATCGCCAAGGAACTGGCGGAGGTTAAGAAGAATCACGCCGAGCTTCAGGAGAAGCTCACCCAAAAGTCGGCCACCCTCATTGAAAAGCTGGGGGGGTGTCAGCCGTAACGACAGTTCAGAAAAGGCTGTTCTGCTCTGCCGAAATACGATACAATTTGAATAAAAAATATCCCTGCCGTGTTCGTGATTGGAGTATATCCTTTGACCCAATGGCAATACCACGGGAGCCTCCCCTGACTTTGGTGTGCAAGTTCTGCCTGACAGAAAAGCCTTAAGGAGTTATAGAGGCGCCCCCCTTTGAACTAACGGTTCAAAGACCTTAATTCAACACGGCACCCGGGTGGGGATATTTTTATGTCAACTCTTCCCCGCTGCCTGTCCCTTCCTTCCAACCACCACCCCTCGAAGCCGACGACTCTGTCAAGGGTCTCCGACATCCATGGTATACCCATACTGTCCATGCGGCATCGTCTCCTTTTTTTAAGATTCTGAAGCCTTGCATTGCACGAATGTCGGATGCGCTTGTTCGCTCGTTTTATACCCCGCTGCGGTCTTTGGGTATGCAAAATCATGTGACCTCAAGGTTGGGCGAATGTCTATGGTGTGGAGTCCTTAAGGCGGTTTTTTGCCGTCAAAACTGAGGTGGATATATATTCGGGGGAATCAAATGGTAGTGAAAACTATGTTAATCGGCATTGTCAGTTTCCTTGTCGGCGCTGCCCTGACCTTTGTTATCAAAGGGAGGGTAAACAGCAGGCGGGCCGAGGAAGCCGAAGAAGAGGCCGAGAAGATAATCCGTGATGCCAGACTGCGGTCTGAAAACCTGTTGATGGAAGCCAATGTTGAGGCCAAAGACCGACTCATCAAGATGAAGAGTGAGTTCGACGCCGAGACCAACGAAACACGGATGGAGCTGAAGGGGCTCGACAAGCGATTCAACCAGAAGTCAGAGAAGCTGGATCGTCGCCAGGATCAGGTTGAAAAGCTTGAAAAAGAGCTTGCCCAGAGGGAAAAGCAGATCGATCGGGACTCTGAAAAGCTGTCAGAGAGCCAGGTGGAGTACGACGGGCTTATCTCTGAGCAGAAGCGGGAACTTGAAAAGATATCGGGCATGACCTCGGAAGAAGCCAAGGGCCTTCTTTTGACAGCCATGGAAAACGATGCTCGTCACGATGGCGCCAAACTCATCAAGCGGATTACCAGCGAGGCGAGGGAGAGTGCTGATAAAGAGGCTAAAAAGATCATTGCCACTGCCATCCAGCGTTATGCAGGTGACTTTGTGGCCGAACGTACCGTCTCGGTGGTGCCGCTTCCCAATGATGAAATGAAGGGCCGTATCATCGGCCGCGAAGGGCGGAACATCCGTGCTCTGGAAGCTGCCACCGGCATCGATCTGATCATAGATGATACCCCGGAGGCTGTTATTCTCTCCGGGTTTAACCCCGTTCGACGAGAGGTTGCTCGGCTCTCTCTTGCCAAGCTGATCAACGACGGCCGTATTCATCCGGCCCGTATCGAAGAGGTGGTGAAGACCGTAGAGAAGGAAGTGGATCAGACCATCAAGGAGGCCGGTGATCAGGCGGCGTTTGATCTGGGTGTCCACGGGATTTGTAACGAGCTTATCGCCATTCTTGGTCGGTTGAAGTTTCGTACCAGTTATGCACAGAACGTGCTGCAGCACTCAGTGGAGGTGGGATTTCTCTGCGGGGTGATGGCTGCCGAGCTCGGTCTTAACGTGAAGCTTGCCAAGCGCATGGGGCTGCTTCATGACATCGGTAAGGCGGTGGACCACGAAGTGGAGGGTCCCCACGCCACCATCGGGGCAAACCTTGCCAAGAAATTCGGTGAGAATCCCAAGATTGTCCAGGGCATCGCTGCTCACCATGAGGATGTGGCTCCGGAATCGGTCTACGATCTTCTGGTGCAGGCTGCCGACTCCCTTTCAGGGGCACGGCCCGGTGCACGAAAAGAACTTCTTGAGAACTACGTCAAACGCCTGGACGACCTGGAGAAGATTGCCAACGGGTACAAGGGTGTTGCCAACTCCTACGCTATTCAGGCGGGACGTGAGCTCCGCGTGATTGTGGAAGGCGATGTGGTCAGGGATGAAGACGCTGTGGTTATGAGCCTTGATATAGCCAAGCAGATCGAAGAGTCTCTGACGTTTCCCGGTCAGATCCGGGTAACGGTCATTCGAGAAACCCGCGCAGTGGGGTATGCAAACAAGTAGAGGCATCTCCAGCCATTTCAAGGAGAACGTAATAAGCCGAGCGCTGACGCGAAGTCGGGACCTTTTTTATGGGTCCCTTCATTTGCCAGGCGTTTCGGCTATTTTGTTATCAGGGGGTTGTGGGGTTGAGTACGCCGCCCGTTGATAATTGACCCGATGATCTGGGTGTCGTTTTGCGGCACCTTATATATAAAAGGGTGGTGCCCTTGGACGTGGATCCGGTTACGGCACCCAACCAACAGAGACGAGGTATATGCTATGAATGTCATTGAGTCGCTGAGAGACCGCGGTTTTGTGGATAATACAACACATGAAGAGGAATTGATTGAGTATCTTTCCACGCCAGGGAAGCGCTGCTATATCGGTTTTGACCCCACAGGATCCAGCCTTCATGTGGGGCACCTCGTGACGGTTATGGCGCTGTGTCACATGCAGCGGGCCGGGCACTGTCCCATTGCTCTGGTGGGGGGCGGGACCGGCATGATCGGTGACCCCAGTGGGAAGACCGAGATGCGGCAGCTTCTGACCCCCGAGATCATCGATGAGAACAAGGCCGGCTTGCGGGCCCAGCTTTCACGGTTCCTCGATTTTTCCGACGGGAAGGCCATGTTGCTGGACAACGCAGACTGGCTGACAGGCCTCGAGTACATCCCCTTCCTGCGTGAGGTGGGGCGTCACTTCAGTGTCAATCGTATGATCAAGGCGGAGAGCTATCGTGCCCGCATTGATTCCGATGAAGGCTTGAGCTTTATCGAGTTCAACTACATGCTTCTTCAGGCCTATGATTTTTACGAGCTCTGTCGTACCCATGACTGCTACCTTCAGATGGGGGGTAGTGATCAGTGGGGCAATATTGTGGCAGGGGTGGATCTTGTGCGCCGAAAGCACGGAAAGACAGCCTTTGGTGTCACCTTCCCTCTGATCATGACCGCTGCCGGCATCAAGATGGGCAAAACCCATAAGGGCGCTGTCTGGCTGGACCCCGAACGCACCTCGGCTTACGATTACTATCAGTTCTGGGTGAATACCGATGATGCGGATGTGGAGCGCTTTCTTGCCCTCTTCACCTTTCTTCCCATGGAAGAGGTGAGGGCGGTGGCCGGTCTCTCCGGGGCGGACCTTAACAGCGCCAAGGCTGTGCTGGCATTCGAAGCCACGGCTCTGTGTCATGGCCGGGACGCTGCCCTCGAAGCGTTCAAGTCTGCTGCCGCCATGTTCGGGGTGAAACAGATAGCCGAGTCACTTCTTCCTTCCAGTG